>Ga0209256_1003655_pt1 | contig 10519 bp, 8 predicted proteins | sample AraplaCol_mCL_r2_2_FD_184270 | JGI IMG/M metagenome (GOLD analysis project Ga0209256, IMG submission 184270) | Arabidopsis root microbial communities from North Carolina, USA - plate scrape MF_Col_mCL_r2 (SPAdes) (version 3) | ecosystem: Host-associated > Plants > Roots > Endosphere | place: USA...
CCTTGCCCGACAGTTGCGCGATGACGTCCGCCAGCGGCGCCGAATGGCGCTCGCCGGTCTTGCGGTTCTTGATCTCGACCACGCCCTCGGCGATGCCCTTGGGGCCGACGATCAGCTGCCACGGCACGCCGATCAGGTCGGCGGTGGCGAACTTGGCGCCGCCGCGGGCGTCGGTGTCGTCGTACAGCGGGTCGCGGCCGGCGGCCTTCAGCGCCTTGTAGGCGGTCTCGCAGGCCTCGTCGCAGGCGGCGTCGCCCTGGCGCATGTTGATGATCGCGATGCCGAACGGGGCGACGGACTCGGGCCAGATGATGCCGCCCTCGTCGTGGCTGGCCTCGATGATCGCGCCCAGCAGGCGCGAGACGCCGACGCCGTAGCTACCCATCTGCACCGGCACGTCCTTGCCGTCCGGACCCGTGACCAGGGCCTTCATCGGCTCGGAATACTTGGTCCCGAACGAGAAGATGTGGCCCACCTCGATGCCGCGCGCCGACAGGCGGTCGCCCTCGGGGATGGCGTTGAAGGCGGCCTCGTCGTGCATTTCCTCGGTCGCGGCGTAGAGCGCCGTGCGCTGGTTCACCAGCGGCTGCAGGTCGCCGTACCAGTCGACGTCCGGGCCGGGCGCGGCCATCTCGACCAGGTCCTTGTGGCAGAAGACGGCGCTTTCGCCGGTGTCGGCCAGGACGATGAACTCGTGGCTGAGGTCGCCGCCGATCGGGCCGGTGTCGGCGCGCATCGGCACGGCCTTCAGGCCCATGCGCGAGAACAGGTTCAGATAGGCCACGAACATGCGGTTGTAGGCCTTGCGCGCGCCCTCGGCGTCGAGGTCGAAGCTATAGGCGTCCTTCATCAGGAACTCGCGGCCGCGCATCACGCCGAAGCGCGGACGGCGCTCGTCCCGGAACTTCCACTGCACATGGTACAGGTTCTTCGGAACGTCCTTGTAGCTCTTCACATAGGCCCGGAAGATCTCGGTGATCATTTCCTCGTTGGTGGGCCCGTACAGCAGCTCGCGCTCGTGGCGGTCGGTGATGCGCAGCATCTCCGGACCGTAGGCGTCGTAGCGGCCCGACTCGCGCCACAGGTCGGCCAGCTGCAGGGTCGGCATCAGGAGCTCGATGGCGCCGGCCCGGTCCATTTCCTCGCGGACGATCTGCTCGACCTTGTTGAGCACCTTCAGACCCAGCGGCAGCCAGGCGTAGATGCCGGCAGCCTCCTGGCGGATCATGCCCGCGCGCAGCATCAGCTGGTGCGAGACGATCTGGGCGTCGGAGGGAGCTTCTTTCAGAACGGGCAGGAAATAGCGCGACAGGCGCATGGACGAGACGTCTCCGGGGGAATTCGAGGCGTTGAGATAGCCGCTTGGGCGTCAGCTTGGCAACGCGCACGGCGAAAAGATGGCTGAGCCAATGCTGTGGACAAAGAAAAGAAGGCCGCGCGATCGTCGCGCGGCCTTGCAAGTCATCGTCGGGGAAGACGCCACAGAGCAAGGTCGGAAAACCCGCCCTCGTGAGTCTCAGACTAGGCCCGAACGGTTGTTCGGGGCGCCCGATTGCGTCCATCGCAGCGGACTTGGCGAAGTTCGCCCATGGATTGGGCGAAAGCCGGCAATTTCAGCGCCGCCCGCCCAAGGCTTGGGCGCCGTTCTCGCTATCAATAGGTCGCGGGCAAAGCCGGCAGGTCGATCAGGCCAAAGTGGATGATCAGCAGCAGCACGGCCATAACCAGGGCCGACACCCAGGTGGTGGTGAAGAACTTGCGCTTCAGGTTCGGATTGACCGGCGCGCCCGGATCGGCGCCGGGCGGCGGCTCGATCCCCATCTCCTTGAAGGTGCGGTTGCCCAGCGGCAGCACGGCGAACAGCGTGGTCCACCAGATGGTCAGGTAGATGGCGATGGCGGTGATCGGGCCCATCAGTGATGCGCTTCTTTCGGAGTTTCCATGAGCTCGACCAGCATGCCGCCCATGTCCTTGGGGTGAACGAAAATGATCAGGGTGCCGTGTGCGCCGATGCGGGGCTCGCCCAGCACGGTGGCCCCCTTGGCGAGCAGGCTGTCGCGGGCCTCGTAGATGTTCTCGACCTCGAAGCAGATGTGGTGCTGGCCGCCCTTGGGGTTCTTGGCCAGGAAGCCGTGGATCGGCGACTGTTCGCCATACGGCTCGATCAGCTCGATCTGGCTGTTGGGCAGGTTGACGAAGCAGACCCAGACGCCCTGCTCGGGCATGGCGAACTTCTCGGTGTGCGAGGTGGCGCCCAGCAGGTCGCGGTACATCTTCACCGCCTCGTCGATGGAGGGCGTGGCGACGCCGACGTGGTTGAGCTTGCCGATCATGAGGAGCCTGCGCGTTCTGTTCTGTTTCGCGAGGGTATAGACGACTTCAGGGAGCCCCGGCGAGGCGTTTCGACGGCGTGGGGCGCGGTCGATCGTCCCGTCAGAACGGCTGGGAGCCCTTGGGCAGGCCGCGCAGCCAGTGGAAGCGCACCGGCATGACCTGAATCAGCAGAATCCCGGCCACGAACCCGCCGAGGTGGGCCTGCCAGGCGATGCCGATAATCCCCTGGTTGGACGCCAGGCCGTAGGCCGCCCCCAGACCGACGACGAGCAGGTTGGAAACGATCGCCGAAACGACCTGTTGTCCGACCCCGCGTGAAAACAACGGAGCCAGCTTCGCTTGCCCCGGCGCCTCCAGCCGCGCGACCGCGCCCCACAGGCCGAAGATCGCGCCGGACGCTCCGACAGCCGGTACGTTCGCGGGCGCCAGCGCAAGGAAGGCCGCTCCGCCGGCGAGGCCGCAAACCACGAAAAAGGCCAGGAACAGCAGCCCACCCCACAGGTCGCGTCCGAACCGCTGCGCGATGGCGGGACCCAAGGCGATCAGCGCGGCGCTGTTCATCGCGATGTGCAGCCAACCCGCATGCAGGAACATGTGCGTCAGCAGCGTCCACCAAAGCCCGTAGTCCAGCCCGATCCGCGACAGAGCCCCGAACGCGAAGACGGCGTTCTCAAGCCTCAGAGCTTCAGCCGCCAGTTGGCCGGCGAAGACCAGCCAGATGAGTCCGGTCAGCACCAGCACGGGCCAGGCCTCGAACCAGAGCATGGACGGGCCCCTGCCCCACATGCCCTCGCGGCGCGGAGCCTCAGGCTCGCGCGGCGGGCTTTCGGGTACGGAGGTCCGTCTGTCGCTCATCGTCGACTAGATCCGCAGGACCGTGGTCTCGACCACCGGCTTGCGTTCCCAGATGCGGAAAGCGGCCTTCTTCACCGCCCGCGACAGGGCGCTCTCGATCGCCTCGTCGATCTCCCGCTGATCGCCTTCCAAGCGCTTGAAGGCGTTCTCGGCCTCCTCCGCCAGATCGTCTAGGGCGTCGTCGAGCGGATACTCGGCGTCGCCGGCCAGGCCCAGGCCGCGGACCTGCGGGCCCGAGACGATCTTGTTGCGGCCGTCCAGCACGACCGACACGGCCAGCATGCCGTTGAACGCCGCGTGCCGCCGCTCGCGCAGGGCCTCGCCGTTCTCGGGCGTCACCACGCCGCCGTCGACATAGAGACGGCCCGACGGCACCTCGTCGATGATCGACGGATGGCCGGGGGCCAGCAGCACCATGTCGCCGTTGCGCGGGCTGACCGCGTGCGGCACCTGCAGGTCCTTGGCGAAGGCGGCATGCTCGATCAAGTGGCGGCGCTCGCCGTGGGTCGGCACGGCGATCTGCGGCCGGGCCCACTGGTACATCTGCTTCAGCTCGTCCCGGCACGGGTGACCGCTGACGTGGATGCCGGGCGTGTCGCGCTCGGTGTGCAGGCGCACCCCGCGGTCGGCCAGCTTGTTCTGCAGGTTGCGGATCGGAATCTCGTTGCCCGGGATCACCCGCGAGCTGAAGATCACGTGGTCGCCTTGCGACAGCTTGACGTGCGGGTGGGTGCCCTCGACGATCCGGGCCAGGGCCGCGCGCGGCTCGCCCTGGCTGCCGGTGCACAGGAACAGCACCTCGTTCTCGGGCAGGTACTTGGCCTGGTCATCGGTGATGAAGGGTTCCAGCCCTTCCAGCAGGCCGACGTGACGGGCGGCCGCGCTCATCCGGTGCATAGAGCGGCCGGCCAGGCAGACCTTGCGACCGGCGGCCTGGGCGGCGCGGATCACGGTGTCCATCCGGGCCACGTTCGAGGCGAAGCAGGCCACGGCGATCTTGCCGGTCAGGCTGGCGATCAGCTTGTTCATCGCCTCGCGCACGCCGGCTTCCGAACCGGCCTCGCCATCGACGAAGACGTTGGTGCTGTCGCAGACCATGGCCAGCACGCCCTCGTCGCCCAGCTTGCGGATGGCGTCGACGTCGGTGGCCTCGCCCAGCTGGGGATCAGGATCGATCTTCCAGTCACCGGTGTGCAGGATCGTGCCCAGCGGGGTCTTGATCGCCAGGCCGTTCGGCTCGGGGATCGAGTGGGTCAGGGTGACCATTTCCAGGTGGAACGGCCCCAGGTCGAAGCTGCCGCTGAGCGGCACCTCCGTGATCTGGACCTCGTCCAGCAGACCGGCGTCGCGCAGCTTCTCGCGCAGCAGGAAGGCGGTGAACGGCGTGGCGTAGACCGGCGCCTTCAGGCGTGGCCACAGCCAGGCCACCGCGCCCAGGTGGTCTTCGTGGGCGTGGGTCAGGACGATGCCGAGGATGTCGTCGGCGTACTGTTCGATGAACTCGGGGTCCGGCAGAATGATTTCGACGCCCGGCGTCGTCTGGTCGCCGAAGGTCACGCCCAGGTCGACGACGATCCACTTGCGGTCATCGGCCGGACCATAGCCGTACAGATTGAAGTTCATGCCGATCTCGTTCGACCCGCCCAAGGGCAGGAAGACGAGCTCGTCTTTTGGAGAAGGCTTGTCGGTCGATTTGGTCATTACGTCTCTAGATGGGTGTTACGGCGATGAATTTCGAGGAGACCACGGATGGTCAGATCTGAATCGAAGTGATCGATGCTGTCGGTGGCGCCCTCGAACAGCGAGGCGACGCCACCGGTGGCGACCACGGTCATGGGCTGGGCCCGCTCGGCCTTGATCCGGGCCACCAGCCCCTCGATCAGTGAAATATAGCCCCAGAACACGCCGGATTGCATGGCGCTGACGGTGTCGGTGCCGATCACCTTGCCATTGCGCGGCCGCTGGATGGCGATGCGCGGCAGCTTGGCGGCGGCCTCGTGCAGGGCCTGCATGGAGAGGTTGATGCCGGGCGCGATGATGCCGCCCTCGAAGGCGCCGTCGGCGGCGACGATGTCGAAGGTGGTCGCCGTGCCGCTGTCGATGACGATCAGCGGTCCAGGATAGACCATGTGCGCGCCCACGGCGTTGACCAGGCGGTCCGCGCCGGCCTCGGACGGCTTGTCGATGCGCACATCGACGCCCAGCTTGGCGTTCTCGCCGATCACCAGCGGCTCGACGTTGAAGTAGCGACGGCTGAGGTTGCGCAGGTTGAAGATCGACTGCGGCACGACGCTGGAGATGATCACCGAGTCGATGGCCCGGAAGCCCAGGCCCTGCATCGACAGCAATTGCGACAGCCACACCACGTATTCGTCGGCCGTGCGCGTGCTCTCAGTCGCCGCGCGCCACTGCGCGATCCATGTCTCGCCGTCATGGATGGCGAACATGGTGTTGGTGTTGCCTTGCTCGATGGCCAGCAGCATTAGGAGGCCTCTCCGAAAAAGACGTCGCCGGCGGTGACCCGCCGCAGTTGGCCGTCGGCCAGACGAAGACGCAGCGCGCCGTCACCGTCCAGTCCTTCCGCGATGCCTTCCAGGGTCTCGGTTCCAAGGCGGGCGACGCAGGGCTGGCCCAGGCCATGGGCCCTGGCGGTCCACGCGTCGGCGATGGCCGGGAACCCCAGGCGCAACCAGACGTCCTCCCACCGCGCGAAGGCGGCCGACAGGATTTCAATGGCCTCGACGGGCGATGGCGGGGGCGCGTCGCGATAGGTGGTGATGGCGGTGGCCGGTCGTTCGCTATCGATCGGCTTGCGGGCCAGGTTCACCCCGATCCCGGCGGCGATCCACAGCCCGCCATTGGGGCAAGCGCCGGACTCGATGAGGATGCCGCTGACCTTCAGCCCGCCCAGCAGCGGATCGTTGGGCCATTTCAGGCTGACCAGGCTGGCGGGCACGTAGGCCGCCAGCAGGTCGGCGACCGCCAGGGCCGCGACGAACGACACCTGCGCGGCCTCCGCCGGCGGCTTGTCGGTGCAGAATAACAGGGTGGCGGCGAGGTTGCCGTCGCCGGTCTCCCAGGCGCGACCGCGCCGCCCCCGGCCGGCGGTCTGACGCAGGCCGACGATCCAGACCGGGCCCGCCTCCCCCGCTTCCGCGCGGCGACGGGCCTCGGCGTTGGTCGAGTCGATCTCGTCCAGAACGACGACGGGCGCGGGCGAGGAAGCGCCCGTCACGTCACGCGTGGCCAAAGGCCGCCGCGGCGGCCCTGGCGGCGGGGTCCAGCCAGATCAGCGCGACCAGCACGATCGGGAATGAGAACAGCGCCGCGGCGAAGCCCACCGCGCGGGCGGTCGGCTGCGGCTTGTCCACCCCGGCGGCCGGCGCGTCGAACCACATCGTCTTGATCAGGCGCAGATAGTAGAACGCCGCGACCACGCTCCCGACCAGGCCCAGAACCGCCGCCCATTGCAGCAGCACGTCGCCCGAGCCCATGGCCGCGCCGAAGACGTAGAACTTGGCCCAGAAGCCCGAGAACGGCGGCAGGCCCAGGGCCGACAGCGAGAACGCGGTCATGGCCACGGCGATGCCCGGGCGTTCCTTCACCAGGCCGGCCATGTCCTCGATGGTCTCCATCGGCTTGCCGTCGCGCGACAGGGCCTGGAGGCAGGCGAAGAAGCCGGTGACATCGACCATGTACAGGGTCATGAACAGCAGCATCGAGTGCAGACCGGTTTCGCCTCCGGTCGCCACGCCCAGCAGGGCGTAGCCGACATTGGCGATCGAGCTGTAGGCCCACAGACGCTTGAGATTGTTCTGGGCCAGGCCGGCGAAGGCGCCGACGAAGACCGACAGCAAAGCAGTGACCACCAGGATCTGGCGCCATTGGGCCACCGAGTCCGGGAAGGCGTCGCCCAGCACGCGGGCGAACATCATCATGGCGGCCAGCTTCGGCGCGGCGGCGAAGAAGCCGACGACCGGGGTCGGAGCGCCTTCGTAGACGTCCGGGGTCCACATGTGGAACGGCGCGGCCGAGACCTTGAACGCCAGTCCGCACAGCAGGAACACCAGGCCGAACAGCAGGCCCACGCCGTGGGCGTCATGGGCGGCGGCGGCGATGTCGACGAAGCGGGTCGAGCCGGCGAAGCCGTAAATCAGCGAAGCGCCGTACAGCAGCAGGCCCGACGACAGGGCGCCCAGCACGAAGTACTTCAGGCCTGCTTCCGACGACTTGGCGTCGTCGCGGCGGAAGGCGGCCAGGACGTACAGGGCCAGCGATTGCAGCTCGACGCCGATATAGAGGCTGATCAGGTCGCCGGCCGAGGCGGTGACGCCCATGCCCAGCGCGGACAGGACCACCAGCACGGCGAACTCGAACTTCTGGTCGCCGCGGGCGGCCAGCCAGCGGTCGCCCAGGACGACGGCGATGGCGCTGAACAGGTAGATGGCGACCTTGGCGTAGGTTGCGGCCGCGTCGGCGGCGTAGACGCCGTTGAAGGCGTCGCCATGCGGCCCGATCACTGCGGCCACGGCCGCGCCCAGCAGGGCCAGGACGGCCGCGCCGGTGAACAGCGGCGACGTCTTGCGCGAGAAGGCGCCCCAGACCAGCAACACCAGGGCCGAGGCCCCGAGGATCACTTCGGGCAGAACGAGGGAGAAGTTGGCGGCGAACGTCATGGGGTCCCTCACCCGCCCACGGCGGCGCGCCAGGCGCCGACGAGCCCGTCGACGGACGACGCGGTCAGGTTGAAGATGAGATTGGGGTAAACGCCGAGCACCAGGGTGCCGATGATCAGCGGGGTGAAGATCAGGATCTCGCGGGCGTCCAGGTCGGTGATGTCCTTGAGCTCGGGATTGACGATCTCGCCGAACATCACGCGCCGGTACAGGTTCAGGGCATAGACCGCCGACAGGATCACACCCGTGGTGGCGACGATCGCCGTCCAGGTCGAGGCCTTATAGGTCCCGGTCATGGTCAGGATTTCGCCAACGAAGCCCGAGGTGCCCGGCAGGCCGACATTGCCCATCGTGAACAGCATGAACACCGCCGCGTACCACGGCATGCGGTTGGTGAGGCCGCCGTAGAAGGCGATCTCGCGGGTGTGCATGCGGTCATAGACCACGCCGACGCAGAGGAAGAGCGCGCCCGAGATCAGGCCGTGACTCAGCATCTGGAAGATCGCGCCCTGCTCACCAGCCGCGTTGCCCGAGAAGATGCCCATGGTCACGAAGCCCATGTGGGCCACCGACGAATAGGCGATCAGCTTCTTGATGTCGGTCTGACGGAAGGCGACCAGCGAGGTGTAGACGATGGCGATGGCCGACATCGCGAACACCAGCGGCTGGAACAGTTCGGAGGCGTTGGGGAACATCGGCAGGCTGAAGCGCAGGAAGCCGTAGCCGCCCATCTTCAGCAGGATGCCCGCCAGGATCACCGAGCCGGCCGTGGGCGCCTCGACGTGCGCGTCCGGCAGCCAGGTGTGCACCGGCCACATCGGCATCTTGACCGCGAAGCTGGCGAAGAAGGCCAGCCACAGCCACGTCTGGATCCACGGGGCGAACTTGAAGGTCATCAGCGCGGGGATCGACGCGGTGTGGGCGATCGAGATCATCGCCAGGATCGCGGCGAGCATCAGCACCGAGCCGAGCAGGGTGTAGAGGAAGAACTTGTAGGCCGCGTAGACCCGGCGCTTGCCGCCCCAGATGCCGATGATCAGGAACATCGGAACCAGGCCGCCCTCGAAGAAGAGGTAGAACAGGATCAGGTCCAAGGCGCAGAACACGCCGATCACCAGGGTCTCGAGGACCAGGAAGCAGATCAGGTATTCGACCACCCGCTTATCGACCGACTTCCAGCCGGCGATGATGCAGATCGGCAGCAGGAAGGTGGTCAGCAGGACGAACAGGATCGAGATCCCGTCCACGCCCATGCGGTAGTGCAGACCCGCGAACCAGGCGACGTCTTCCACGAACTGGAAGCCCGGGTTCTTGGCGTCGAACTGGGCGACCAGCACGACCGAGAGGGCGAACGTGACCAGGGTGGTCGCCAGGGCGATCCACTTGGCCAGGGTGTCCGTCTTGGCGTTGTCGCCGTGCAGGGCGCGCGCGCCGAGCAGCAGGACCACGCCGACGAGCGGGGCGAAGGTAGTGAGGCTGAGAAGGCCGGTCATCGATCTTCCCTAGTGGAAGCGGAACAGGGCGTAGGCCAGCAGACCGGCGACGCCGAGCAGCATGACAAACGCGTAGTGGTAGAGGTAGCCGGACTGCAGCTTGCCGGTCCGACGACCGACGTCGTAGCTGACGGCGCTGACGCCGTCGGGTCCGAAGCCGTCGATCAGCTTCTGGTCGCCGCCCTTCCAGAACAGGTCGCCGAGGAACTTGGCCGCGCGCACGAAGGTGGCTTGGTACAGCTCGTCGAAGAACCACTTGTTGTAGAAGAAGACGTACAGCGGGCCGTTGCGGGCGGCGAGCTTCTCGCCCAGCCGCTCATTGCCCTTGAGCAGGTAGACGTAGACCGCGATCAGCAGACCGATGATCGAGGCGATCAGCGGGCTCCACTTCACCCACTCGGCCACTTCGTGGGCCTCGTGCAGCACGTGGTTGGTCGGGGCGTTGTAGATCGCGCCGCGCCAGAATTCTTCCTGGTGGTGACCCACGAAGAAGTCGACGAACACGAAGCCGGCGGCGACGGCGCCGATCGACAGAACGACCAGCGGGAACAGCATCACCCACGGGCTTTCGTGCGGCTTGTGGTCATGGCCGTGGCCATGATCGTCATGCGCGTGGTCGTCAGCGAGCGGCTCGTCGTGAGTCTCGAGCTGGGCGTGCGACGCGTGGTCGTCATGGCCGTGCGCGTCATGAGCATGGTGGTCATCGTGACCCCAGCGGGCCTTGCCGTTGAACGTGAAGAAGGCCAGGCGCCACGAATAGAACGAGGTCAGGCCGGCCACCAGCACGCCGATCACCCAGGCGAACATCGCGACGCCGTTGTGATTGCCGGCGGCGAAGGCCGCTTCGATGATGGTGTCCTTCGAGTAGAAGCCGGCGAAGCCCAGGTGCAGCGGCGGGAAGCCGAGGCCCGTGATGGCGATCGTGCCGATCGTCATGGCGATGAAGGTCACCGGCAGCAGCTTGGCCAGGGCGCCGTAGCGGCGCATGTCCTGCTCGTGGTGCATGCCGTGGATCACCGAACCGGCGCCCAGGAACAACAGGGCCTTGAAGAAGGCGTGGGTGAACAGGTGGAACATCGCCGCCTGATAGGCGCCGACGCCGGCCGCGAAGAACATGTAGCCCAGCTGCGAACAGGTCGAGTAGGCGATCACCCGCTTGAT
>Ga0209256_1003670_pt1 | contig 10469 bp, 10 predicted proteins | sample AraplaCol_mCL_r2_2_FD_184270 | JGI IMG/M metagenome (GOLD analysis project Ga0209256, IMG submission 184270) | Arabidopsis root microbial communities from North Carolina, USA - plate scrape MF_Col_mCL_r2 (SPAdes) (version 3) | ecosystem: Host-associated > Plants > Roots > Endosphere | place...
GCCCCCGGCGTGCGCCTTCGCTTCGTGCAGAAACTCGACCGGGAAAGCAGCCCGTTGCGCGAAGGCAGCGTCGACCTCGAAACCGGCGTGATTGGGGAAGCGACAGGCCCGGAGCTTCGGGCGCAGGCCCTCTTCCACGACCGCTTCGTCGGCGTGGTGCGATCAGGCCACTCGTTTTCGAGCGGCGAGATCACCGCCGCCCGCTACGCCAGAGGCCGCCACGTCCACGTCTCCCGACGCGGCAACGACACCGGCCCGATCGACGCCGCCCTTCAGCCCCTCGGCCTCAAACGCGAGATCGCCACATCCGTCGGCAGCTTCTCCGAGGCCTTAGCGCTCGCCCGCGCCACCGACCTCATCGCCAGCGTCCCCGAACGCTACACCGGAACACTCCGCGAAAACCTCTTCACCTTCCCCCTGCCGGTCACCCTGCCCGAGATCACCATCTCGCTGATCTGGCACCCCCGCCTCGACGCGGATCCAGCGCACCGGTGGTTAAGGTTGTGTGTGCGGGAGGTGTGTGGGGGTGGAGCTGGAGGGATCCGCGGCTGATCTCACCTGACCAATGGACGTATCACTTGCATGTTCGAGGAATTAGGTCACGTCAGACTAACGGATGCGGAATAGGTCGAGCCAGCGATGATGAATCGTCAGCGGAAGATCCCGCGCTATCCCTACTGCATGTCTCCTTAAATCGACCTCGATCTAAGGACAAAGACGTGCAGCAAATCAAAGCGCTACAGCGACCTTTGGGCGTCTGATAAAAAACGCGGCGCCGTAGTGCCCCCAAACCAACGTGGACATTCGCCACGACCGATCATCCCCGCATCCTGACATCGATTGAGATCGGCCGGGGCTGCGCACCGGTCGTGTCTTAGAGACCGACGCCCGCAGGGTCCGGAGTTTGTTCGAAACACTCGATCAGCATTTCGGTGAGGACACGTACCTTCCTTGCGGGATGCTGCCCCGGCGGACGGATAACATATACACCTGCCGGAGGTGGCGGATGGCGTGTCATGACCGGAACCAGCGCGCCGGAGGCTATATATTCATGGGTGACGCCATCGGGGAGCCACGCGATGCCGAGTCCTGTCAATGCAGCGGCGGCGAGAGCTAGGGCGTTGTCGGCCTTGAAGCGCCCCCGCGGATAAACCGTAATGATCTTGTCGCCATCCATAAATTGCCAGCCCTCCGTTCCTTGCATGAGGGCCTGATGGGCGACGAGTTCCTCCAGCGTCTCGGGGGAACCATGCGTTTTGACATAGTCCGGGCTCGCGACCAACTTCCCGTAGATCGGCCCGACGCGTCTTGCGACCAGGTTAGAGTCCTGGAGATACCCAACCCGGATCGCGCAATCAAAGCCCTCCGCGATGAGATCGACGAAGCGATCACTGTAGGCGGCATGGATATGGAGCTGCGGGTGGCGTTGCGCCATTTGCGCGAGTACGGGCGCGAAGTGGGTCGGGCCGAAAGAAAGCGGCACAGCAACTCTCAAGCGGCCGCAAAGGTCACCGGCGGGTAGGATCGTTTCCCTTGCCATGTCGATCTCGGCACAGACTCTGGCTGCATGGTCCCGAAACGTGATCCCGGCTTCTGTGAGAGCTGCGCCGCGGGTTGTTCGTGCAAGAAGTTGCACGCCAAGTTCCGCTTCAAGTCGGACGAGCCGCCGGCTGACCATTGACTTGGAGACGCCCAGCCGCCGCGCGGCGGGCGAAACGCCCCCAGCATCAGCCACTTCCACGAATGTCCGCAGATCTTCGATATCCACTTTGGCGTTCCCCATTTCGCGACACAGCTTGGCACAAACGAAGGCTACCGTATCAAAAATGGGAATGGCAGTGTCCGTTTCGTAGGCAGCGCCGCTGTCAGCGCATGTCTGCCGGTAAGCCGACCTCACACAAAACGCCAGCAGAGGATGTATTCATGACCTTTCGTAACGGCCTTGCTTCGCTTCTTCGCCCGGAGGATTCCGTACTCGTTCTGATTGACCATCAGCCCTACCAGCTCGCAAACCTAAACAGCCACGATCCGCAGATGGTGGTCAACAATTCGACGGCTCTGGCGAAGGCCGCCAAGGCCTTCGGCGTACCGACCATCCTGACCAGCGTGATCGCTGAGCGTGGCGGTCTCATCTTCCCGCAAATCACCAATGTGTTCCCGGGCCAGGAAGTGATCGACCGGACGTTCATCAACACCTGGGAGGACCGGAAGGTGGTGGATGCGGTCAAGGCGACGGGCCGCAAGCAGTTGATCATCGCCGGCCTGTGGACCGAGATCTGCGTCGCGATGCCGGTGATCCAGGCCCTCGGCGAAGGCTGGGACGTGACGGTCATCACCGACGCTTCGGGAGGGACTTCGGTCGAGGCTCACGAGGTCGCTATCCAACGGATGATCGCGGCCGGTGCGAACATGATGACCTGGCTGGCGCTGGCGTCCGAATGGCAGCGCGACTGGGCCCGCACCCAGCATGCCGCCGAGCTGACGGACGTGCTCAAGCATCATGCCGCTGGTAGCGGCATCGCGTTCCTGTGGGAGCAACAACTGCTCAACACGCCGATACCGAGCAACGCAGGCTGATGCGTGGCGAATTCTCAAGGCTGCCCATTTGAGCGGCCTCTGAAACTGGGGCTGGTCGCTAGAAACGCGACCAGCGTCGCTAACTGGAATTGCAGTTTTTCCGGCTTTGGCGGTCAAAATTCCAGAAAATCGTGGCGAGCTACAGTCGTTTTTCCGGGCGCCACCAGGGCGACCGTCATCGCGCAATGCCCGTCGCCTGGCGTCGAGACAGCTCACCCCGCCCCAGCCTTGGTGAGCCCCTCACGCAAATGCTGCGCATCGCTCTCCTGCGCATAATGCAGCGTCGAAAGAAACGTCTCGATCCCAAACGTCGGCGCCAGCGTCCGAACCTTCTCCATATGCGCGTTCGCCGCAATGTTGTCGCCGAGCCAGCCGTGGCAGGCGGCGACGAAGGCGTGTTGCGTCTCGTCCATGCTCGTAAGATGCATGAAGGCCTCGATCGCCTCGCCATATTGGCGGGCGGCGAAATGGGCCTTGCCGAGGTGGCTCCAGAACCGCTCCGGATGATGCGGGTTGAGGCGCATGGCCTTCAGGATCCATTCCACCCCCTCTTCGGGCCGTCCGAGCCAGGTCAGGAGTTCGCCCTGCTGCACCACGACAAGGTCGTAGTTGGGGTTGAGGAAGAGCGCCCGCTCCTGGTGATAGCGCGCCATCGTCAGCTCGTTGTTGTTGACGTTGACGGCCGCAAGGATGCGGTGCACGTCGGCGTCGTTGTCGTCGAGCGCCAGCGCCCGTTCCAGTTCGGCGTTGACCTCCACCCAGGTCGCGTCCTTGTCGGCGCACCATCCGTAGACCCAGGCCTGCCCGAGGATGCAGGCCCGCCAGGCATGGGCATGGGCATAGCCGGGGTCGAGTGCCACCGCCCGGTCGATCAGCGATTGGGCTTGGCTGTTGTCGGCGACGGTGCTGCGATGGTGCAGCACCTTGGCGGCGAGCGCGCATTCATAGGCCGCCATGTTGGCCGGCTTCGTGCGGGAGAGCTGGTCGCGCTGGGCGGCCTCGACGCGGCCCGGCAAGGTGGCGGCGATCGCCGCCGTCACCTCGTCCTGAATGGCGAAGATGTCGTCCAGCTGCCGGTCGTATTTGTCGGCCCAGATATGGGCGTCGTTGAGCGCGTCGATGAGCTGGACGGTGACGCGCACCCTCTCGCCGATCTTGCGAACGCTGCCTTCCACCAGGTATTGCGCCCCGAGCCGTGCGGCCACCTCGCGCGCGTTGACCGGCTGGTTCTTGTAGACGAAGCTCGAATTGCGCGAGATGACGAAGAGCTCATGGCGGCGCGACAGCGCAGTGATGATGTCTTCGGTCAGGCCATCGGCGAAGAACTCCTGATCCGGGTCGCCGCTCATGTTGTCGAACGGCAGCACCACGATCGTCGGCTTGCAGACGGCCCTTTTCGCATCGGCCTCGTCGGGCGAAGCCGGCAGGATCACGCCTTCGGGCCCGATGCGATAGAGATGCACGGGGCGGCTGATGTTCTTCAGTATCTTCTCGCCAAGGTCTTCGATCGGCAGTTCGAGGCGGTCGGCCACCTGTGTCGCCACCGCGGCGGTCACGCAGATGCCGCCGACATCGGCCAGTTGCTCGATGCGCGCGGCGATGTTGACGCCGTCACCGAAGATGTCGTCGTCCTCGAAGATGATGTCGCCGAGATTGATGCCGATGCGGAATTCGATCCGCCGGTCCTCCGGCACGTCGCTGTTGCGCCGCTTCATGCGCTGCTGGATCTCGACCGCGCATTTGACCGCATCGGTCACGCTCTGGAACTCGACCAGCATTCCGTCGCCGGTGGTCTTGATCAGCCGGCCCTTGTTCTTGGCGATCGCCGGATCGATGAGCTCGATGCGGTGGGTTCTGAGCCGCGCAAGCGTGCCCGCTTCGTCGGCCTCCATCAACCGACTGTAGCCGGCCATGTCGGCCGCCAGCACTGCGGCGAGTCTCTGCTCCATGGGCTTGCCAAACACTTTGAAAAGCGGCCCGTTCCGGGCTTCCGGACCAAGGAGATCACCGCAGAATACTATCGTACGGCGACGCGATCGCCTACCTAAATTAGCACTCACCAAATCAAGAGGGAGCAAGTGTCCGGAAGCAACCCGGCGCTGCGCATCATTCGATTGCGGCATCGAGCGACGAACCAGGCGGTCGAGGCTTCTCGAAAGCTGCTCGCGAAGCAAGCCTGGGTCAGAGCAGATTCCCGTTCAGGTCGTCGAGCCTTGGGGCCTACGGTGCCGTCTCCACTTGACATTAATTGACTTAGGCAACTATTTATATGCTCACGGCAACTTTATGAAGGCGTCACCGCATGTCTCCGCAACAAATCGACGACCGCGCCCAGACGGTGCGGCGCTTCAACCGGTTTTACACCCGCCTGATCGGCCTGCTGCACGAGCACCTGCTCGCCAGCGCCTTCTCGCTGACGGAGGTTCGCATTCTCTATGAACTGGCGCACCGGCCGGCGCTGACGGCAACCGACCTCTGCCGCGAACTTGGCCTCGATGCCGGCTATCTGAGCCGGGTCATCGCCGGCTTCGAGAAGAAGGGACTGGTCGAAAAGACACGCTCGCCGGCGGACGGCCGGGTCGCACAGCTGGAACTGACGGAAGCGGGGCGCGCGACGTTCCAGCCGCTGGAGGATGCCTCCCAGCGCGAAGTCGTCGCCATGCTGGAAAAGCTCTCGGTGCCGGAACAGCGGCAACTGGTCGCCGCGATGGGCGAGATCGAGAGCCTGCTGCGGGACGAGCGGACGCCAGGCTATATCCTGCGCGATCCGCAACCGGGCGACATGGGCTGGATCATCCATCGCCAGGGCGCGCTCTATGCGCAGGAATACGGCTGGAGCACCGAGTTCGAGGCCCTGGTCGCGGAAATCATCGTCAAATACATGCGCGACTACGACCCCGCTTCGGACCGGTGCTGGATCGCTGAAAAGGATGGCAAGGTGGTCGGCTCGGTGTTTCTCGTCCGGCACGACGCAACGACGGCAAAGCTCCGGCTACTCTATGTCGAGCCGAGCGCGCGGGGCCTCGGTATCGGCCGCCGCCTGGTCGAGGAATGCATGCGACACGCCCGCCTTCAGGGCTACAGGCGCATGGTGCTGTGGACCAATGCCGGCCTCGACGCTGCCCGCCACATCTATGAGAAGGCCGGTTTCGCGCTGATCGAGGAAGAGCAGCACCACAGTTTCGGCAAGGATCTTACCGGCCAGACGTGGGCACGCGATCTGTGAGGATCTTGCCGGCGGCTTGCACGCGACAGAAGGCCGAAGGCCATGTCGTCCCGCCGGGCGCACCCGTTTACTGCGTTTGCAGTGATGGGGCACGCACCGGCGAGCCGCTGACGAGGCTGAACGTCCCGTCACAGAGGCGGTAGAATCCGTTCTGCGGAACCGGCAGTTCCAGCATTTCCCGCCGCGAGAGGCCGGCATAGACGCCGCGCACCAGCCGGCCAAAGAGCCCGTGGGATATCGCGACCGTCGGCCCCTTGATATCGGCGAGCCAGCTCTTTGCCCGGGCGCAGGCTGCGTCGAAGCTCTCTCCATCCGGCGATCGAAAGTACCAGTCGAAGGCGTCGGAACCGTCGAGCACGCCCGGAAACTCGTTGTCGATCTCGAACATCGTCAGACCGTCCCAGGAACCGACGGAAACCTCCATCAGGCGTGCGTCCTCGCGACGCGCCAGCGGCAGCACGCGCTGCACCCGCTCCGCTGTTTCCCGTGTTCTGCCGAGGGGACTGACGTGCAACTCGACAGTATGCGGATCGTCCGTCATTTCCTCCAATAGCAGCCGCGCAACGAAATCCGCCTGCTCAAGCCCGCGTCCGGTTAGTGGCGAATCCTGCTGCCCCTGGAAGCGGCCAAGGGTGTTCCAGACGGTCTCGCCGTGGCGCAGAAGGTAGATCACGGTCGGCACAGCCGACTTTGAAAGGGAAGCGTTGGTTCGGTCCACCGGAGTTTCGCTCAGAACAAAGGGATGGAGAAACCGGCTAACAAGGTAGCCCAAATAAGTATGCCCATAGGATAGCCATAGAGTAATTTTTCCCGAGGCGACATCTCAAAGTCAGGATCGGTCGAATCTCCCTTGTACATCTTCGGCCCGAAATCGACGGTAAAATCCCAGCCATTGCCTTTGTAAAAGCGCAATGACCAGATGAACCAATAGGTTTCCCGGATCAGAAATGCGGCGAGTACAGGTACGACCAAGTACAGTACGTAAACGGGGTCTTCGTTCTTCAGCAAGATGATTCTCTCACTCCACCGGATCGAGAATATCCGGCGTATCGTTCTTCGGCGAGCCCACCTTGCTGCCGATCTTCCACATGGTCATCAGATCAGGCGGAAACGGTTTCATCAGGTCAGGGGCTTCCGGCTCTGGCGAAAGCCAGCGCTCGTAGTCCTCAGGGTGAAGGATCACCGGCATGCGGTCGTGGATATCGGCGATCATGGCGTTGGCATCGGTGGTGACGATCGCGAAGGTGCGGATATCTTCGTCGGTTGCCGGGTCGCGCCATGTCTCCCAGATGCCGGCAAGGCAGAAGGGTTCGCCCGATTTCATGGCGATGGCATAGGGCTGCTTGTCCTTGCCGGTGCCGTGAATGTCCTTCCACTCGAAGAAGCCGTCGATCGGCACCAGGCAGCGGCGCCGCTGATAGGACGAACGGAACTTCGTCGCGATCGTGTCGCTGCGCACGTTGACGAGCGGCCGCCCTGCCTTCGGATCCTTCGTCCAGCTCGGGATCAGCCCCCAGCGCGCCGAAACGAAGACCGGGCCGAAGAGATCGGGATCGCGGATCACGTCGCGGATGATGATTGGATAGATCAGCGTCGGCGCGCCGTTATAGCGCGGAAACTGGTTGGCGAGCGCTTCGACGCCGCCGCGCGTCGCAAAGCCGAAGGCGCGCAGCAATCCCTCGAGATTGGTCTTCAGATAGACGCGTCCGCACATGATCGCTCCTCTGGAACCGGCGGCAAAACGAACGGCAGCATCGGCTTTGCGCATTCAACAGGCGCCGGAGCCGCAGGCAAAAGGTATAGCCCGGCCGCTCCGGGTCAACGGCCGTAGCCCATGGCCCTCTCCGGGCTCCAAGAAGTTTGGCGCCAGCGCCCTCTTCTAGCGCGTCACTTCATCTTCTCGACATCGGGCAGCTTCCAGCTCTTTTCGAACAGCGGCTTTTCCGGGCCGTAGAGCCTGAAGAGCAGCTCGAACTTGCGGCTCGGATCGACCGGCACCCAGTTGGCCTCCTTGCCCGCTGGCGCCTTGGCGCCGAAGAAGACCTCGACCGAGCCGTCGGCGTTCTTCTGAACGCCTGACCCGATCGAGGCGACACTTGCCTTGTCCATGTTGCGGATCAGAGCATGGGTCTCGCGGTCATAGGCCGTCACCGACCAGTATTGCTTGACCGGCGCATCCTTCGGCACGACGAGGCGATAATTGGCGCTGCCGTCGAAGGCGTTGCCGTCCTTGTCCTTGTTGGCCGTCAGGTAGAACTGCGCCGTGCCGATATGCTTGATGCCGGTGAAGCCGAGCGTGTAGGTCACGCCGCGGGCGTCGACCGGATAGCTGTTCGGGTCGGCATAGGCGTCCGTGGCGGCCGCCACCATGTCCGGCAGGCCGGCCGGAAACCAGCGGATGCCCTCGTTGATCACAGGGAAGCCAGCGTCATAGCGTGCGGAAAGCTCGGCCTTGGCCTCGGCGGCCGCCGCGTCGAGAAGCTTCTTCGTCTCGTCGCTTGGCTGGTAGGGCTTGCCCTTCTCGATCCCGAGCGTTTTCAGATGATCGATCATCACCCGGTCGCGTTCGAGCCAGGGCTCCGTCTGCACGACGCGGTTCAGGTTGTCGAAGAATCTCGCATCGTAGCGGATGGTGCTGTCGAACAGCACATCATAGGCGTCTGTAAAGACCGTTTCCGGCGGCTTGTCGGTCACCGGCATCGGGTAGATCTTGATCTTCTTGCCATAGGCGACCGATTTTTCGATATCGGCGTCGGCATGGCTCTTCAGGTTAGAGCGCAGCAGCGCAAAACCTGTGAAGGTGTCCGAGCGAAGCGGAATGAAGCCCTCCGGCACCTCGCCCATGTAGTCCGGCGGCAGGATCAGGTACTTGCCGCCCTTGCCCTTGTCCGCTCCCTCCGGCCCGGCATCCTCAAGCGGCATCTGCCAGGCATTGACGATGTTGCCGGCGATCGATCCGCCTTCTGCCGGCGGGATTTCGATGACGATGGGTCCGTCCTTCACGTTCCAGAACGACATGAAGTAGATCGCGTCCGGGTTCGGCGTCAGCGTCTGGTTCTTCCAGTTGACCGGCCGCGACCAGTAGACGATCTCGTTGACCTTGGCCTTGGTCTTCGAAAGCGCCTCCTGCAGCATCAGGTCGGCGTTGACCGCCGGCATGCCCCAGATGACCGCCTCCGTCGCCCGGCGCTCGACGGCGCGGCGCTGAAGACTTTCCGGCGAAACGTCCTGTGCGACGACACTCGCCGTTCCGGCAAGGAGCGCAAGCGCTGTAAAGGCAACCCGAAGCATGTGGATCCTCACTTTCGGCAATGTCCATCTGAAGCGCGAAACGCAATGCGGCGTGACGCCAGGCCGCATCTTTCCACCGCGATGAACCGCTGGGAAGTAGACCTCCCGCCTTTTCGCCGCGGAAGTACGTAACAGTTACCTAAATCAGAAAACCAGGCCCGTGATCGCCGGCTCCTCCTCAGACCGGACACTGCCTTGGCATTGAGCCCTTGGCATAGCGCCCTTGGCATCCGGCCCCTTACATCCGGCCCTTGACATCAGGACAAATTAGGTAGATCGGTCTACCTAACGTTTTGGAGAAAGCGATGAGCGAGAAAGCGCCGGCGCGCGAGCGCCTGCTGAAGGCCGCGGCCGAATTGTTCTATCGAGATGGGGTCGGTGCCACCGGCATCGATGCAATCACCGCGCATGCGGGCGTCGCCAAGATGAGCCTCTACAACAACTTCTCGTCCAAGACCGATCTGGTGAATGCCTATATCGAGGCCCGGCACAAGGAATGGCAGGAGCTTTACCGTGAGCGCCTGGCACACGCGGCAACGCCGCGAGACCGGGTGCTGGCGATCTTCGATAGCTATGTCGACCACGCCGAGATGGCTTACTCCTGGGGCTTCCGCGGCTGCGGGCTGCTGAATGCCGCAGCCGAGCTTTCCGTCGGTGACCCCGCCCGCGCCATCGTCGCCCTGCAGAAGGACGAGGTCGAAACGCTGTTCAAGCAGTATCTCAGCGAGATGCGGCCCGACGCCGGGGCCGCGATCGACGAAACCGCAGAGCATCTCTCCTTCTTGCTCGAAGGCGCGATGTCCCGCGCCGGCCTTGACGGCAACGACATCAGGCTGAAATCCGCGCGCAGGATCGCCATCTCCATCATGGACCAGCTATGACCTCCCAGAATTCCGTTTCTTTCGTCGGCTTTGCCTGCGTGCTGATCGCCTCCGCCCTCTGGGGCACGACCGGCACCACTGCCACCTTTGCCGCAGGTGTCAGCCCGCTCGGCATCGGCGCCGTCGCCATGGGTTTCGGCGGCCTGCTCCTGGCGCTGACGGCGCTGCACTCGATCGTCAAGAGCAGCAGCCGGATCGCTGCACAATGGCCGATGCTGGTCCTCGGTTCGCTCTCGGTCGCGATCTATCCACTCGCCTTCTACAGTTCCATGCACCTCGCGGCGTCGCCATCGGCACCGTCATCTCCATCGGCTCGGCGCCGCTGGCAGCCTCGCTGATCGAGCGCATCTTCGACGGCCAGAAGCTCACGACCCGCTGGCTACTGGGCGCTGCCGCCGGCCTTGCTGGCGCCGTGCTTCTCACTTTTTCCGAAAGCGCCGGCCACGGCGGCGGAAACGCTCAGGACGCGGCGGCGGTCCTTTACGGCGTTCTGC
>Ga0209256_1003672_pt1 | contig 10463 bp, 7 predicted proteins | sample AraplaCol_mCL_r2_2_FD_184270 | JGI IMG/M metagenome (GOLD analysis project Ga0209256, IMG submission 184270) | Arabidopsis root microbial communities from North Carolina, USA - plate scrape MF_Col_mCL_r2 (SPAdes) (version 3) | ecosystem: Host-associated > Plants > Roots > Endosphere | place: USA...
TCCCGCTTTCCTGAAGCGGGCCGTGGCGCGGGTCTAGATACAAGGGCGTCCGGTCGCCTGACGGCCTTCCCATTGAGGGCAGCGGTCGGCGGGGACGTCCAGGCATATGAGCGCGCGGTCGCCGCGTGTCTTCCGAGCGAATGAGAATAGAGGTGGGCAGATGACGGACGCGGTGACGGCGGGGGGCAGGCCCGCGCCAAGGGTCCGTCTCGGCGAGACCTCCTCGGCGTTTCTGGACCTGGCGCGCGGTCTCGCCGCCAGCCTGGTCGTGCTGGCCCACACGCGCCTGGTCTTCCATCTGCCCTGGCCCATCCAGGAACTCGGCGGCTACTGCGTGGTCGTGTTCTTCCTGCTCAGCGGCATGCTGATCTTCACCTCGCTGCTCAACCACCTGCGGTCGGGCGAGGAGCGTTTCGCCGACTTCCTGGCCGACCGGATCGCGCGGATCTTCACCCCGCTCGTGCCCGTGCTGGTCCTGGCGGTGCTGGCCAACTTCTTCCTGATCGACGGGCGCTGGGGTCAGCGCGGCGTGAACGAGGGCGTGGCCGCCTTCTTTGGCAACCTGTTCCTGCTCAACGACTATCCCCTGTTCCAGGCGGCGTCGAAGTTCGTGAACGTCTGGCCCTACTACGTGCGCTCGTACAACGCCGCCGAGCCGCTGTGGACGGTGGCCATCGAGTTCTGGATCTATGTCGTCGCGGGCCTGTTCGCGTTCCTGGTGGTCGCCCGCCAGCGGATCAACTGGCTGACCGCCGCCGTCGCCGCGGGCCTGGCCCTGCCGGTCTTCGTCTGGAACCTGTTCGCGGGCGGCGGTTCGGGGCTCAGCCTGACCTGGATGATCGGCGCGGCTTTCGGCGCGCTGTGGGCGGCGATGTCGGGGCGCGAATACAGCCGCCGTTTCTTCGCCAGCCTGCTCGTCGTCGGGGTCTTGGGCGTCGCCGGCAAGATGCTCGACAAGTCGAACCTCGCCTACAGCACTCAGACGGCCACCTTCATGGCTATGATGTTGTTTGGGTTTGCGTTTTCGATAGATATCAAAGGTGTGTCACTTTTTGTGCTTAAAAAGGTGGCGCATTTCTTCTCGTCTTATTCCTACAGCTTGTACTTGGTTCACAACATCGTGCTTGTTGTGGTCTTCGAATCCAAAATTGCCACGCTTGTTCCTTCGTATGTCCTGGCGATAATCGCGGCTCACTTGGTTGCTTCCGTAATTTACTTCCTGTTCGAGCGTCACCATAAGAAAGTGTCGAAGGCTATACGCCCTGCGTTGCAATATTTGCTGCAACGCCCCGCGCGGAAATTTGCGGAAACGGCTCCTGGTGCGATCGCCGCGATGGAGGCCCTCGATGAAAACCGCAACGCGGCGCTGGCAGGCGCTGATCCTGGCGGCGACGATGCTCTCGGCGCCGCCCGCCGCCCTGGCGAGCGGCTGGAAGCTGGTATTTGAGGACAATTTCGACGGGTCGGCCCTGGACCGCAGCGTCTGGGCCACCCGCTACATCTACGGCAACGAAAAACAGGACAAGCTCAACGACGAGGTCCAGCGCTACCGCGACAACGACAACCATGTCGTCAAGGACGGGGTGCTCGACCTGGTCGCCCGCAAGACCGGGGAGGGGGCCTACGAGTCGGGCATGATCCGCTCGCTGCAGACCTTCTATTACGGCTACTACGAAGCGCGGGTGAAGCTGCCGAAGGGCAAGGGCATCTGGCCGGCCTTCTGGCTCAATTCCGACTACGACGCCTCCGGCGCCCTCAGCTGGCCGCCCGAGATCGACATCATGGAATATGTGGTCAACGGCGGCGAGGACCTGCCGAACATGGTGCACTCGGCCGCTGTGGACACTCCGCGCGGCTCGGCCGTGACCTATTACGAGACCCATCCTGAATATAACACCAAGCTGAAGTCCTTCGTCGGCACGGAGGACCTCAGCGACGGCTGGCGCGTGTTCGGACTGGTGTGGACGCCGACCGACTACACCGTGCTGCTGGACGGCAAGGTGCTCTATCGCCGGCCCTATGCCTGGCTGAACAAGTCCGGGGTGCTGGCCGCGCCGGCCCACGTGCTGCTCAACTTCGCGATCGGCGGCAGCTGGGCGGGGCGCTACGGGATCGACGACTCCAATTTCCCCCAGGCCCTCAGCATCGACTATGTGCGGGTCTGCCAGTTCAGCGAGGCGTCCGACGCCGGGGCGCGTTGCGGCGACAGCGCCTATACGCCGAACCCGGCGGACTATCGCTACAGCGCGCCCGGCGACATGGATCGCGCGGTGTTCGGCGCGGCCGCCATTGGCGACGCCGAAAGCGGCGGCTCGGTGGCTTTGCCAGCCGGCGTCGCGTCGGTGAAGGTGACGTCCCGCCTGCGCGCGCCCTCGGGCGTCGCCGCGACCCAGAGCCTCTATTCGGTCATCAAGGCCAATGGCAGCGGGACGGTGCTGTCCGAGCAGACCACGCCGCTGGACGGCTACGACAACGGTGAGATGCGCACCGTCGTGCACGAAATGCCGCTGCCCGCGACGGTCAAGCCGGGCTCCTATCGTCTCGTCGAGGCGATCGTCGGTAAGACGCCGCCGGCCGGGGCCTCGACGCCCCTGAAGGCGCCGGTGCTGTGCGGCGGCGCCAAGACGCGGACCCTGACCTGCGACACCACCCAGGTGACGGTCACGACCGCCAGTTACTAGCTGCGGTCGCAGGCGGCCGGGTCAGACGAAGGTCTGGCCCGTGGCGGCGGCCCAACGGTCGACGCCGCGCGAGAAGCCGTTCTCGGGGAACAGCTTGTTGTCCACCGCCCAGCCCGGGAAGACGTGGGTGGAGCGGACCAGCTTGGTCACGCGGTCGGGGTGAATGCCGATGCCGACGCCGTTGAGGGTCGACAGGCCCTTGGCCGCCGCCATCACCACGCCCTGCGGCACGTCGATGAGCTTGGCCTTCGGGAAGTAGCGTTCCTGCAGCGTGGTGACGATGTTCTCGAGCGTCGGGCACTCGGGATAGCTGCCGTTCAGCGTGATCAGGGGCTGGCCCTGGCCGCCGGCCGTCAGCACCAGGTCGAGCAGGTCCTCGACATAGATGCACGACTTGACGGTGTCGCGCCGGCCCGGGAACACGAACACGCCCTTCTTCAGCAGCCCCGCCATGCGGGCGAAGTTGCCGCCCTCGCCGGCGCCGAACACCACGGCCGGACGCACGACCACCAGCGAGCGGCCCGTGCCCTGGCCCAGCCAGGCGCGATGGATCTTCTCGGCCATCAGCTTGGACTTGCCGTAGGCCGAGACGGGATCGGGCGCGCTGGTCTCGGTCTTGCGCTCCTCGGAGGGGCCGTAGATCGAGATCGAGCTGGTGAAGGTGATGTGCTTGACGCCGTCACGCTCGGCCAGGCGCACCACTTCCAGGGCGCCGTTGACGTTGGTGTCGTAATACTCGTGGTCGGGGTGGCCCGGCGTGGTGTGCACGGCCGCCAGGTTGAAGATCTCGTCGATCTTCGGAAGCTCGGCCGCGCCCAGATCGCGCACGTCGCCGACGACGTAGGTGACGCCCGGCAGGGTCTCGCGCTGGGGTTTGAGGTCCAGGCCGATCACCTCGGCGCCAGCGGCGGCCAGGCGCCGCGTCAGGTGCGTGCCGATGAAGCCGGACGAACCGGTGACGAGCACGCGACGGCCAGCCATCCGTCCCAGATCGATCTGGTCAGTCACATTGTCGGTCATGTCGATGTCTCGATACGCTCGGGGAGGAGCTTTCGCACTGACCCTAGTTAGCCTATCTCGCGCGAATGGGGCGACTAGAAATCGCCCTCGCGTCAGGACTTTTTCTGGAATTGCTGAGCTTTTGTGCGCTTCTGGGAAGAGCAATCGGCCTGTTAAGGCTGCGCTATTCTGCGCCTTGCTGTGGAAAAGCGCGCCGCGTGGCGAAAAATTTTCCGATTTACGTATAAAGCCGTCGCAATTGCGCCTAACGGTGAGGGCTCATGCCCTGCCGTTGAATGTGTGTGTGGTGGCCCATGTCGAATACGGTCGAGAATCGCCTCCAGCATCTTGATGGCTGGCGAGGACTCGCGATCTTGAGCGTTCTGGTCGGTCATTTCGTGACCACCAAGTGGCTCAATCTCGGACGCTTCGGCGTCGAATTGTTCTTCGTGCTCAGCGGCCGGCTGATGGCCGAGATCCTGTTCGTCAAGCAGGTCCCGCTGGCCAGCTTCTTCCCGCGCCGCATCTCGCGCGTCTATCCGGCGCTGCTGGTGTTCTGCACGATCATGTTCCTGGCCGCGCCGTTGCTGAACGGGCAGGGGCCGGACCTGAAGCAGTATCTGAGCGCCATCACCTTCACCGCCAACTACGCCCAGGGCCTGGTCGGCCGCAGCCCGGCGCTCGACCACATCTGGTCGCTGTGCGTCGAGGAGCACATGTACGTTCTGCTGGGTCTGGTGGCCCTGTGGAGCCGCAGCCGCGACGGCGAGGTCCCGGTGGCGACGATCTGCTTCGGCCTGGCGCTGGCGGCGATGGTCAACGGCCTGCTGCAGACCCTGGCCGGCGGCGGCTACAACGAGGTCTACTGGCGCAGCGACGTGCGCGGCGCCTCGATTCTGCTGGCCGCGGCCTTCTACCTGAAGCTTCGCGAGGAGCCGACGGGCCTGCTGGCCTCGCCCTGGGCGGCGCTGTTGCTCGGCGCCCTGGGCCTGGTCTTCAGCTTCGACAAGGTTCCCGACCCGGTGAAGTACAGCCTGGGCACCGCCTGCGTGGCGCTGAGCCTGTGCCTGGCGCACCGCCTGCCCGCCGTGCTGCTGAACCTGCTGCAGCATCCGATCCTGATCCGGACGGGCCTCTATTCCTATTCGCTCTATCTGTGGCAGCAGCCGTTCTACAAGGCCGGCCACAACGCGGTCAGCAAGCTTGCCCTGCTGCCGATCGCCATCGTCGTGGCCCTGGTCAGCTTCTACCTGATCGAGCAGCCCGCGCGCCGCTTCCTCAACGGCCTGCTGGAGCGCCGCCTCAAGCCCGCGCCGGCTGCCGGCTGACATGGTCCGCGCGGCGGCGTGAGAGCGCCGTCGCGCACGCGCCCCGCGGCGAGGTTTTCGAAGAAGAGAAGAGGGTGGAGGCCCGGCCCGGAATCGAACCGGGGTGCACGGATTTGCAGTCCGCTGCGTCACCACTCCGCCACCGGGCCACCGGGTCGACACAAGCTGCGTCGGCGAAGAGGGCGGATGGCTATCAGACGGCGGCCGCGCTCGCAATGGCCAACTTCGCTTCGTCCCCAGCGATCACTTCCGGCGCGGCGGTTTGAGCGCGAGACCAACGCTCAGCAGGGTTCCTTGGCTCGTGTCAGGTGCAGGCCGGCGATCAGGGCCAGGGTGACGAGCGCCAGGCCGCCGGCCAGCCAGACGGCCGGCCGAACGTCGTGCGCGCCGACGATAAGGGCCGCCAGCAGCGGTCCGGTCGCGCAGCCCAGCAGGCTGGCGCCGGGACCCAGCAGGGCGGCGCGCCGGCTGGGGTCGGCCTCGATCGCCAGCGGCGTCAGGAACGGCGAGGCGAACAGCCAGGCGAAGCCGAACAGGCCCGAGGCCGCCAGGAAGGCCGGGGCCGGCGGCAGGGCGGCGAACACCAGCAGGCAGGCCGCCGCCGCGATCACGCCCACGGTCAGCGACACGAACCACGACACCCGCCCAGCCAGGGCCGTCGCCGCCGAGCCTCCCGCCACCTGGGCGGCCAGCGAGATCGAGAAGGCCAGGCCCGCCACCTTCGGCGCGTGTCCGGCCTGGCGCGACAGAGGCTCGGCGTAGATCCACAGGGCGAGGATGAAGGCCTGGAAGCAGAACACCGCCAGCAGGGCGACCCAGCCGCGCGGGCTGGGCAGGCCTCCCTTCAAGGCGTTCGGGGGGGCGTCATCGGCCTGGGGCAGGGCGGTCCAGGCGCGCGGGGCCAGGAAGCCCGCCGCCACGGCCGATACAGCCAGGCCCGTCAGCACGACGAAGCCGCCGTCCGGTCCGAAGCGGTCGATGACCAGGGCGCTCAAGGTCGCCACCACGGCCAGCTGGATCAGGGTCTGGACGGTCAGGTAGATCCCCGACCAGCGATCGGGGCGCGGCGAGCGCACGATCATGCCGGTCACCACCCAGATCAGCGCCCCGGCCGGCAGGCCCGCCAGGGCGCGGACCAGCACCAGCAGCCCGCCGTCCACCTGCGTCGAGGCCAGGTTCAGCGCCGCCAGGAAACAGCCGCAGGCGATCGCCGCCGGCCTCAGGCGTCTCGCGCCGAAAGCCGGGCCCAGCAGCGCCGCCCCGACTCCCATGGCCGCCAGCTCGGCCATGCCGGCCAGGCCGATCTCCATGGCGCTGAGCCGTCCCGCCGCCTCCAGCCCGCCCAGCAGCAGCGGCCCGACGCCGGGAAACAGCACGCCCACGACGCCGATCCACAGCACGGACAAGCGCTCGGCCAGGCTCGGCGCCGGACCTATCCAGCTGGGGGTCTCCACGGCCTCGCCGCTCAATAGCGGGCCCGCAGATAGACGCCGTAGGTGCGCGGCGGTCCCATGCTGAAGGCGTCGAAGCCCAGGCCCTCGATGGCGGTGATGTCGAGGATGTTGGTCTCGTCGAACAGGTTCTTGCCCCACACGCCCAGTTCGTAGCGGCCGCCGTCCAGCTTCCAGCCGACCTGGCCGTTGACGAAGGTGCGGGCCTCGTCGCTCAGCCGCTCGGTGTTGGCGGTGTCGAAGTAGACCTTGGAGCGGTGGGTGAAGTCCAGCTGGCCGGTGAAGTCGCCGACCGGCAGCGGGTGCTCGTAGCGGATCGCGCCGTTGAAGCTGAGCTTCGGGGCCGAGGGCAGGCGATTGCCCGAATAGTCCTCGCCCACCGAGACGAAGTCCTCGTACTCGGCGTGCAGCAGCGCCGCGCCCAGGGTCAGGGAGAGCCCCCGCGCCGGCCGGGCCTCGACCTCGGCCTCGGCGCCATAGACCCGGGCGGTCGAGGCGTTGGTGAAGTACTGCACGGTCAGCAGGCCGCGCTGGATGGTCGTGTAGACCTGCAGGTCCTTGTAATCATAGTAGAACGCGGCTGCGTTCAGGCGCAGGCGGCGATCGAGGAACTCGCTCTTGGCCCCGACCTCGAAGGCGTCGACGGTCTCGTCGTCATAGGGCTCGAGGTCGGCCTCGTCGGCGGTCTGGCCGGTGAAGAAGCCGCCGCTCTTGTAGCCGCGATTGTAGGTCGCATAGAGGTTGGCGTCGTCGCTCAACGCGTAGCGCAGGCCCAGCCGCCCAGACAGCGACTTGAAGCTCTTGTCGCCGTCGTGGACGAACAGGGTCACGAGCCCGTAGTCGACGTCGCTGACATAGTGGATGCTCTTGTCGTCGACCGAATAGCGCAGGCCGCCTGTGAAGGTCAGGCGCTCGGTCAGGTCGTAGTCGAACTGTCCGAACACCGCCCAGCTGCGCGACTTCAGGGTCAGGGGCCAGCCGAACACGCCGATGCTGGCGGCCGGATCCATGCCGGTCGGGTTGTCGGGCGTCGGATTGCGCAGGTCGGACAGCACGTCGTAGTGGCTGTCGTTGGAAAGGTCGTCCTTGGCCCAGTAGAGGCCGGTCACCCAGCGCAGCGGGCCCTCGCCGTTCGACTGCAGGCGGAACTCCTGGCTGGCCGTTTCCTGCAACGCGATGTAGCGGGCGCTGATCACCTGCAGCGGGTTGGCGTCGGTGTCTTCCCAGTCGTCGCGGGCGGCGCGCTGGTAGCCGGTGACCGAGTAGAGGGTCATGTCGCCCAGGTCGTAGGCGACGCTGGCCGTCGCCCCGAACAGCTTGACGATGTCCTTGCCCTCGAACCGGTAGTCGCCCTCGTAGAGGTTCCCGCTGGTGTTGGCGTAGCCCAGGGCGTTGGTGCACTGGCCCGAGGTGTAGAAGCCGGCCTTGCAGAAGCCGTCGGCGCCGGTGGCTTCGGCCGTCTGCGGCAGGATCGAGCGGTTGTAGGTCCAGATCGAGCCGCCGCGCGACTGGTTCAGGCTCAGCGACAGGTCGGCGGTCAGCTTGTCGTCGGGTTTCCAGCGCAGGGCCGCGCGCAGCGCCCAGCGGTTGGCGTCGTTGCCCTTGTTCCCGGTCAGCCGGTTGGTCGTGTAACCGTCGTTCTTGTCGTAGAGGCCGCTGATGCGGAACGACAGATCGTCGCCGGCGATCGGACCGCCGAAGCCGCCCTGGGCGTTGATGGCGTTGAAGCGGCCGTACTCGACGGCGATGTCGCCGCCCGGCGTGCTCGACGGCTTCTTGGTGACGACGTTGATCGCCCCGCCGGTGGTGTTGCGGCCATAGAGCGTGCCCTGCGGCCCGCGCAGCACCTCGACCTGCTCCAGGTCGTAGAAGCCGGCCAGCTGGGCGAGCGGGGAGGCGATGTAGACCCCGTCGACATAGACGCCGACGGCGCTGGCCGTGCCCGGGTTGAAGTCGTTGACGCCGATGCCGCGAATGAACATCCGCGGATTGGCGGCGTTGTCGTCGGTCTTGATCTGCAGGCCCGGCGCCAGGCCCGACAGGGCCAGCACGTCGCCGACCCGCTGGTTCTGAAGCTGGGCGCCGGTCATGGCGGTCACCGAGACCGGCACGTCCTGCAAATTCTCGGCCCGTTTCTGGGCCGTGACGACGATCTCGTCGAGTGCGACCGGCGCGGCTTCACTTGCCGTCTGGGCCCGAGATGAGGTCGCGACCGCCATCAAGGCGACAGTCGCGACCCCGGCGAACACTTGCAGCTTGCGCACTACAAACCCCCCGCATGTCCGTACGAGGAGGATGCTAGCTATAACTATCGTTTTGGCAAGCGCCGTTCGACGAGTCGGGTTCGATAGGTCTCGGGAGCCTCGAAAATGCGCCTCGCGTGGCCCTCGTCCTTCGACAAGCTCAGGATGAGGGCCATTGCAGGCTCGGCGATCCGATCGAAAACCCCACCCTGAGCTTGTCGAAGGGCGAGGTTTTCGCAGCGTCGGTCTATTTGTTTCCTGCCTTCGCCAGGGCGGCCGACACCTCGGCGCGGGCCATGTCGATGTCGAAGCGGAAGGCGGCCGAGCGATGCTCGGCGGCGTAGATCACGGCCCCCGCCTGCAGGCCGGCCTCGGTGGCGCTGACCGTGTGCGAGCCGCAGATCCAGCGGCTTTCGGCATATTCCCGGCCGCGCGCGTAAAGGGCGTCGGCGCGCGAGGGGGCGACCTCGGCCAGGATCATCGCCACGTGCTCGCCATGAGCCGAGTGGCCGGACGGATAGTCGGGATTGCCGGCCAGATGGTCGGTCTTCGCTTCGCAGACGGGCGCCGTGTCCTTGCCGATATAGGGGCGCTTGGTGCCCCAGAAGGTCTTGGCGGTTCCCACCACGGAGCGGTCGTCGCCGGCCCGTTCGAGCAGGGCGGCCAGGATCGGCGCCTCCTGCGGCGTCAGGCGCACGCCCAGAGCCTCTGCGAAGTGGTCGAACATCGAGCCCTTGACGTCGGCGGTCGCCAGCGCCCAGCGCGGGGTGTCCTTCAGGGCGCGGCTGGCGTCGAAGATCGCGGCGTCCGAGATAGCGCGGGGCGAGCCCTGGGCCGGCGGAGCGGCCAGCACCTTGGTCAGGTCCGGACGCTGGGCCGGGGCGAGATAGCCGGTGGCGGAGGCGCCCGCCGTCAGCTCCAGCGCGCCATCGCAGCCCTTGGGCGCGCGGACGGGATTGCAGGCCGCCGCCTCGCCGCCGGGCAGGCGGGCGGTGTAGTTCCAGGGCAGGCGCGGGTCGGCCCACAGATAGTCGGTCGAGACGTACTGGGCGCCGCTGGTCAGGGCGGCCGTGCGTTGGGCGACGTCGCCGCTGCGGGCGGCCCAGGTGTCGGCGTCGGCGCGGGTGCGGACGATGAAGCCGGCCTTCACGGCCGCGGCGATGCGGTCCTTCTGGGCGATGGGGTCGTTGAGCGTCAGATAGGCGGCGGCCGGCGAGGCCTCGTCGGTGTTGACGAACATCGCCCGGCCTTCCAGCGAGGCGCGCTTGCCGCGATAGATCGCCACCTTCTCGGGACCCTCGTCGAGGGCGAAGAACACCTTGCCGCGCGCGGCCTCCAGCGTCGGCCAGCCGCCGGCCAGCACCGCCTCGCGCAGGGTCGGCTTCTTGCCGCGCACCAGGTCGGGATCGATCAGGCGGTCGGGGCCGAACACGCTGCGGATCTCGGCGTCCAGCGCGTCGAAGGCCTTTTCGTCGAAGGGCAGGGGCGTGACGCCGCCCGGGATGGAGGCCGCGCCTTCCTTGGCGTTGAGCATGATCAGGATCGGCACGTGGTCGCGATGGGCGTCCGACCAGGCGCGCACCAGCGACAGGCACTCCACGAAGGTCACGCACGAGCTGCGGAAGTCGATGTCGGGCATGTGCAGGGTCTTGAAGCCGGGCTTGGCCAGGGCTTCGGCGACGCGGGGCGGCAGCACCGTCCCCCGACCCAGCGCCGTCAGCGGCCTGGCGTAGAGGCCGCCGGCCGGGTCATTGACGACGT
>Ga0209256_1003673_pt1 | contig 10452 bp, 7 predicted proteins | sample AraplaCol_mCL_r2_2_FD_184270 | JGI IMG/M metagenome (GOLD analysis project Ga0209256, IMG submission 184270) | Arabidopsis root microbial communities from North Carolina, USA - plate scrape MF_Col_mCL_r2 (SPAdes) (version 3) | ecosystem: Host-associated > Plants > Roots > Endosphere | place: USA...
CCCGGAACTGCCGGAAGGCACGCCGACCAAGAAGATCACCGTGCGCGACGCCCTGCGCGACGCCATGGCCGAAGAGATGCGCCGCGACGACCGCGTGTTCCTGATGGGCGAGGAAGTCGCCCAGTACCAGGGCGCCTACAAGGTCAGCCGCGAGCTGCTGCAAGAGTTCGGCGACAAGCGCGTCATCGACACCCCGATCACCGAGCACGGCTTCGCCGGCATGGGCGTCGGCGCGGCGATGGCGGGCCTGAAGCCCATCGTCGAGTTCATGACCTGGAACTTCGCCATGCAGGCGATCGACCACATCATCAACTCGGCGGCCAAGACGCTGTACATGTCGGGCGGCCAGATCAAGTCGTCGATCGTGTTCCGCGGCCCCAACGGCGCGGCCTCGCGCGTCGGCGCCCAGCACAGCCAGGACTACGCGGCCTGGTACGGCAACATCCCGGGCCTGAAGGTCATCGCGCCGTATGACGCGGCCGACGCCAAGGGCCTGCTGAAGGCCGCCATCCGCGACCCGAACCCGATCGTCTTCCTCGAACACGAGATGATGTACGGGCACGAGTTCGACATCCCGGACGTCGAGGACTACGTCGTGCCGATCGGCAAGGCCAAGGTCCGCCGTCAGGGCACGGACGTGACGCTGGTCGCCTACAGCCGCATGGTGGGCTTCGCTCTCCAGGCCGCCGAGGCCCTGGCCGCCGAAGGCATCTCGGCCGAGGTCGTCGACCTGCGGACGATCCGCCCGATGGACCACGCCACGGTCCTGGAAAGCGTCAAGAAGACCAACCGCCTGGTCACGGTCGAGGAAGGCTGGGGCCCGATGGGCGTCGGCGCCGAGATCGTCGCCCGCATCACGGAGTTCGGCTTCGACTACCTGGACGCCCCGCCGCTGCGGGTCCACCAGGAAGACGTGCCGCTGCCCTATGCGGCCAACCTGGAAGCCCTGTCGCTGCCGTCGGTCGACAAGATCGTCAAGGCGGCCAAGGCGGTCTGCTACCGCTGAGACCGGCGCGGCCCCCGCTCCTGACGGGCGGGGGCCGCATCGTCTCGGTCAACGAATTCATCCCGCCCCAGGGCGGGGTATCGAGGACGACGGCCCGGCACACCATCGGGGTCGACACCGTCCCGAACGCTTGAGGAAAGAGCTCAAATGTCGATCGACATCCTGATGCCCGCCCTGTCGCCCACCATGGAAGAGGGCACCCTCGCCAAGTGGCACGTCAAGGTCGGCGACACCGTCAAGGCCGGCGACGTCATCGCCGAGATCGAGACCGACAAGGCGACCATGGAAGTCGAAGCCGTCGATGAGGGCGTGATCGAAGCCATCCTGGTCGACGCCGGGACCGAGAACGTCAAGGTCAACGCGCTGATCGCCAAGCTGGCGGGCGAGGGCGAGAGCCCCGCGCCGGCTCCGACCGCCGCGCCCGCCGCCGCTGTCGCCGAGGCCCCGAAGGCCGCTGCTCCGGCTCCCGCCGGCGCGCCCGCGCCGGCCGCCCCGGCTCCGGCCGCTCCGGTCGCCGCCGACGGTTCGCGCGTCTTCGCTTCGCCGCTGGCCCGTCGCCTGGCCGCCGCCGCCAGCCTCGACCTGAAGTCCATCAAGGGCTCGGGTCCGCACGGCCGCGTCGTCAAGTCCGACGTCGAAGCCGCCAAGTCGGGCGGCGCGCCTGCCGCCAAGGCCGCGCCGGCTCCCGCCGCCGCCGCTTCGGCCCCGGCCGCCGAGCCGCGCAAGGTTCAGTCGCTGGAGCAGATGGGCATCCCCGCCGGCTCCTACGACCTCGTCCCGCTGGACGGCATGCGCAAGACCATCGCGCGCCGCCTGACGGAAAGCTTCCGCGACGTGCCGCACTTCCCGCTGACGATCGACATCGAGCTGGACGGCCTGCTGGCCGCCCGCGCGAAGATCAACAGCCTGCTTGAAGGCCAGGGCGTGAAGGTGTCGGTCAACGACATCGTCATCAAGGCCGCCGCCGTGGCGCTGAAGCGCGTGCCGGAGGCCAACGCCTCCTACACGCCCGAAGGCATCGCCATGCACAAGCACGCCGACATCGCCGTGGCCGTGGCCATCGACGGCGGCCTGATCACCCCGATCATCCGCGCCGCCGAGACCAAGGGTCTGGCCCAGATCTCGGCCGAGATGAAGGACCTGGCCGCCCGCGCCAAGGCCAAGAAGCTGAAGCCCGAGGAATTCCAGGGCGGCACCTTCTCGGTCTCCAACCTCGGCATGTTCGGCATCAAGGCCTTCTCGTCGATCATCAACGAGCCGCAAGGCGCGATCATGAGCGTCGGGGCCGGCGAGCAGCGTCCGGTGGTCAAGAACGGCCAGCTGGCCGTGGCCACGGTCATGACCGTGACCCTGACCTGCGATCACCGCGTGGTCGACGGCGCGGTCGGCGCCAGGTTCCTGGCGGCCTTCAAGCCGCTGATCGAGGAGCCGCTGACCCTGATCGTCTAAGGGCGGCCTTTGCCTTGAAATCCTCGCCCCTCGACCAAACACGGGGCGGGGATTTCGAAAGCGGCCGGGCAGGGTCCCATCCTGGATTTTTCAGGACGGGGACAGCCCCGGGGAGAACACGCGATGTCGGTCTACGAATTCTCGGCCAAGACGCTCGAAGGCAAGGACGTCAGCCTGGCTGACTATCGCGGCCAGGTGCTGCTGATCGTCAACACCGCCAGCAAGTGCGGCCTGACTCCGCAGTACGAAGGCCTGGAGGCGCTCTACAAGGTGAGCAAGGATCGCGGCCTGACCATCCTGGGCTTTCCCTGCAACCAGTTCGGCAGCCAGGAGCCGGGCACGGCGGAGGAGATCGGCAGCTTCTGCTCGCTGACCTACGACGTGACCTTCCCGATGATGGCCAAGATCGACGTCAACGGCCCCTCGGCCCACCCGCTCTACGCCTATCTAAAGAAGCAGCAGAAGGGCGTGCTGGGCACCGAAGGCATCAAGTGGAACTTCACCAAGTTCCTGATCGATCGCGACGGAAACGTCGTCGAGCGTTTCGCCCCGACCACCAAGCCTGAAGAGCTCCAGGCGGCCGTCGAGGCGCTGTTATAGATTTCCCAGGCCGGCCCCGCGGGGCCGGTCGTTCGACGCCGCCGCTCCCCCGTGCGACGTCCAAGCTAGGGTAAGACTACCATGTCCACGGAATTCGATGTCGTCGTCATCGGCGCCGGTCCGGGCGGCTACGTCGCCGCCATCCGCGCCAGCCAGCTGGGCCTGAAGACGGCGATCGTCGAGCGCGAGAACCTGGGCGGCATCTGCCTGAACTGGGGCTGCATCCCCACCAAGGCGCTGCTGAAGTCCGGCGAGATCTTCGAACAGCTGTCGCACCTGGACGCCTACGGCCTGGCGGTCGAAAAGCCCTCGTTCGATTTCAACAAGATCATCGAGCGCTCGCGCGGCGTGGCCAAGACCATGTCGGGCGGCATCGCCTTCCTGATGAAGAAGCACAAGATTGAGGTCATCGAGGGCGAGGCCAAGCTCGAAAAGGGCACGCCCGCTCCGAAGGTCGTGATCGCGCTGAAGGCCGGCGGCAGCCGTACGGTCCAGGCCAAGAACGTCATCCTGGCCAGCGGCGCCCGCGCCCGCAACATCCCGGCCATCGGCGCCGTTTCCGACGGCGACAAGGTCTGGACCTATCGCGACGCCCTGGCGCCGAAGTCGATGCCGAAGTCGCTGGTCGTGATCGGCTCGGGCGCCATCGGCATCGAGTTCGCCAGCTTCTACCGCGCCCTCGGCGCCGAAGTGACCGTTGTCGAGGCCGTCGATCGCATCATGCCGGTCGAGGACGCCGAGGTCTCCAAGGCCGCCCAGAAGGCCTTCGAGAAGCGCGGCATCAAGTTCCGCATCGGCGCCAAGGTCACCAAGATCGACAAGACCGCCACCGGCGTGTCGGTCTCGGTCGAGGTCGGCGGCAAGGCCGAGCAACTGACCGCCGAGAAGTGCATCGTCGCCATCGGCATCGTTCCGAACACCGAAGGCACGGAGGCCGTCGGCCTGACGCTCGACCGCGGCCACGTGGTCACCGGCAAGCACGGCGAGACCAACGTGCCCGGCCTCTACGCCATCGGCGACGTCGCCGGCGCGCCCTGGCTCGCCCACAAGGCCAGCCACGAAGGCATCCACGCCGCCGAGTACATCGCCGGCTACAAGACGCCCAACGTCCACTCGCCGATCCCGGGCTGCACCTACGCCAACCCGCAGGTCGCCTCGGTGGGCTACACCGAAGCCGGCGCCAAGGCCGCGGGCCTCGAGGTCAAGGCCGGCCGCTTCCCGTTCAAGGTCAACGGCAAGGCCGTGGCCGCGGGCGAGACCGAAGGCTTCGTCAAGACCGTGTTCGACGCCAAGACCGGCGCCCTGATCGGCGCCCACATGATCGGCCACGAAGTGACCGAGATGATCCAGGGCTTCGTCACGGCCATCACGCTGGAAGCCACCGAGGAAGACCTGCACGGCATCGTCTACGCGCACCCGACCATGTCGGAAGCCATGCACGAAGCCTCGCTCGACGCCTACGGCCGCGTCCTGCACATCTGATCCGGCGAGGGTTTCGGAGTTCGTCCGAACGCGGATGAACTCCAGCCCCGGGGGCCGTTCCAGACACACTTTGTCACGGGACAGCAAAGGCCCGGTCGCTATGAAGACCCGCCCGACAGGCCGTCGGGCGGGTCTTCTGCATTCCGGGTGACGATCTTGCGCGCCTCCATCCAGCTCCCGCTGGCGACCCTCGTCGCCGGCCTGTGCCTCGCCACGTCTCCAGCCCAGGCCCAGGACGGGTCGCTGAGCGCCGACGAGGCCGCCGCCCTGCGGTCAGAGATCGCGACCCTGAAGGCCCAGCTCCAGCGGATGGAGCATCGGCTCGACGGCGCGACCGGCGCGCCCCAGCGCACGGCTTCGCCGACAGCGGCTCCGGCGACGGTCGCGGCCGCCAAGCCCGCGCCGACCACCGAGATCGCCTGGAAGGGCTCGCCGCAATTCACCGCCAGCGGCGGCCGCAGCTTCAAGGCCAAGGGCCGCATCCAGACCGACCTCGGCTATGTCGGCCGTCCCGACGGCTCGACCGATCGCGGCCTCGGCTACGCCGCCGAGATGCGCCGCATCCGCCTGGGCGGGGAGGGCAGCCTGGGCGCCGGCATCGGCTACAAGCTGGAACTGGAGCTCTCCGACAACGGCGTCGACCTGGTCGACACCTTCGTCACCTACAAGACCGGCGGCTGGCAGTTCGCCCTGGGCAACCAGAACCAGTTCCAGTCGCTCGACGAACTGACCGGCGACACCTCCGGCTCGGTCATGGAGCGTGCAGCCTTCACCGACGCCTTCAACTTCGAACGCCGCCTGGGCCTCGCCGCCCAGTACGAGAAGTCCGCCTGGCTGCTGCAGGCCGGACTGTTCGCCGACGACATCACCGCGCTCTCCAACGACAGCGACGGCGCCAGCGGCGGCGACGAGAACAACAGCTACGGCCTGGACGGCCGCCTGGTCTATGCGCCCAAGCTCGGCAAGACCCAGCTGCACCTGGGCGGCTCGGCCCACTGGCGCGACCTCAAGCGGGTCGGCGACGCCGGCACGCGCTATCGCCAGCGGCCCTACGTCCACACCAGCAACACGCGCCTGATCGGAACCTCGACGCTGGCCGTCAGGGACGAGGCCCACTACGGCCTGGAAGCCGCCTTCGTGCGCGGCCGCCTGCACGGCGCGGCCGAGACCCACTGGCTGGAGAGCGACCTGGCGTCAGGCCCCGACGCGCGCTTCTTCGGCGGCTATGCCGAACTCGGCTGGTTCCTGACCGACGACACCCGCGGCTACAAGTCCGGCATCTTCGACCGCGCCAAGCCCAGGAAGCCCTTGGGCGGCGGCGGGATCGGCGCGGTGCAGGTCAACGCCCGCTACGACCATCTCGACCTCAACGACGGCCCGATCGTCGGCGGACGGCAGGACGCGCTGATCGCCGCCCTGATCTGGCAGCCGGTCGAATATCTGCGCTTCAACCTCAACCACGCCTACCTGGCCTACCAGGACGCCACGCCCCTGGCCGACGGCGACCGCGATTACGGGGTGCACGTGACGGGCGCGCGGATGGAGCTGGATTTTTAGAGAAGCGACCCTCCCCCTGAAGGGGGAGGCGGCCGAAGGGCCGGAGGGGGAAGTTTCTGCAGAATTCAACAAGGCCGCCGACGGGAGCAAGCACATCCCCCTCCGTCGGCTTCGCCGACACCTCCCCCTTCAGGGGGAGGGTCTAGGAAACTACGGCCGCTTCCGCACCTGCGCATCCACGCTCCATTCCCCCGGCCCGGCGAACACCAGGTAGAGGAAGACGAAGCTGAACAGGATCGCCGCCTCGCCGCCGTTCAGCGCCGGCCAGAAGCCCTGGCTGAAGTGGGCGAGAAAATAGGCCACGGCCATCTGACCCGACAGCAGGAACGCCACCGGTCGGGTGAACAGGCCCAGCACCAGCAGGCCGCCGCCCACGACTTCCAGCACCGCCGCGGCCAGCAGCAGCGGCGGCAGGGGATCGGGCGCGCCGGGCTGTGCGGCCGGGAAGTGGAAGAGCTTCATCAGGCCGTGCTCCATGAAGAGCAGGGCGGCGATGATGCGCAGCAGGCTCAGCACCCGCGGGGCCCACACGTACAGTCGTTCCAAGGCTTTCTCCCGTTCCAACGCTTCGGTTCACGCGACCGGCCGCCGCTCTTTCCGCAAAGGATCGAAGCGACGGCCGCAAGCTCTACTGAAACGCCCGGGGAGGGGCGAAAGTTCGTCGGTCTGTAAGGCGGGCCGTCAGGCCGCCTGGCTGTCGGTCTCGGCCATACGCTGGATGGCGACGTAGTCGGTCTTGCCGCTGCCCAGCACAGGCACCTGGGTCACTTTCAGGATCTTGCGCGGCACGGCCAGTTCCGGCGCGCCGATCGCCTGGGCATGAGCCACCAGCGGTGCCGCCGTGGCGGTTTGGCAGTCGGTGACCAGAACCAGCTTCTCGCCCTTCTTCTTGTCGGGCATCGAGATCACGGCATGGCGGCCGTTGGGCCACACGGCCACGGCCAGGTCCTCGGCCGCGGTCAGCGACACCATCTCGCCGCCGATCTTGGCGAAACGCTTCACCCGGCCCTTGATGGTGATCCAGTCGTCGTCGGTCATGGTGACCACGTCGCCGGTGTCGTGCCAGCCGCCCTCGGGGGCGTCCAGGCCGCCGTCCTCGCGCAGATAGCCCGACATGATGTTGGGGCCGCGCACGTAGAAGCGGCCGCCCTCGGCGATGCCCTCGACCGGCTCGAGACGGGTCTCGATGCCGGGCAGCAGGCCGCCCACGGTGCCGGCGCGGTTGTCGGTCGGCTTGTTGACCGCGATCACCGGCGAGGCCTCGGTCGCGCCGTAGCCTTCCAGCACCGGTACGTCGCCGAAGCGCTCCTTGATCAGGGCGTGGGTCTCGTCGCGCACCTTCTCGGCGCCGCAGACGATGAACTGCAGACCGCCCAGTTCGTCGGTTTCCGAAGCCCGGGCGTACTGGTTGACGAAGGTGTCGGTGGCCAGCAGCAGCGAGGCCTTGCTGTCCTTGATCAGCGGCGGGATCTGCTTGGTGTGCAGCGGCGAGGGGTACTCGAACGCCTTCATGCCCTGCAGCAGCGGCAGGATCACGCCGGCGGTCAGGCCAAAGCAGTGGAACACCGGCAGCGGGTTGAACATCACCCAGGCCGGATCCAGCGGAATGTGGGCGGCGATCTGGGCGGCGTTGGAGACCAGGTTGGCCTGGCTCAGCACCACGCCGCGCGGCGCGCCGAAGCTGCCCGAGGTGAACAGCACCACGCCCTTGTCCGACGGCTTGGCCGGGCTGCGGAACTGGCGCGGGAAGGCGCCGGCGGCGGCGGCGAACAGCTTGTCGCCCAGGCCGATCGTCTTGCGGACGTCTTCCAGGTAGACGACCTTGGCCAGGTCGTCGATCGCATCGACCACGTCGTGCAGCTTGCCCAGCTCGATGAACTTGTGGGCGGTCAGCACGTGCTGGACGTTGGCCAGCTTCACCGCGGCCTTGATGTTCCGCAGGCCCGCCGTGAAGTTCAGCATGGTCGGCACGCGGCCGAAGGCGTGCAGGGCGAAGAACACCACGACCGCGCCGACGCCCGAGGGCAGCAGCACGCCGACATGCTCGCCGGGCTTGGTCATGGCCGCGATCTTGCGGCCCAGGGCGAAGCTCGCCCGGATCAGGTCGGTGTAGCTCAGAGGGTTGCGGTCCTGGTCCTCCAGGATCGGCTTCTTGGCTCCGAACTTGTCCTTGGCGTCGATCAGGGCGTCGAAGAGCGCCTTTTGGCCGTCTTCGGCTTTAAAAACTACCGGCATGCCGGCGAAACCTCCCACAAAGGCGCGAGTTCCGCCCTCGTTCGATTGAGCAGGGAGCCTAGCGATCCCGGCGGGGTTTGCAAAGATCGGTCACGTTTCGTGATCGAACCCCGTTCTTCAGGTGGGGTGCAAACCCTTGCGGCTCAAGGTCTGGCGGCGGATCGACGGCCGGCGCCGCGCACGGTCTGGATCACGGCCTCCAGCCAGGGGCCCCGCACCGAATCCCGCTCCAGGTGCAGCGCATGGCGCCCGCCCGGCAAGCGGGTTTCGCGGCAGTCCGCCAGCGCCTTGCAGACACTGGCCTGGGCCGAAGAGGGCGTCACCTTATCGGCGTCGCCGGCCAGCAGCAGGGTGGGAATCTTCACCCCGCCAAGGTCGTGGGCGGCAGCGTCGAGCACGTCGTAATAGGCCGCGTAGAAGCCAAGGCTCGGCGCCCCCATTCGCAGGTCGGGATTTGCCGTCTGCCAGGCGTGATTGACCGCGCCCCGCACCGCATCGCCGGTCAGGCCCTGGGCCTTGTCGTCGGGCCCATCGCGCCGCCAGTCCTGCGCCGTCGGCCAGGCCAGGAACGACAGCCGCGCCTGCCGCGCCAGGCGGGCGGTCTTGATCAGCTGAGCCTTGGGGGCGGGCAGGGCGTTGAGTTCGAAGGTCGGCGCCGACAGCACCAGGGCGTCGGCCATCAGGCCTTCCTCGGCCGCGCGCAGCGCCACCAGCCCGCCCTGGCCCTGACCCAGCACCGTCAGCGGCAGGCGGCCGTCCGGGCGGATCACCGCCTTGACCATCGCCTTGGTCGCCGTGACGTCCGGGGCGTAGCTGAGCACGTGGCCGCGATCGCGCTTGCCGGCCAGGCGCTCGGAGCCGCCCTGGCCCTGGCGCTCCAGGATCCACACCACCACGCCCTTGGCGTTGAGGTCATTTGCGGTCTCGAACCAGGTCTCGGCGCTCTCGCCATAGTCGGTCAGGATCAGGACCTGGCTGGTCGGCGCGCCGTGCGGGGCCGAGACGCCGTAGCGCTGCACCGCGTCCTCGCCGACCTGCACATAGCCCCACGCCCAGCCGTTCGGCGGCAGGAAGCGACGCTCCAGGCCCGGCGGGGTCCGGCTGTCGGCGAAAGGCGCGCGGGATCCTTGCTCGCCGCAGGCGAAAAGGGGCAGGGCGAGCAGCAGGACGAGCACATGGCGAAGCATATAGGCCACTCATTTCGCGCCTTTGCGCCGCATGCAAGATCGAGAGCTTGATCCGGAGGCCAAGAAGGCCGATCTAGGCCCACATGGTCACGTTGATCGATACGCTGAAGGCTCGCGGTCCCGAGGAACGCGCCGTCCGCCACCCCGAAAAGCAGAATCGCCCGGATACGCCGGTCCTGCGCAAACCCGATTGGCTGCGCGTCCGCGCGCCCGGTTCGGGCCAGTACAACGAGACCAAGGGCATCGTGCGCGAGCACAAGCTCACCACGGTCTGCGAAGAGGCGGCCTGCCCGAACATCGGCGAGTGCTGGAGCCAGAAGCACGCGACCATGATGATCATGGGCGAGATCTGCACCCGCGCCTGCGCCTTTTGCAACGTCACCACCGGCCTGCCGACCCAGTTGGATCCGGACGAGCCCCGCCGCGTGGCCGAGGCCGTCGCCAAGATGGGCCTCAAGCACGTCGTGATCACCTCGGTCGACCGCGACGACCTGATCGACGGCGGCGCTCGCCACTTCGCCGAGGTCGTCACCTCGATCCGCGCCGCCGCGCCGGGCACGACCATCGAGATCCTGACCCCCGACTTCCTGCGCAAGGACCGGGCCGAGAACGTGGTCATCGACGCCCGTCCGGACGTCTTCAACCACAACCTCGAAACCGTGCCGCGGCTCTATCTGAAGATCCGCCCGGGCGCCCGCTACTACCACTCCCTGCGCCTGCTCGACCGGGTCAAGGAGCGCGATCCCTCCCAGTTCACCAAGTCCGGCCTGATGGTCGGCCTGGGCGAGACCAAGGAAGAGGTCATGCAGGTGATGGACGACATGCGTTCGGCCGGCGTCGACTTCATCACCATCGGCCAGTACCTGCAGCCGACCCGCAAGCACGCGGCCATCGACCGCTTCGTGACGCCCGAAGAGTTCAAGGCCTATGAGGCGA
>Ga0209256_1003679_pt1 | contig 10441 bp, 10 predicted proteins | sample AraplaCol_mCL_r2_2_FD_184270 | JGI IMG/M metagenome (GOLD analysis project Ga0209256, IMG submission 184270) | Arabidopsis root microbial communities from North Carolina, USA - plate scrape MF_Col_mCL_r2 (SPAdes) (version 3) | ecosystem: Host-associated > Plants > Roots > Endosphere | place...
GTGAAGGGCAAGGCCGAGGGCTCCAGCGCCATGGTCTGGACCCTGGACCGGGGCCTGGTCGACTGGGCCTACGCCCTGACCAAGGACGTCAAGCTGCCGGACAACGCCGCCCTGCAGGCCGTGCGCGCGCCGTACAAGGACGCGCCCCAGGGCCAGCGGCCGCCGTTCGTGCTGCAGGGCGACGCCCTGGGCACGGTGCGCTTCTGGCACGGCCATCGCCGCACCCAGTGGGCGCAGGACTGGGTCAAGCTCTGGACCGACGGGGCCGGAACCTTCACCATGACCGACTGCGAAGACCAGGGGATCCTCGACGTGCTCGACGCCCACGCCGCGTCCGGAAAGATCGACCGCCGGCGCGTCCTGGTGCTGCGCACGGGCAGCAACTATTCGCGGGCCCCGCTGGGCCAGACCAGCTTGCCGCACGTGTTCCACGAGGAGAGCCTGAAGGCCTCGTTCCTGGCGACCTTCGCGGTCGGCGGGCCGGTGGTCCGCGAGCTGACCGCCCATTGGGACCGCTACGCGTCCGAAATCCCCACGGCCGGGAGCCGCTAAGCCATGCTCGAACGCCTCTTCGGCCTCAAGGCCCAGGGAACCAACGTCCGCACCGAGGTGCTGGCCGGCGTCACCACCTTCATGACCATGGCCTATATCGTGGTGGTCAATCCGGCGATCCTGGGCGAGGCCGGCATGCCGGTGGCCGCCGTGGCCGCCGCCACCTGCCTGGCCGCCGGCTTCGGCTCGATCCTGATGGGTCTGGTCGCCAACTATCCCCTGGCCCTGGCGCCGGGCATGGGGCTGAACGCCTATTTCACCTACACCGTGGTCAAGGGCATGGGCGTGCCGTGGGAGACGGCCCTGGGGCCGTGGGAGACCGCCCTGGGCTGCGTCTTCCTGTCGGGCGTGGCCTTCCTGGTCCTGACCCTGGTGGGCGTGCGCCAGATGATCGTGGCCGCCATCCCCAAGCCCCTGTTCTCGGCCGTCGCCGCCGGGGTGGGCCTGTTCATCGCCTTCATCGGCCTGAAGGAGGCGGGGATCATCGTCCCCCACCCGGCCACCACCGTGGCCCTGGGCGACCTGACCACCCCGACCGCCGCCGTGGCGATCCTGGGGCTCGTCTTGATCGCGGTGTTGCAGGCCTGGCGGGTCAAGGGCGCGATCCTGATCGGCATCCTGCTGGCCTCCGCCGCCGGCTGGGCCTTGGGCCTGGCCAAGATCGCCCCGGGCGCGTCCAGCCTGGCCGATCTGACCGCCACGGCCTTCAAGATGGACATCGGCGGCGCCTTCCACCTGCAGGGCGGCATGGCCCTGGCCATGCTGGAGATCGTCTTCGTCTTCCTGTTCGTCGACCTGTTCGACAATGTCGGCACCCTGGTGGCCGTGACCAAGAAGGCGGGCCTCCAGGCCCCCGACGGCTCGATCCCGCGCCTGAACCGCATCCTGCTGGCCGACTCGGCGGCGACCATGGTCGGGGCGGCCGCCGGCACCTCCACCGTGGTCAGCTACATCGAGAGCGCCTCGGGCGTGACCGCCGGCGGCCGCACCGGCCTGACGGCGGTGGTGGTGGGCGTGCTGTTCCTGCTGACCCTGTTCTTCGCGCCCCTGGTCCAGGCCATCCCGGCCGCCGCCACCGCCCCGGCCCTGATCCTGGTGGGCGCCCTGATGGTGGGGTCGCTGGTCGACGTCGACTGGGCCGACCCGACCGTGGCCATCCCCGCCTTCCTGACCCTGATCACCATCCCGCTGACCTTCTCGATCGCCAACGGCCTGGCCTTCGGCATCACCAGCTACGCGGCGCTGCGCCTGCTGACCGGCAAGATCGGCAAGGGCGACTGGCTGCTGCTGATCCTGGCGGCGCTGTTCGTGGTCCGCTTCGTCTATCTCGCCAAAGGCTAGCAAAGACCCGTTTGCGCAGGCGCGGCCTTTCGGCTAAGACCGCGCTTCCGCAAGGCGGAAGCACCCGTAGCTCAGCTGGATAGAGCGTTGCCCTCCGAAGGCAAAGGTCACACGTTCGAATCGTGTCGGGTGCGCCATTTCCCCAATGAAATCGACAGGCTGACCGCTCGCGCACGCGTGCGGGCGCCCTAGAGGTACTTGCTCAGGCTCAGCGACGAGAGCGTGCTGATCATCGAGTAGAGGGCCTCCAGCTGGGTCTGGTACTGGGTGGTCAGCACCGCCGCCTGCGTCAGGTCCGCGCCCTTCAGGTCGGTGACCAGGGCGTCGATGGCGTCGATCTTGGCGGTGTTGCGGTCGGTGATCGTCTGCAGGGACGAGGCCTGGATGGCGATGGTCTCCTGCAGCGTGCCCACGCCGGTCAGGGCGGTTCCCGTCAGGGCGTAGGCGCTGGCGATGGCGTCGGTGTCCGTCGGGTCGGCGGCGACCGTGGCGATGGCCCGGGCCAGCTGCTCGAAGGCCGACGAACCGGCCGAGACCGACAGCGACACCGTCTGGCCGTCCGAGCCGGAGAAGGTCCGCCCGGTGGCCGAGCCGCCGTAATAGGTGGTGTCCGCCCCCGCCGTCGGATCGTAGCCGGCGGCGGTGAAATCGACCGGGGCGGCGTCGGTCGCCTGGCCCGAGAACAGGTAGGTCCCGCCCTGCTGGCTGTTGAGCAGGGCCTGCAGGTCGGTCAGCCAGTCGGCCGCGTACTGGCCCGCCGTGCCGGCGTCCAGGGTCGAGCTGCTCATCATCGAGGCCAGCTGGGTCTTGACGGTGGTGGCGAGGTCGGCGATCTCGCCCACGGCCGAATAGGCCGCCTGGACATAGGCGGCGGCGGACGACGCGGCGGTGTTGTCGGCGGTCAGGCGGGCGCTCTGGTTGCCCAGGGTCAGGATGCTGGCCGTGCTCTGGGCGATCCCGCCATAGGTCTGGGACTTCAGGCCCGAGGCCGTCTGGGTCTGCTGGTCGGCCAGCTTGGCCTGGACCTTCAGGCTGGCCGCGGTCATGGCGCTGGTGTGGGCGAAGCTGGCGACGCGGTTCAGCATTCAGCTCACCATGTTCACCAGCGTCTCGAACAGCTCCTTGGCGATCGAGATCAGCTGGGCGTTGGCTTCGTACTGGGTCTGGTACTGGGTGATGTTGGCCAGCTCCTCATCGACGTTCACCGCCGTCAGGTTCTGCAGCCGCGAGATGGCCGCGTCGTTGGCGGCGGTTGAGGCGGCGCTGGTGGTGGAGGCGGTCGAGATCAGGGCCGCGGCCTGGGAGACGAAGCCCGACGCGTAGGACGCCAGGCTCACCGTCTTGGCGCCCTGGCTTCCCGTGGCGGCGAACGACACGGCGGTGGTCAGCAGGCTGGAGAGCGCGTCGGCCACCGTGCTGTCGCCCGAGGCCAGGGCCAGGTCGCCGGTCGCCAGGGTCGCGGTGGTGGAGAGGGCCGCCGTCGGCAGGCCGCTGGCGTCGCCGGCCAGCCTGGTCGACACGCCGATGTCTGATGCGGTCGAGCCGGTGAAGAGGTCGTTTAAGCCGAACCTCGCCGAGATCGCGGCGCCGTCGTCGGCCAGGGCCACGCCGTTGGCGCTGTCGGTGGTGGCGATGGTCAGCTTGCCGTCCGAGCCGATGGCGGCGGTCAGGCCCGAGACGCCGTTCAGGGCGGTCACCAGGTCGCCGACGGTGGCGTAGCTGGAAAGGTCCAGGTCCTGGGTCGAGACCACCTTGCCGGCGGAGTCGGTCACGGCCACCCGCAGGGTCCCGGTCGCCGACAGTGCGTCGGACGCCGAGACCGTCCCGGAGCTCGTCAGGCTGGCGGGCGCGGGGACCGAGGTTCCGGCGTTGGTCACGGCGTTGACCTGGGTGATCAGGGTCGCGGCCAGCTGGTCCAGCTGGTCCTGCTGGGCCGGCAGGGTCTGGTCGCGCAGGGTGACCAGGGCCCCCAGCGCGCCGGTGGACTGGCCGGCGGTGATGTCCTTGCCGTTCAGCAGGATGCCGGAAATCGATCCGGGATAGGTCGCGCCCGCGCCCAGCTGGCTGGAGGCGGTGTAGCTGAGTGTGGCGGCGGTGGTTCCCAGCAGGGCGTCGCCGCCGGTGGTGTAGACCCGCAGCTGGTTGTCGGCCGTGACGTAGCTGCTGACGCCCATCAGGTCCGACAGGGTGGTCAGGGCCGCGTCGCGCTGGTCCTCCAGGCTGGTGGTGTCGCCGCCCTGGGCGGTGACGGTGGCGATCTGGTCGTTCAGCGAGGCCAGGCTCTTGAGCGTCTGGTTGATCGTGCCGACCGTGGTCTCGATCTGGGTGTTGGCCTGGGTGCGCAGGGCCTGGACCTCGCCCGACAGGCTCTTGATCCCCTGGGTCAGGTCGGAGGCGTCGGAGACCAGCTGGGCCTTGCTGGTGGCGTCGACGCCGGACGACAGGGCCGTCAGGGCGGTCTGGAAGTCCGAGACCAAGCTGGAGACGTCGTCGCCGGTGGCGGTCGAGCCCAGGGCCGCGTCGTAGGACTGCAGGTAATTGTCGGTCACCGCGTCGCCCCCGGCGGCGGCGGCCGTCTTCAGCACCGTCTTGCTCAGATAGGCGTCGGCGACCCGCAGGATCGTGGCGTCAGACAGGGTCTGGGTCGTGGTGCTGACCGCGCTGGTGACGGTCTTGCGGGTGTAGGTCGCGTCGTCGGCGTTGGCGACGTTGAGGTTGGCCACCGCGATCCGGGACTGCGAGGCCGTCAGGGCCGAGCCCGCCGCGCCGATGATCGAGGACAGCGACATGGCGGTCAGCCCTTGCGAGGCCCGTCGCCGCAAGGCGACAAACGACTGGAGTAGCGGGTGTGGGCCGACAGGCCGCGGTTGACCGCGCCGATCCGCTCGCGGCCCTCGCCCATCTCGGCGTCCAGCCGCGCCAGCCGCGCGCCCAGCGCCGCCTGCACCTCGTGCAGGCTGGCCAGCAGCAGCAGGCGGTCGGCCTCGGGGGCGGCGGCCAGGCCCTCGGCCACGCCGCGCGCCAGGGCCCGGGCCTCCTCGACCGTGGCGACCAGCGGGGCCTCGCCGCCGACCCGGCGGGAGCGTTCGGCGCGCAGCCTCAGGCGTTCGATCGTCCCCATCAGCGCACGGCCTGGATCAGGGTGTCGAACATCCCCTTGGTGGTGGTGATCACCTGCGAGGCGGCCGAATAGGCCTGCTGGGCGATGATCATCTTGTTGAACTCGGTGGCGATGTCGGTGGTCGAGCCCTCCAGGGCGCTGGCCACCAGCGTGCCCGAGCTGCCGTCGCCCGGCAGGTTGACGTGCACCTGGCCGGCGTTGGTGTTCTCGTCATAGACCGTGCCCGAGACGTGGGTCAGGCCGTTGGGATTGCTGAAGGTGGCGACCGGGATCTGGTAGATCGCCAGGCTGACCCCATTGTCGAAATTGGCGGTGACCAGGCCGTTGGCGTCGATGGTCACGCCCGACAGCTCGCCGTAGTTGGCGCCGTCCTGCTCGATGGTCGGGGTGATCGACAGGGTCGAGGAGGTCGAGGCGAACTGGGTCAGGCCGTCGGTGCCGCCGGACGTGCCCAGGTTCAGGGTGATGCCGCTGGTCGCCGCCCCGGTCGAAAAGCCGGTGATGCTGATCGCCACCGGCGAGGGGTTGGTCGAGGCCAGGCTGCCGTCGGTGTTGAAGGTCACCGACACCGTGGACGGGCTGATCACGCCCGAGGTGGTGGTCCCGTCCGAGGTCAGGGTCGGATTGGCCAGGGCCAGCGACCAGGTGTTGTCGGCGGTCTTGGTCCAGGTCTGGCCGACCGTGTGGCTGACGCCGAGCGAGTCGATCACCTCCATGCTGGTGGTGAAGGACTGGCCCGTCGTGGCGTCGGCCGGCAGGTTGGCCGACATGGTCACGTTCTCGGTGGCCTTGGCCGTGCCGCCGATCGAGTTGAAGTTGATCGCCTGCAGGCTGGAGAGGTCGCTGGCGTTGCTGGCCAGGACGTTGCCGTCGGCGTCGGTGGGCAGGCCCTGGAGGTAGTAGCCCTCGCTGTTGACCAGATAGCCGTCGGCGTCGGTCGAGAAGCTGCCGTTGCGGCTGTAGACCAGGTCCGACGAGGTGTCGCCCGGATGGGCCGAGACCACGAAGAAGCCCGCGCCGTCGATGGCGACGTTGGTCGAGGTGGCGGTCGAGGAGATCACCCCGCCGACGTTCAGGGCCTGGCTGGCCTTGGCGACCACCGAGCTGGTCGAAGAAGCCCGCGCCGTCGATGGCGACGTTGGTCGAGGTGGCGGTCGAGGAGATCACCCCGCCGACGTTCAGGGCCTGGCTGGCCTTGGCGACCACCGAGCTGGTCGACTTGGCCGAGCCCATGGCGCCGGTGACCAGCGACTGGAAGTCGACTTCCTTGGTCTTGTAGGCGGTGGTCGACGAGTTGGCGATGTTCTCGGAGATGGCGGCCAGGGCCATGCTCTGGGCCGACAGGCCCGACACCGCGGTCGAGAGGGCGGAGGAAAGGCTCATCGCGCGCGCCCCTAGCTCTGGCCGGAAGCGAGCAGCTGAACCTGGGTCAGCAGCGACGACATGTTGTCGGACATCGTCGACAGCGTCGTGTTCATGTTGATCTGCTGCTCGAGGCCCGAATAGGTCGCCAACTGGCTGGTGAACTCGGTGGGGTCTTGCGGATCGAGCGGGTTCTGGTTGGTCAGCTGCGTCATCAGCAGCTTCAGGAAGTCGGTGGTGCCCAGGGCCGTCGTGCTGGACGACGAACTGGTGGCGGCCGTGGTCGCGGCGCTGGTGGTCGAGGCGATGGCGGTCATGGGAACCCTCCAATGACGCCGGGCGGCGTCGTTCGCAGGGTTCAACGGAGCGGGGGCGCCGGATGGGGCGGTGTTTTTTTGATCGCCTCGAAAGGCCGGGTCGAAGAGAGGGACACACACTCACGGCAAGGCCTGAGCGACCCTGGCGGAGGCTTCGGGGTGAGTGTGTGTCCCCACCTTCTGGCGCAGGCGAAAATAGTCCGCCCCATCCGGCGAGGGGGTCTCGTTCAACCCGGTGAAGCCTGGCCGCGCAGAACGGCGGGAGGCTTCCCGCGCCGGGTCGTCCGGCGTGGCCTCTAGCTAGAGAGCCGGATTAGAAAATGCCTGTCATCTCCACCAACACAGCGGCCAACACCGCCCTGCGCTACCTGAACACCAACAGCGCCGCGCAGAGCGAATCCCTGGCCAAGCTGTCGAGCGGCTCGCGGATCGTGAGCGCCAAGGACGACGCCTCGGGTCTCGCCATCGCGACGTCCATGAACGCTGACATCACCGTGCTGAACCAAGCCGCCACCAACGTCACCAGCGGCACTTCGGTGCTCAACACGGCCGACGGCGCCCTGTCCAACATCGCCGACATCCTGCAACGGATGAAGTCGCTGACGGCCCAGGCGCAATCGGGCAGCTCCAGCACCGACGACCTCAGCTACATCAACGCCGAATACACCCAGCTGAAGGACGAAATCGACGACATCGCGTCGACGACCAACTTCAACGGGGTGGCCCTGCTGTCTTCCAGCGGGACCTCGGTGACGACCACGCTGGGAACCGCCGGTTCCGCGGGCACGCTGGACACCGACTACTTCAAGGTGGCCACGGGCAACACCAGCCTGGGCGCCGTCAGCTATCTGGCCGACGGCACCGCGACCACCGTCGAGGTGGGCGACTATGTCGACGACACCGGCGCGCTCCTGCTGAACGCCGCCGGCACGGCCAAGGCCACCGCCGACGACCTGCTGGCGGACTCCGTCAACACGGTCACCTGGACGGCCACGGCCGGCACGGGAACCAGCGCCTACACCAACGGTACGGGCGTCGACTTCCTGGTCGGCACCAGCAGCAGCGACACGATCAGCGTCAAGCTCGAGGCCGCCGACACGGCGTCCCTGGGCATCGACGCGACGTCGATCACCAGCGCCGCCTCGGCGGCCACGGCGATGGACGCGATCGACACCGCCATCACCCAGGTCTCCGAGGCCCGGGCCAATGTCGGCGCCACCCTGTCGCGCTTCGACTACCGCGGCGACGTGATCTCCACCTCGCTGGAGAACCTGCAGTCGGCGAAATCGGCGATCTCGGACGTCGATATCGCCTCGGAGCAGACCAACTACACCAACGCCTCGACCCTCACCTCGGCCGCCATCGCTGCTCTCGGCAAGGCCAACGAGATGAGCCAGTCGCTGCTGAAGTTGCTGCAGTAGGTCCATCGACGGACGCCGTCGGCTCCCCGCCGGCGTCCGTGACCTCGGCGGGAGGGCCTCCCTGACCCTCCCGCCGCTTTTCCCCGTCCTCCCAGCAGGCCCGCCCCAATAGGCCAACCATGACCACGACCAGCAGCGTTTCGACCTCGGGCTCGACCAGCTACGTCACCGGCACGGTGTCGGGCCTGGACACCGACGCCATCATCGACGCGGCCGTCGCCCAGAAGACCGCCCGCGCCGACACGATCGACGCCAAGGTCACCGCCAACAAGACCAAGATCTCGTCCTACCAGACCCTGCAGTCGCTGCTGCAGGCGGTGTCGGACTCGATGTCCAGCCTGGCCTCGTCGACCTACAGCGCGATCTCGACCACCACCAACGCCTTCGACGAGAAGCAGGCCTATCTGACCGCCTCGGACGGGGCGGACGCCACCGACATCCTGGCGGTCAGCGCCGACAGCGACGCGGTCGCGGCCTCGTACGAGATCACCGTCACCCAACTGGCCAAGGCCCAGAAGGTGGCTTCGGCCACCCAGGCCTCGGCCAAGACGGCCCTGGGGCTGGATGGCGTCATGTCGATCGGCGCGGCGAACGGGACCGCCGTCGACATCACCGTCACCAGCGGCATGACGCTGAACGACCTGTCGACCGCCATCAACGCCCAGACCGCGACCAGCGGGGTGACCGCCACAGTGATCAGCACCGGGACCGGCGCGCGCCTGGTGCTGTCGACCAGCGACACCAACCAGGCCATCACCGTCGCCGCCACGTCGGGCGAGGACGTGGCCCTGGGCATCGGCCTGACCGACTCCACCGGCGCCTTCGCCTCGGAGCTCCAGGCCGCCCAGCCCTCGATCGTCACCGTCGACCAGCAGACCATCACCAGCGACGGCAACGAGCTGACCGACGTGATCCCGGGCCTGTCGATCTCGCTGCTGCAGGGCACGACCGCCGGCCAGACCGTCACGCTCGACGTCGAGGCCAACTACGACGACATCAAGACGGCGATCACCGGCTTCATCACCGCCTACAACGCCCTGCGGGCCTTCGTGGCGACCAACCAGACGGTGGGCTCGGACGGCACGGTGCCCGAGGATGCGGTGCTGTTCGCCGACAGCATCCTGCGTGACGTCAACCGCCAGCTTTCGGCCGTGCTGTCGGGCTCGCCCGCCTCGTCCGGCGACGACGTCTCCGACCTGTCCGACCTGGGGCTCACCTTCGATTCCAACAACCAGCTGCAGCTGTCCAGCGAGACCACCCTGGACAACCTGCTGCTGACCGACCTCTCCAGCGTGGCCGGCTTCTTCGAGACCAGCTTCTCGACCGACAACGCGGGCCTGAAGCTGATGAAGAACGCCACGACCCAGTCGTTCGACTTCAGCCTGGACGTCACCGCCGTGGACGGGGCCATCACCGACGTGACGGTGGGCGGCAAGAGCGGTCTGTTCACCGTGGTCGGCAGCCTGATCACCGGCGCCAAGGGCACGATCTACGAGGGGCTGTCCTTCGCCCTGTCGCCGGCCACGAGCGGCGCGATCGCCGTCAAGGTGCAGCAGGGCTTCGCCAACCAGGTCACCAGCCTGCTCGGCGGCTACGCCAACACGACCAACGGCACGATCCAGACCCAGATCGCCAGCCTGGAAACCATCGACACCGACCTGACCAGCAAGGCCGACGACATCCGGACCGACGCCGAGGACTACCGGACAAAGCTGGTCGCCAGGTACGCGACCATGGAGAGCGAGCTCTCGGCCGCCAAGCTTCTTCAACAGCAGATCAAAGCCATTCTCGGAGCCAGCACCAGCGATGACGACGACTAACGCAAGAGCCCTCGGGGCCTACGCGGCCGCGCGCAATCTCAACCAGAACCCGCGCGACGTGCTCGCCGCCGTGCACGAGGAGCTGCACCGCGCGATCGCCTCGGCAAAATCGGCCCACGAGGCCGGGGCGCTGGATCAAATGTGCCGTCACGCCGCCCGCGCGACCCAGATCCTGATGGTGCTGTCGACCAGCCTGGATTTTTCGGCCGCCGGACAGGACGGCGCGATGCTTCGCCGGTTTTACCGTTCCTTGCTGGAAACGCTCACCGAGGCCTCTCGCCGAAGCAGTATGTCGCCTCTGTATCAAAAAATGCTGGACCTGCTTCAACCGTTTTGCAAATGTCTCAGAGGGAAACAATAGTAAGACGATAATATTGCCGCCAAATATCCGGCCATTTTACTAACGCAGTTATTCGAAATGTGGCCCCTGTTTTGCCTGTCCTATTTTCAGACAAGCTCTGGATTGGACCGAAACAATGCCTGGTTCGACGAACAACATTCTTCCCG
>Ga0209256_1003692_pt1 | contig 10407 bp, 8 predicted proteins | sample AraplaCol_mCL_r2_2_FD_184270 | JGI IMG/M metagenome (GOLD analysis project Ga0209256, IMG submission 184270) | Arabidopsis root microbial communities from North Carolina, USA - plate scrape MF_Col_mCL_r2 (SPAdes) (version 3) | ecosystem: Host-associated > Plants > Roots > Endosphere | place: USA...
TCTTCGCCATTGTCGCGCGCGACGGCAAGGCTCATGTGACACCCGTCACCGTGGCGCGCGCGAACGGTGGTTTCACCGCCGTCTCGCAAGGCCTGTCCTCGGGCGATCACGTCATCATCGAGGGACAGGCGCAGCTGGTCGACCAGCAGCCGGTCAAGGAACAGTTCGACGACAAGGCATTGAATGTCGCCTCGGTTGACCAAACCGCAGGCAAAACCGAAATCATCACAGCGGGCACGGAAGAATGATACCGAATTTCTGTATCCGACGTCCTGTTGCAACGACGCTGCTTGCCATCGGCGTCGTGCTTGCCGGCCTTGCCGGCTACCAACTCGTGCCGGTGGCAGCCCTGCCGCAGGTCGACTTCCCGACGATCAACGTCTCGGCCGCGCTGACCGGCGCCTCACCGCAGACGATGGCGACTTCGGTCTCCACGCCGCTGATCAAGCAGTTCCAGACCATTCCCGGCATCAGCGAAATCAGCGCCACGAACTCGCTCGGCAACACCAGCATCGTTCTGCAGTTCGATCTCAATCGCAACATCGATGCGGCAGCAGCCGATGTTCAGGCAGCGATCTCGCATGCCACGCGGCAATTGCCCGACAACATGACGACGCCGCCAAGCTATCGCAAGACGAACCCCGCCGATGCGCCGGTCATGCTGCTTGCCGTGCAAAGCGACACCATGCCCCGCAGCAAGCTCGACGAGATCGCCGAGGACATCATCTCGCCGTCCCTTTCAACACTTCCCGGCGTGGCTGAGGTTTCGGTATTCGGTGCGCAGACCTACGCGGTCCGGGTCGAGGTCGATCCCAACAAGCTTCTCAACCGCGGCATCGGTATCGATACCGTCAACCAGGCGCTGGTCGCTGCCAACAGCCAGGTTCCCGTCGGCTCCCTGCAGAACGACTCGCAAAGCATGACAATCAATGCGGACACTCAGCGGACCAATGCCGACGAGTTCCGTACGCTTGTCATTGCCAATCCCAACGGCGCACCGATCCACCTCGGCGACGTCGCCGACGTGCAGGACAGCGTTCAGAACCAGAATACCGGCAGCTGGTACGACGGCAACCGCAGCATCATTCTTGCCATTCAACGCCAGCCCGATGCCAATACCGTCGAGGTCGTCGACGCAATCAGGGCGAAGCTGCCGGGTCTGCACGCCGAAATCCCCGCCTCTGTTTCGACAAAGGTCATGAACGACTCTGCGCAGCCGATCAAGGACGCGATCACGGACGTGAAGTTTACGCTGCTCCTGACGATCGGCCTCGTCGTCCTGGTCATCTACCTCTTTACCGGTCACCTGACGGCGACGATCATTCCGGGCCTTGCCGTGCCGCTGTCGCTGATTACCACCTTCGGCATGATGTACGTGCTCGGATACAGCATCGACAACATCTCGCTGCTCGGACTGACGCTCGCAGTCGGCCTTGTCGTCGATGACGCGATCGTCATGCTGGAAAACATTCTCCGGCATGTCGAGGAAGGGATGCCGGTTCTCGATGCGGCGATCAAAGGCGCCGGCGAAGTCAGCTACACCATCATTTCCATGTCCGTGTCGCTGATTGCCGTCTTCATTCCGATCCTGTTGATGGGCGGCGTCGTCGGCCGCATCTTCAACGAGTTCGGCATGGTCGTTGCGATCGCGATCGTCGCCTCCGCGATTGTCTCGCTCACAGTGACGCCGATGCTGGCATCAAGGCTCGGCAGTGGCCACGACCGCCCGCCCTTCTTCATCCGTTGGTTCGATGCCGGTTTCGAGCGGACACTCAGAGGATACGAAAAATCGGTCGGCTGGTGCCTGAAGCATCGTCCAGCCGTCCTCGCCCTGTTCGTGGCGTCGGTTGGCCTGACTGTCTATCTCTTCATGACGCTGCCATCCAGCTTCTTCCCCACCGAAGATATTGGACGCCTCAACATCTCGACGCGCGCACGCCAGGACATCTCCTATCCGGCGATGCAAGCGTTGCAGAACCAGGCAGCGGAACTCGTGAAGCAGAATCCCGCCGTCAATCACGTGATGTCGATTGTCGGCGGCAACGCACGCAGTCCGTTGAACAACGGCACGATGTTTGTCGAACTCAAGGACAAGGATCAGCGTCCACCGCTTGAGCAGACGTTACGGGAATTGCGGGCGAGCATCGGCAAGATTCCTGGGCTGCAGGCCTACATCACGCCGCAACAGAGCCTCCGCTTCGGCGGCCGTCAGACGGCGAGCCAATACCAGCTCGTCGTTCAGGCGCTGAGCGCCGATCAGACAAACGTCTGGGCAGACAAGATTCAGCAGGCCATGCGTTCCGATCCGCGTTTCACCGACGTCGCCTCAGATGCGCAGAACAATGCCCTGCAGGCCAATATCGTCGTCGACACGGAGAAGGCGGCAGCCTTCGGGATTACCGACGGACAGCTGCGGACGACCCTGCAGGAAGCCTTTGGCGGATACACCGCCGCCCAGATCCAGTCGACCGGCGACAGCTATGACGTGATCGTCGAGTACGATACGAGCAAGCCCTGGGACGACCAGAAGCTTCAGGAAATCCGCGTCGCTTCAAGCAACGGCGCCCTCGTTCCCTTGTCCAACTTCGCAAGGGTAGAACGCACGACGGGGCCGGTGACGATCAACCAGACCGGTCAGCTTGTCTCGACGACAGTCTCCTTCAACCTGCCGGCCGGCGAAGCGCTTGGCGATGCCACGGCGGCGATCGACCAGATCAAGAAAGACATCAACATGCCAGCGGACGTTTTCACGTCCTACGGTGGCACGGCGCAGATATTTGAGCAGTCCCAGGGCAACACGCCGCTGTTGATCCTGGCGGCAGTGCTGACGATCTACGTCGTGCTGGGTGTCCTCTACGAAAGCTTCATTCATCCGCTGACGATCCTTTCCGGCTTGCCGGCCGCGGCACTCGGTGCCCTGCTGGCGTTGAAAGTGATGGGCTTCGATCTTTCGATCATCGCGCTCATCGGCCTGCTGATGCTGATCGGTATCGTCAAGAAGAATGCGATCATGATGATCGACGTGGCGCTGGAGAACCTGCGCTCCGGCAACGGCATGTCGCCGTCGGAGGCGATTCATGAAGCCTGCGTTCGACGCTTCCGCCCGATCATGATGACGACCTTCTGCGCCCTCCTCGGCGCGCTTCCCATCGCTCTCGGGACCGGTGCAAGCTCGGAACTGCGCCAGCCGCTCGGCATTGCCGTCGTTGGCGGTCTCGTCGTGTCGCAAGCATTGACGCTTTTCATCACCCCGGTGATCTTCGTCGAAATGGGCAGGCTTAGCGATTGGCTCCTCAGCTTTGGACGGACGAAGAAGACCGAGCACGATGAGGAGATACCTCAGGCATTGGCCGCCGAGTAGGGAACAAGCGGGCGCCATTGGCGCCCGCTGCATTTTTCACTTCAAGCCTTGAACAACGGCGGCCTCTGTGGCATCACGCGCCCTCCTTGGGCGCGTTGTTTCGCGCCTTAGCGGAGCTTGGCCTCCGTTCCCAAAAAACAATCGACTTGATGAGGTGCGGGCATGGCTCAGGCGCTGGGATTCGACTTCGGCACGACGAACACGGTCTTGGCCACGGCTGACGGGCCGACAACGCATTCAATGGCCTTTACGAGTGCGGCCGGAACTGCCGACAGCATGCGTACTGCCCTTTCCTTCATGAAGGATCCGCAACTCGGCACGTCCGCCCTGAAGGTCGAGGCCGGCCACGCGGCAATCCGGCAATTCATCGATAACCCCGGGGACTGCCGTTTCCTGCAGTCGATCAAGACCTTTGCGGCAAGCGCGCTCTTTCAGGGCACCCTCGTCTACGCGAAGCGCCACAGTTTCGAGGACCTGATGGAGGTCTTTATCAGGCGCCTCCGGAACTATGCCGGCGACAACTGGCCGTCCGACGTCAAGCGTATCGTCACCGGCCGCCCCGTGCATTTTGCCGGCGCGAACCCTGACCCTGCGCTGGCGACCCAGCGCTATAACGAGGCGCTGTCCCGCTTCGGCTTTCCGGAGGTTCACTACGTCTACGAACCGGTGGCCGCCGCGTTCTACTTCGCGCAGAACCTGAAATCCGATGCGACGGTTCTCGTCGCCGACTTCGGCGGCGGTACGACCGACTATTCGCTTATCCGGTTTGAAACGGTGGCCGGCAAACTGACGGCGACCCCGATCGGTCATTCGGGTGTCGGGATCGCCGGCGATCACTTTGACTATCGCATGATCGACAACATCGTCGCCCCTCAGATCGGCAAGGGGAGTCATTTCAAGAGTTTCGACAAAATCCTTGAAGTCCCTACGAACTACTACTCGAGCTTCGGTCGCTGGAACCAGCTCTCCATCTTCAAGACGTCGCGCGAATTCGAGGATCTCAAGAAGCTTGTGCGCACGGCGCTCGAGCCCGAGAAGCTCGAGACCTTCATCGATCTCGTCGACCACGATGAAGGTTACCCGCTCTATCAGGCTGTATCCGCGACGAAGATGGCGCTCTCCGCTTCGGACGAAGCAGCATTCGACTTCGCGCCCCTCGGCCGCGGAGGCCACCTGACGATTCGCCGGGCCGATTTCGAAAGCTGGATTGCAGATGATCTCGTACGGATCGAAGGCGCACTCGATGACGTGCTGGAAAGGACGAACACGACATCCGGCATGATCGACAAGGTGTTCCTCACCGGAGGCACGTCGTTTGTCCCGGCTGTGCGCCGCATCTTCACCGAGCGCTTCGATAAGGACCGCATCGAGACCGGCGGCGAACTGCTTTCCATCGCCCACGGCTTGGCGTTGATTGGCGAACGTGAGGACATCACGCAATGGACGGTGCAATAGGTCGTCTCCCGCCTATCGTGCTCTTTCATTGACGTCTCGGCTTCGCTAAGGTCACCGTTATGATCTCCGTCAGCGAACTCTCTCCGGGCGAACTCGCCGCGCTTCTGCATTTCCATGCCGAAGCCGGCGTGGAATGGCTGCTCGAGGAGGAAGCTGTCGATCGCTTTGCTGAGTTCGAGGCAATGAAAGCGGCAAGGCGAAGCACGGTCCCTTCGCCGCAGACTGCTGACGTTCGGGAGTCCACGGCCCGCCCGGCGGCTCAGACCACACAAAGGAACGCTCCCGCCCCCGAGCGTGCAGCCCAGCGGCCGCAGCCTTCGATCCCGGATGGCGAGGCCGTGCAGCAGGCACGCTTCGCCGCCGAGAGCGCCCGTTCGCTTCAGGAACTGAAAACGGCGCTCGAGGCATTCAACGGATGCAATCTCAAGCACAGCGCACGCTCGACGATCTTCGCCAGCGGTGATGCGGCCAGCGGGATCATGGTGATCGGTTCGGCGCCAGGGGCGGACGATGATCGTGAAGGCCAGCCCTTCTCCGGACGGCCTGGCCAACTGCTCGACAAGATGCTCGGGGCAATCGGTCTGCAGCGCGACGCCATATTGCTGACGCAGGTCATTCCCTGGCGACCACCGGGCAATCGCATTGCGTCGACCGCCGAAATGGATATTTGCCGTCCTTTCATCGAGCGGCAGATTGCTCTTGCCGAGCCGAAGGCGATTCTCGTACTCGGCAACTTTGCCGCCAGGGTCTTTTTTGGCGAAACCGATACGATTCACGGGTTGCGCGGGCAATGGCGAGAGATTGCGGTCGGAAACCGCATTATTCCTGCGATTGCGACATTGCACCCTCAGGATCTATTGACGGCACCAGTCAACAAACGATTGGCCTGGAACGATCTTTTGGCTTTTCAGGCAAAACTGGCAGCGCTCTGACGTGCCCTGAAAATAGGCAAATACAAATCTTTTGTGAAAACACCTATGCGTTTTTCGCATATCTGCCGTTTATTCTAATGCATTGAAAAGTTCATGTTGCAGTGCAATATATTGCTGTGTCTTGGGAGGAATCAACAGGAACCAAGGCAATGACTGCACGTTTTCGTCCTATACACTGTGGGTTTGAAACCCTTCGCCTTGCTAGCGAGCAAGGCCGCACAACGCAAAGCTACAGCCGCATTGGCTTCGCCACGAACGAGCAAATGGTTGCTCGCGGGACTGGCGCCAGCGGGCGCATCGCGCGTCCCGCCATGATCTTTGCGGACTTTCAGCAATACTGAGGCCGAGGCTGGCATTTGCTGGCCTCTTGTCGCGTTGCCTGCCTGAGCAATTCTCACCGACCTGGATCCTCGAGGGGCCGCGCGCCTCGTGGGCATCACGCCTCGCAGCGGAACGCGTCGTCCACATAGGCGAACTTGATCGCTTGCCACCGACTGTATTGCTCGACAAACGAACGCGACATCCAGAGCACGGGTTTCTTGTCGATCGTATCCCAACCAATGCATCCTTGCTGCGCCGCCTTGGCGAAAAGCCGCTGCAAGTGTGTACGCGATATCATGAAATCCGCCGCCAGTGCGCGACTGTCAACATGACCGACCACGACGCGCTCGGGATCGTCGCCGTCCAGATCGATCCGCGAGACAAGATGATCGACGATCAGTCCGCCAGCGTCGTTCCACTGGAAGAGCGCCACATGCTCTGGGGGCTCTCTCCACTGGGGATCCTGGAGGCAATTGAGTGCAATTCGCGGCTGCATGACGCGGACCAGTTCCGGGTGAGCCTCAACATGGGCAACCCGGCTTCCGCCGTCCAACAGATCGAGAGCGCCCAGATTGGAGACCAACCAGCCAAACATCGCCTGATGACTGATTTCCGTCGGCTCGAACTGGCGGGGACGTCGGCGCTCGGCTCCTGGTGCATAGGCGATGAAGCGGTAGGTGACGAGTTCGTCGATAAAGCTCAACACCGTGTTGCGGCTGGCCACCTTGTGCGATGTGATCTCGCGCGTCAGCCGAACCGCCGTGAAGCCCGACGTGGAATCTGCGGGATCGCGCTCCATGGCAAGCGCATAGGCAGTCTGCGTCAGCAACCAGCGTTGTTGTGAAGCAAGCAAACGCGCCAATCGCGGGCCGGTGTTGAACATGCCGCGCATGCGCCCCGCATGGAAGCGGAGGGCCAGGATGAACTTCGGGTTCGCAACCAAGTCTTCGGCACTAAGAGGCATTTTTCTCCCGACGCACGTATCCGGCGTCGGCACTCCCCAGGCATCAGGACGTCCGACCGGCCCATAACATGCGCATTTGCGAATAAATGATGCTTCGTCAAGTTCATAAGACGCAAGAACTGTTCGGATGTCGTTCACTATTTCGTTTGAATTTCTCCCGCAAAACGCGAGAACTTCCGTTGCGTCGTCACAAAGCTGCGATTGCAGGCGGCCTTCAGGATCCGGCCTGCCGTGCCCCACGGCGCTCCAGATCCAACTGGTGCTCGCGGTAGATGATAAATATTCCGGCCGCCACGACAATTGCTGTCCCCAGGAGTGTGGCCCCGCTTGGGATATCGCCGAACACGAAATACGCGATGACACCGCCGATGACGATCGATGTGTACTCGAACGGCGCAACCGTCGAGACATCAGCGTGCCGGTAGCTCTCCGTCAACAGGATCTGCGCCACGCCCCCACAGAAGCCGGCCGCGATGAGAAACAATTGCGGCGCCAGATCAAGGACCTGCCAGCCGAACGGCACTGTCACGAGTGAGAACACCGTGGCGGTGATCGAAAAATAGAGGACGATCGTGGCGGTCTTCTCTTCCTCGACCAATCGTCGCACCTGAATCATCGCCATGCCGCCGAGCACCGAAGCCAGCAACACCGTTAGCGCGCCAATCGCCTGCTCGGCATGGATCCCGCCCTCACGGAAAAGGGTCAGTTTCGGCCACGATATGATGGCCACGCCGACAATCCCGAAAAGTACGGCGCTCCAGCGGTAGATTCGGACAGTTTCCCCGAGAAACACAGCTGCGAAGATCACGGCGACAAGCGGCATCGCGTAGCCAAGTGCAATGGCTTCCGGCAGCGGCAGGTGCAGCAGCCCATAGAAGCCGAGCCCATTGATATGATGCCGAGCGTTCCCCGCTTCAGATGACCGATCGGATTGGCCGTATAGAATGCCGATCGCAACTGGCCGCGATAGGCAAGGTAAGCCATGATGGGAAACAGTGCGAAGAAGGAGCGGCAGAACGTCACCTGCCCCGGCTGGATGTCACTGCCGGCGAGCTTGATGAAGGTCTGCATTGCCAGGAAAACAACCACCGAGCCGACCTTGAACGCAATACCCCTCATCGGGTTTCCCGTAGCCGACCGCATGTCTTGAACTCTTGGATTGCTGTTTGGAGGCAGGAGGACGCGCCAGACTCGGCACATCTCGACTGTGACAGTCGCCGGGCCGAATGAACAGATAGAAAATCGGAAAATTTCGATGCTCAATCAATCGGATCGCACAAATTTTCATCAAATCTGAGATGTGCCCAAAAATGTTCATCCGATGAGTGTCCGCCTTAACGCTTCGGAAACCATAGAATCGCATTGATTGGCCGATATTTCAGTCCTCTTTCTCTCAGCTTGCATCGCTATCGGGGCAATTTCCATGACGCAGCTCAAATCCAGGGACAACGATCAGCAACGGTTGACCGCCACACCGCGGCTGATGCGTGCGGTAACGGAGGGAATCGGCACCGATCTTGAAAGTTTCAGCGCCGCGAACTCGCATGTGGTCAAGCAGATCAAGCTTCTTGCAATCAATGCGTTGATCGAAGCCGCCCGCGCCGGCGAAGCCGGGAAAGGCTTTGCTGTCGTTGCCAACGAGGTGCAGCGGCTGGCACAGGTCGCAAGCGACATTTCAGGGAAATTCGAAGGCAACGTCATTGGGCGTATCGGGCATTCCCGCGTCATGGCGGAAGCGCTCGTGAACGAGATGGAGGGCGTAAGGCTTACCGATCTCGCCCAAACTCTCGTGCAACTGATCGTCCGCAATCTCTTCGAGCGAACCGCCGACGTGCGGTGGTGGGCGACCGATGCCGCGCTTTGGCAGGCGCTGCAGGAGCCGACAAAGGAAAGGGCGACCTTCGCTGCCCAACGACTTGGGGTCATCAATCGCTTCTACACCGTCTATCTCGACCTCGTTTTGACAGATGCCTCAGGTCAGGTGATCGCCTCGGCAAACCCTGAATTTGAGCGCAAGACCGCCGGAAGATCGCTTGCAGGCGACGGCTGGTTCCAAGCATCCGTACGCTGCGCGTCGGGAGACGACTACATCGTCGACGATGTCCGCGACAGCCATCTGCATGGCAACCGCACCGCCCTTGTCTATGCAACGGCAGTGCGCGAGGGTGGCACGCTCCACGGCAAAACTCTCGGAACACTGGGTGTGTATTTTGACTGGCAGAAGCAGGGACAGGCGATCGTCGAAACCGAAGCCAACCTGCCTCCGCAGATAGCAGAGAAAACGACCGTGATGTTGCTCGATGGATCAAACAGGATCATCGCCTCCAGCAATCCCAACCTTCTCTTCAGCCATTTTGCGCTTCAGAACCAGGCAGGTACGGCCCGCGGTAGCTACTATGATAACAACGGCTCAATTGTCGCTTTCGCCCGGACACTCGGCTACGAGGATTACGATGGCTTGGGCTGGCATGGCGTCGTCGTTCAGCGGACTGAAGACGATGAGGCGATAAGGGCAACCCTCAACCTAAAATCCTAGTCACGGATCCGCCCAAATATGGCCGTTCCGAGATCCTCCAAATCTTCCGTTGCCGCGATTTCGCTTTAACTTTGGTTCAGACTTTGGTGTAAAGATGCCCGTCAAAATTTGTGGCGGAGTGCCTACTCTGCGTACGAAGCACTCATCCGCTCAAGGTCTTCAGGGAACACCATGCGTACAGATACCGGCCAGGTCATCAATCTGGCAGACTACCAGCCCACCGAATTCGTTCTGGAACGCGTGGATCTGACCTTCGAGCTCGATCCCACTGAAACCAAGGTTGAAGCACGACTGATTTTCCATCGCCGCGAGGGTGTCGATCCCAAGGCTCCGCTGGTGCTCGACGGCGATGAACTGACGCTTTCCGGCCTGCTGTTCGATCAGATGGAAATGCCAGCCGACCAATACACGGCGACGCCGGAAAGCCTGACGGTCCGCGATCTACCCGCATCAGAACCGTTCGAGCTCACGATCACTACGATCATCAACCCCGAAGCCAATACGAAACTGATGGGCCTTTACCGCACCGGCGGCATCTACTGCACGCAGTGCGAGGCCGAAGGCTTCCGGCGGATCACCTATTTCCCCGACCGCCCCGACGTTCTGGCGCCCTACACCGTCAACATCATCGCCGACAAGGCCGCCAACCCGCTGCTGCTGTCGAACGGCAACTTCCTCGGTGGCGCGGGCTATGGCGAAGGCAAGCACTTCGCCGCCTGGTTCGATCCCCATCCGAAGCCGAGCTACCTCTTCGCGCTGGTCGCCGGCGATCTCGGCGTCATCGAAGATACGTTCACGACGATGTCCGGTCGCGAGGTCGCCCTGAAGATCTATGTCG
>Ga0209256_1003700_pt1 | contig 10386 bp, 9 predicted proteins | sample AraplaCol_mCL_r2_2_FD_184270 | JGI IMG/M metagenome (GOLD analysis project Ga0209256, IMG submission 184270) | Arabidopsis root microbial communities from North Carolina, USA - plate scrape MF_Col_mCL_r2 (SPAdes) (version 3) | ecosystem: Host-associated > Plants > Roots > Endosphere | place: USA...
GTGCCGTGGCAGCTGATCGTCGGCCCCAAGGGCATCGCCGAGGGCGTGGTCGAGATCAAGAACCGCAAGACCGGCGAGCGCCATTCGGCGCCGCTGGCGGACGTCATCGCGCAACTGTCGGGCAAGGCCGCCTGATGGCCCTCGGCGCCGGTCCGTTCGGAACCTGGGAGCGCACCGTCGCCTGGCGGTACCTGCGCAACAAGCGCAAGAACGGCGGCGTGGCGCTGATCGCCATCATCTCGTTCGCGGCGGTGATGCTGGCGGTCTTCGCCCTGATCACCGTGATGAGCGTGATGAACGGCTTCCGCGCCGAGCTTCTGGGCCGGCTGTTGGGCTTCAACGGCCACGTCTACGCCCAGGGGCCGTTGCTGAACGGCCCCGACCGGGACGGCGTCATCACCCGCATCAAGGCGGTGCGCGGCGTGACCCAGGCCGCGCCGATGGTCGAGGCCCAGGCCATGGTCATCGGCCCCAGCCAGGTGTCCGGCGCCATCGTACGCGGCGTCACCCCGGCCGATCTACGCGGCATGAAGCTGATCTCGGCCAACATCAAGCGCGGCTCGCTGGCCGGGTTTGGCGAGGGCGAGTACGGCGGCGACATCGTGCTGATCGGCGACCGGATGGCGCGCAATCTCGGCCTCTCGGTCGGCGACGCCATCACCCTCATCTCGCCGTCGGGCCCGGCCACGGCGTTCGGGACCTCGACGCGCGAGAAGGACTACACCGTCGGCGGCGTGTTCAGCGTGGGCATGAGCCAGTTCGACGAGAGCTTCGTCTACATGGCGCTGCCCCAGGCCCAGCTGTTCTTCGGCCGCGACACCTCGATCGACTATGTGGAGATCAAGGTCGCCGATCCAGACAAGGCCAAGGAGATCAAGGCCAGCATCGAGCAGGCCACCGGTCCGGGAGCGTTCATCCAGGACTGGATGGACAAGAACTCCAGCTACTTCAACGCCCTGCAGGTGGAACGCAAGGTGATGAGGCTGATCCTGTTCTTCATCGTGGCCATCGCCACCCTGAACATCATCTCGGCCCTGGTCATGCTGGTGAAGAACAAGGGCCGCGACATCGCCATCCTGCGCACCATGGGCGCCAGCCAGGCCTCGATCCTTCGCATCTTCATCATGGCCGGCGCGTCGATCGGCCTGTCGGGGACCTTGGCGGGCCTGCTGCTGGGCGTCCTGTTCTGCGCCAACATCACCGCCATCCAGAACTTCGTGGAATGGGTGACGGGCACGGCGGTGTTCAGCGCCGACATCTATTTCCTGGCCCATATACCGGCCAAGATCGACTGGGCCGAGGTCGCCGGCATCGTCGGCATCTCCACCGCCATGAGCATCCTGGCCACCCTGCCGCCCGCCATCCGCGCCTCGCGGCTCGATCCGGTCGAGGCCCTTCGCTATGAGTGATCCTACCCAGCCCGTGGCAGGCCCTGTCCTCGCCCTGCGCGGCGTCGAGCGCACCTATGTCACCGAGGCCGGGGCGCTGAACGTCCTGCGCGGCGTCGACCTGGACGTCTATCCAGGCGAGGTGGTTGGGCTGATCGGTCCGTCCGGCTCGGGCAAGTCGTCGCTGTTGCACGCGGCCGGGCTTCTCGAGAAGCCCAATGCCGGGATCATCGCCCTGGACGGCCGCGACTGCTCCAAGCTGTCCGAGCGCCAGCGCACCAAGGTGCGGCTGTCGACCGTGGGCTTCGTCTACCAGTTCCACCACCTGTTGCCCGAGTTCAGCGCGCTCGACAACGTGGCCATGCCCGCGATGATCGCCGGTAAGGGCCGGGGCGAGGCGCGCGCCGCCGCCACGGAGATGCTGAATCAGCTGGGCCTGTCTGGACGGCTGGAGCATCAGCCAGGGCAACTGTCCGGCGGCGAACAGCAGCGCGTGGCGATCGCCCGCGCCCTGGCCAACAGCCCCAAGCTGCTCTTGGCCGACGAGCCGACCGGCAACCTCGACCCGGCCAATTCCTCGGCGGTCTTCCAGGCCCTGTACGAGCAGGCTCGCCAACGTGGCGTGGCGGCCTTGATCGCCACCCACAACATGGAGCTGGCCCGGTACATGGACCGGGTCTTCGCTCTGAAGGACGGGCACCTGGAGGCCCAGAGCCTCTAGAAGAGGTATCGCAACGCCGTCTGCACCACCGTCTGGGTCTGCTGGGGCGTCTCGCCGAAGCGGACCCGCTCGGGCCGGTCGCTGTCGATCCTCAGGCCTTCGAACATCAGGTGGACGTCGGGCCGCACATCCCAGCGATAGGCGATCAGGGCCGCCCAGCCGTGCTCGGCGTTGTTGTCGACGGCCTTGTTGGTCCGGTCGGTGGTCGAGAATTGGTCGATGCGGCCGGTCAGAGAGCCAGGGCCCAGGTCGCGGGTCGCCGAAATATAGACCGACTGGAAGCCGACATCGGTCCAGATGCCGTTGGCGTTGGAGCGGCCCATCATGGTCTCGCCTTGCATGGCCTGGGCGCGCAGGTGCGTGGCCTCATCCAGGTCCCATCGGGCGCCCAGGTTGAAGAACCGCGTCTCCCAGGACCATTCGCGCTTGTCGACGGCGGTACGGTTGCCGTCATTGTCGTAGGCGAACAGGTCCAGGATCAGCGTGTCGCTGGGCCGCCACTCGAGGCGGGCATAGACGCCGGCCCGGCCGTCCAGTTCGCGCACGGGCGTGGTGTACGGGGCCTGGCGCCGGACCATGAACGGGCTGAGCGCGGGCAGGGGGAAATCGCCGGTGGCGCTGGATTTCAGGTCGTGCAGCGCCCAGCCCCTGAAGGTGAGCAGGGTGCCGGAGGTGTCGCCATGGGTGAACACGCCGACCGTCGCGGCCAGCCTCTGGCCGGCCACCGCGCCACGGGCTGAGGCCTCGAGGCCGACGACCTTGGTCTCCTCGGCGACCCAGCTGTTGATCGCCGACGGGGTGATCGTGTCGGGCACGGACCATTCCAGGCCGTCATGCTCCAGCGAGATCGGCGGGTACATCAAGCCGGCGCGGGCGTTCAGCCTGACGCTGCCGGCCATGTCGCCGCGATAGGTCAGATAGGCTTCGCCGGCGTCGACCACGCGATCCTGATGCTGCTGGCTTTGGGCGATTATCACCGCGCCGAGGCGGGAGGAGAAGCGAGGGTTCCAGACGATGGAGGCCTCGCCCAGTTCCGGCGCGCCGCTGTCGCCGCCGAAGCGGCCCTTGCCCAGGCCCCGGTCGATCCAGGCCCTTTCGCCGTCAGCCGCGCCCAGGCGCAGGTCGATCAAGCCAGAGATCGTTCCGCGCGAGAACAGATCGGCTTCGGCGCGCGCGTCGGCGGCCGCCGACAGGCCGAGCGCCGCGGTCATGATCGCGACCAATGTTTTCAATGCTGTCATCCCCCGATGCGGGGAGAAGCCTAGATCGGCGCGTGCTGAAATTGCGTTAAACGCTCCGGCGTCAGAGCAGTGCGTCGCGCATCGCCGCGTAGAAGCCCGCCTGGTCGATCTTCTTGATCACCCGCGCGTTCGGCGGACGACGCTTCAGGTCGGGATCGGCCAGCTCGATATCGGGCAGGATGGCGTGCGAGACGCTGAGGTAGCCCCGCGTCAGCTCGCCCTGGGTCTCGACATCGACCACGGCCATCTCCGACTCCAGGATCAGGTCCTCGTCCAGGGCCACCGCGCAGGTCAGGGCGTCGGGGTGCAGGCTGCCGTCCAGCCCCTGCGTCTCCTGGGCGAAGGCCAGGGACGTGCGGTTGACCTTCGTGAAGAACTCCGCGCGGGGCGTGCCGACGGCTTCCAGCGCCGCCAGCTGCTCCACGGTCAGCAGGCCGTCGCGCAGGGTCTCCGTCCAGGTGACGATGCTCATGGAGAAGCCGGCGTTGATCACGATCTTGGCGGCCTCGGGATCGACATACAGATTGTACTCGGCCGCCGGGGTGACGTTTCCGACGCCGTTGTCGGTCCCGCCCATGATCCACAGATGCTTGACCGCCTGGGCGATGCGCGGCTCGCGCAGATAGGCCAGGGCGATGTTGGTCAGGGCGGCCTGAGCGATGAGGGTGATCTCGCCGGGCGCTTCCATCACCCGTCGCACGATCTCGTCGGCGGCGTGGCCGGGGGAGGGGCGCTGGTCGGCCTTGGGCAGGGCGCTGTCGCTCATGCCGTCGGCCCCGAACACATAGGCCGCGTCCAACGGTGCGCGGGTGAACGGCCGCTGGGCGCCCAGGTAGACCGGGACCTGGCCGCCGCGTTCGCAGGCCTCCAGGGTGGCCAGGGCGTTCTCGGCGTGCTGCTCGAACCCGACATTGCCGTGGGCGATGGTGATCGCCTCGACGCTCACGCCCGGGCGGCGCAGGGCGAGCATCAGGGAGAACACGTCGTCCCCGGCGGTGTCGGTGTCGATGATCAGGCGCATGTTGGCGATCTGCGCCGATCCGCTCTTCAAATCCACCGGAAATACGGTCTGCGACGGATGCGCGCGGGCGGCGCGACAAAAAAGCTCGCAATCGAACGATGGTCTCTTGCGGATGAGAACAAAAGTGGAATATAGAACAAACAAGCAACGACCGCAGAGGTGTCCCCATGGTCCGTATCGCGCGTGAGTCTTTGGCGCTTGTATCTGTCGCCAGCTTCGTCTGGATGATGTGCTCGGTCGCCCAGCTGGTGGCCTGAGTCGTGTAACGAGGTGCGGTGATGTCGAGCAACGAAGGCCAGGGTTTCGTCCACCTTCGCGTCCGCTCGGCCTATTCGCTGCTGGAAGGCGCCATCAAGGCCGACAAGATCCCGGGCATGGCCGCCGGTGCCGGCATGCCGGCCGCGGGTCTGGTGGACCGCAACAACCTGTTCGGCGCGCTCGAATTCTCCGTCTATTCCAAGGACTACGGGGTCCAGCCGATCATCGGCTGCGCCCTGGCGGTGTCTGGCGTAGGGGCTGGGCCGACCGAGCGCTGGGCCCGCACCCCGACGATCACCCTGCTGGTCCAGAATGAGCTGGGTTATCTGAACCTCTCGGAACTGTCGTCCCTGGCCTATCTGGAAAGCGGCGAGATGGCCGAGCCGGTGGTGCCGTGGGCCAAGGTGGTCGAGCACGCCGAAGGCTTGATCCTGCTGTCGGGCGGGTCGGACGGTCCGGTCGACGCCCTGTTCGCCGCCGGCAAGACCGGCGAAGGCGAGGCGGCCCTGGCCGAGATGCAGCGGGTGTTCGGCGATCGCTTCTATGTCGAGTTGCAGCGTCACGGCCTGCCGCGTCAGGCCGCCGCGGAGCCGGGCCTGGTGCACTGGGCCTATGAGAACGACGCGCCGCTGGTCGCCACCAACGACGTCTACTACGCCAAGCCCCAGCTCTACGACGCCCACGACGCCCTGCTGTGCATTTCCGACGGCGCCTTCGTCGGCCAGGACGAGCGCCGGCGCGTGACGCCCGAGCACTGGTTCAAGTCGGCCGAGGATATGCGCAAGCTGTTCGCCGACCTGCCGGAGGCCTGCGACAACACCCTCGATATCGCCCGCCGCTGCGCCTTCATGGTGCACAAGCGCGACCCCATCTTGCCCAGCTTCCCTACCGGCGACGGCCGCAGCGAGCCCGAGGAACTGACCCACCAAGCCAGGGAGGGCCTGAAGAAGCGCTTGGCGGCGCTGTCGGAGCTGGCCGCGCCGGAACAGGAATACTGGGACCGGCTGGATTTCGAGCTCGGCATCATCATCAAGATGGGCTTCCCGGGCTACTTCCTGATCGTGTCCGACTTCATCAAGTGGGGTAAGGAACACGGTATTCCGGTCGGCCCTGGGCGGGGTTCGGGCGCCGGTTCGCTGGTCGCCTGGGTGCTGACCATCACCGACCTCGACCCGCTGCGCTTTGGCCTGCTGTTCGAGCGCTTCCTCAATCCCGAGCGGGTCTCCATGCCCGACTTCGACGTGGACTTCTGCCAGGAGCGCCGCGAAGAGGTGATCTCCTACGTGCAGGAGAAGTACGGTCGCGACCGCGTGGCCCAGATCATCACCTTCGGTTCGCTGCAGGCGCGCGCCGTGCTGCGCGACGTCGGGCGGGTGATGCAACTGCCGCTGGGCTTGGTGGACCGTCTCTGCAAGATGGTGCCCAACAACCCGGCCGCTCCGGTCACCCTGGCCCAGGCCATCGACATCGAGCCGCGCCTGAAGCAGGCCCGCGACGAGGACGCCAACGTCAAGGCCTGTCTGGACGTGGCCCTGCAACTGGAAGGACTGTTCCGCAACGCCTCGACCCACGCCGCCGGCGTGGTGATCGGCGACCGCCCCCTGACCCAGTTGACGCCGCTGTACAAGGATCCGCGCTCGGACCTGCCGGCCACCCAGTTCAACATGAAGTGGGTCGAGAGCGCCGGCCTGGTGAAGTTCGACTTCCTGGGCCTGAAGACCCTGACGGTGCTGGACCGGGCGGTGAAGCACCTGGCCAAGCGGGGCGAGATGGTCGATCTGGGCGCGCTGCCCTTCGACGACGCCAAGACCTACGAGCTTCTCGCCTCGGGCCAGACGGTCGGCGTGTTCCAGCTGGAAAGCCAGGGCATGCGCGACACCCTGCGCAAGATGCGCTGCGGCTCGATCGAGGAGATCACCGCGTTGATCTCGCTGTACCGCCCGGGTCCGATGGACAACATCGACACCTTCGTGGACTGCAAGTTCGATCGAAAGCCCGTCGACTACCTGCATCCCTCGCTGGAGAAAGTGCTCAAGGAAACCTACGGCGTCATCGTCTACCAGGAACAGGTGATGCAGATCGCCCAGATCCTGGCAGGCTACAGCCTGGGCGAAGCCGACCTTCTGCGTCGCGCCATGGGCAAGAAGAAGAAGGAGGAAATGGATCTCCAGAAGATCCGTTTCGTCGCCGGCGCCAAGGAAAAGGGCGTGCCGGAGGAGCAGTCGGGCTCGATCTTCGAACTGGTGGCCAAGTTCGCCGGCTACGGCTTCAACAAGTCGCACGCCGCCGCCTACGCTCTGATTTCGTATCAAACGGGTTGGCTGAAGGCCAATGCGCCGGTCGAGTTCTTGGCCGCCTCGATGAGCCTGGACCTGTCGAACACCGACAAGCTGGCGGTCTTCCACCAGGACGCTCGGCGCTTCGACATCACGGTGCGTCCGCCCAACGTCAATCGCTCCGGCGCCGACTTCGAAGTCGAGAACGGCGAGGTGCTCTACGCCCTGGGCGCCGTGCGCAACGTCGGCCTGGAGGCCATGAAGCACCTGGTCGCCGTCCGCGAAGAGGGCGGGCCTTTCCGAGACATCTTCGATTTCGTCGAGCGGGTGGATCCCAAGCTGGTCAACAAGCGGGCGATCGAAAACCTGGCGCGGGCCGGGGCCTTCGACTGTTTCGACAAGAACCGCGCCCAGATCTTCGCCTCGGCGGACGTGCTGATCGCCCACGGCCAGAGCATCGCGGCCGACCGGGCCGGCGGGCAGGGCGCGCTGTTCGGCGGTGGTACGGGTCGGCCGCGCCTGAAGAAGACCGAGCCCTGGACCCAGGTCGAGCTGCTGGACGAGGAACTGGCCGCCGTCGGCTTCTACCTGACCGGCCACCCGCTGGACGACATGGTCGGCGTACTGCGCCGTCGCCGCACCCACATGCTGACCGAGGTGATCCCGCGCGCCGAGGCCGGGATGGAAGCCTTCCGGATGTGCGGCGTCGTGCGTCGCCGCCAGGAGCGCGCCTCCCAAAGCGGCGACCGTTTCGCCTTCGTCTCGCTGTCGGATCCCAGCGGCGAGTACGAGGTGCTGTTCCCACCGGAGTCGCTGCGCAAGTGCCGTGAGGTGCTGGAGCCGGGCAAGGCCGTGTCGATCAAGGTCCGCGCCAAGGCTCGCGACGGCGAGGTGCGGTTCTTCGGCGACGACGCCGAGCCGATCGAGAAGGCCATCGAGAACATGGTCGCGGGCCTGCGCCTGCACCTGTCCCCGATGGCGACCGAGATGGACGCGCTGAAAAAGCGCCTGGAGCCGGCCCTGTCGCAGCGCGGCGGCGAGATCAGCGTCGTCGCCGCCTTGGGCGGCGGCCGCGAGATCGAGATGAAGCTGCCGGGCCGCTACACGCTCGACGCCTCGCTGCGTGGGGCGCTGAAGACCGCGCCGGGCGTGGCGTTGCTGGAAGACGTGTGATGTGACCGGCCTGCCGGAGCGGCCGGATGGTCGCGCCGGTGCGGGCTGGCTTGTTGGTCAAGCGTCCAGGCCGGAGCCGAGACCCTCGCCTGGCAGGTCTGGTTGCCCGAGCGTCGTATCGGAGGCCGCGTCCGGGTTACCGGCTCGCGAGGTCCTTGAAGCTCAAACGGGAAGAGCACCATGGATGCACTAGCGCCGCCGCCGGCCGCTGTTCGGGACGCGAACGCGCTCGAGCTCGGTCGGGTCTGGATCGCGGAACAGGGCCTGCACTGCGCCCTGCGGGTGGGACTGTACGCCGGTGATGGCGTGTCCCGAGAGACCGCGGCGTGGGGCATCATCCTGGCCGACCTAGCGGGCCATGTCGCCGACGCGCTGAGCGCCGAGGGCTTTGGGGCGAGGGCGGGGCTGTTCGACGCCCTGGTTGAGAGCTTCAACCAGGAGGTCGGGGCGCCTTCGTCCGAACGCACGGGCGGGGCCGGGGGCGGCATCGGCTAGGGCGGCATGGATCAGTCTGCCCGGTGGCGGCGCGGACGCTGGCCGACGCGCGCTGGATTTGTCGGGATCGCCGCGCATCGAACGTCTTCAAGAGCGCCGACAGGGCGTGAAGCAGCAAGGAGAAGGGTGATGGCCAGACACGAAGGCGGATGCCAGTGCGGGCGGGTTCGCTACGCAGTGGAGGTCGAGCTCGACCAGCTGATCACCTGTAACTGCTCTCGCTGCGCCAAGCTGGGATCTGTGCTGGCCTTCGCGCCCGCCTCGGCCTTCGAGCTGAAGCAGGGCGAGGACGCCCTGACCGAGTACCGCTTCAACACCCACAAGATCTCGCACCTGTTCTGCGAGACCTGCGGCATCCAGTCGTTCGGCCGTGGCGTCGGTCCGGACGGAAGCGAAATGGCGGCGATCAATGTCCGCTGCCTGGACGACGTCGATGTCTTCGCCCTGGAACCACACAAGTTCGAAGGGAGGTCGATGTAGGCGAGCAAGGCCTCTCGCTCTCTACCAGGCCATCGCCCGGCAGTTCGGCAGGCGGGCGCGGCTGAGGCGGCGGTGGGCGGCCTTGCCGCAGCCGACGATCATCGGGGCGTCGGCGCCGCGCAGCAGCGGCAGGTCGTCGAGGCTGTCGGTGTAGGCGTAGGCCCAGCGCTTGCCGTGCCCTGCTTCGGCCAGGGCCTGGCACTTACGCTGGTTGCGGCAGTGGACGTCGGCCACCCAGCCGCCGGCCCAGCGCTTGAGCGAGGTGCCCAGCACCACAATGGGCCGGTCCAGCGGGGCGATCAGCGCCTGGGCCAGCGCGGTCGGGGCGGCGGTCACCACCACCACTTCGTCGCCATGGGCCAGATGTTCGTCCAGGGTCGCCATGCCCGGTCCACGCCAGCGCAGGGGCAGGGTCTCGGCCCGGAAGCGTCCGGCGAACTCGGCGCAGGATTGGCGCAGCTTGGCGTCGTTGAGGCCCAAGGTGGCGATCCACAGCAGGATCGAAGCGCCGGCCCGGCGGGTGCGGGGCGCGATGACCATCGGGATGGCGACCGGCGCGACGATCAGGGTCGCCAGCAGGCGGGCAGGGGAGCGGCGCACACGATTCCACAGCCACAGGGCGGTGGAGTCGCCGTCCAACAAGGTGCCGTCGAGATCGAAGACCGCGAGCATGGTCCTTACCTTAGCGTGCGAACCTGTCAGGCGTGTGTCACGCCTGTGGGTAGAACGCGGCGGGAGGGGGTTTCGCCTCGGCCGGCGGGAGCTGCGGAAGGCGTGAAATCGCCTCGTAAAACGTCCGCCAGGGGCACGTTCCCGCGTCATTCGGTGTCCTAAGGGCTTGCTTTCTGGTCCGTTCGCGCCTATTTGCGCGGCCATTCCACACGTGGACGTGCGGCGACGCCGGGGAGACATCCCGTCGTTACCGTTCCGGTCCCGGTCCGAATTCGTCGGAGCGGGGGTGTCCACGGAGGTTCAACCGGAAGAAGGAGACCTATCATGGCGCTTCCCGAATTCTCCATGCGTCAGCTCTTGGAAGCTGGCGCCCACTTCGGCCACCAGACCCACCGCTGGAACCCGAAGATGGACCGCTACATCTTTGGTTCGCGTTCGAACATCCACATCATCGACCTGTCGCAGTCGATCCCGCTCCTGCACCAGGCCCTGGTGAAGGTGCGTGAGGTCGCCGCCGCCGGCGGTCGCGTGCTGTTCGTCGGCACCAAGCGTCAGGCCAGCGACCCGGTCGCCACGGCCGCCAAGCGCTGCGCCCAGTACTACGTCAACCACCGCTGGCTCGGCGGCACCCTGACCAACTGGCGCACCGTCTCGGGCTCGA
>Ga0209256_1003703_pt1 | contig 10384 bp, 7 predicted proteins | sample AraplaCol_mCL_r2_2_FD_184270 | JGI IMG/M metagenome (GOLD analysis project Ga0209256, IMG submission 184270) | Arabidopsis root microbial communities from North Carolina, USA - plate scrape MF_Col_mCL_r2 (SPAdes) (version 3) | ecosystem: Host-associated > Plants > Roots > Endosphere | place: USA...
TTTTCCAGCTTCCGGGCCAGGGTGCGGCGGTGCATGCCCAGACGCCGGGCGGTCTCGGAGATGTTGAAGTCGGTCTCCACCAGGGTCTGGTGGATCCGCTCCCATTCCAGATTCTTCAGCGAGGTGGCCCGTTCGCCGATGGCCGCGCCGGCGTCGCCTTCGCGCTTGTCGAAAGCGGCCTCGATGTCGTCGGTGTTGGAGGGCTTGGCCAGGTAGTGGCAGGCGCCCAGCTTGATGGCCTCCACCGCCGTGGCGATGCTGGCGAAGCCGGTCAGGACCACGATCAGCATGTCCGGATCACGGGCGATCAGCGCCTGGACGCAGGACAGGCCCGACTCCCCGGCCAGCTTCAGATCCACGACGGCGTAGCGCGGCGCGAAGGTCTCCAGCGCCGCCAGGGCCTCGTCCAGGCCATGGACATGCACCACCTCGTAGCCCCGGCGCTCGAAAGAGCGCTTGAGGGTGGCGGCGAACTTTTCGTCGTCCTCGACAATGATCAGCTTGCGCTCAGCGGGCATGACGCCTCCGGATCTGCAGCGAGGCCAGGGGCAGGGTCAGCACGACGCTGGCGCCGCCCTCGGGGCGGTTCTCGGCGCCGACCGCGCCGCCCAGCTTGCGCAGCACGTTGACCACCAGGAACAGGCCAAGGCCGCCCCCTGCCCGGCCCTTGGTCGAGTTGTATGGCTTGCCGAAGTTCTCCAGCGTCTCGAGCGCGAAGCCCGGACCGTCGTCGTCCACCTCGATGACGATCAGCCCGCCGCTGACGCTCGCATGCAGCCGCACCGCCTCGGGCGAGGCGTCCAGCGCGTTGTCGAGCACGTTGTGGATCACCTGCTTGAGGGTCGATTCCGCGACGATCGAGGTCGGGGTTACGAGATCGGTCTCGTAGGCCAGGACATCGCTGTTGCGGGTGGCGCGCCAGTCGGCCACCACCTCGTCCATGAAGGCCCGCAGGGTGCTGACCCGGACCTCGCCGCTGCGCGCCTCGCCCGCCGACAGCAGCACGCCGGTGACGATCTGCTTGCAGCGCTGGACCTCGCCGCGCATGTCCTCAAGTTCCTGGGCCAGTTCGGGGTGCTTGGCGAACACCTTCATCCGCCGCCAGTCGCTCAGGATGACGTCCAGCGTCGCCAGCGGCGTGCCCAGTTCGTGCGCGGCGCCGGAGGCCAGCAGGCCCATGCGGACGATGTGGGTCTCTTCGGCCGCCCGCTGGCGCAGCTCGGCCAGGTGGGCGTCGTGGCGGCGCAGGTTGGTGTTGATGCGCGAGACGAAGGTCACCAGCAGCACCGCGTCCAGCACCACGCCCATCAGCATGCCCATGATGAACAGGCCGAAGAAGGCCTGGTCGCTGAGCCCCGTGGCGATGACCGGCCGGTTGAAGGCCACCAGCATCAGGAAGCAGAAGCTGGTCAGGAACACGATCGCCCAGGTGGCCCAGACCTCGAGCAGGACGACGCCCAGGATCACGTGCATCAGGTAGAGGGTCGTGAACGGGTTGGTCGCCCCGCCGCTGAAATAGAGCTGGGCGGTCAGGGCCAGGGCGTCCAGCGCCAGGGCCGAGAAGAGGTCGTAGGGGCCGAGCGGCTTGGCGCTCTTCAGGCGCAGCAGGCTGGCCAGGTTCAGCACCACCAGCGCCGCCAGCACCAGCATCATCGCCGCCAGGGGCAGCTGGAAGCCGAGGCTGAAATGCACCGCCAGTATGGTGACGACCTGCCCGACCACGGCGATCCAGCGCAGGTGGATCAGCTGCAGCATGTTCTGCCGGGCGATGGCGTCCGCGGGGTTCGCCGCGTTGTCCGCGGCCCGCGCCCCTGAAAGCCAGCCAGACATGCCGGCGATCAGGATGCGGGCGGTCGGCGTCATGGGGCCTCTTTAACCCGGTTCCGGCGCGCGTCGAACAGAACATAGGCGGCCGCCCCGCCGGTCAGCAGCGCAAGGCCGAACCAGGTCAGGGCGTAGACCAGGTGGCTGTTGGGGAAATTGACGACGGTCAAGCCGCCGATCGGCCAGCCGCCGGGATTGGGCGTGGCGTCGGCGTCGACGAAATAGGGCGCGGTACGGCCCAGGCCCTTGGCCTTGGCGATGGCCTGGACGTCGCGGGAGTACCAGCGGCCGGCGACCGGATCGTTCTTGCGCAGGAAGCCGCCGTGCGGCTCGGTCAGGCGCAGGAGGCCGACGAGGCTGACGGGACCGGCGACCTGGGCGGCCAGGCGGGTTCCGGGCGCGCGATGGTCGGCCGGGACGAAGCCGCGATTGACGAGGACGTCGAAGCCCTGGTCGGTAGAAAGCGGGGTGACGACCCAGAAGCCGGGCCCTTCGCGGGTGACGGCCTGAACCAGGGTCTCGCGGTCGTGCAGGAAGCGACCGGTCAGGCGCACGCGGCGATAGCCGTCGGAGGCCTGGCTGATCCCCGCCCAGCGGTCGGGACCGGGGGGCGGGGTCGGCTCTGCGTGGATGCGCTGCTCGACCCGTTCGATCAGGTCGAGCTTCCAGGCCCTGCGCTGGACCTGCCAGCCGCCGAGCGCCAGGAAGAACGCGGTGAAGGCCAGGCAGAGCCCGACCAGCGCGATCGTCCGGGCGGCTCGGCCGCCGGCCTTGGTCAAGGGACTTCCCGCATGTCGTGCGGCATGGGCGCCATCATGTGGGTGTCGAGGTTGTGCATGACCCACAGCGAACCGGCCAGGGCGATCACCACGACGATCAGGGTGAACACCAGGGCCAGCATGCTCCAGCCGCCTTCCGAACGCGAGTTCATGTGCAGGAAGTAGATCATGTGGACGACGACCTGGATCGCGGCCAGGCCCATGACCGCCACGGCGGTCATCTGGGGCGTCGGCAGGACGTGGCCCATGACCAGCCAGAACGGGATGGCGGTGAGGATCACCGCCAGCACGAAGCCGATCACATAGTCCTTCAGCGTGCCGTGAGCGGCGCCGCCGTCGTGGTCGTGCCCATGGTCATGAGCGTCGTGCGCATCGTGGCTGGCCGCGCTCATTTCAGGACTCCGAGCAGATAGACGAACGAGAAGACGCCGATCCAGATGACGTCGAGGAAGTGCCAGAACATCGACAGGCACATCAGGCGGCGCTTCATTTCGACGCCGAGGCCGCGCTGGGTGACCTGGACCATGAGCGTGACGAGCCAGATGATGCCGAAGGTCACGTGCAGGCCGTGGGTGCCGACCAGGACGAAGAACGACGACAGGAAGGCGCTGCGCTGCGGGCCGGCCCCCTCATGGATGAGGTGGTGGAACTCGTAGAGTTCCAGCGACAGGAAGCCGAGGCCGAAGAGGCCCGTGATCGCCAGCCAGATCAGTGTCGGGGTCACCTTCTTGGCCTGGGCCGAGAGCATGGCGAAGCCATAGGTGATCGACGAGAACAGCAGCAGCGCGGTGTTCACCGCCACGATGGGCAGATCGAACAGATCCGCCCCCGAGGGGCCGGCCGCGTAGTTGCGGCCGAGCACGGCGTAACAGGCGAAGAGCACCGCGAAGATCAGGCAGTCGCTCATCAGGTAGATCCAGAACCCCAGCAGGGTGCCGTTCTCCGGATGGTGATCCTCGGTCAGGTGGAAGCGGGTGTTGTCCGCTTCGGTCAGGACTTGGGCGTGGGCCATGGTTACGCGAGGCTCCGCAGGGCTTCGGTGCGGGCGTCCTCGACTTGGACGACCTCCTCGGCCGGAATGTAGTAGTCACGCTTGAAGTTGAACGTGTGCACGATCGCCGAGCCGATCAGGACGACGAACGACGCCACGGCCAGCCACCAGATGTGCCAGATCATCGCGAAGCCGAGCACGATGCTGATCCCGGCCAGGATGACCCCCGCGCCGGTGTTCTTCGGCATGTGGATCGGGATAAAGCCGGTGGTCGGGCGCTCGTAGCCGCGCTGCTTCATGTCGTGCCAGGCGTCGATCTGGTGGATCACCGGCGTGAAGGCGAAGTTGTAGGCCGGCGGCGGCGACGAGGTCGACCACTCCAGCGTACGGCCGCCCCAGGGATCGCCGGTCAGGTCGGCGTACTGTTCGCGCTTCATGAAGCCGACGACGATCTGCAGGATGAAGGCGATGATGCCGACCAGGATCAGAACGGCGCCGAAGGCGGCGATCACGAACCAGATCTGCAGGCTCGGGTCCTCGAAGTGGCTGACGCGGCGGGTCACGCCCATCAGGCCCAGGACGTAGAGCGGCATGAAGGCGAAGAAGAAGCCGATCTGCCAGAACCAGAACGAGACCTTGCCCCAGAACGGGTCGAGCTTGAAGCCGAAGGCCTTGGGGAACCAGTAGACGATGCCGGCGAACATGCCGAACACGACGCCGCCGATGATCACGTTGTGGAAGTGGGCGATCAGGAACAGCGAGTTGTGCAGCACGAAGTCGGCGGGCGGGACGGCCAGCAGCACGCCGGTCATGCCGCCGATGACGAAGGTGACCATGAAGCCCATGGTCCACAGCATCGGCACTTCGAAGCGGATGCGGCCACGGTACATCGTGAACAGCCAGTTGAAAATCTTCGCCCCTGTCGGTATCGAGATGATCATTGTCGTGATCCCGAAGAACGAGTTCACGCTGGCGCCGGAGCCCATGGTGAAGAAGTGGTGCAGCCACACCAGGTACGACAGGATCGTGATGACGACCGTGGCGTAGACCATCGAGCTGTAGCCGAACAGGCGCTTGCTGCAGAAGGTCGAGACGACTTCAGAGAACACGCCGAAGGCCGGCAGCACCAGGATGTAGACCTCGGGGTGACCCCAGATCCAGATCAGGTTCACGTACATCATCGGGTTGCCGCCGAAGTCGTTCGTGAAGAAGTTGGTGTGCAGGTAGCGGTCGGCGGTCAGCAGGGCCAGGACGGCCGTGAGGATCGGGAAGCTGGCGACGATCAGGACGTTGCTGCACAGCGAGGTCCAGGTGAACACCGGCATCTTCATCAGGCTCATGCCCGGCGCGCGCATCTTCACGATGGTCACGATCAGGTTGATGCCCGACAGGGTGGTGCCGACGCCGGCGATCTGCAGCGACCAGATGTAGTAGTCTACCCCGACATCTGGACTGTACGCCAAATAGGAGAGCGGCGGATAAGCCAGCCAGCCGGTGCGGGCGAACTCGCCGACGAACAGCGACAGCATCACCGTCACCGCGCCGCCGACCGTCATCCAGAAGCTGAAGTTGTTCAGGAACGGGAAGGCCACGTCGCGGGCGCCGATCTGCAGCGGCACGACGAGGTTCATCAGGCCGGTGATCAGCGGCATCGCCACGAAGAAGATCATGATCACGCCGTGGGCGGTGAAGACCTGGTCGTAGTGGTGCGGCGGCAGGTAGCCAGCGGCGTCGCCGAAGGCCAAGGCTTGTTGCGCCCGCATCATCAGGGCGTCGGCGAAGCCGCGCAGCAGCATGATGATGGCCAGGATGATGTACATCACCCCGATCTTCTTGTGGTCGACGCTGGTCAGCCACTCACGCCACAGATAGCCCCAGACCTTGAAGTAGGTCAGGGCGGCCAGGACGGTGATACCGCCCAGGGCAACCATGGCGAACGTGCCGAGCAGGATCGGCTCGTGGAAGGGAATGGCGTCCCATGTGAGACGGCCGAAGATCGTTTTTACGAGGTCCGGGGACATGATGATCTCTAGGCTTTGATCAGCGCGCTTCGGCGGGCGCGGACTTGGGGGCGCAGAGCGCGGCGACGAACGAGCGGATGCCGCCCTCCCCGCGCCGAACCCGCTTGTCGTATTCGAGGGTGGTGACGTTGGTGGTCCCGGCCATGCCGAGGCCGCCGGCCTTGTCGATGGCCATCATGTCGTGCTGGCACATCTTGCCCGGCTCGACGCAGCGGTTGACCGCCTTGTCGAACAGGCCGGCCTCGACCGAGGCGAAGCGTTGCGGCGGCACCTTCTCGCTCGGCTTTTCCAGCACGAGGTAGCGCGTACCGTCGAGGCGACCATCGCTCTTGCGCACGTCGGCGGCCCACTTGTCGAAGTCGGCGCGGCTCATGCCGTGGAACTTGAAGCGCATGTGCGAGAAGCCCTCGCCGCTGTAGTTGGCCGAGAAGCCGTCGAACACGCCCGGCTTGTTGATCACGGCGTGCAGCTTCGTGCGCATGCCAGGCATGGCGTAGATCTGGCCGGCCAGGGCGGGCACGTAGAACGAGTTCATCACCGACGAGGCCGTCAGGTCGAAGTCGATCGGGGTGTCGACCGGAGCCGCCAGTTCGTTGACCGTGGCGACGCCCAGCTCGGGATAGATGAACAGCCACTTCCAATCGAGGGCGACGACCTGAACCTTCAGCGGCTTGACGCCTTGCGCCGTGCGGCCCGGGGCCAGGCGGTCGAGCGGACGGTATGGGTCGAGCAGGTGGGTGCTGGTCCAGGTGACGGCGCCCAGGATCATGATGATCACCAGCGGCGCGGCCCAGATCACGATCTCGAGCTTGGTCGAGTGGTGCCAGTCGGGGTCGTACTTGGCGGTCTGGTTCGACTGCCGGTACTTCCACGCGAAAAACAGCGTCAGGAAGATGACCGGCACGATGATGACCAGCATCAGCACGGTCGACAGGATGATCAGGTCGCGCTGCTGAACGGCGATATCGCCCGACGGGTTCATCACGACCCAGTCGCAGCCGCTCAGGGCGAGCAGCAGGGGCAGCAGGGCGAGCTTCTTCAATGGACTCGGAATCATGGGGAACCTGGACTTCGGACGCATTGGCCGGCGCGATAGTCTAACGCAGGAGGGCGCGACATTGGACCATTTGTCCTAGGGCGCCGCAGTGCAGCACGAAAATGAGGAGCCGAAGGCGCATCAAGGCGTTTGCCAGAACGGGGCAGTTGGTCTCATGCTCTCGTTCAGACCGTCGGCAAGGCGGCTGAAAAGAGTTTGGGACGGAACAACAGGAACAAGGCGCGTAGCTGCATGAATCAGGATTTCGCACTGCCGACGTCATCGGGCCTCGAGCGCGACGCGCGGCGATTGCACGCCGACCACAAGGGCGTCCGCCCGGGCGAGATCGCCATCGGCGTGATCATCGGGCGAACCTCGGAGTTCTTCGACTTCTTCGTCTACGCCATCGCTTCGGTGCTGGTCTTCCCTCACCTCTTCTTTCCGTTCGTGGACCGGCTGACGGGCGTCCTGTGCTCGTTCGCGATCTTCTCTCTGGCCTTCGTGGCCCGCCCGATCGGCTCGGCGATCTTCGGCGCCATCGACCGCAACTACGGCCGCGGCGTGAAGCTGACCATCGCCCTCTTCCTGCTGGGCGGCTCGACGGCCGCGATGAGCTTCCTGCCGGGCTACGCCACGGCCGGCGCCGCCGCGATCTGGGCCCTGGCGGCCTTCCGCATCGGCCAGGGCCTGGCCCTGGCGGGCGCCTGGGACGGCATGGCCTCGCTGCTGGCGCTGAACGCCCCTGAGAAGAAGCGCGGCTGGTACGCGATGATCCCGCAGCTGGGCGCACCGTTCGGCTTCATGCTGGCCAGCGGCCTGTTCGCCTATTTCGTCGCCAGCCTGGGCTCGGCCGACTTCCTCGACTGGGGCTGGCGCTACCCGTTCTTCGCGGCCTTCGCGATCAACGTCGTGGCCCTGTTCGCCCGCCTGCGCATCGTCGCCACCGAGGAGTTCGGCCAGCTGTTCGAAAAAGGCCAGCTTAGCCCCGTTCCCCTGACCAGCCTGATGAAGGCCCAGGGTTCGAACGTGATCATCGGCGCCTTCGCCCCGCTGGCCACCTTCGCCATGTTCCACCTGGTGACGGTGTTCCCGCTGTCGTGGGTCAGCCTGCACGACGACGGCGGCGAGGCGCTGAACTTCCTGCGCATCGAACTGGCCGGCGCCCTGGTGGGCGTGGTCGGGATCATGGTCTCCGGCTGGATCGCCGACCGCATCAGCCGCCAGAACCAGCTGGCGCTGTCGGCCGTGCTGATCGGTATCTTCAGCCTGGCGGCCCCGTGGCTGCTGGACGCCGGCAGCCTGGGCCAGACCGTCTATGTGGTGGTGGGCTTCGCGATCCTGGGCCTGTCGTTCGGCCAGGCGTCGGGCGCGGTCAGCTCGGGCTTGCTGCGCAAGTTCCGCTACAGCGGCGCGGCCCTGACCTCGGACCTGTCGTGGCTGATCGGCGCGGGCTTCGCGCCCCTGGCCGCCCTGGCCCTGGCCAGCTTCTGGGGCCTGCCGGCCATCGGGCTCTACCTCGCCTCCGGCGCGGTGGCGACCCTGATCGCCCTGACCATCGATCGTCGCCGCCGGCTGCGCAAGGCCGCGCCCAAGGTCTAGTCGCGGACGACAGCCTGTACCAAAGAGGACGCCGCGGGCCTGGCCCGCGGCGTTTTCTACGTCAGAAGTCGGCCGACAGCGTGACCTGGAAGGTCCGGTGCGAGCCCGGCCGGAAGGTCGCGGCCGTGTTCACCGTGGTGCTGATCGTGCCCAGGTAATCCTCGTCGAAGATGTTATCGACGTTGATGCGGGCCTTGACCTGCTTCAGCGGCCCGACGCCGAAGCCGTCGCCGAGATCCACATAGGCGTTCCAGATGGTGTAGCCGTCGGTCTTCTCGGTGTTGGTCATGTTGGTGTAGCGGTCGCTGAGATGGCGGGCCGAGACGTTGACCACGGCCCAGTCGACCGGCTCCCAGGTCACCCCGCCCTGGAACAGCCAGGTCGGGAAGTCGGGCAGCGTGTTGCCGGCGATCGCATTGGTCCCGAAGTTGTTCTCGAACTCGGCGCGGTTGTACGACAGGTTGGTGTTGAAATAGATCTTGCCGCCCAGCAGCTCGGGCTTCCACTGGCCGCTGAACTCGGCCCCGTGCGCCTCCACGGCCCCGACGTTCTGATAGAAGGTCTCGGTCGTCGTGCTGCCCGGCACCACCGAGGCGTAGGACTGCAGCCGGTTGTCGAAGGCGGTGTAGTAGACCACGACCGAGGCGTTGAAGGTCGCCCGGTTGGCGCGGTAGCCCAGTTCGAGGTTCTGCGAGGTCTCCGGCTCGGGTCCGGGCACGCTGGGGCTAGCCGCAGAGAAGATGTCGTCGGCGCCGCGCGGCAGGGCCAGGTTCTCCGAATAGGAGGCGAACACCTGGTCGCGGCTGTTGATCGAGTAGACCAGGCCCACCTGCGGCAGGAAGCCGTCCTTCCAGTTGTCGGTGATCGTCGGCTTGCGCTGGGCGATGTAGTCGGCCGGGTTGCGATAGCCGCTGATCTTGTAGTCGATGTCGGTCGACTTGAAGCCGACCTCGACCTTCAGACGGTCGTCGAGCAGCTTGACCGTGTCCTTGAGGAAGAACTGGGTGGTCTCGCGGGTCGAGACGTAGTTGCGCTGCAGGTGCACCGGCTCGTTCAGCAGCGGCGTACCGTCCGGATCGCCGTTGACGGTGTTATAGCGCGCCTGGGTCCGGTGGTAGTCGTCCTTCTCCAGCCAGACGCCGGCCTGGACGGTGTGCACGCCCGTCCGCCAGGTCCCGCCGACCGTGACGCCCTTGCGGATGCCGTCGACGCCCGACAGGCCGTATTGCAGGCCCTTGGGCGCGGTCAGGCCCGAGACGTAGTTCTTCTCGGCGTTGTAGCTGGCCAGCGAGGTGGCGTAGGCCTCCGGCGAGACGCCGTAGCCGCCCTTGTCCTCGTAATAGGCAGTCGAGCGGATCTCGAAGTTCTCGCCGATCGGCTTGTTCAGCGACAGGCCGTAGAGGTGGTCCTGCCGGGCGTTGACCGCGAACTTGTAGTACTGGTTGTAGAGCGAATTCGAATACTTCACCCCGGTCGTGGTCTCCGGCAGGCTGGGCACGAAGCCCAGATAGGCGAAGTCGCGCCCCGAGCGGCCGAAGGCGTCGCCGGCCGTGCCCAGGTACTGGGCCTTGGTGATCGACGGGGAGTCGTAGTCGTAATAGTCGTTGTGCACGGTCTGGAACGTCAGGTTCCCGCCGCTCTCGAAGGCGTAGTCGACCTTGCCCTCGTAGTGCTCGCGCTTGATCGTGCCGGGCCCGCGCCACAGGTCGCCCTTGACCCACGAGCCGGCCACATAGCCCGAAAGATTGCCGATCTTGCCGCTCTCCAGGCGCAGGAAGCTGCGACGCAGATTGTCCTCGCCCCAGGTCTGGCTGGCCGAGCCGCCGGCTTCGGCGTCAGGCGTCTTGGTGAAGTAGTCGACGATCGGCCCAAGCGAGGCGTAGCTGGGCAGGGCGACGTCGCCGGCGCCGGCCGAGGCCTGCACGCGGGCCAGGTTCTCGTTGTCGACATAGCGGTAGATCGGGCTGCCCCCGAACTGGTCGCTGCGGCCCATCGGGATGCCGTCGAGCAGGAAGCCGATCTGCTGGAAGTTGAAGGCCCGCACCGACACCGAGTTGCCGAACTCGTACATGCCCAGCGCGTCGTTGGCCTGGACGTTGAAGCCCGGCAGGCTCTCCAGCATCTTCAGGCCGGT
>Ga0209256_1003708_pt1 | contig 10376 bp, 9 predicted proteins | sample AraplaCol_mCL_r2_2_FD_184270 | JGI IMG/M metagenome (GOLD analysis project Ga0209256, IMG submission 184270) | Arabidopsis root microbial communities from North Carolina, USA - plate scrape MF_Col_mCL_r2 (SPAdes) (version 3) | ecosystem: Host-associated > Plants > Roots > Endosphere | place: USA...
GACGCCGAGCGACGATGCCAGCTGCTTTGCCACCTCGGTCTTGCCGACGCCGGTCGGACCGGAGAAGACGTAGGCGCCGATCGGCTTGTTCGGCTCGCGAAGACCGGCACGCGCCAGCTTGATCGAGGTCGAAAGGGCTTCGATCGCGATATCCTGGCCGTAGACCACCGAACGCAGTTCCTGCTCGAGATTGGCGAGCACGGCCTCGTCATCCTTGGAGACGGTCTTCGGCGGGATGCGCGCCATCGTGGCGACCGTCGCCTCGATCTCCTTTTCGGTGATCAGCTTGCGGCGCTTGGACGGCGGCAGCAGCATCTGGGCCGCACCGGTTTCGTCGATCACGTCGATCGCCTTGTCGGGCAGCTTGCGGTCGGAGATGTAGCGGGCCGACAGTTCGACGGCCGACTTGATGGCGTCGTTCGAATAACGCAGGTGGTGATACTCTTCGAAATAGGGCTTCAAGCCCTTCATGATCTCGATCGCATCATCGATCGACGGCTCGCTGACGTCGATCTTCTGGAAACGACGGACCAGTGCCCGGTCCTTCTCGAAGAACTGGCGGTATTCCTTGTAGGTGGTCGAACCGATGCAGCGAATCGCGCCCGATGACAGGGCCGGCTTCAGGAGGTTCGACGCATCCATTGCGCCGCCCGAGGTGGCGCCGGCGCCGATCACCGTGTGGATCTCGTCGATGAAGAGCACAGCGCCCGGATATTCTTCCAGTTCCTTGACGACCTGCTTCAGGCGCTCCTCGAAATCGCCGCGGTAGCGCGTGCCGGCCAGAAGCGTGCCCATGTCGAGCGAGAAGATCGTCGCATCGGCGAGCGCTTCCGGGACCTTGCCTTCGACGATGCGCTTGGCAAGGCCTTCGGCGATCGCCGTCTTGCCGACGCCGGGATCACCGACATAGAGCGGATTGTTCTTCGAACGGCGGCACAGGATCTGGATCGTGCGGCTCACCTCGGCGTGACGGCCGATCAGCGGATCGATCTTACCGCCCTTGGCCTTCTCGTTGAGATTGACGCAATAGGCCTTGAGCGCATCCTGCTGCTTCTTGGGGCCGCCCTCTTCCTCGCCGCCGCGCGCCGTCGGCTTGCTGCTTTCGGCTTCGTCTTCGGCGCCGCGCGGGGGACGCGCTTCGGAAACGCCCGGGCGCTTGCCGATGCCGTGGGAGATGTAGTTGACGGCATCGTAGCGGGTCATCTCCTGCTCCTGCAGGAAATAAGCGGCGTGGCTCTCGCGCTCGGCGAAGATCGCGACGAGCACGTTGGCGCCGGTCACCTCTTCGCGACCGGACGATTGCACGTGGATGACGGCACGCTGGATGACGCGCTGGAAGCCGGAGGTCGGCTTCGAATCTTCGTCATAACCGGTGATCAGGTTGGAAAGTTCGTTATCGACATATTCGACGAGCGTCTTGCGCAGCGCGTCGAGATCGACATTGCAGGCACCCATGACCGCGGCCGCATCGGCATCGTCGATCAGGGCAAGCAGCAGATGCTCGAGCGTCGCATATTCGTGGTGCCGCTCGTTGGCAAAGGTCAGTGCCTGATGGAGCGCCTTCTCTAAACTAGGCGAAAATGTTGGCACGTTCAGATCCTCACTTCTTTTCCATGACGCATTGCAGCGGATGCTGGTGCTGCCGGGCGAAGTCCATCACCTGGCTGACCTTCGTTTCCGCTACCTCGTATGTGAATATTCCGCATTCGCCGACGCCGTGGTTATGGACATGGAGCATGATGCGGGTGGCACTTTCACGATCCTTCTGAAAAAAACGCTCCAGAATATGGATGACGAATTCCATGGGAGTGTAGTCGTCATTCAAAAGCAGCACACGATAAAGATTGGGCTTCTTGGTCTTCGGCTTAGTGCGTGTGATGACCGAGGTTCGATTTGCGTTGTCCCCGTTCCTTTCGCTGTCGTTCTGCATCCGGATCGGCGTTGCGATCATTGTCATTCATTCCTCAAGCAATCCGGCGGAGCATGGGAGGGTGCTGTTCCCGCCGAATATCTGAAACACTAACTTAGTTCATAATAGGCTGATTTTAAGCCCCCTGTCAGTCACTGCAATCAAGAAATGGGCGGCATGCACGGGAAAGACCAAAAAAGTCCCCAAAGCATGTCGCGCAAACCGTGCAGCGGTTTTGCGGCAACGACATGCCTAAAAACAAAGACCTGAAGCGCGAAGAGCGAATCTAAAAGATTGCGCCGCGCCTTAGCCCATCCCATGGAAGCGCTGCAGCGAAAGTGGAAACAAAAAGACCGGCCACAGATGCGTAGCCGGTCCTCATATTTCAATATGTAGCGCAGGTTGCGCCGGGATAATCAATTCACGCGGCGGCTGATGTCGCCGCCGGCGCCGACTTGGTGGCCTTGGCGACGGCAGCGGCGATCGGAGCCTCGTAGGGCTTGTAAGCGGACTTGGCGAGATCGGCATACATCTCGCCGAGCTTCGTCGTCTCGGAGACAAGGTTCTCATAGTACGACTTGACATAGCTCGTCTGCAGCTCGAAAGCTGCCTCGAAGCTCTTGGCGCCGGCCAGCGTTTCGAAGTGCGTCACCGCATCCTGGAAGGATTTCTTCGAATATTCAGCGGCTTCGGCGGCGATCGCCTGAAAGCCCTTGGCCGTCTCGGAATAGGTTTTCAACGCCGTGTCGACGGCTTCCTTGCTCTTTTTGTTGGCATCGTCAAAGTTGAACATGAGGCATCCTCCGTTGGGCTGTGGCTGGCGGCAGGGTAGCTGCAATGCACAAATAGTCAAGTAGTCTTGTGCGCTGCAAAACATCCGAAGGTTGCATTACAAAAAGATAACAAAGCATGCGCGCCGGGGCACGTACGTCTTTAGTTGATTTTGCTAATATATATCACAAAGACACAACCGGAGGCTTTAAAAAAATTTTGACTCGGCAACAAAAAAACAAAAAAAGACCGGGCGGATCGCGCCGCCCGGTCCCTTGAAGTTTTCGAGAACGATCAGAGATCGACGTCGAGGATCGCCATCGAAAAGTTGTAGGAGCGGTCGCCGTCCTCGTCATCGATATAGACGACGCCCAGAAATTCTTCGCCGAGATAGACTTCCGCAGAATCATTCTTGCGCGGACGCGCCTTGACGATGATCTGCGGGTTGAACATGCGTTTGAAGTAGGCGTCGAGCTTCTTGATTTCTTCTGGCTTCACTCTGTCATCTCCGTAAGCAGTCTTGATTGGCCGCTTCTTGCACAGGAAAAGCAGCGGTGTAAAGGCAAGGGTTGCCGCTTGGCGATTCTGTCCCCGCTCAGGCTCCGCCGACTGTTCCTATCCTTTATCCAACAGGCGCTCAGATATCAGCGCCGATTACCTGATCCATGTTGCGCGACGGCTCCGAACAACCGGCTTCGCCGACAACCTTGGCCGGCACGCCCGCGACCGTCTTCTTGGGCGGCACCGCCTTCAATACGACGGAACCGGCGGCGACGCGTGAGCAGTAGCCGATCTCGATATTGCCGAGGATCTTCGCGCCGGCGCCGATCATGACGCCGCTGCCGATCTTCGGATGGCGGTCAGCGCCCTCTTTGCCGGTGCCGCCGAGTGTCACGCCATGCAGGATCGAGACGTTGTCGCCGATAACGGCCGTCTCGCCGACGACGAGGCCGGTGGCGTGATCGAGGAAGATGCCCTTGCCGATACGGGCGGCGGGATTGATGTCGGTCTGGAAGACGCTGGAGGAGCGGCTCTGCAGATAGAGCGCGAAATCACGCCGGCCGCGGTTCAGCAGCCAATGGGCCAGACGATGCGTCTGCAGCGCGTGGAAGCCCTTGAAATAGAGCACCGCCTCCATGAAGCGCAGGCAGGCGGGATCGCGGTCGTAGATGGCCTGGATATCGACGCGCAGAATGGAGCTCCACTCCGGCCAGTCGAGGAGCATCTCCTCAAAGGTCTGGCGAAGCAGGTTCGCCTGCATGTCGGGGTGATCGAGACGTTCGCAGATGCGGTGGATGACGCATTCCTCGAGCGAATGGTAGTTGATCACCGTCGAATAGAGGAAGGCGGCGAGAACGGGGTCCCGTTCGGCGGCGAGCCGGGCTTCCTCGCGCAGGCTGTCCCAGATGGGATCCATCACCTTCACGGGATGGCCTGTGTCAAAAGCACGGATGTCAGTCTTTGCGACCATCGCCGCTCTCCTCGTTGCCAGCCGGAATGCCGTTTTCGGAATGCCAATATATAGAGGAAAACGCCAATAACATAAATGGGTGCCGTCGCCATGGTTTTTTAGCATGGTTTTTCGCCATCACGATGATGTCAGCGATGGGCGACCCTTGCATAGAAGGCCAGCACCGCATGCTTGAAAACCCTGTCGCCGACGGCGAGCATATGATCGCGGCCCGGAATATCGAGTGCTTCGGCATTGGGCATCAGCGCCGCCAATTCCTGCGGTGAGCCGGCGATATCGTCCTTGGTGCCGACGCCGATCAGCGTTGGCATGTCGAGCTTGGCCATGTCAGAACGGGCGACGAGATCGCGTGAGCCGCGGATGCAGACGGCAAGGGCAGTGCGGTCACTCTTCGTCTGCTCGGCGAAGGCGCGGAACATGCGACCGCGGCTATGCGTCACCGCCTCCAGCGAGGGCGCCAGCAGCGCATCGGCGATCGGGTCCCAGTCGCCGACACCGTCGGTCATGCCGATGCCGAGGCCGCCGAGCACCAGCGAACGGACGCGATGCGGATTGGCAAGTGCGGCAAAGACGGAAATGCGCGCCCCCATCGAATAGCCCATGACATTGGCTTCGGGGATGCCGAGATGATCGAGCAACGCGATCGCATCGCCGGCCATGACCCAGGGACGATAGGCTTCGGCATCGTGCGGCTTGTCGCTTGCACCATGGCCGCGATTGTCGATGGCGATCACCCGGTAACCGGCATCACCCAGCGTCTTCAGCCAGCCCGGATGCACCCAGTTGACGTTTGCCGTCGAGGCAAAGCCGTGGATCAACAAGACGGGGACACCGGCCGGATCGCCCTCATCGAAGAAGGCGAGCTGCAATCCGTCATGGGTGAAGCTTGAAAATGCGGGCGTATTCAGGTTCATCGGGTCTTCCTTTTGGCGCGACCATAATCGAGCCGCCTTTCATCGTGAAGCCAAAAACTGTGGCTGAAAACTGCGCCTGAAAACTGTGATTGGCGCGGCGCTTTGGCTCTACACATTTGCGGCGAAGGCTTATAAGGTTCGCGCACATTTCAAAGCATTCGGAGAGCGACATGGCCGGCCACAACATTCCCCACTTCCAGAACGACGGCGGTCACCGCGTTATCGAAGTCGGCGTCAAGGAATTCATGTGCACCGGCGCTTCGGCTCCCTTCGATCATCCGCACATCTTCATCGATATGGGCGACGACAACGAAAAAGTCTGTTCCTACTGCTCGACGCTCTATCGCTTCAATTCGGCGCTCAAGCCCAGCCAGACCAATCCGGCCGGTTGCGTTTTCCACGTGAAGGCGGCGTAGTCGGTCCAGATCCGGATCGGGCGAACCATGCCGGTCGAACATGCCGCCATCATCGGCGCGGGGATCTCAGGGCTGACAGCCGCCCTTGCGCTTTCGCGCCGGGGTATCAGCTCGGAGATTTTCGAGCAGGCGGGCGAACTCGCCGACATCGGCGCCGGATTGCAGATCTCGCCGAACGCCTCGCGCATCCTTGCCGAACTCGGTATTCTTGAAGGCCTGTCGAAGCTCTGGCTCGAGCCGGACGCGATCCGGCTGATATCGGGCAGTTCACTGCGCCAACTCGCGGCGGTGCCGGCGGGCAAATTCGCGCGGCAACGCTGGGGTGCGCCCTATGGCGTCCTGCACCGCACCACATTGCAGAAAGCCCTTCTGGCTGCAGTCGCGGCCGACCCGCTCTGCCGGCTTCATCTGGGTGTGCGGATGGAATCGACGCTGCCGCCTTTCGAGCGGACCGCCGATGTCGTGATCGGTGCGGATGGTGTCTGGTCGAAGCTGCGGCAATCCGTTCCGGGCAGCCCCTCGCCGCACTTTTCCGGCAATATCGCCTACCGCTTCACCATTGCAGAGGATGAAGCGCCGGCTTTCCTCGACCGGGCAAGCGTTTCGGCTTTCCTCGGCGGTTCGGCGCATCTCGTCTGCTATCCGCTGAAGGAGACCGGCAGCTTCAACATGGTGGCGATCACCGCCGGTAACATCGCACCGCAGGCCTGGCAGAGCGAGCCGACGGCCGAACAGCGCACGCAGCTGCGGACGCGGCTTGCCGGCTGGAACGCCGCAATCGTCTCGCTGCTCGAAAAACACCCGAAGCTGACGTTCTGGCCGCTGTTCGAAACCACATCAGGCGCTTGGCAGGACGGCCGAAAGACGATTCTGATCGGGGACGCCGCGCATGCGATGATGCCTTTTGCCGCCCAGGGAGCGGCGATGGCGATCGAAGACGCCTATGAACTCGCGGCCTTTCTCTCGAACCATCCCGTGTCGGAAGCGCTGGCGCTGTTCGAAAGACATCGGGCGCCGCGTATCGCGAAACTTCGCCAGCGTGGCGCCTTCAACCGGTTTGCCTATCATGCGAAAGGGCCGATCCGGATCGGCCGCGATCTCGTGCTCGGCCTCAAGCCGCCGCAAAGCCTGGCGGCGGATCTCGACTGGATCTACGGCTATCGGTCCGTGCAGTTGCCATAGAGCGCTGCAAGCGGCAGCATCGCCCGGCGATGCCGCTCAGACGGCACTTGCAGCAGCAAAACCCCGCTCGATATCGGCCTTGAGGTCGGCCACATCCTCGATGCCAATCTGCAGGCGGATGACAGGGCCATCCGGCGGGGCCTTGGCGACCTTGCGATCGTTGAGATGGGCGTGCAAGGCGAGGCTTTCAAAGCCGCCCCAGGAATAGCCGAGCCCAAAAATCCTCAGCGCATCAAGGAAGGCATGCGCCTTTGCCGTGAATTTCTCGGGGCTGTCGGCCGCAAGCACGAAGGAAAAGATGCCGCTGGCGCCCTTGAAATCGCGCTTCCAAAGATGGTGAGAGGGGAAACTCGGCAGGGCCGGATGCAACACGCGGGCGACGTCCTCCCTGCCCTCCAGCCATTCGGCGATATCAAGCGCGCTTTCATAATGCCGCTCGAGGCGCAGGCCCATGGTGCGCAATCCGCGCAGGATCTGGTAGGCATCATCGGGTGCGCCGCAGATGCCGAGCACGCCGTTCGATTCCTTCAGCCGCTCCCAGTGCTCGGCATTGGCCGAAACCGTTCCGAGCAGAATATCGGAATGGCCGGACGGATATTTCGTCGCCGCATGGATGGAGATGTCGACGCCGTGATCGAGCGGCCTGAAATAGAGCGGCGTCGCCCAGGTATTGTCCATCATGACGATGGCGCCAAGGCGGTGCGCAACGGCCGATATCGCCGGAATGTCCTGCATTTCGAAAGTGTTGGAGCCGGGAGCCTCGGTGTGGACGATCTTGGTATTCGGCCGAAACAACGCCTCGATGCCGGCGCCGATCGTCGGATCGTAATATTCCACCTCGACGCCGAGACGCTTCAGCATCGTATCGCAGAAATGCCGGGTCGGACCGTAGACCGAATCGACGACAAGCGCATGATCGCCGGCGGCGGAAAAGCCCAGGAACGGAATGGTGACGGCCGCGAGACCCGAGGGCACGAGGATCGTGCCGGCTGACCCTTCGAGCGCGTCAATCGCCTCGCAGAGCGCATCGGTCGTCGGCGTGCCGCGCGTCCCGTAAGTGTATTTCTGCGCGTGTGTCTTCATCACCTGCGCATTCGGAAACAACACCGTCGAGGCGTGCACGACCGGGGGATTGACGAAGCCGTGATAGTCGAAGGGGTCGTTGCCGATATGGGTCAGGCGGGTGTTGATGCCGGCATTCTGCAGCAAGCTGTCTTTGTCTTTCATGTCGGAAATAGCCTTTGGCGAAGGGTCGCGAAACCAGACTTTTGGACGCCCCGTAATATCCGGTCAACCCCTTGGAGATGGATCGCCAGCGACGGACCAAAGCGGCGGAACTCACGATTTCGCGTTAATTTTCCGCAACTAGCCGCCTATTTCATAACCAAGTGCCCATCAACGCGGCGCAATCTGCCAAAATGCTGAAATTTGCCGCAATTATTGACCGCGACACTTGACCATGGTGACATTTGCGACTGTGATAGAACAACTCGCGCCGGGAGGGTGTCGAGCAAATGGGGAGGCGGCAGATTTCGCCGGAACTTCCCACAAGAAAATACAAGACAACGGAAAAGGTTGGGAAAAAAAATGAAGAACAAGCTTCTGTCGGCCTCAATCGGCGCAGCAGTTTTCGCTCTTGGCGCTTCGGCTGCTTCGGCCACGACACTCGAAGATGTAAAGGCAAAGGGTTTCGTTCAGTGCGGCGTCAATACCGGCCTTACCGGCTTTGCCGCACCTGACGCTTCCGGCAATTGGGCCGGCTTCGACGTCGACTTCTGCAAGGCGGTCGCCTCGGCTGTCTTCGGCGACCCCACCAAGGTCAAGTACACGCCGACAAACGCGAAGGAGCGCTTTACTGCCCTTCAGTCCGGCGAAATCGATGTTCTCTCGCGCAACACCACGTGGACGATCAACCGCGACACCGCACTCGGCTTCAACTTCCGTCCTGTCACCTATTATGATGGTCAGGGCTTCATGGTTCGCAAAAGCCTGAACGTGAAGTCGGCTCTCGAACTCTCCGGCGCCGCGGTCTGCGTACAGTCGGGCACGACCACGGAACTGAACCTCGCCGATTACTTCAAGACGAACAATCTGCAGTACAATCCGGTCGTCTTCGAGAATCTTCCTGAGGTCAACGCGGCCTATGACGCCGGTCGTTGCGACGTTTACACGACCGACCAATCCGGTCTCTATTCGTTGCGTCTGACGCTCAAGAATCCCGACGAACACGTCATCCTTCCTGAGATCATCTCCAAGGAGCCGCTTGGCCCGGCCGTCCGTCAGGGTGACGATCAGTGGTTCGACATTGTTTCCTGGACGGCTTATGCGCTGATCAATGCCGAAGAGTTCGGCATCACCCAGGCAAATGTCGACGAGATGAAGAACTCGCCGAACCCGGACATCAAGCGCTTCCTCGGCAGCGAGGCCGACACCAAGATTGGTACCGATCTCGGCCTGACCAATGATTGGGCCGCCAATATCATCAAGGGCGTCGGCAACTATGGCGAAATCTTCGAGCGCAATATCGGCCAGGGTAGCCCGCTCAAGATCGCACGCGGCTTGAATGCTCTGTGGAACAAGGGCGGCATCCAGTACGCACCGCCGGTTCGTTAATCGAGCACCAGCATGAAATGCCGGGAAGGCGGCCAGCCGCCTTCCCACTTCCAAAAAGTTAAAAAGAAAGCCCGAAAACGGGCACAAGGGGATTGGCGCGGCATGACGCATGAGGCTGTGGATAGGACACCTTTGCATAACACCGGCTGGAGTTTCCGGTCGGCAATGTACGACCCGAAATACCGGAGCATATTTTTCCAGGTTTTGACAATTGTTGCCCTCGTGGCGTTTGTGTGGTGGGTTGCCCATAACACGGCCGTAAACCTTGCCCGCAGCAATACGGCATCTGGTTTCGGCTTTCTCAGCGGTCGCGCCGGTTTCGAAATCGGCCAGTCGCTGATCGGCTATTCAAGCGACTCGACTTATGCACGCGCACTTCTCGTCGGCATTCTGAATACTTTGCTGGTGGCGGTGACGGGCATCATCACGGCGACCATCATCGGTTTCATTATCGGGATCGGCCGGCTGTCGCGGAACTGGCTGATTTCCAAGCTCTGCACGGTCTATGTCGAAATCTTCCGCAACATTCCGCCGCTGCTCGTCATCTTCTTCTGGTATCTCGGCGTTCTCTCCGTCCTGCCACAGCCGCGCGAATCGGTGGGGCTGCCGTTCAATATGTTCCTCAACAACAGAGGACTAGCCTTCCCGAAGCCGATCTTCGAGACAGGCATGATCGCGGTCGGCATCGCCCTGGTGATTGCGATTGTCGCCACCATCATCATGGCGCGCTGGGCCCATAAACGCCAGGCCGCAACTGGCCAGCCGTTCCATACGGTATGGGCGTCGATCGCGCTGATCGTCGGTTTGCCATTGCTGGTTTTCATTGCTTCCGGCTTTCCGCTCACCTTCGATGTTCCGATCGCCGGTAAATTCAATCTGACGGGCGGCTCGGTCGTCGGCCCGGAATTCATGTCGCTGTTTCTCGCTCTGTCCTTCTATACCGCATCCTTTATCGCCGAGATCGTTCGCGGCGGCATTCGCGGCGTTGCGAAGGGACAATCCGAGGCAGCCGGCGCGCTGGGGCTGCATCCGTCGAGCGTGACGAGACTTGTCGTGGTGCCGCAGGCGCTGCGCATCATCATCCCGCCGCTGACGAGCCA
>Ga0209256_1003720_pt1 | contig 10332 bp, 9 predicted proteins | sample AraplaCol_mCL_r2_2_FD_184270 | JGI IMG/M metagenome (GOLD analysis project Ga0209256, IMG submission 184270) | Arabidopsis root microbial communities from North Carolina, USA - plate scrape MF_Col_mCL_r2 (SPAdes) (version 3) | ecosystem: Host-associated > Plants > Roots > Endosphere | place: USA...
CAAGCGGTAGGTCGTCCGTAGAGTTCAGTGGAGGAACGATGCTTCTGAAGGACAAGGTGGTGCTGGTGACCGGCGCCTCGCAGGGGATCGGCAAGGCGGCCGCCATCGGCTGCGCCCAGCACGGCGCTGACGTGGCGATCAACTACCATTCCGACGAGGCCGGTGCGGCCGACGCCGTGGCGCAGATCGAGGCCCTGGGCCGCCGGGCCATCGCCGTGAAGGGCGACGTGGCCCAGGTCGAGACCGCCGCGTCGTTCGTGGACGCCGCCGTCAAGGCCTTCGGGCGGGTCGACGTCTTCGTCAACAACGCCGGCATCTGCCCCTTCCACGCCTTCCTCGACATGCCGCCCGAGGTCATGGAGCGGACGATGAAGGTCAATCTGTTCGGCGCCTATTACATGGTGCAGGCGGCGGCCAACCAGATGGTCCGCCAAGGCGACGGCGGCGCGATCATCGCCGTCAGCTCGATCAGCGCCCTGGTCGGCGGCGGCATGCAGACCCACTACACCCCGACCAAGGCCGGCGTGCACAGCCTGATGCAGTCGACCGCCATCGCCCTGGGCAAGTACGGCATCCGCTGCAACTCGGTGCTGCCCGGCACCATCGAGACGGCGATCAACAAGGAAGACCTGGCCGACGTCGCCAAGCGCGAATACATGGCCGGCCGCATCCCGCTGGGCCGCCTGGGCGAGCCTGACGACCTGGCCGGGCCGATCGTCTTCCTGGCCTCGGACCTAGCCAAGTACGTGACCGGTGCGGCCCTGCTGGTCGACGGCGGCGCGTTCGTGAACCTGCAGTAGCCCCGTGATCATCTCGTCCACCACGGACTTCCGGGAGGCGGCGCGGCGCAAGCTGCCCCGCTTCCTGTTCGACTATATCGACGGCGGCGCCTATGCCGAGCGGACCCTGGGCCGCAACGTCTCGGACCTGGCCGACCTCAGCCTCCGCCAGCGGGTGCTGAAGGACGTCTCCCAGGTCGACACCTCGACCACCCTGTTCGGCCACTACCAGGCCCTGCCGGTCGCCCTGGCCCCGGTGGGGCTGACGGGCATGTACGCGCGGCGCGGCGAGTGCCAGGCGGCCAAGGCCGCCGCCGCCAAGGGCGTGCCGTTCTGCCTGTCGACCGTCTCGGTCTGCGACCTGCAGGAGGTGTCCAGGGCCAGCCCGACGCCGATCTGGTTCCAGCTCTACGTGCTGCGCGACCGGGCCTTCATGCGCGACCTGCTGGCCCGCGCCACCGACGCCGGGGCTACGGCCCTGGTGTTCACCGTCGACATGCCCGTGCCCGGCGCCCGCTATCGCGACGCCCATTCCGGCATGAGCGGTCCCAACGCCGCCGCGCGGCGGCTGATGCAGGCGGTGCTCAAGCCCGCCTGGGCCTGGGACGTCGGCGTCATGGGCCGGCCCCACACCCTGGGCAACGTCGCCCCGGTGCTGGGCAAGAATTCCGGCCTCGAGGACTTCATGGGCTGGCTGGGGGCCAATTTCGATCCCTCCATCCAGTGGAAGGACCTCGACTGGATCCGCGACCAGTGGAAGGGCCCGCTGATCATCAAGGGCGTGCTCGATCCGGAAGACGCCAAGGCCGCCGCCGACATCGGCGCCGACGGCATTGTGGTCTCCAACCACGGCGGGCGGCAGTTGGACGGCGTGCTGTCCTCGGCCCGCGCCCTGCCGGCCATCGCCGACGCCGTGGGCGACCGCCTGACCGTCCTGGCCGACAGCGGCGTGCGTTCGGGCCTGGACGTGGTGCGGATGCTGGCCCTGGGCGCCAAGGGCGTGCTGCTGGGCCGGGCCTTCGTCTACGCCCTGGCCGCGCGCGGCGGGCTGGGCGTGACCCAACTGCTGGACCTGATCGAGAAGGAGATGCGCGTGGCCATGGCCCTGACCGGCGTCAACACCCTGGATCAGATCGACAGCTCGATCCTGGCCAAGGTGGAACGATGAGCGTGCTGGCCGTCGTCGCGGCCCTGGCGCTGCAGACCGCGCCCGGCGCCCCGAAGCCCGACCTCACGGACGTGCCCGCGCCGGCGGCCATGGAAGCGCCGGTCGCCCGCATCCTGATCGCCAGCGACTCCACCGCCGCCAACTACGGCGCCTCGGCCTATCCGCAGATGGGCTGGGGCATGGTGCTGAAGTGCTCGCTGGACCCCCGCGTCGAGGTGGTGAACCTGGCGCGCGGCGGTCGCTCGACCAAGACCTTCATCGAGGAAGGCCTGTGGGACGGCCTGCTGGCCAAGCTCCAGCCCGGCGACACGGTGCTGATCCAGTTCGGCCACAACGACGCCGACCGTGTGAAGATCGTCCGCTTCACCGACCCCCAGGGCGCCTACACCGCCAACCTGACCCGCTTCGTCGCCGACGTGCGGGCCAAGGGCGGCCGGCCCGTCCTGGTGACCCCGATCGCCAAGCATGTGTTCCTCGACGACAAGGTCCAGGAGACCCACGGCGCCTACGCCCTGGCGGTGCGGGCCGTGGCCAAGGCCACCAAGACGCCGCTGATCGACCTGGACGCCGACATGATGGGCGCCCAGCAGGCCTTGGGCGAGCCGGCCTCGCGCCGCCTCTACCTGATCTACACGCCCGAGGACCACGTCGCGCGCTACCCGAACGGCAACAGCGACACCACCCACATCAACGAGGGCGGGGCGCGCCTAGCCGCGTCGCTGGTGGCGGGGCGGCTGGCGTTCCTGGACCTGCCGGTCTCGGCCTATGTGCATCCCGCCTCGACCGGCGTGCAGCCGATCCTCGGCGGCCCGCGCTGTCTGGGGCGGTAGCGGCTTAAGCCCTCATTGATCCGCTCATCCCGGCGAATGCCGGGACCCAGATCCCATGGCGGTGTGTCGGGCTGGGTAGGCTCCGAGTTCGAGGAACCCGCTTCAAAACCATTCCATCTGGGTCCCGGCATTCGCCGGGATGAGCGGAGGCGAGGGGGGAAGCAAAAGAAAAGCGGGACGCCTGAAGTGGCGCCCCGCTGGCCCGGATGGGGGGAAGAACGGGCGAGTCCGTGTGTGGGGAGGGACGGGACCGAGGTCCAAATCCCGACGGCCAAGGTTCCATAATATGGAACATCATCCGATATAATGAGAATGCTTGACAGCGGACGCGATGTCAAGCCACAGGTGGATAAAGGCTCAAAGTGGCCTGGCCAATTTGGAGGGCGCCACCATGAGACACGTAGCGGGATCGATCCTGGGCGGCCTGGTCGCCGCCTGCCTGGCCGGCGCATCGACCGCCGCGCCGCGTATCGACCGGTTCTTCAACGACGGCTGGCGCATGACGACGGGCGAGATCGCCGGCGCCGAGAAGGCCGACCTCGACGACGCGGCCTGGACCCCGGTCACCCTGCCGCGCGCCTTCAACGAGGACCAGGCCTTCCGCGACGCCAGCACCGACCAGAAGGAAGCGGTGATCTGGTATCGCAAGCGCTTCGTCCTGCCCGCCGGCGCCGACCCGGGCGGCAAGGCGTTCCTGGCCTTCGACGGCGTGCGCCAGGCGGCCGACGTCTATGTGAACGGCGTGCGCGTGGGCGGCCACGAGAACGGCGTCTCGGGCTTCGCCGTCGACGCCACCGCCCAGCTGAAGCCCGCGCCCTTCGTCAACGTCGTCGCCGTGCGGGTCGACAACAGCTGGATCTACAAGGAGCGCGCCACCGGCAGCGCCTTCCAGTGGAACAACAAGAACTTCAACGCCAACTACGGCGGCGTGAACCGGGCGGTGCGCCTGCACCTGACCGACGGCCTGCACCAGACCCTGCCGTTCTATTCCAGCCTGGGCACGACCGGCGTCTATGTCTGGGCCGACCGGTTCGACATCCGGCGCGGGGCGGCGACCGTCCATGCCGAGTCCCAGGTGCGCAACGACTCCGGCCGCCCACGCACGTTCAAGTACCGGGTCAGCCTGCGCGACGTCGACGGCAAGCCGGCCGGGACCTTCGAGGGACCGACGGTCACCCTGGCGCCCGGCGAGACCCGCACCGTCTCGGCCCAGTCGCCGCTGACGGGCCTGCACTTCTGGAGCTGGGGCTACGGCTATCTCTACACCGTGAGCACCGAGCTGGTGGAGGACGGCGCCAGCGTCGACGCGGTGACCACCCGCACCGGCTTCCGCAAGACCGAGTTCCGGAACGGGATGATCTATCTCAACGACCGGGTCATCCAGGTCCACGGCTACGCCCAGCGCAGCACCAACGAATGGCCCGCCCTGGGCCCGGACGCGCCGCCGTGGGTCAGCGACTTCTCCAACCGGCTGATGGTGCAGAGCAACGGCAACCTGGTGCGCTGGATGCACGTGACGCCGTCCCGCCAGGACATCGACTCGGCTGATCGCGTGGGCTTGATGCAGGCCCTGCCGGCCGGCGACGCCGAGGGCGACGTGACCGGCCGCCGATGGGAGCAGCGGGTCGAGGTGATGCGCGACGCGGTCGTCGCCTTCCGCAACAACCCCTCGGTCCTATTCTACGAGGGCGGCAACGAGAACATCAGCGAAGAGCACATGGCGGCGCTGAAGGCCGTGCGCGACCAGTTCGATCCGCGCGGCGGCCGCGCCATCGGCTCGCGCGAGATGCTCGACAGCAAGGCGGCCGAGTACGGCGGCGAGATGCTCTACATCAACAAGAGCGCGACCAAGCCCGTCTGGGCCATGGAATACATGCGCGACGAGGCGGCGCGGAAGTTCCAGGACGAGCTGACCCCGCCGTTCCACGCCAACAGCCCCGACTACAACCGCAACCAGGACAGCTATTCCGCCGAGGCGGTGCGCCGCTGGTACGATTACTGGCGCGAACGCCCGGGCGGCGGGGATCGCGTCAGCTCGGGCGGCGTGAACATCGGCTTCACCGACAGCAACACCCACTTCCGGGGCGACAACAACTATCGCCGCAGCGGCGAGGTGGACGCCATGCGCCTGCCCAAGGACGCCTTCTACGTCCACCAGGTCATGTGGGACGGCTGGGTCGATGTCGAGCATCCCCGCAGCCACATCGTCGGCCACTGGAACTACGCGCCCGGGACAGTGAAGGACGTGACGGTCGTCTCCAGCGCCGACAGCGTCGAACTGCTGCTGAACGGCAAGTCGCTGGGGAAGGGCGTGAAGTCGGACGGCTTCCTGTTCACCTTCGCCAAGGTCGCCTGGTCGCCGGGGACGCTGAAGGCGATCGGCCGCGACGCCCGTGGCAAGGTGGTCTCGACCGACGAGCGGGTCACCACCGGTCCCGCCGTGGCCCTGCGCCTGACCCCGCACGTCGGTCCCTCGGGCTGGCGGGCCGACGCGTCCGACATCGCCCTGGTCGATGTCGAGGCGGTGGATGCGCAGGGGCGGCGCGTGCCGACGGCGCTGGACCTTGTGAAGTTCGACCTGTCGGGTCCGGCCGAGTGGCGCGGCGGCATCGCCCAGGGCGACTCCACCGGCAGGAAGCCGGTCGAGGTCGCCGGTCCGGCGGTGAACGTCGTCACCCAGGCGGCCGGCAAGGACGCGGTGACCCACTACGAGGGGACCAATCGCGGCGACGACAACTTCATCGGTTCGAAGACCTTGCCGGTCGAAGGCGGGGTCAACCGCGTGGCCCTGCGGTCCACCCTAGCGGCCGGCAAGGTCGTGGTCACCGCCACGGCCGAGGGGCTGAAGCCCGCCAGCCTGACCCTCGACGTCGCCCCGCCGTCCGCCGAGGCGCCGCTCCTGCCCGTGGACCTGGCGCGCGGCCCGACGCCCGCCACCCCGTCCTACAAGGTCCGCCGCGTGGCCCTGAAGGCCGCCGCGGTGGTCGCCGGCTCCAACGCCGCCGACGTCGGGAAGGCCACGGACGACGACGAGACCACCCACTGGGCCAGCGACGGCCGGCTGTCCGACGCCTGGCTCGAGTTCCAGTACGCCCAGCCCCAGCGGGTGGACGAGGTGACGCTGAAACTGATCGGCTGGCGCCTGCGCGCCTATCCGCTGCGCATCACCCTGGACGGCCGGGTCGTCTACGAGGGCGTGGCCCCCAAGAGCCTGGGCTATGTCACCCTGCCGCTGAAGGCCGCCCCCGCGGGCCGCAAGCTGCGCATCGCCCTGACCGGACCCACCGAGGACCGCGACGCCTTCGGCAAGATCGTCGAGATCACCGGCGCTCGGGCGGGGCTGGATACGGGCGCGGAGAAGGTCAAGACCGGCGGCGCGCTGGGGGTGATCGAGGCCGAGGTCTATCGGGGGCTCTAGGGCGCGGTGGTCCCGAAGGCAGCTCGATCGTCGCCGCCAGCCCGCCTTCGGGGCGGTTGGCGAGGGTCAGGCGGCCGCCCTCGCCCTTGGCCAGGGCCTGGACGATCGACAGGCCCAGGCCCGCGCCGCCTGTGCGCCGGTTACGCGAGGCCTCGCCGCGTTCGAACGGAGCGGTGATGGTCTCCAGCATCTCGACCGGGAGCCCCGGCCCGTCGTCCAGCACCATGATCTCGACGCGGCGGCCGAGGGGACGGGCGTCGACCGTCACCGCCCCGCCGTAGCGGGCGGCGTTGTCGATCAGGTTGTCGACCATGCGACGCACGGCCAGGGGCGAGGCCCAGGCCGCGCCGGCCGCTTCGGGCGCCAGCAGCACCGCCTGGCCCATCTCGAGGCGCAACGCGACCAGGGTCTCGAGTTCCTGGCGGACGTCGATCGATCGCGCGCCGTCGCCGCGTCCGGCGTCCTGGCGGGCGAACAGCAGGGTGTCGTCCAGCAACTGGGACATCTCGGCCAGGTCGCTCCCGGCCTTGGCGCGCTGGGCGTCGTCGGCGATGAACTCGGCGCGCAGGGTCAGACGGGTCAGGTAGGTGCGCAGGTCGTGGGCGATGGCCGCCAGCATCCGCGTGCGTTCGTCCATCAGCCCTCGTATCCGGCCCTGCATCGTGTTGAAGGCCGCGGACAGTTCGCGCAGCTCGCGCGGCCCCCGCAACGGCAGGGCCTTGGCGTCCAGGTCGTCGCCGAACCGCGCGACCTCGCGGGCCAGATGGCTGACCGGCTGGGTGGTCTGGCGCACCGCCAGGACCAGCATCAGCAGGGTGACGACCAGCAGGGCGGCGGCGGCGAGGGAGACCCGGCTGAAGAATTGCCGCGCCGTCTCAGGGGCGCGACGGCGCAGCACCAGCACCTCGCCGTCGGCCAGCCGCACCGACAGCCGCAGGGCCTGGCGGCCGGGCAGGGCGTCCTGGCGCAGCCGGCCGCCGCGCCGGATGTCGATCCGCAGGTCCCGCTCGCCCAGCGCCTGGCGATAGGCCCGATAACCGGGATCGCCCGCGTCGGCGACCCGGGCCCGCAACGGCACGGGCAGGAAATCGGTCTCCAGGGTGGTGCGGATGACGCCGGTGTCCAGCGCCTTGACCACCTTGGGCCGGGCCGACGGCGGGCTGGCCTCGACCGCCTCGACGATGGCCCGGGCCTCGGACGGCCGGGGCAACTGGTAGAAGCGCACGCCGCCTTCGCCCCGCCCCTGCGGCCAGACCAGCAGGGCGGCCCCGATCACCAGCATGACGGCCAGCCCGGCCAGCAGGATGGCCGTCATGCGCGTGGAGAGGTTGTCGGACAGCATCATGGCTAGAGCCGCTCGGCCGGCGCGCTGAACAGGTAGCCGCCGCCGCGCACGGTCTTGATCAAGGCCGCGCCGCCCAGCTTGCGGCGCAGGCGGCTCAGCAGCACGTCGACGGCGCGGTCGAACGGTTCGGCGCTGCGGCCGCGGGTCCAGTCCAGCAGCTGGTCGCGGCTGAGCACCCGCTGGGGGTGACGCAGGAAGGCCATCAGCAGGTCGTGCTCGCCGCCGGTCAGGGTCACGGGCCGGCCATCGGGATCGGTCAGGTCGCGGCTGGCCGTGTCCAGCCGCCAGCCGGCGAAGCCCAGCACCTCGCCGGGCGGTGTGCTGGTCACGCGATGGACCTCGCGGGTGCGGCGCAGGATCGCCTTGACCCGGGCCAGCAGCTCGCGCGGATTATAGGGCTTGGCCAGATAGTCGTCGGCCCCGATCTCCAGGCCGATCACCCGGTCGATGTCGTCGCCCTTGGCGGTGACCATCAGGATCGCCGTGTCGCCGGCCGCCCGCAGGCGACGGCAGACCGACAGGCCGTCTTCGCCCGGCATCATGATGTCCAGCAGGACCAGGTCCACGCGACGGCGGGCGGCCAGGCGGTCGAAGGCCTCGGCGTCGGCGCAGCCCACGACGTCGTAACCCTCGCGGCGCAGCAGCCCCAAGGTCAGGTCCCGGATTTCGGCGTCGTCTTCCACGACCGCGATCAGCGTGTTGTCGGCCATGGTCAAGGAGATGCCTCAAGCCCCGGCCCAGCGGAAGCCGCCACTCGGCCCGTTTACACTTCGACACAGTTCGTCGGGCGCGAGCAAACCAGGGATTGCCCGGCGGTGGTCAGATGGCGGCGTCGAGGGACACCGACCCCACTCCCCATGGAGCCATCATGCGTAAGACTTCCATCCTGGCCGCCGGCCTCTCGTCCCTGGCGGTTCTCGCCGCCATGATCGCCGCGCCCGCCCAGGCCGGCCAGCACGGGCGTTTCGTCAGCGTCCAAGGCGCGCGCGGCCACGGCTATGTCCACAATCGCAATGTCAGCCGCCAGCCCGGCGCGATCTCGGTCTCGCGCGGGACGCAGACCAACTCCGGTCGCGGCGTGGCCAGCAACCGCAACGCCAGCTGGGGCGACGGCGCCTATCACGGCGGGGCGTCCCGCACGTTCAACAACGGCGCCTCGGCCAGCCGTTCGACCAACGTCGTCAACAACGGCGACGGCACGGTCAGCTACGACCATTCGCGCACCGGCTACGACGGCTCGACGCGTTCCATCAGCGGGACGGTGACCCGCCCCTGATCGAACCCGTCCAGGCCCGCCGCGCCAGGCTCCCCCAAACGGCGCGGCGGGCGTTCTCCGGAGACCGAACATGAAGATCCTGACCCTGTCCCTCATCTGCCTGGCCGCCATGGGCGCTTCCGGCGCCGATGCGGCCTCGCGCACGCCCGGCGCGGCGCTCGACAAGGCCGACTCCAATCACGACGGCTATGTCACCCGCGACGAATTCAGAGCCTCGCGCGCGGCGCAGTTCCAGCGCTTGGACCGCAACGACGACGGCGTGGTGACGCTGTCGGAGTTCCCACGCCTGGCCAAGTCGAACCGTCCCAAGGCCCAGGCCCTGAAGACGGTGATCACCCACGCCGACCGCGACGGCGACGGCCGGGTCACCCGCGCCGAGTTCGTCGACGGACCGGCTCCGTTGTTCGACCGCGCCGATCGCGACCATGATGGGCGACTGTCACGCGACGAGGTCGCCGCCGTCCGCGACCAGCTCGAGGGCCTGAAATGACGTCACGCCGAAGCGCCTTGCTGATCGTCCTGGCGGTCGCGACCCTCGGCGGGGCCGGCGCCGTCGAGGCCGCTCAGCCGGGGCTGGGCCTGCGCGGGCCGATGCGCCAGCGCCTGCTGGAGAAGAAGGCCGAGGAAGAGCGCCCGATCGACCTGCAGGCCATCCTGACCGGCGCCCGCAAGCAGACCGACGCCTACGGGACCGACCCCGCCCAGCGGCTGGACGTCTATATCCCCCCTCACGCCCACGGTGCGCCGATCCTGGTCATGGTGCACGGCGGGGCCTGGATGATCGGCGACAAGGCCAATACAGGCTCGGTCGAAAACAAGCTCAAGCACTGGCTGACCCGCGGCTGGATCGTGGTCAGCGTGAACTATCGCATGCTGCCCGACGCCATGGCTTACGAGCAGGCCGAGGACGTGGCCGACGCCGTCCAGTGGGCCCAGGGCTATGCCGAGGACTGGGGCGGCGATCCGGACAAGATCATTCTGATGGGCCACTCGGCCGGCGCGCACCTGGTGGCGCTGGTCTCGTCGCGACCCGACATGGTCGGCCGGCCGTGGGCCGGGACGGTGGTGCTGGATTCGGCCGCCATGCAGGTCTCGGCGACCATGGCCGGCCGTCACCCCGGCTTCTACGACCGCGCGTTCGGCGCCGATCCCACGTACTGGGCCAAGGCGTCGCCGATGGACCAATGGACGCCCCGGGCCGTGCCGATGATGCTGGTCTGCTCGACCCGACGGCCGGACGATCCGTGCGACGACGCACGGCGGTTCCAGGCCAAGGCCCGGGCGGCAGGACGCGACATGCCCGTCCTGCCGCAAGCCCTGACCCATGCCGACATCAACCGGACGCTGGGGTTGCCCGAGGCTTATACCGATGCGGTGGACGCGTTCATCACCGAGCGGTTGAAGGGGCGGTAGCCGCCAGCGCCTCCCCCACGGGGGGACCTACTGCGCGGCCTTAGCCACCTCGACCGCGTACACGTGGTTGGCCCCGTGCATGTTCGAGCGGAACACGATCCAC
>Ga0209256_1003726_pt1 | contig 10318 bp, 7 predicted proteins | sample AraplaCol_mCL_r2_2_FD_184270 | JGI IMG/M metagenome (GOLD analysis project Ga0209256, IMG submission 184270) | Arabidopsis root microbial communities from North Carolina, USA - plate scrape MF_Col_mCL_r2 (SPAdes) (version 3) | ecosystem: Host-associated > Plants > Roots > Endosphere | place: USA...
CTGTCTTGGCACCGTCGCATTGCGGCGGGGCGAACACATCAACGCGCTGTGGATCGTGGTCGCCGCAGTCTCCATCTATCTCATTGCCTATCGCTTCTACAGCCTGTTCATTGCCGACAAGGTGATGCAGCTGGATCCCACCCGGGCCACGCCGGCGGTGATCAACAACGATGGCCTGGATTACGTGCCGACCAACAAGCACGTGCTGTTCGGTCACCACTTCGCGGCCATCGCCGGTGCGGGGCCACTGGTGGGCCCGGTCCTGGCGGCGCAGATGGGCTACCTGCCCGGCCTGCTGTGGCTGGTGGTGGGCGTGGTGCTGGCCGGCGCGGTGCAGGACTTCATGATCCTGTTCATTTCCAGCCGCCGCAACGGGCGTTCACTGGGTGACCTGGTGCGTGAGGAAATGGGCCAGGTGCCCGGGACGATCGCGCTATTCGGCGCGTTCCTGATCATGATCATCATCCTGGCGGTGCTGGCGATGGTGGTGGTGAAGGCACTGGCGGAAAGCCCTTGGGGCATGTTCACGGTGATTGCGACGATGCCCATCGCGATCCTGATGGGCATCTACATGCGCTACATCCGGCCGGGCAAGATCGGCGAAATTTCGGTGGTGGGGTTGATCCTGCTGCTGCTGGCGATCTGGTACGGCGGCAAGGTGGCGGCGGACCCGGTCTGGGGCCCGGCCTTCACCTTCACCGGGATCCAGATCACCTGGATGCTGATCGGTTACGGCTTCGTGGCGTCGGTGCTGCCGGTGTGGCTGCTGCTGGCCCCGCGCGATTACCTGTCGACGTTCCTGAAGATCGGCACGATCGTGGCGCTGGCCATCGGCATCCTGATCGTGATGCCGGAGCTGAAGATGCCGGCGCTGACGCAGTTCGCGGCCAGCGGCGATGGTCCGGTGTGGAAGGGCGGGATGTTCCCGTTCCTGTTCATCACCATTGCGTGCGGTGCGGTGTCGGGCTTCCATGCGCTGATCGCGTCGGGCACGACGCCGAAGCTGCTGGCCAATGAGCGCCACATGCGCTACATCGGTTACGGCGGCATGCTGATGGAATCTTTCGTGGCGGTGATGGCGCTGGTGGCGGCATCGATCATCGATCCGGGCATCTACTTCGCGATGAACAGCCCGGCGGCGGTGATCGGTGCCGATGCGGTCTCGGCGGCACACTACATCACCACGACGTGGGGCTTCACGATCACGCCGGAGCAGCTGGAGGCGACGGCGGCGGCGATTGGCGAGCCGACGATCCTGCACCGTGCGGGTGGCGCGCCGACGCTGGCGGTGGGTATCGCGCAGATCCTGCACCAGGCGATCCCGAGTGGCAGCAACGCGATGATGGCGTTCTGGTACCACTTCGCGATCCTGTTCGAGGCACTGTTCATCCTGACGGCGGTGGATGCGGGTACGCGTGCGGGCCGCTTCATGCTGCAGGACCTGCTGGGCAACTTCATCCCGGCGCTGAAGAAGACCGAGTCGTGGACGGCGAACATCATCGCGACGGCGGGCTGCGTGGCGCTGTGGGGCTACCTGCTGTACACGGGCGTGGTGGATCCGTTCGGTGGCATCCAGACGTTGTGGCCGCTGTTCGGCATCTCGAACCAGATGCTGGCGGGTATCGCGCTGATGCTGGGTACGGTGGTGCTGTTCAAGATGAAGCGTGACCGCTATGCGTGGGTGACGGCGGTGCCGGCGGTATGGCTGCTGATCTGCACGACGTATGCGGGGCTGATCAAGATCTTCGACAGCAATCCGGCGCAGGGCTTCCTGGCGCAGGCGCACAAGTTCCAGGATGCGATTGCGAGCGGGACGATCACGGCGCCGGCCAAGACGGTGGGGCAGATGCAGCAGATCGTGGTGAACGCGTACGTGAACACGGGTCTGACGGTGCTGTTCCTGTTCGTGGTGTTCTCGATCCTGGCCTATGCGATCAAGACGATCGTGGTGGCACGCCGTACGCCGCAGCGCACGGACCGTGAGACGGAATACGTGGCGCTGCAGCCGCACCAGATGGCGGACCTGTGATGAGCACGGGTCTGGTTCCGGTCGGGCAGTACCAGGCGCACCGCCGCATCTGGCGGCGCCTGGTGCAGACGGCACGTCTGTGCTGCGGGATTCCCGATTACGACAACTACGTGCGGCACGTGCTGGAAAAGCATCCGGACCGCACGCCGATGGACTACAAGACGTTCTTCCGCGAACGCCAGGAAGCGCGTTACGGCGGCCGCAATGGGGGTCGCTGCTGCTGACATTGGCGCTATCGCGCTGTTGAACGGTAGGTCTCGACCGTTGGTCGAGACGGCTTCTAGAAGCGAAAAGGCGGCGCACCTGCGCCGCCTTTTCTCTTTGGCTCTGCATTTCCATCGGCTATGGCGGGGCGCCGGTGGGGGTGCGGGACACGCCGTAAACCCATCCCTGGGGGCTTGTAGAAAACATCCATGTTTTCTACAGTCCCGCACCCCCACCGCCGCCCCGCCATCCACAGTTCGGTGATGACGGAGCGGAAAAGCGGTAGCGCCGGCCGTTGGCCGGCCTTCCCGATGCTGATGGCGTCGTTATGCTCCGGCCATCCATTTAAGGATCAAGCCGGTTACGTATGCCAGACCGGTTCCCGTGGCGTATCCGACTGTTCCGAGGAGCACCCCCACTGGCGCCAGGCTGGGATGGAATGCCGCTGCCACCACCGGCGCCGATGCCGCTGCGCCGATGTTGCCCATCGAGCCGATGCCGAAGAAGAACAGCGGCGCCTTGACCAGCTTGGCGACTATCCACAGCACGAGGATGTGGGTCAGCATCCAGATCACGCCGAGCAGGAACAGCCATGGGCGATCCAGCAGGGACAGCAGGTCCATCTGCATGCCGATGCAGGCAATCAGGAAGTACAGGAACACGGTGCCCAGGCGGGATGCGCCTGCCGATTCGAGCCTGCGTGCGCGGGTGAAGCTCAGGCCGAGGCCGAGCAGCGTGGAGAGCAGGACGACCCAGACGAAGGCGCTGTCGAGGCTGAACTGGCTGGCCCAGCTGATGTGGGCTTTGAACCAGGCGCTCAGGGGGGCGGCGATGGCATGGGCCAGGCCGACGCCGCCGAGGGCGACGCCGACGATCAGCATGAGGTCGGTGAGGCTGGGAATGCGGGCGTTTTGGGCCTCGTAGGCGCTGATGCGCGCTTTCATTTCGTCGATGGCGCGGGTGTCGGCGCCGTTGCGGGTGTCGATCTGGCTGGCGCGGTTGGCCAGGAACAGCAGGACGGCCATCCACAGGCTGGCGCAGGCGACGTCGACGACGGCGAACTGGCCGAAGGTGGTGGCGTCGGTGCCGAATACTTCGCGCATGGCGACCATGTTGGCGCCGCCACCGATCCAGCTGCCGGCCAGTGCGGCCATGCCGGCCCAGGTATCGCCGGCGACGGTCTCGGGGTGGATCCAGGACATCAGCTGGAACGACACCACGGCGCCGAGCATGATGCCGAAGGTGCCGGCGCAGAACACGATGAGCAGCTTGGGGCCGAGCTTGAGGATGCCTTTGAGGTCGATGGAGAGGGTGAGCAGTACGAGCGCGGCCGGCAGCAGCACGTCGCGCGCGATGGGGTTGTAGAGGGCGGTGCGGTGCCCGTCGAGGATACCGGCGGTGTTGTAGATGGCGGGGATGAAGTAGCACAGCAGCAGTGCGGGTACCCAGGCGAAGATCTTCTTCAACAGGGGCGTCGGGCCGCTGGCGGCCCAGAAGATCAGGGCCAGGGTGGCGGCGATGAGGCCAAGGCCGACGATGTCGCTGGTGATGAGGGCGGTACCGGGTCCGGTCGGCATATGCGGTCCTGTGTCGATCGAAAAGTCAAAAAAAAAGCGCCGCATGATGCGACGCCTGCTGCAGCTTAACATTGTCATTACTGGTGACCACGCTGCAGTGCCGCGCGATGCACCGGCGACTTCAGTGCGGAAGGTCGCTGTGCTGCCCGGGCAGCGAAGCACCCAGATCGAGGATCACGCGCGTGCCACGCAGCTCGCTAGGTTCGATGGTCAAGGCCCAGCCGAGGTGTTCGCACAGACGGGCGATGAGTTCGAGGCCGATCCCGCTCTGTTCATTGCGGTCACCGCGTGCCATGCGTGCATACACGGCCGCGATCTCTTCGGGACTCATGCCCTCGCCGGGATCCTGCAGGGTGACGACGCCGCGCTCGGATACAGCGATGGTGATGGTGCCGCGACCGCTGTTTTCGATGGCATTGCGCAGCAGGTTGCCGATGGCCGCCTGGACCACGCCCAGCGGGGCGATGATGTCCACGCGGGCCAGCTCCTGGACGACGATGTGCAGGTCCTTGTCGCCCATCAGGTGGCGGTGGTCTTCGATGATGTCGGGGACCAGCTGGTCCAGGGCGATGCGCTCCTTGAGCGCGGCCAGGCGGGCCGGTTCGCGGGCCAGCACCAGCAGCAGCTGGATCAGCTGCTCCACGCCCTGTGCAGTGCGGTGCACGCGCTGCATCTGCTGGCGCGCGCGGTCGGGCAGCGCAGGCTGTTCCAGCGCCAGTTCGGCCGCGCCGGTGATCACTGCGATGGGCGTGCGCAGTTCGTGGCTGGCGGTGCTGATGAACACCCGTTCGCGTTCGACGAACTGTTCGTTGCGCGCGAGGTAGTCGTTGAGCGCTGCGGCGATGACGTACAGCTCGGAGCTGCCACGCGGGTCGACCTCGACACGCTGCCCCGGCCGGCCGGGCTTGAGGTTGTCGATGTGTCGGGCCAGCGAGCGCAGCGGGCTGACCAGCCGGCTGACGCCGAACGAGGCCATCACCACGGTCACCAGGATCATCACCACGCTGGCCAGCATGACCCAGCGCGTGGCGAATTCCTCGAGCTCATGGAAATCGTTGATGTCCAGGACCAGGGCCAGGCGCCCCTGGTGGTCCGTGTCGCGCACCATCACCGCACTGGCGCGGCCGTTGATCTCCACACCGTCGTGGAGCCCGGGGTGCAGCGTGCGCAGGATTGCCGGAACGCCGGGGCGGTCGTCCACCGTGAAAAGCCGGAGCGTGTCCGAATCCTGCCAGCGGTAATGTGGCTCGTGTTCGATATGGCTGACGATGCTGTCCAGCTCGGAGTTCAGCAGCGCGCGCCAGGCGGAATGTTCCGCATGCTCGTGCACGTAGTTGCCGACGCTGAACACCGCCAGCGAGATCATCGCCAGGTAGCCCAGCAGCCACCACACCAGGCGCCGGTGCAGCGGCGCGGGCTTACGCAGTCTCATCGCCACTCTCGGCGGCGGCGGCACCCAACCGGTAACCTACCCGCGGCAATGTGTGGATGAGCTTGCGCGCGAAGGGCCCATCCACGCTGCGGCGCAGTTCGTAGATGTGCGAGCGCAGCAGGTCGCCGTCGGGCAGCTCGTCGCCCCACAGTGCGAATTCCAGCTGTTGGCGGGTGACCGCAGCGGGACTGGCGCGCATCAGCACTTCCAGCACCTTGCGGCACGCCGGGTACAGGTGCAGCGGCTGCCCGGCACGCTTGGCCTCCAGGGTCGCCAGGTCCAGGCTGAGGTCGGCCACTTCCAGCACCTTGCGCGGGTTGCGGCCCTGCGCGCGAATCCGCAGGGCTTCGAGCCGCACTTCCAGTTCGGGCAGGGCAAACGGTTTGGTCAGGTAGTCGTCGGCGCCCGCGCGGAAGCCGGCGATCTTGTCGGGCAGTTCGTCGCGGGCGGTGAGCATGATCACCGGCACGTCCGAGCCATGCTCGGTGCGCAGCCGGCGCAGCACGTCCGGGCCTTCCAGGCGCGGCAGCATCCAGTCCAGGATCAGGGCGTCGTACTGCTGGGTGGCGGCCAGGTGCAGGCCGGTGACGCCATCGGGGGCGACATCCAGGACGTGGCCACGCGCTTCGAAATATTCGAACAGGTTGGCGATCAGTTGGCGGTTGTCTTCGATGACCAGGAGCCGCATGCGCAGGAAACTCGGGGGTGGTACCCGGCATGGTAACGCCCGGAATGTCGGAAGCCGGTCGCAATCCACCCGATTCGACACCTTTCTTACATGGCATGCCCGACAGTTCGGCTTTCCCTGCGAACGGCCGCCCTTGTCGACCCACCTGCCCCGCCGCACCTGGCACCTGTTGACCTGCCTTGCCCTGTTGCTGGCCCTGGCCGCCGGCATCGGGCTGCGGGCCCCGACCCCGCCGGACGAGCCGCGTTTCGTGCTGGCCGCCCGTGCGATGGTGGATACCGGTCAATGGCTGCTGCCGCACCGCGGCAGCGAGCTGTACGCCGAGAAGCCGCCGGTGTTCATGTGGATCCAGGCGGCGACCTACCAGGTCATCGGGAATTGGAACCTGGCCTTCCTGCTGCCCTCGCTGCTGGCCGCGCTGGCCACCTTGTGGCTGAGCTGGGACCTGGCGCGGCGGTTGTGGAATCGTCGCCCCGCCTGGTGGGCCGTGCTGGCGCTGTCCAGCTGCCTGCAGTTCGGGCTGATGGCCAAGCGCGCGCAGATCGACATGGTGCTGGTGGCGTTGACCACGCTGTCGCTGTGGGGCCTGCTGCGCCACCTGCTGGAGCGGCCGAATACACGCGCCCTGTGGGTGGCCGGGTTCGCCGCCGGACTGGGTACGGTGACCAAGGGCGTGGGCTTCCTGCCGCTGCTGGTGCTGCTGCCGTGGGCGCTGTGGCGCTGGCAGCAGCGCAGGGCCGTGGTTGCCCCCACGCCCCGCGCACGCGCCCTGCTCTGGCTGGTGCCGGCGTTCCTGCTCGGCACCGCCGTCTGGCTGGGGCCGCTCGGCATCGCGCTGCTCAACGATCCTTCGCCGGAACTGCAGTCCTACGCACGCGAACTGCTGTTCAAACAGACCGGCACCCGCTACGCCAACGCGTGGCACCACGTGCAGCCGGCCTGGTACTACCTGCAGGTGATCGCCACGTTGTGGCTGCCCGGCAGCCTGCTGCTGCCCGCGCTGGTTCCAGCATGGTGGCGGCGCCTGGGGCGACTGGATGGACGCTACTGGCTGCTGCTGGGCTGGGCCTTGCTGGTGCTGCTGTTCTTCAGCGCCAGCCCGGGCAAGCGCGAGGTCTACATCTTCCCGATGCTGCCAGCGCTGTGCGTCGCGGCGGCGCCCCTGTTGCCCGGCCTGCTGCGCCGCGCCGGCACGCGCTGGCTGCTGCTGGCCTATGTGCTGGTGCTGGGCGTGGCTGCCGCCGCGATCGGCGTAGCGCTGCTGGGAGATGGCGTCTGGGCGCATGCGCAGCTGGCCCGACGCGGCATGCCTGAAACCCTGTTGCCGGTGCTGGGAGGGTGGCTGCTCGGCTTCGGCGTGGTGGTACTGCTGTTGACCGCGTGGCTGCGGCAACGCCGCGCCGGCACGCTGGTGGTGATCACTGCGGTACTGCTCTGGAACCTGCATGGCTGGGGTCTGATGCCTGCGCTGGGTCCCTACAGCTCGGCATCGGTAGTGATGCGGCAGGTCGGCGAAAGGATCGGACCGCATGCCGAACTGGGTGCACTGGCGTGGCGCGAGCAGAACCTGCTGCAGGCCGACCGGCCAGTGACCGACTTCGGCTTCAAGCGGCCTTGGGACGCACAGTGGCATGACGCCGGGCCATGGCTGGCGCAGGCACCCCACGCGCGCTGGCTGCTGGTGCTTGAACAGGCACTCAGTCCCTGCGTGGACCGCGCGCAGGCGGTGATGATCGGCAGCGCCAACCGCAACCGCTGGTGGCTGGTGCCGGGCACGGCGTGGCATGCAGACTGTCACGCGGAGCTTTCGCAGGACGCGGCCGCCGGTATCGACGACGGCGACTGAATCGCAGGTGCACGGCGCGTGCGGGTTAACGCGCGGGGAACATCACTCCGACCGGTCTCCGACACGTTGCTGACGACCATGGCGCCGGTTTCCCCGCCGGCTCCACCTTCATGCTCCCTGTTCCTGCCGCGTCGCTTCCGCTTATCGAACACGCCAACTCCCGCAACGCCCTCTTCCTGCGCAACCACTTCGCATGGCCGCTGCTGGCGGTGCTGGCCACCAGCACGCTGCTCATGGTCGGTGGTGGCGACCAGTGGCTGGCGGACCAGCTGTACCGCATGGAAGGCCATCACTGGCTCCTGCAGAACGCATGGGCCACCAGCCAGCTGATCCACAAGGGTGGCAAGTGGCTGAGCGCAGCGGCAACGCTGCTGGCCATCGTGCTGTGCTTCTACGCCTGGCGCCACGAACGGGCGGCCGCATGGCGCTGGCCGCTGCTGTACCTGGTAATGGCCGTCGCGCTGGGCACCGGCGCGGTGTCGCTGCTGAAGTCGCTCACCAACGTGGATTGCCCGTGGGACCTGGCGCGCTACGGCGGCCTGCGCGAGTACGTGGGACTGTTCGCCACCCGCCCGCACGGCATGCCGCGCGGGGTGTGCTTCCCGGCCGGGCATTCCAGCGCCGGGTTTGCCTGGGTGAGCCTGTACTTCTTCGCCTTGCTGGTGCGTCCTGCATGGCGATGGCGTGGCCTTGCCCTGGGGCTCGTCGCCGGGGGTGTGTTCGGTGCCGCGCAGCAGCTGCGCGGCGCGCATTTCCTTTCGCATGACCTGTGGACGCTCGCGACATGCTGGACGGTGTCGCTGCTGCTGTTCCTCCTGGTGCATCGGATCAGCGCCCGCGGAGTGCGCGCATGAATACCATCGCATCACGTGCGCCACGCCCGATCGCGCTCACCACGCTGCGCCACTGGCGCCCCACGTGCTCCACCGAGACCCTCATCGCCCTCACCAGCGTGTTTTTCGCGCTGGCCTGCAATGGCCTGTTCTGGCACAGCGCGATGGCCACGCATCCGGGAAGCGTGCGCTTCGCCGTGTCGCTGCTGCTGTTGCTGGTGGGTGCGCACAGCCTGCTGATGGGCCTGCTGGTGTGGCGCTGGAATGCGAAGGTGATGATCGGCGTGCTGCTGCTGGGCACGGCGATGGCTGCCCACTACATGGGCAGCTACCACATCTACCTGGATGCGGACATGCTGCGCAACGTGCTGGCGACCGACCACAAAGAAAGCCGCGAGCTGATCACCCCGAGCCTGCTCGCACCACTGGTGCTGCTGGCGCTGCTGCCGATGGTGCTGCTGTCGCGCATACAGCTGGTGGGGCGCAGCTGGAGCAAGGCCCTGCTCTGGCGCGGCGGTTTCCTGCTGGTGTCGGCGTGCGTCGCGCTGGGTGGGTCGATGCTGTCCTTCCAGGAAATGTCGTCGCTGATGCGCAACCAGCGTGAAGTGCGGTACCTGGCCACGCCGGGCAACTACCTGCTGGGGCTGCCAAAGGCGCTGCGCGGCGACAACCCGATACAGCGCGCGCCCAAGCTCCCGATCGGGCTGGATGCCAAGGCGACGCCGCGCGCGGCCGACAGCAAACCCAGGCTGCTGGTGATCGTGATGGGCGAAACCGCGCGTGCGCAGGACTGGGGCTTGAACGGCTACACCCGGCAGACCACGCCGCAGCTGGCGCAGACCAGCGCGATCAACTTCCCGGACATGCACGCGTGCGGCACCAGTACCGAAGTCTCCCTGCCCTGCCTGTTCTCGCCGAATGGGCGGCATGACTACGACGAAAAGAAGATCCGTGCCCACCAGTCGCTGCTGCACGTGCTGGAGCACGCCGGCATCGGCACCTTGTGGCGCGACAACCAGTCCGGCTGCAAGGGTGTGTGCGAGGGGCTGGACACCCAGTCGCTGGGCGATGCCCACCACCCCACCCTATGCGCCAACGGCCGTTGCATGGATGAAATCCTGATCGACGGCCTGGCCGCGCAGGTGCGCGCCCGGGCGGGCGACCGCGTGGTGGTGCTGCACCAGCTGGGCAACCACGGCCCAAGCTACTTCGAACGCTACCCCGCGGCGTTCCGCCGCTTCACCCCCACCTGCGACACCCCGGACCTGGGCAGGTGCAGCCGCGAGGAAATCACCAACAGCTACGACAACGCCCTGTTGTACACCGACCAGCTGCTGGCCCGCACCATCGGCACGCTGCAGGGCATGCAGGACTACGACACGGCCATGATCTACCTGTCCGACCATGGCGAGTCGCTGGGTGAAAAGGGCCTGTACCTGCATGGGGTGCCCTACGCGATCGCGCCGCAGGAACAGACCCGGGTGCCGATGACGATGTGGTTTTCGCCCGGTTTCGCCGCCAGCCGTGGGCTGGACCTGGCCTGCGTGCGGCGCCGTGCCAGCCAGTACACCGACCATGACAACCTGTTCCCCTCGGTACTCGGCCTGATGCAGGTAAGGACTTCCGTGTACGACCGCGACCGCGACCTGTTCAGCGGTTGCGCGCGCTGACGGGACCTGTGGCCCTTGCGGTGCGGCGGCGGCCCCACT
>Ga0209256_1003735_pt1 | contig 10303 bp, 7 predicted proteins | sample AraplaCol_mCL_r2_2_FD_184270 | JGI IMG/M metagenome (GOLD analysis project Ga0209256, IMG submission 184270) | Arabidopsis root microbial communities from North Carolina, USA - plate scrape MF_Col_mCL_r2 (SPAdes) (version 3) | ecosystem: Host-associated > Plants > Roots > Endosphere | place: USA...
AAGGCGAAGAACTTGAGCTTGTTCTCGACGTACTTGGGCGCGAACATCGCGCCGTCATGCGCGCCGCCGCGCAGCCGGCCGACATCCTTGGCGCGGTCGATGATCTTCAGATGACCGCCGGCATCGAGGAAGCCCGCGTCGCCGGTGCGGTACCAGCCGTCGGCGCCCAGCACCTCGGCGGTCGCTTCCGGGTTCTTGTAGTAGCCCTTGAGCAGGCCGGGCGAGCGCACCAGGATCTCGCCGTTGTCGGCGAGCTTGATCTCCACGCCATCGATGGGCACGCCGACGGTGTCGGACCTGGCCTCGTGGTCGGGCTGCAGGCAGACGAAGACGGCGGTCTCGGTCGAGCCGTAGAGCTGCTTGAGGTTGATGCCGATCGAGCGGTAGAAGCTGAACAGGTCCGGGCCGATGGCCTCGCCGGCGGTGTAGGCCACGCGCACCCGCGAGAAGCCCAGCGAGTTGCGCAGCGGCCCGTAGATCGCGAGGTCGCCGAGCCGGTACTTGAAGCGGTCCCAGGCGCCGACCGGCTGGCCGTCCATCAGCGCGGGGCCGACGCGGCGCGCGAGCGCCATGCAGCGCGCGAACAGCCAGCGCTTGACGGCGCCAGCGTCCTCCATGCGGATCATCACGCTGGTGAGCAGGCCCTCGAAGACGCGTGGCGGCGCGAAGTAGTAGGTCGGACCGATCTCCTTGAGGTCGATGCTGACGGTGCTGACCGACTCGGGGCAGTTGACGACGTAGCCGCAGGCCAGCCACTGGGCATAGCTGAAGATGTTCTGGCCGATCCAGGCGCAAGGGAGGTAGGCGAGCACCTCTTCGCGCGGCGTGAGCTTGTCGAAGCGCGCGCCGGCCAGCGCGCGATCGATCAGCGTCGCGTGCGTGTGGACCACGCCCTTGGGATGGCCGGTCGTGCCGGAGGTGAAGAACATCGCCGCGACATCGCCGGCCTGGCCCGCGTCGACCTCGCGCTCGAACCAGCCCGGATGGCGCAGCGCATGGGCGCGGCCCTCGCCACACAGGCTGTCGAGCGAAGCCAGGCCTTGGGCCTCGTAATGGCGCAGGCCGCGCGGGTCGTCGAACCAGACGCGGCGCAGCGCGGGGCACTGGTCGCGGATCTCGAGCAGCTTGTCGACCTGCTCCTGGTCCTCGACGACGGCGTAGGCGACCTCGGCGTTCTTGAGCGGGAAGACGAACTCAGCGGCGACGGCGTCCTGGTAGAGCGGCACCGGGATCGCGCCCAGCGACTGCGCCGCCAGCATCGATGCATAGAGCCGGGGGCGGTTCTCGCCGACGACGACGACATGCTGGCCGCGCGTCATGCCGGCGGCGGCGAAGCCGTGCGCGAGATCGCGCACCAGCGCCGCGAGCGCCGACCAGCTGAGCGTCTGCCAGATGCCGAGTTCCTTCTCGCGCAGCGCGGGAGCGTCGGGACGCTGCCGGGCATGGGCGAGCAACCATCGGGGGAAGGTCTGCTCCACCGTCGTCTCCTTGTGTCCCGCGGTCGCCTCTCTGGAGGAGACGCTCGTGGCGCGGGCCTGGGCGGACTGTAGGCCGGCTCATTGACGCCGTGTTGTCGTTGCGACGACATTCCTAGGGAGAGTTCGGGGGAGCGTTTTCCCCAGGGGGTCGCGTCAGGTTGCTGTCATGCGCCAGCGCGATGAACGGGGGATGGCTGCCACGTCCGACACCGCTGTCCGCGCCGCGCTCGACGCGCCCCTGCGCTCGCCCGCGTCCGCCGCATCCGCCGCGTCCGTTGCTCTGCCGGCGCAGCCGCTGCGGCTGCGGGCCCGCGCTGCGTCGGCGCAGGAGATGGCGGCCATTCCCTGGCTCAAGGCGCTGGAGCCGGAGCGCCGCGAGCGCGTGGCCTCCAGCATCCAGGTGGCGGAGGTCGAGGTCGGCGAGCGCGTTTGCCGGATCGGGCGCGAAGCCAATTTCTGGTTCGGCGTGATCGACGGCCTGCTGAAGATGAGCAACGACGACGCCGCGGCACGGCCGGTGACCTTCACCGGCGTGCCGCCGGGCGGCTGGTTCGGCGAAGGGACGCTGCTCAAGCGCGAGTGCTACCGCTACAACATCCAGGCGCTGCGGCGCAGCGTGGTGGCGGGGCTGCCGCTGGAGAGCTTCCATGAACTGCTGGAGACCAGCCTGGGCTTCAACCGCTACGTGCTGAACCAGCTGAACGAGCGGCTGGGCCAGTTCATCGCCGCGCGCGAGATCGATCGCCAGAGCGATCCCGACCTGCGCGTGGCGCGCAACCTGGCGGCGCTGTTCCATCCGCAGCTGTACCCGGGCGTGAACGGCCTGCTGCGGATCACGCAGCAGGAGCTGGGGCATCTGGTGGGGCTCTCGCGCCAGCGCGTCAACGAGGCGCTGCGCCATCTGCAGGAGCAGCGCCTCATCGCCGTCGAATACGGCGGCCTCAGGGTGCTGGACCTGGCGGGGCTGCGGGTCTATCCGCAGCAGTGACGATCGGGGCGGCGGCCTTGGCGGCTTTCCGGCGTCGTTGGCGGGCGTTCCAGATGGCCAGGACATACACGCCAGCTCCCATGAGCAAGGCAATGCCGCTCGCTCGCGCGATCGACTCCAGCACGGCGAATCGATCGAGCATCAGCAGCGCGTTGGCGCCGAAGACGAGCAGCAGGAAGGCGATCAAGGATGGGCAGCTTCGTGCAGCTTCCCAACGAATCGGTGGTCTGTCTGACTCGTTGTGCTGGAAGACGTCGCGGCGCAGAGCCTCCCGGCCCTCGCCCATCAGGCCCCGAACGGCGTCGCTTCCGGCTGCTGGCGCGGCAGCGCCGCGTACTGCGCGGCATTGATCTCGTAGAGCAGGCTGGCGGCCTCGCCGGGGTGGTCGGCGACCGAGCCGGTCAGCCTCAGCCCCACCCGCTCCAGCGTCTTGCGCGCCGCCGTGTTGCTTGCGCCCAGCAGCGCCTGCACCGAGCCCGCATGCAGCCCCTCGAAGGCCAGACCCAGCGCCGCCAGCGACATCTCCGCCGCATAGCCGCGGCCCCAGTGGTCGGACAGGAAATGGAACTCCAGCAGCAGCGCCGGTGTGCCACCCGCCATTCCCCGGCTCAGGCCGCCAAACCCGATCGCGCCCAGCGACGGCTGCTCCCGCAGCGACACCGCCCACGGTCCGAGCCCATCCCGCGCCCACTGCGCGCGCCACAGCTCCAGCCGCTCGGACGCGGCCGGACCGCCGACGTCGAAACGCCGGTTGGCCGGATCGACCAGCAGCTCGCGGAAAGTCCGGGCATCGGCCGCCGCGGGCGGGCGCAGGATCAGCCGGCGGGTGCCGGTGAGCCGCTCGACCGCGGGAATGGAGAAGGCAGGTGCAAACATAGGGTTAACCCGCACATTATGCGCCTGCGCCAAAAATCAAGTCTCCACCGGTTCCATGGGCCGCGCGCCGATGGCGGCACTTGCGCACGGTCAGCGGCTTCTTGCGGCTTCTTTCTTCCAACCGGAATGGGCGAGCGCCGCGCGCGGAAACCGCCGCGCCGCCGCGTACAGCCCCCGGTAGGCCAGCCGACAGCCCCGCGCAAGGTCGGCCCCCGGGCCCTGGCATAGGATTCCCAGCTTCCGCGGGCCTGCCGCGAGGGACCTCCCCCTTTCCGGGCCCGCTTCCGTCGGACGACGCGGCGAATTGGCGCCGCAGAACGAGAGCCTCGAGATGAAGCTGCTGGTCATCGAAGACAACCCGGACATCGTCGCCAACCTGTTCGCCTACCTCGAGCCGATGGGCTACCAGCTGGACGTGGCCCGCAACGGCCTGGGCGGTCTGGCGCAAGCCGCCGCCGGCTCCTACGACGCGATCGTGCTGGACCTGACCCTGCCCGGCCTGGACGGCCTGGACGTCGCCCGCCGGCTGCGCAAGGACTTCCGCCGCCCCACCCCCATCCTGATGCTGACCGCGCGCGACACCATCGCCGACAAGGTCAACGGCTTCGAGAACGGCGCCGACGACTACCTGGTCAAACCCTTTTCGCTGGTCGAGCTGGAAATCCGCCTGAAGGCGCTGATGCGCCGCTCCCACGGCCTGCAGCTCAGCGCCGCGGTCAGCTACGCCGACGTCAACTTCGACCCCGACACGCTCGAGGCCACCCGCGCCGGCAAGCCGCTGCAGCTGACCCCGACCGGCTACAAGCTGCTGGCCGCGCTGCTGCGCGAGGCTCCCAAGCTGGTCCGCCGCGAGGATCTCGAGCGCGAGGTCTGGGGCAACGACCCGCCCGACAGCGACGCCCTGCGCACCCACATCCACGCGCTGCGCGCGGCGCTGGACAAGCCCTTCCCCGTGCCGCTGCTCAAGACCCACCCCGGCATCGGCTACCGCCTGGTCTCGCCCGATGCGTGACGAGGGCGACGGCCGGCGGCCGCGCTCGACCGCCGCGCCGACCACGCTGCGCACCCGCGTCGCCGCCGCCTTCCTGCTGCTCACGCTGCTGGTCTGCGGCGCCTTCGCGGTCGCGGCGGTGCGCATCGCCTCCAGCATCGAGGACCGGCTGATCGACCAGCGCCTGAGCCGCACCGCCGACGAACTCGTCGCGCGCGAGCGCCAGGGCCTGGCGCCCGACCTCCCGCCCAGCGTCACGCTCTACCGCGGCGCCGGCATCCCCGCGCCGCTGCGCGGCCAGCCGCCCGGCAAGTACTCGATCCTGCAGGACGGCGTCGAGGTCAACGTGCTGATCCGCGACGACCTGGGCGCGCCCTTCGTGCTGACCGACCGCGACGACGACTTCGCCAAGATCGAGGCCGGCGTCTACGGCCTGCTCGGCCTGGCCTTCGTGTGCTGCCTGGGCCTGGCGCTGCTGCTGGCGCAACTGACCGCGAGCCGCATCGTCGCGCCGGTCACGGCGCTGGCCCGCGCCGTCGAGACCGGCGCCGCGCCGCGCGAATACCCGCTGCAGGAGTCCACCGACGAACTGGGCGTGCTGTCGCGCGCCTTCGCCGCCAAGACCGAGGCCCAGCAGCGCTACCTGGACCGCGAGCGCTGGTTCACCGGCGACGTCAGCCATGAGCTGCGCACGCCGCTGGCCATCATGCTGGGCGCCGCCGAGGTGCTGAAGGCGCGCCTGCAGGGCCGCGACGACATGGTCGAACTGGCCGAGCGCATCCGCCGCACCGCCGCCGACACCAGCGAGCGCGTGGTCGCGATGCTGCTGCTGTCGCGCGATCCGGCCAGCATCGGCGCGCCGCCGACCGCGGTGCTGCCGCTGCTGCGCCAGGAGATGGAGCGCTGCCGCCCGCTGCTCAAGGGCAAGGCCGTCGAGATGACGCTGCATGCCGCCCCCGCCGATGCCGGCCTGGAAGTGCCGGCGCGGCCCGAGCTCGCCGCGATCGCGCTGGGCAACCTGATCCGCAACGCCTGCCAGTTCACCGAGGAAGGCCGCGTCGACATCCGGCTCGAGGCCGGCCGCGTCGTCATCGAGGACACCGGCATCGGCATTCCGCCGGCCGTGCGCGACCGCATCTTCGACCGCTTCATGCAGGTCGACCCGGCCGGCGCTGGAAGCGCCGGGTTGGGGCTGGCCATCGTCAAGCGGGTGGCCGAGCACCTGGGCTGGACCGTCAGCCTGGAAGCGCCCGCCCATGGCGGGACGCGCTTCGCGCTGAGCTTCGGGACGGACATTCTCCCCACTTGAAGTGAAACATCCGCTGGACGGGTCGGCCGTCACCCTATACTGTATGCACATACAGTTCTCAACGCCGGTGTCACGACCGGCGTTGTCGTCTCTCGCAACCGACCCGCCATGCCTTCCCCGTCCCTGCCCCTTCCCCCCGCCGTGGCCGAGGCCGTCTGGCGCGGCGACGCGCTGGGCCGCGGCACCGACACGGTCTGGCCCAGCGGCTTCGACGCGCTCGACGCCGAACTGCCCGGCGGCGGCTGGCCCGGCCGCCAACTGACCGAGCTGCTGCTGCCGCAGTTCTCGCTGGCCGAATGGCGGCTCGCGGGGCCGGCGCTGCGGCGCGTCGTCGCGGACGGCGCGGCCGTGGCCCTGGTCGGACCGCCCAAGCGCCCGCACCTGCCCGGCCTGATGCATCTGGGGCTGGACGAGCGTCATCTGGTGTGGATCGACGCGCGCACGCCCTCGGAGCGGCTCTGGTGCGCTGAACAGCTGATCAAGTCGAATGCCGCTGGCGCGGTGCTGGCCTGGATGCCGCAGGCCGCGCCCGAGCAGCTTCGGCGCCTGCAGGTGCTGGCCCAGTCCTTCGAGGGCCCGGTGTTCCTGTTCCGGCCGCTGGCGGCGCGTCACGACCCCTCGCCCGCGCCGCTGCGGCTGCAGGCGACGATCGACGTCGACTGGGCGCTGGATGTCCAGATCCTCAAGCGCAAGGGCCCCGCCCATGAAACGCCGCTGCGGTTGGCGTCCATCCCCGGCGGGCTCGAGCGCGTGCTGACGCCGCGCGTGATGCGGCCCAGCACGATGCGCCCGGTCGCGCCGGTCCCGGCCGCCCCGCGCGAGGCCGTGCCTGCCGCACTGCCCGCCGCACTGCCCGGCGCTTTGTCCGAATCCTCGCGCGCGCCCCAGCCGCTCGCCCTGTTCCCGGAGTCCCCCGATGTTGTGGGTCGCGCTGATCCTGCCGCCTCGTCTGCCAGCGCCGTCCGCTGATCCGGCCGCGCCGCCGGACCATCCCTGGGGGATCTGTCCGGAGACGCAAGCGGGACTGGCCGTGTGGTGCCTGCAGTTCACGCCGCGCGTGGCGCTGATGGAGGACGCTGTCGTCATGGAGGTCGAGGCCAGCCTGCGGCTGTTCCGCGGCCTGGGCGCGCTCAAGGCGCGCATCGCCGACGAGGCGCCGGACCTGGGCGCCGCCGGCATCGGCTGGGCACCGACGGCCACCGCCGCGCTGGTGCTGGCGCGCTGCGGCGTGCCCGACCTGGGCGGCCGGCTGCTGCAGGCGGTGCTGGATCCGCTCCCGCTGCAGGCGCTGAGCGCCGGGGCCGGCCACGCCGAGCCGCTGAGCCGCGCCGGCATCAACACGCTGGGCCAGTTGCGGGCCTTGCCGCGCGGCGGCATCAGCCGGCGCTTCGGCGCGGCGCTGCTGGCGATGCTGGACCAGGCCTACGGGCTGCGTCCGGAGGCGCATCGCTGGGAAACGCTGCCCGAGGATTTCCACGCCCGCATCGAGTTGCCCGGCCGCGTGGACCACGCGCCGGCGCTGCTGCTGGGCGCCCGCCCGCTGCTGATGCGGCTGTGCGGCTGGCTGGCCGCGCGCCATGCCGGCGCGACCGGCGTGACGCTGCACTGGGTGCATGACTCGATGCGCGCCAAGGATGCCGGCGACGGCGGATCGCTGACGATCCGCACCGCCGAGCCGATCCGCGCGCTCGAGCACTTCTGCCGGCTGATGGCCGAGCACCTGGCCAAGACCCGGCTGCTGGCGCCGGTGGGCGAGCTGCGGCTGGAAGCGATCGGCGTCCAGGCCCTGACCGAGGACAGCGCCTCGCTGCTGCCCGACACGGTGCGCACCGGCGAGACGCTCTATCTGACGCTGGAGCGCATCGCCGCGCGCTTCGGCCCGGAGCGGGTGCTGCAGCCGGCGCCTGGCGACGATCACCGGCTCGAATGGATGACGCGCTGGCAGCCCGCCACCGAAGGCCGGAGCACGGGCCGGCGCCGCGCGGCGGCGCGGGCCGCGCCGTCGATGCCCGAGCCGGGCTTCCTGCTGGAGCCGCCGCTGCGCCTGGCGCTGCGCGAGCACCGGCCGCATTACCAGGGCGCGCTGACGCTGCTGCTCGGTCCCGACCGCGTCGAAGGCGGCTGGTGGGACCGCCTGCCGGCGCGAGCGCCCGCGCACGAGGCGTCAGACACCGGTGCCGGCGCCCGGGACAAGAGCGCGCCGGCCTTCACCGCGCTCGTGCCGCACGACGACGCGGCGACGGTGACGGCCGGCCACCGCAACGTCGTGCGCGACTACTGGATCGCGGTCAACGACAACGCCGGCGTCGTCGTCATCTTCCGGCAGCCGCTGGACGATGGCGGCAGCGCCTGGTTCCTGCACGGCGTCTACGCCTGACGGGGGTCGAGCGATGACCGCCCCGCCCGCCCTGCCCCCCGCGCTGCCCGCGCTGCCGGATTACGCCGAACTGCGCTGCCTGAGCAACTTCAGCTTCCTCAAGGGCGCCAGCTGGCCCGAGGAACTGGTCGAGCGCGCCCAGGAACTCGGCTACAGCGCGCTCGCGATCACCGATGAATGCTCGATGGCCGGCATCGTGCGCGCGCACGTGGCCGCGAAGCAGCATGGATTGAAGCTGCTCGTGGGCAGCCAGTTCCGCATCGACCCGCGCGACGGCGCCGGCCCGGACGGAGAGACCCCCTTCACGCTGGTGGCGCTGGCCTGCAACCTGAACGGCTACGGCAACCTGTGCCAATTGATCTCGCGGCTGCGGCGCTCGGCCGACAAGGGCAGCTATCGCTGCACGATCGACGACATCGGCCCCCAGGCGCTGGATGACTGCGTCGTCATCGCCTGCCCGGACCGGCACGCGGCGCCAGCGCCGCTGCTGACGATGGCGCGCTGGCTGCTGTCGCGCTTCACCGGCCGCTGCTGGCTGGGCGTGACCCAGACCCGCGAGCTCGACGACGAAAACCGCCTGCTGCGGCTGCGCGAGGCGGCCGCGCTGACCGAGATCCCGCTGGTGGCCGTCGGCGACGTCACCATGCATGTGCGCAGCCGCAAGCCGCTGCAGGACGTGTTGACCGCGACCCGGCTGGGCCGGCCGCTGACCGAGTGCGGCCAGGCGCTGGACCGCAACGCCGAACGCCACCTGCGCGCGCGCGGCCGGCTCGGGCTGGCCTTCCCGGCCGAACTGCTGGCCGAGACCCTACGCGTGGCCGAACGCTGCGACTTCACGCTCGACGAGCTGCGCTACCACTACCCGTCCGAGGTCGTGCCCGAGGGCGAGACGCCGGCCAGCCATTTGCGCCGGCTGACCTACGAAGGCGCGGGCCGGCGCTGGCCCGACGGCATTCCCGCGGCGGTCAGCGAGCAGATCGAGCGCGAGCTCGCGCTGATCGAGGAACTGCGCTACGAGCATTACTTCCTCACCGTGGCCGACATCGTCCACTTCGCGCGCTCGCAGGGCATCCTGTGCCAGGGGCGCGGCAGCGCGGCCAACTCCATCGTCTGCTACTGCACCCACGTGACCGAGGTCGATCCGCAGCGGATGCAGGTGCTGTTCGAGCGCTTCATCAGCAAGGAGCGCAACGAGCCGCCCGATATCGACATCGACTTCGAGCATGAGCGCCGCGAGGAGGTCATCCAGTACCTCTACCGCAAGTACACGCGCGAGCGCGCGGCGCTGGCGGCGGTGGTGATCTCGTACCGCGTCAAGAGCGCGCTGCGCGACGTCGGCAAGGCGCTGGGCTTCGAGCCGCAGACGCTGGACACGCTGTGCGGCAACCACCAGTGGTGGGATGGCCAGACCATCGACGCGGAGCGGCTGCGCGAATCGGGCCTGGACGCCAACGACCTGGCGGTGCGGCAACTGGTGGAGATCACCTCGGAGCTGCTCGGCTTCCCGCGTCACCTGTCGCAGCACCCGGGCGGCTTCGTGCTGACGCAGGGACCGCTGACGCGCATGGTGCCGGTGGAGAACGCGTCGATGCCGGACCGCACGGTGATCGAGTGGGACAAGGACGACCTCGACGCGGTCGGGCTGCTCAAGGTCGACGTGCTGGGGCTGGGCATGCTGACGGCGATCCGCAAGACGCTGGACTTCATCGGCAAGCGCCAGCGGAGTCCTTTCGAGGTCAAGGACATCCCGGCCGAGGACGAGGCCACCTACAAGATGATCCAGCGCGCCGAGACGATTGGCGTGTTCCAGATCGAGAGCCGGGCGCAGCGCAGCATGCTGCCGCGGCTCAAGCCCGAGAAGTTCTACGACCTGGTCATCGAGGTGGCGATCGTGCGGCCTGGCCCCATCCAGGGCGGGATGGTGCATCCCTACCTGCAGCGGCGGCAGGGGCTGGAGCCGGTGGTCTATCCGAGCGGATTGGAATCGGTGCTGGACCGCACGCTGGGGGTGCCGGTGTTTCAGGAGCAGGTGATGCAGATCGCGATGATCGCGGCCGGGTTCACCGGCGGCGAGGCCGATGAGCTGCGGCGCTCGATGGCGGCCTGGAAGCGCAAGGGCGACCTGGGGAAATACCGCGAGAGGCTGATCGAGGGGATGCGCGCGCGCAACTACCCGGTGTCCTTCGCGGAGCAGATCTTCGAGCAGATCAAGGGCTTCTCGGAGTACGGCTTCCCGGAGTCGCACGCCGCGTCGTTCGCGTTGCTGGTCTACACGAGCAGTTGG
>Ga0209256_1003768_pt1 | contig 10221 bp, 12 predicted proteins | sample AraplaCol_mCL_r2_2_FD_184270 | JGI IMG/M metagenome (GOLD analysis project Ga0209256, IMG submission 184270) | Arabidopsis root microbial communities from North Carolina, USA - plate scrape MF_Col_mCL_r2 (SPAdes) (version 3) | ecosystem: Host-associated > Plants > Roots > Endosphere | place...
GAGGGGATCGGCTTCGTACGCGAAGGGGTGAGCCGCGATGCGTTTTGCGTCGATGGGGCTTATAAGGACGTGATCGAAATGGCGTTGATTGCGCGATAGGTTTCGAGCGGCGGCTGCCGGGTTTTCGCTTCCCCATCGGAGAGGACGTGCCTGCAGGGGCTGTGGAAGCAATGGGCGTGGCCTGCTCATCCGACGCTTTACGCCACCGACCAGGGTCGAGCCACGGGTCTCGACCCGTCCTTCGACCCCCCCGCTGGGGAGAGGGGGAAACCGTCCGTTCAAAACACCGTTTCATCACGCCCGATTACGCAGACGTGATATCCGGCAACATGATCTCGCCACCTTCCGTTATCCTGAAATTAGGATATTAGGAATCGCGCATAAGTACCCGATTCCATTACAGATCTTTAATTTTATTTTCAGATTCCGTTCATTTTCGGGGACGTAATTTCGGGGCGTGTTCAACACGAGGAAACCCCATGAAAAAGATCTTCGCAGCACTTCTCTCTACTTCTTTCCTGCTCTCGCCGATCGTCGCATCGCAAGCCAGCGCCGCCGATCATCGCCGTCCGCCGGTCGTCGTTCACGAGAAGGTCATCGTCCACAAAAAGGTCATCCGTCCGCATTACTGGGCCAGGGGTTACCGCATGTCGGCTGCCGAGCGCGGCCGCTACGGCGAAGTTCGCGACTATCGCCGCTATCGCCTGGCACCGCCGCCGCGCGGCTATCACTGGGTGAGGGCCGATAACGACTACCTTCTCGTCGGTATCGCCAGCGGCGTGATCTCCAGCATCATCGCCGCCAATCGCTGAGTTCACGCGCAATCTCGAAAAGAGGGCGGCTTCGGCCGCCCTTTTTTGTTCGCCGCGCGAATCGCGGTCCTTGGCCGTCAGGCCAATGCACCGCCGGGGCGCATGATCACGCCATCCTCCGTGACGATTGCATCCATTGGAACATCGTGCGGCTGCGGCTTGATCGTTCGGATTTGCTGTTGCGAGTATCCGATGCCGATTGCGAGCGGTTTCGGGGAGAGGGCGGCCAATGTCCGGTCGAAATAACCGCCGCCGACACCAAGGCGATAACAGCCGCGGTCGTAGCCGACCACAGGTGCAATGACGATATCGGGCCGCTGCTCCTCGCCGCCGGTGGGAATGAGAATGCCGAGCACGCCGCGCTCCAGCTTGGCTCCCGGCGTCCAGGCGCGGAATGTCAGCGGACCCGCTTTTTCTGCCACGACAGGCAGAAGGCAGGCCGCGCGCCTCACGATCTCCTTCATCCAGCCGCGCAGATCCGGCTCTCCCTGAAAGGGCCAGTAGACGCTGACGGATTTTCCCGCGACGACAGGACCCAGAAGGCGGTCGAGCTGCGCTGATATCAGCGCCGTCTTCTGCTCCCGATCGGTTGATCCTATCGATTTGCGGGCGTCGATCAGCCGCCTGCGCTCGCCACGGCGCCATTCCCGCACCACCTCCCACGGCTCTTCGAGACCCATATAGGCGGGATCAACTTCGTGCATCAGGCATGCGGGCGAGGCATAGGCCTCTGGTTCGTCTTTCTGCATCTGGCGGTCCGATCGGAAGAAGTTTTCAGTTCATGTGACGATTTTGGGCCGTGGGACGATTGCGATCATTCTCTGATTTGGAATAATAGACAAGTTCGTTCATCAAGCGAGATCGATGTGGATCTGTCTTCCCTGGAAATTTTCCTTGCAGTCGCCGAAGAGGGCAGCGTGACCCGCGCAGCCAGAAGGCTCTCGCGCGCGCCGTCCAACGTCACGACCCGTATCCAGGCCCTGGAAGGGCAGATGGAAGCGGTGCTGTTCAGCCGCGATGGCAAGCGCATGACGCTGACGACGGAGGGACAGACCTTCCTTTCCTATGCGAAACGGTTGACGGCCCTGGCCGGGGAGGCGCAGCTTGCACTCAAGGGTATCCGTCCGCAGCCGGTGCTGCGTCTCGGCACAATGGAAAGCACGGCCGCAAGCCGGCTTCCACCCGTGCTTGCCCGTTTCAATGAGCAGAACCCGGATATTGCCCTGAAGCTCACGCTTGGCGCCACGCGGGAGCTGACAAAGGCGGTTTTATCCGGCGATCTCGATTGCGCGCTGATTGCCACACCACAGGGCGAACCCGGCTGGCTGTCATCCGCAGGTCCGGATGCCGGCGATCTCCATTCTGCGCGCGTCTACGAGGAGGACCTCCTGCTGGTGATGCCGCCGCATCACGCCTCGGTCGAAGTACCTCAGGATATCCGCCTTCCGGCGCTCGCCGCGCTCGAGCCCGGCTGCACCTACCGGCAGATTGCCGAGCGATGGATGCGCGCCGGCGCCAATCTGCCGACGGTGGAAATGACGTCCTATCATGCAATCCTTGCCCAGGTCATCACTGGCAATGCCGTCGGCGTCATGCCGCGCTCGGTGCTCGACATGCTGCCCTGGAACAAAGAGGTTACCATCCACCGGCTCGGCCTGGTCGATACGCTCTTGATTTCCAGGCGGCAGCAGCGATCCGATCCGTTGCAGGCCTTCGAGCAGGTCATGCTCATGTCGGCCAATCCGCCCGCCATGCTGCAATAGCAGCGCCTTTCAACTTCGCTCGCAGTCGTCTTCAAAGAGTTTCTCATGCGCTTACCAAATCCCGACGAGCCCCGCCGGTCCTCCATTTCGCGGCTCTTCCACCCCATCCTTGCCGGTGCGACGCTGCGCGACCGGCTGCTGGCCTGTCTCGGCGCGCTTGTCTCCATTGCGCTGACGGGCCTGCTCTGCGGCGCGCTTTTCGGCGAAGGTTCTCATCTGCCGCTGATCGTGGCGCCCATGGGGGCGTCTGCCGTGCTGCTCTTTGCGGTGCCGGCGAGCCCGCTCGCGCAACCCTGGTCGATCATCGGCGGCAATACGATCTCGGCGATCATGGGGGTGGTGGCGGCGAGCCTGATCCATGATCCGATCATTGCAACCGGGGTCGGCGTGTCGCTGGCGATCGCCGCCATGTCCTTCACCCGCTGCCTGCATCCTCCCGGCGGGGCGGCGGCACTGACGGCCGTGCTCGGCGGTCCGGTTGTCGCCAGCTGGGGCATGCTCTTTCCCTTTGTGCCGGTCGCGCTGAATTCCTGCCTGCTGGTGGTGCTCGGCCTCGTTTTTCACAAGCTGTCGCGGCACAATTACCCGCATGTGGTGGCAGTACCCGTCAACACGCACCTGACGGCGGACCGGCCGGCGGCTGAACGCACCGGCTTTCAGGAAGAGGATATCGATGCGGCACTCGCCAAGCTCAACGAGACCTTCGATATCGACCGCGCCGATCTCGGCCGGCTGTTGCGCCAGGTGGAGTTTGAGGCGGTTGCCCGCTCGAATGCCGAGATCCGATGCGCCGATATCATGTCGCGCGATGTGATCGCGATCGATGCCGATGCAACGGTCGAGCAGGCGCGCTGGCTGCTGCTGAACCACAATATCAGGACATTGCCGGTGCGCGACGAGGCCGGAAAGCTGATCGGCACCGTCGGCCTGCGGGAGCTCGCAGTCGCCGCCGGTTCGGTCGAGCGGCTGGTCTCGCCGGCGACGACTGCGCGTGCCGATGACGTGGCGATGGGCCTGCTGCCGGATCTGACGGACGGGCGCACCCATGCCGTCATTATCGTCGATGGGGAGAGGCGTATTCTCGGATTGATTTCTCAGACGGATCTGCTGAGCGCTGTTGCACGGGCCTTACCGAAGGGTGGCAAGCGGCCGGAAGTCGCGGCCTAAAGCAAATCCGGCGAGCGCGACGCGCAATCAGCGCATGCCGAGATAGACGAGAAGGCATGCTGCCGCAGCGGTGACGGCAAGTTTCGGCCACCTGTCGTCAAAGACGAAGGCGAGCAAGGCTCCGCCGGTGAGCGTTACGCTGGCGCTCCAGAAGCTCTTGTCGGCGCAAGTGAGCGCGAGGGCGGCGAGGAATACCGCGCTTGCCACCATCGTTACCGGTGCCGACGCCCGGACGATGTCATCCTCCACCACATAGGGGAGAATGAAGCGCCGCAGGCTGAGGGCGAGGGCGGCTCCGAGCAGGAGGTCGGTAAAGACAGGCGGCATGGCACATCCGATTGTTTCGAACGAAGCCGTTGCAAGCGGTGTGCCAGTCGCGGGAATTTCGGCCGAGCCCCGCGGCTGCGGGAGATCGGCTCGGGGAGGGGCCACAGTTTTGGGGTTCGTGCCCATTTATTGAATTTAGGATGATGAAAAAAAGATCATAAGGTCGGTCTGCGCAAAGTTTCATCCGAGGGGCAGCCTGCCAGGGCGAGTCTCGACCCGGCAGGCGCAGGTGCGACCCTGTTCAATGCCTAGTCCCGCCGACGCGAAGGCATGACCAGTTCGGCGATGGTTCTTAGGACTCGTTTCGGTTTGCTGGCTTCATTCCCGGTTCCGTCTCCGTAAGTGAGCGGATGCAGCCCCTCGATCGGCGGCAGCGGTTCGCATTCGATGCACAGGCAACGATAGGGCCTGATCGCCGTCGCCTTCATGCTGCCTGCCGGCTCCAGCTGGCGAAGGGGTCGGGCAGATTGCGCCAGCGCTCCGGCGTGAAGCTGGCGCTCTCCATCAGGCAGGCGTCGAGCTCCCGCCTGATCCAGGACTCATCCATCGGATCGGCGCCGATGAAGACGATTTCCTGGCGGCGATCGCCCCAGATAGGGTCGAGATAGGGGCCGATGCCGTTGAGGAAGCCGGTCTCCTGCGGCCATTGTTCACGCGGGACGGCCGCCCACCAGAGGCCCATCTTGCCGGTACGCACGATCGCGCCGGCCTGGCTGATTTCGCCGACATAATGCGGGCGCGTGGCAAGCCAGAAGAAACCTTTGGCGCGCACCACTCCCGGCCAGGATTTATCGAGGAAGGCCTGCAATCTGGCGGGGTGAAAGGGGCGTCTTTCGCGATAGACGAAGGAGCGGATGCCGTATTCCTCGGTTTCCGGCACATGATCCTTGAAGCCGTGCAGTTCCTTGTACCAGAGAGGGTGGGTCTCGGCCCTGTCGATATCGAAGCGGCCGGTGCCAAGCACATCTTTCAGCCCGACCTTGCCGAAATCCGTCTCGATGATGCGGGCATCGGGGTTGAGGCCGGTGATAATCTTTCTTGCCGCATCGCTTTGCTCCTCGCTTGCCGTGCCGATCTTGTTCAGAACGACGATATCGGCGAATTCGATCTGCTCGACGAGGAGATCGACGATCGTCCTGTTGTCGCCGTCACCGGCGGTTTCGCCGCGGTCGGCGAGGAAATCGGCCGAGGCGTAGTCGGCAAGCAGGTTGGCGGCATCGACGACGGTCACCATCGTGTCGAGGCGGGCGATATCGGAGAGGCTCAGCCCATTCTCGTCGCGGAATTCGAAGGTGGTGGCGACGGGCAGGGGCTCGGCAATGCCTGTCGATTCGATCAGCAGGTAGTCGAAGCGGCCCTGTTCGGCGAGCTGGCGGACTTCCTTCAGAAGATCGTCGCGCAGCGTGCAGCAGATGCAGCCATTGGTCATTTCCACCAGCTGTTCCTCGGTGCGAGAGAGATTGGCGCCGCCATCGCGCACAAGGGCGGCATCGATATTCACCTCGCTCATGTCGTTGACGATGACGGCGACGCGCATGCCTTCGCGATTCCCGAGCACATGATTGAGCAGCGTCGTTTTCCCGGCGCCGAGGAAGCCGGAGAGCACAGTAACCGGAAGTCTCTTGTCCATGATATCATCCTATTATGTTATAACGTAACATATGGGTCGACAAAAAAAGGCGGAACGGGGGTGTCGCCGCCTTCTTTCGCCGCAGCGCTCGCGGGGGCGGGCTGCAAGTTCGACAGGGTGCCTTTTGGGCATTTCCCTACTTGTAGAATGCGCACATCGCTGCCGACGCTCGTTCGGACTATGCGCTGGCAAGGCAGTTCCTCATGCTGTCGGCGATGCCGCGCATGAGGGAGAAGTGGAGATCGGGGCCGGCAGGCAGGGTGGCGGCTTCGGGGTCGAGCACACCCGACTTCGCCTTGGTGCCTTCGATGACCACGTTGACGAGACGCGGCTCGAATTGCGGCTCGGCGAAGACGCAGGTTGCGCCGAGATCGCCGACCTTCTTGTGGATCTCCGAGATGCGCTCCGCACCCGGGATGGTTTCCGGGCTGACGGTGATCGAGCCGGCGACGCGGATATGGTAGCGGTGCTCGAAATACTGATAGGCATCGTGGAAGACCACGAAGGGCTTGTCTTTTACCGGCGCAACGGTCGCGGCGACTTCCTTGTCCAATGCATCCAGCTTGTCGTCCAGCGCCTTTGCATTGGCCTCGTAGGTCAGAGCGTTGGCGGGGTCGGCGGCAACCAGCGTGGTGGTAATCTCGGCTGCCATGGCTTTTGCATTCATGGGATCGAGCCAGAGATGGGTATCGAAGCCGTGGTGGCCGTCCTCATCGTGAGCGTGGGCATCAGACGCGTGGTCATGGCCGGCTTCGCCATGCTCGTGAGCGGAAGCACTATCGTGCTCCGCGGAAGCACTATCGTGGTCCCCGTCGTCGTCGTGAGCCTCGAACGCGCCGCCTTCGCGGAAGGGCAGCTTCACCAGGCCCGGCGCATCGTCCAGGCGCGCGACGATCGCGTCGGAACCCAGCGATTCCAGTGGCTTTTCGAGGAAGGCTTCGAGGCCGGGGCCGACCCAGAATATCACCTTGGCTTCCTGCAGGGCGCGGGCGTTGGAAGGCTTCAGATTATAGGTGTGCGGGGAGGCGGCGCCATCGACGATCAGCTCAGGCTTGCCGACGCCATCCATGATGGCGGATACCAGCGAATGGATCGGCTTGATCGAGGTGACGACGACAGGTGCATCTGCCGCCTGAAGAGCCCCGGCGATGAGGAAGGCCGGGATCGCGAGGGTAATGCCCATCGCCAGTTTCATCAGCATGCTCCGCTTGAATTACAATTGTTATGTTATTACATCAATTGCGTTATGCTATAACGTGTGCAATAGCAGGACGCAACAGCACTTTCGGAAAATTTGATGCTCTCTCCCGCAAATACCCCTGCTGGTATGAAGGCCGAACCGCTGGTTTCGCTTGAGAATGTCGGCATTCGCCGCGGCGGCCGGTGGCTGGTGCGCGGTGTGGATTTCTCCGTATCTCGCGGCGAGATCGTCACGCTGATCGGCCCGAACGGCTCCGGCAAATCGACGAGCGCGAAGGCGGCGATCGGCGTCCTGAAGCCGGATGAGGGCAGGGTGACGCGCATTGCCAGCCTCAAGGTCGGCTATGTGCCGCAGAAGCTCGCCGTCGACTGGACGCTGCCGCTTTCGGTGCGGCGGCTGATGACGCTGACTGGACCGCTGCCCGAGGCTGACATCACGGCCGCGCTTGAAGCCTCCGGCATGGCGCATATGCTGGATGCGCAGGTGCAGCACCTCTCCGGCGGCGAATTCCAGCGCGCCTTGATGGCGCGCGCCATTGCCCGCAAACCCGATCTTCTGGTGCTCGACGAACCGGTACAGGGCGTCGATTTCGCCGGCGAGATCGCGCTTTACGAACTCATCAAGTCGATCCGCAATACGACCGGCTGCGGTATCCTGCTCATCTCGCACGATCTCCATGTCGTCATGGCGGAAACGGATACCGTGATCTGCCTCAACGGCCATGTCTGCTGCCGCGGCACGCCGCAGGCCGTCAGCCAGAGCCCGGAATATGTGCGCCTCTTCGGCAGCCGGGCAGCACCGACGCTCGCCGTCTACAGCCACCATCACGACCATACGCATCTGCCCGACGGGCGCGTGCTGCATGAAGACGGCTCGGTGACCGATCATTGCCATCCCGAGGATGGGCATCATCATGATCACGGGCACGCGCATTCGCACGCTCATGCCGAAGCCCATGCTCATGCGCAGGCTGATGGCGATCATCACCACGGGCATGCGCATGCCGAGGCTCACGCCCATACGCACACGCATTCTCAGAGTGGGGCGCAGAGCACGGCCAGCAGCGGGGAGGACCGTCATGCTTGACGATTTCTTCGTGCGCGCCATTCTTGCCGGCGTCGGTCTGGCACTGACGACGGGGCCGCTCGGCTGCTTCATCATCTGGCGGCGCATGGCTTATTTCGGCGATACGATCGCTTCGGCGCTGCTCGGCGTGGCGCTCTCGCTGCTCTTCGAACTCAACCTGACGCTTGCCGTCTTCGTGGTGGCCGCTGTCGTCTCGATCCTGCTTCTCTTCCTGCAGAAGCGTCAGGCGCTGTCGGCCGATGCGCTGCTCGGCATTCTGTCGCATGCGACGCTTGCGATCGGCCTCGTCATGGTCGCCTTCATGACATGGGTGCGCATCGATCTCATCGCCTTCCTGTTCGGTGACATTCTTGCGGTTTCCACCACGGATATCGCGCTGATCTGGGGCGGCGGCATCTTCGTGCTGGCGGCCATCGCCTGGCTGTGGCGGCCGCTGCTTGCGGCTACCGTCAATCCAGAACTGGCCGAAGCTGAGGGCCTTCAGCCGGAGCGCGCGCGGCTGTTCTTCATGCTCCTGATGGCGGTCGTCATTGCGATTGCCATGAAGATCGTCGGCATCATGCTGATCACCTCGCTCTTGATCATTCCGGCGGCAACGGCGCGGCGCTTTTCCTCGACACCGGAACTGATGGCCGTGCTTGCCTCGCTGATCGGCGCTGTCGCCGTCGTCGGCGGGCTCTTCGGCTCGCTGACCTATGACACGCCATCAGGCCCGTCGATCGTGGTGGCCGCCCTCATTCTCTTCATTCTGAGCCTGCTTCCCGCCTGGCGCGGGCGCAGGGACCTGCAAGGACAAGGCTCATGACCGCACCGCAAATGACCCGTAACCAGGCGCTCGTTTTCGACGTGCTCGAAAAGGCCGAGGGGCCGCTCAGCGCCTATACGATCCTCGACAAGCTGCGCGACCAGGGTTTTCGCGCGCCGCTGCAGGTCTACCGGGCGCTGGAAAAGCTGCTCGAATATGGCGTCGTGCATCGCCTCGAAAGCATCAATTCCTTCGTCGCCTGCGCCCATCCCGGCGAGGATTGCCACAGCCACGGCATCGTCGCTTTCGCGATCTGCGAAAGCTGCGGCCAGGTGATCGAATTCCACGACCATGAGGTGGACCACCGCCTGATGGGATGGGTGCGCAGCCAGAAGTTCAAGCCGGCGAAAACGACGATCGAAATCCGCGGCACCTGCGAGGCTTGTGCGGCCTGAACCAGAAGCGGGGCCGGGTTACAGGGCCGATGCTCAGTGGACCGTCGATTCATCAGGGCGGATAAAATCGGCCTGTCCGACCATCTTTATCGCTTCAGCGATCCGGTTTGCGACCTCATCGGCGTCGCCTGAAATGGTCTCGTAGTTCTGCAGCAGGTCGGCAATGTTCTCCATTGCCTGTGACAGGCTATTGCTTTCCCCGAGGGCGGTCGAAGAGGCGTGGAGCATGTTGCTGAGCTTCAGCAGCAGCCGCTCGATCTCTTCCCTCGTCATTTCGTCGATACCCTTGGTCTCAGCCACGACCGCCCCCAACGATCAATCCGGAATCTGCTTGAAATGCGATTGCTAATCACTTGCATTAGCAAAACATAATTGCGAACTATTCGCAACAGAAAACGAAGGAATCTGCTGCCCTGCCGAACCGAAGGTGTAATCGGGAACGGGCATTGAGAGGGCCGTCACGTCTTTCATGATCAAGCACTGGCGCTGGGGCGGGCGGAGACCGCCGCGTACCACCGGCTGAGCTGCGTGGCGCTCTTGACCGCCTATGCCGAAAACGTCCTTCCCTGGTCCGTCACGAGCCACCCGCTGAAAGGCGAACCGTCGACGATCGATGCAGACGGCGAAAGGCGATGAGAATTAGGAAGTGGCCCTATCCGTCGACAGGGGCGAGTGCTGCAAGATGCAAGAGATCTTCGTTCTCCTCGGGCACGTCCTCTGCCAGGCGGGCTGCGGCGATAACCGGCAGCCAGGTGAAGATCTCGTCCGCGGGCAATTCGGCCGCCTTCGCATAGGTGACGACATAGGCCTCGGCGATTGCCGGGAGCACGCGGCGCATCAGGAGGTAGGTGCGGCAGACATCGGCGGCCGGGTTGCCGCTGCAGGCATCGAGCCAGTCAACGATCATGGCGTCACTGCCGGAGCCCAGGATATTCCAGGGATGGAAGTCACCGTGGCAGACCCTGTCACCATCGGGCAGGGCGGCAAGTGTGAGAAGCAGCCGGTCGCGCAGGTCTTGTGTCAGGGGTTCGGCGC
>Ga0209256_1003769_pt1 | contig 10213 bp, 9 predicted proteins | sample AraplaCol_mCL_r2_2_FD_184270 | JGI IMG/M metagenome (GOLD analysis project Ga0209256, IMG submission 184270) | Arabidopsis root microbial communities from North Carolina, USA - plate scrape MF_Col_mCL_r2 (SPAdes) (version 3) | ecosystem: Host-associated > Plants > Roots > Endosphere | place: USA...
ACGATGGAAGGGCTACAACAACAGGCGATGGTCAGCCGCTATCCTTTCAAGGATAGCCATTCGTTCAGGTGACCCTAAGCGAACCACCAAAGAACGGCGGGTCGCACGAGATGGTGCGGTGTGTAGCGCGCGCAGCGAACTTGGCTAGCAATCAGCAACGCTTGGAGAATTTGGCAGTGCTCTCAGTACCGAGCGTTGACCAGATATCGTCAACATAGGGTTTCAGCTGAGGGCCGACATGCGCTAATGCGGCATTAACTCTGCATCTGTCCCCGAACTCCAGCAGCGTCGCGATGTCCCCCGACAAAGCTGGCGTAGCTGCTTTTAAGGTCGCGAGCGTGTAGCTGTTCCAGAAATTGAACCGGGCCAGCAGACCTGTCTCTTCGGCCGGGGAAAACCGAGCCGACTGCGCCATTAAACTTGCGATCTCCTGTGGATCCTCGGCAATAGTCGATTGCACCGCAGCCATGCGCAGCCAAATATTGCTATTTGCCGGCATGCAGCGCAGTGCATGAACGAGGTAGTCTCGCGCCTGGGCGGCAGACGAGAGCCAAGCATCATAGTCGTGCTGCGGACTATGTTGGTCAAGGTCGAACAGGACCATCGTAAGTCCGGCCGCCACTACGTCGGATCGGCAGTACCCGCTCTTCGCTAGCTGCAGTGCGTCCTTCGACATCTCCTCGGCAAGCGGTGGGCTTACGCCACGGCCGGCTTCGATGCGCTCCGCAACAATTGAGACATCGACGGAACGTATACTCGTCCGCAACTCCGAAATCGCCAAGCCCAGAAGGGCGGTAGTCAAGAGGACAAAGGCAGATTGGACGAGCCGGTCTGCGACGTTCCTCACGGTGCCTCGGTGTAATAGCGAGAATATCTCTTATAATAATATTCGGAAGAGCCAAATGAGCGATAAAGCTTCATTTTGACCGGATCCACCTTCGTCAGAATCGCACCGACACACTTCGTGTAGAGATCCGGATCGAGCAAGAGCGAGGATTGCGCGACCTTGCGCGACGTCTTACCCCATTCGATGACGAAAACGAACGCATCCAGCTTTGAATTTATCGCCCGCGCATCGACGACAGGTGTCAGCGGTGGGAGGTCGACGATAACGTAGTCAAAGTTCTGCCGGGCAGTATCGAGAAGCTGCTCCATTGCCGGCGACGCAAGAAGTTCTGCCGAATGGGGAACACGACGACGTGCAACCATGGGGAGGAACATCAGCTTGGTGGCCGAGTCAAACATCACGAGGTCCTTCAGCGGCCTCTTTTCAACCAACGCTTCGAGAAGTCCCGCCTCTGCATGACGGCCAATGACCCTCGTTGCTCCAGGATTGCGCATGTCCGCATCGATCAGAAGGCAGCGCGCCCCCTGAAGGGAAAGAAGTTTGGCAAAATTGATAGACGTCGTCGACTTGCCTTCGCCCGGAAGGCTTGAAACGATGCCCACGACTTTGCATCGCTGCGAGGTAGCACTGACATCGATCGAAAGCTTCGCGTTTCGCAGCGTCTCGGCAAAGGCGGATAACGGATGCATCTCTGCATAGGTCGCTGCCGCGCTTCCTTTCGCAATGCTTCTCGAATTCGCAGGATCGGAAAGGGTCGCATCTTCCACATTGTTCTCGATGATGGGCATGATGCCGAGATATTCTATGTCCAGCATCTCTCTGACATCATCACCATTTCGGAAATAACGGTCGCGAAACTCGCGAAATGCGCCGATACCTGCACCGACCGAACAGCCTAGGAATGCCGCGAAAGCGATAATCAGGCTCCTCTTGGGTGCACTAGGCGCGGTCGGCGTTTGTGCCGCGCTGATGATGCGTGCGGCTGTGATCGGGAAGCTCTGCTGCTGAATGGCTTCTTGATAGCGCTGGAGGAAACTCTGATAGAGGTTTTTGTAAGTATCGCGCGTACGTTCTAGTTCCCGCAACTGGACCTGGGTTTCCCCGTTGGCCGCTGCGACTCCCGTTGCTTGGTCAACGCTGTTACGCAGCGAAGTCTCACGCGATTGGGCGACCTGCAGCTCGCTTTGATAGCTTTCTGCAATACGATTGAGCTCCTCGAACATAAGACGGGAATATTCCGCCATTTCCGCTCGCAAACGAACGGCCTGTACGTGATCAGGTCCGAGTCGCGCGGTGATTTCAGCTTCGAGCTTTGAGGCTTCCAGATATTTCTTGCGCAGATCATTCGATATCGAACTGTCCAGGACGTCAGTGACGATTGCATCAGTTTGATGCGCATCGATGATCGACTTGATACGGTCGTATTTTGCCTGGGCCTTTGCCGTGTCGCCTTGGGATGTGATCAATTGCTTGGTCAATTCGGAAAGTTGCTGTTCACTCAGCAACGTCCCGGTACCAGATTCCACGAGCCCGTGCTCGGTCCTGAATTTCTGAACCGCAAGGTCAGTATCCAGAGCTTGCTGCCGTAGCTCTTCTATGCGCTGTTGCAGCCAGTTCCCAGCGCGCTTTGTCGCTTCGTATTTCGAATTTAGCTTATCGACTAGGTACACATCGGCAATGCCCGCAGCGATGTCACGCGCGAGTTGAGGCGAAGGCGAAGTGTAGCTCAGATCGAGAACATATGACCGCCCGATACGCTCGACGTCAATGTTGCCGACAATTGTGGCAGCCGCACTGCGTCGTTTTGCGTCCCCGTCGTCCGCAGTCACTGTGCTCTGGGCGAACCACGATTTGAAACTTAATAAAGACTTGATGTTCGATAGCGAAAACAGCGACTTGTTCGGCGCCATGAAATCGCTGTTTTCCGTCAGCTTAAGCTTGTCAACAACGGCATAGGCGATGGAGTCTGACTTCAACAGCTCTAGCTGGCTGAGGACGGTGCCTTCATCGTCATCCAGCTGGCCGAAATCACCAAGCTGTTTGATGACCTGGTTATCGCTGCGGTCAATCAAAACACTTGTATCAGCAGTATACTGTGCAACCGATGTCAGAACGTATATGGCACCGAGAAGCGCAAAGACTCCGCCGGCGATCGCAACGCAGCGCCACTGCCGACGCACAATCGCCAGAACCTTGTCAAAATCGATGAAATCACCGTCGGATGCCCCATCCCGGGATAGATCGACGCGAGCAGGATTCTTGTCTGGTGACAGCAAATTCGATCTCCAACATTTTAATTCCAGCCACGGTCTAAATGCAATTTAAGCTATTGTATGGCTGGAATGCTCTGACTGGTCGATTGTCCCGGGTCAGTCGACGATTGACCACCGCCATTGCCGCTTAAGAATATTGTTCTGGACTCGTCAAACGAACCGCTAAAACCGGTGTTCGACGCCGCGAGTTTGCCGGGGCTCGTTTCACTTCCCTCAAAGGGCGAACCGCCGTCGCTCCCAGGGCCTGTCGTGCCGATCTGTCCGCCATTGCCGATCGCGGAGGCTCCAGCGCCAGCGCCCGCGCCGGCGCCTCCTGGACCAAGAGCGGCCGTGGCGGTTTCGCCAAGCGCCTTGGCGAAAGCGTCAACCAATGGCTGCAGGCGAGCGTCCGCCACTACTGCTTCCGCCACGGTCTTTTCGATCGTGAGCTTGTAGGCCGGATCCGGAGTCTCGCAGCTATTGGCGGCCCGAGCCAGTCCGGCACCGACGGCGGCCATTTGCGCGCTCGTCGCCTGCTTGGCCTGCTCGATGACGAGGGGCAACGCAGCGTCACTGCTGCCAACAAGCGAGCGCACCCGCGTGGAAAGGGCAAGACTATCTGTCAGATCCAGGAGGATCGCCGGCTTGCCGGAAAATGCGATGAGGTCCGTCGCTGGCAGGTTGGCCTGGCCGAGGCATCCGCCCGCCGCCATCGCCCCCGTCTGCCAAAGACCGAGGGCAGCCAAAAATACCGTCACTGCACTAATTGATTTCATGGCGCGGCTTTCCGACATCCACATAGCTCCTAACAATACAATCTGAACAGGGGTTCAGTTACTGAGATCTTCAACTGCGCGACGCGTATCATTTGCGTCGCCGGTGACGCCGGAAACAGTGGATGATACCGAGTTTACGATGTCAAGGAACTTGACCAGTTCAGTGGATGCCGAATTGGAAATATAGATAATATCCTTGTCCTGCATCTGGAATTCTCGGGCCGCAAAGAGCGTTGCCGGATCTCGCAGGTTGGCTCGGAACACGACCGGCACAGGATTGGCGGCGAAGTGTGACGTATCGACGTGCATGGCCTGCAGTGCTCTTCTATCAACCATGCGATAAAGCAGAACTTGGGCGGGATCGGCGCGATCATCACGCAGACCACCGGCCTTAGCGAGAGCTTCTCCGAGGTTGAGGTCAGACTCCTCGAAATCGAAGCGGCCGCTCACGCCCGCCGCACCGAGCATCACGTAAGTCCGTCGCTCGTGATCGATGGAGACGACGTCGTCCGGGGCGACATAAATGTTTTCAGCCGGATTGTTCAGCAGCGTGTCATAGGCCACGGTAGCCGTCCTGCCCTTGCGCTGCAATGTAACACTCGTCTCAACGTTATGTGTCGTCAATCCGCCTGCCGCCGAGATGACGTCCAGGACCCGGTCCCCGGCCGGACTGACTTCAATGCGTTGCGGGTTGTTGACATCGCCCAGGACCGAAACCTGGCTTGATCTCTGGCTCGTAGTGGTGACCACCACCTGTGGTTCGATAGCGCGGCTTGCCAGTCGATCCTCTATATCCTGTTCCACTGCCGTCTTTAGCCGTCCGGCGGCCGGTACACGCCCGGCGTAAGGGATCGTGATCGTGCCGTTGCGGTCGATCGTTTGCGTTGGCAAGGAAATGTAGTTCCCCGGCCGACTGCCGGCGTCCGAAGGAATGAAAAGACCCCCGGCCTGGGCTTCGAAGATGGCAACCTGGACTACGTCACCGTAGCCAAGCGGAATTTCCGGCGGGCCGCCGCGGCCACCACCAAAACCCTTGAGGCTGGTCGAGGTCGGCTGTGCGAAATAGGACAGAATACCTTTGTTTATGTCGACCAGAGCGTAATCAATGCCGACGCGCCGGTCCTTGGTTGTAACCTTGACCGCCGCTCCCTTGTCTATATCGCCGGCGTCTGGGCCGGATCGCGGAAGGGAGGTACAACTAGTTAACAGGGTTGATGCAACCAGGACAGCTGCAAGAGGACGCATACCGCATGTTTTAAAACGCATTGAACAACTCGCGTTGACGCCGTTGGCCGTAATGCCCTGCCATGGAAAAAAAGACAAGAGAATTTCCGATCTTTGAAAAGGGATGACAAACAACTGCTGAATACTGTGGTAAGCGGGCAACGCTGTGCAGATGCTCCAAAAATCTCCAGCAAAGACTCTGCGTTTCTAATTCCGGCTATAAAATCTTCACCATTCCGGAGTCAACATCGTTCCGGTTGGATATTGTCGTTGCGGGTTGTCCGGGCGTGGCGATCGCCGCCCCAAGCTGATAGAGACGGTCGCGCTCAGGAGCGCGGCGAAGAAAATCGCGAAGCCCGGGATTTGTAAAGAAAAATCGACAGTTCCGTGCAACAGCACTAGGATCGTGGCACAGATGCCGAGGACGACAAATGCGCGCCCACGCCTGCGGTGCTTTAAACCGCGCAGAAAAATTGCGAGAAGAACGACCAAAGCGACAATTAGTGTGACAAGGAACACAATGCCCAGGCCAAGAAAGGCTTCAAGATAGAAGTTGTGAGCCCGGTCGAAGACACCGAATATCCCGCAAGCAGGGTCGCGATAAGAAGAAAAGACGGTTCTGAACGTCCCGAGACCGGTTCCCGTCAACCAATAGTCTGAGACGGCGCGCCATATGCCAGGCAAAATGCACAATCGGTCATCATCAAGGAGCTCACGCTCCCTCGCACGCAGGATCGCTTGCCCTGAGAACGCGATAAAAACAAGAATAAGCAGGGCGCCAGCGACAACAATCCTCACAGCAGAGGGAACGCGACCCAGCATCGAGGCCGCAAGTCCGCCAGCCCTGTTTGAAGCCGCTATCCACATGACGAGGATGAATGTTGCGGCAAAGGTCGATGTGATCCCGGCGCGGGAGCGGCTGAGCATCAGAGCTGTAAAGCAGCTGCAGAGCAGCACTGCATAAAATCCCACGAAAACCAGCTTGGTTGTTCGGCCCGAGCTGCCAATCGGATAGGCTGCCGCCGACTTGACGCTCGTGTGTACGAGAATCGCAAGTGTGAGAAGTCCAACGCCAAAAAAGGTCGCCGCCGTATTTCGATTGACAAAAACGGCCGTCAGGCTGTCGAGGTAGGCAACCTTCCTCACCGCAATCAACGTGCTTGGCGAAGCCGCGAATTGCAGCAGGCCGAAAATGGCGATGAGACCGGATGTCACGCCCATTGCCTTGATAAGCCATTGTGCGCGTTCATCGTTGTCGCAAAGGCATAGCCCGGTTAAAAAGGTCATGAAGGGCAACGCGATGAAAAGGATCGCGCTGCGCGTGTCTGCCGGTTCTACCGAGATCGCGCCAGGCTGGCTGCCAATGACCTGCCTGACGGATTGCCAGGCGGAGTTCTCCAACCAATTGTTGGGAAGTGAAATCGTCTGCGTGAACGTCCACGCGGCGAGTATTACAAGCAGGGCCAGACCGACACGGAAAGCAGGTTTTACGTGTTGTGGCTCACCGTAGACTAGGCCCCCAATAACAGCAAGAACAAACATTCCGATCGCAGCGAAGGAAAAAGGAATTAGGGTAACGCTTCCAAATGGAATGATTGTGATGACGATCAAAAAGACAAAAAGCAAAAGCAACATATCGCGCAATGCGGGCATTTTGTCTAAAATATAGATCATTAGTATATTGTAATTCTCGAATAAGGTTGACGGTTGAAGTCATTCGCAAGCATTCCGCTCGCATACACGGCTTCGATGCTCCAGTCATCACAAAACTCGAAATAGATAAAATTTAAGCTATCGACTTAATCGGAGTGAGACAAGCTTCCTCTAAGGTTGGATCGAACAGGGGACGCGAGAGCTGGAATGTCGGGCTCAGGTGAAGCGCCGTCTCCTGAGTTGTCATCTGGCGCACGATACGAGCGCGCCGCGCCGACGGAGACTTGCGATGCGAAAAATCAAGGTTGCGCTCTTTGTTGCTACCGGTATGTTGGCTGCCTCTTTCGATCCGGTCTATGCTGCGGGTCCCGGCGGGATGACGCGAAACCTGTCGGACGGCTCGGCATTCGCATATATGGGACAGAAGCGCACGGTCGGTGCCCCTTTCGCTCAGGTCCTTTTTTGTACGCGCAACCCGAAAGAATGTTCTGACAACGAGGGCGAACCTGTCGTTGCTCTTGAAGAGAAAGCTCAACAGCAGCTCAAGGCCGTCAACCTTTCTGTTAACAAGACGATGATTGGCAAGAACGACAATGTCGGTGAGCTGGGAGGAGATATCTGGCAGGTCAACGTTCGGTCCGGTGATTGTGAAGATTTTGCGCTGACAAAACGTAGCCGTCTGCTTGCGCTTGGCTGGTCATCGCGGGCCATGCGGATCGCAACCGCCTTTACGCGTTCCGGTGAAGGTCACGCAGTACTCGTGGTCAGGACGACGACCGGCGATCTTGTGCTCGACAATCGTACGAACGCTATCAAAAACTGGCGCAATACCGACCTCAGATGGGACAAGATTCAATCGGACACGGACCCCTACATCTGGTATTCCCTTTGAGCCAAATACTGACGTAACATCGTTGGCGAGGCTGGGGATTGGCGAGGCGGCTGGCCAGTCAGAGCTCCAAAAATGCCGTCCGCTCCTCCACGCTGTTTTTATAAACCTTGGGCAAACTTTGCGACCCGCCGGTCGGCTTGAAATGACGCGGACCTTTTGGCCGCATCTTTTTACCCCTACCGCTGCGACGTGACAGCGGAAGCGAGGCTGCGTCTTGGCGGCCAAGATTTGCCTTGTCCTGCTTCTTCTGAGTGTCACCGAATTGAGCAAGCTTCTGTTGAATGTTTGATAATATGATGACGAGACAAGGGGCAAAGCCTCAAGCAGGCAGAACTTGAAGACGGAATAGATGCTTCACAACTTGATATCGTGGCGTCCAAAATTCGGCTTGTCTAAAGCCGGCAATAAAGACGGGCGCCTCCGGATTTTTCACCGCGAGGAAGATTTTGCCGCTGTCTACGCAATGAGCGATATCCATGGCTGCTACGAGCAGTTGGTCGAAGCGCACCACAAGATAGAGGAGGATGCAGCGAGGATTGAGGGCCCTAAACTCATTGCTCTCCTGGGCGACTATGTCGACCGAGGTCCGGATTCAGACAAGGTCCTGGAGTTCTTGTGCGAGCCGCCACCTCCTGGGCTTCAAAGGCTAGCGCTCTGCGGCAACCACGACGCCGAGTTTATAAATCTTTACCGCAGACCATCGACCTTGCGCCAATGGTTTGGTTTTGCTGGACCAGAAACGTTGAAGTCGTACGGTATTGATCCAAAGCTTATCTTGCAAAAACCGTCGGAGACAGGTCAATTCGATCGCGTCCTTCATGAGGCAGTTCCGAAGCATCATATAGACCTTCTGGAGTCCCTGCCTGTCCTGCTCCAGGTCGGACGTGTTCTTTTTGTCCACGCGGGGGTCCGGCCAGGGATCCAAATTGATAGACAGAAAGACAGTGACCTTATGTGGATACGTCAGCCGTTTCTGGCGGATGGTCCGGGTCTACCGTTTGTGGTCGTACACGGTCACACCCCCAGCGGCAGGCCCGACATAGGCACGCAACGAATTGGAATAGACACAGCGGTTTCAGTGACCGGAAGGCTCACGATACTGAAGATGAGCGCCGGTCGGTTTTCAACCCTTTAGTCCCTCGAACCTATTGTCTCTCCGCTCATTTGTTCGCTTCATGAAGTTGAAATTGGCGCACTTTCACCGGGCGATGACGCGACGGCGCATAGCCGCCGTCACGTCGAACTCCCACGACCTCAACACGTACCGCCCAGACCCCGATCTCGAAAGTGGTGATACTGCACCCAAGCCATCAGCTCCGTTCGCTTCCGTCGACGAAGAAGGTCCTGATCGCTTCCAACTCGTTTGGTTGAATATCGTGGCCGCCCGAATGCCATTCCGTCCGCACCTGGGCATTCTGGCCCTCGAAATAGGCGGAAAGCGCTTCGGTCAACGCGACAGGCGAAATCGGATCGCGCTGACCTGCCGTTATCAATATTCTGCGGCCGCTAAGGTCGGGATTGGCGCGAGGCCGAAAAGGGATAAGCGGATGAAGCAGCGCCGCTGAGTCGAACAGTCCCTTCTCGATAAGCACGTTCGCCAGAATGTTGGCGCCATTCGAAAATCCTAACCCGAGAATCCTGGATGCACCATGCGTCGAGGCCAGATCCTGGACGTAACCGCTCATCTTGTCCGTCGCCCGAGCGAGGTCAGCCATGTCGTAGACACCCTCGCCGGTTCGCCTGAAGAAGCGCGCCGCCCCGTACTCGGATACATCGCCGCGCGGCGAAACGATCGTCGCCTCCGGCAGCAATCGCCTGCCGAAATCGAAGAACTGGTTCTCGTCCCCGCCCGTCCCGTGGAGCACGAAAAGAATGGGCTTTCCGGGTGCACCGGCATGCAGCCGGTGCACATATCCATTGTTCGTCATCGTTCTGTCTCCGGTTAGGCTTCGAGCGGCTGGAGATGTTGCTCGATAAGGGCACGCAGATGCGCATGCTGCTGTGGCAGCTTCAATGCTTCGCCGAGGTGAGCCGTATCCTCGTCGCGGTCGAAGCCGGGTTCGTTGGTGGCGATCTCGAACAGTACGCCGCCAGGCGTGCGGAAATAGATTGCCCAGAAGTAATCGCGGTCGATGACCGGGGTGACCTGATAGCCAGTGTCCATCAACGCCTTGCGCACTTCGAGTTGCTTCTCGCGGTTTTCGACGGCGAAAGCGACATGGTGGACGGAACCGGCGCCCGGAAGCGCACGGGCAATATTGGGCATGGTTTCGAGATCGACGAGATGCGCACCGTTCCCGCCGGGAATGGTGAGGCGCTTGACGCCGTCGCGTTCTTCCTGAACTTCATAACCCATGAACTTCAGAAGTTCGGCCGTAGCACCATCATCTCTCAGCCGCATGGCAACGGAGTGGAAGCCCCTGATGGCATGATCTTCGCTGACGCCACCGTGCGTCCATGGAGCACGGGCGTCATCCTTGACCTCGACAAGTGCGAAGCCGTCGCCATCGGGACCAGCAAAACTCAGGCGTTTTTCACCAAAGGATTCTTCCGTCTTCAGGCCGGCGAC
>Ga0209256_1003780_pt1 | contig 10198 bp, 6 predicted proteins | sample AraplaCol_mCL_r2_2_FD_184270 | JGI IMG/M metagenome (GOLD analysis project Ga0209256, IMG submission 184270) | Arabidopsis root microbial communities from North Carolina, USA - plate scrape MF_Col_mCL_r2 (SPAdes) (version 3) | ecosystem: Host-associated > Plants > Roots > Endosphere | place: USA...
GAAGGCATTTCCCTGACAGCCCCTTACGGGATGGGTCTACTTAAGATTACGCAATCGTGATTGCGGTGATGCGGCGTATATAAGGAGCGGTTTTCTGGACTGCAAGGCGAGAAATGGCCCGGAATCCGGCAAAACGAATGTGTTGCATTCAATTTTGACAGTCGCCGGGAAAGAGCTTGCCTCATGTCCGCAAAGCGGTCGATATCTAGAGCATCGGCCTTGCGCCGGGCATGCAGCAAAGGATCTCACTGGCCCATGATCAGATCGAGCAGCGTCGTGCGCCGCGGTTGCACGGAAGAGGTCGTCTGCGGCCCGCCGACATCGCCCGGCGGCACCATGCCCTCATAGCCGGAACCGCCGCCTTCGGCAATGTCCGCAGGCGGAACCGGGCCGTTGCCGGAGGGCGCCGCCGGCTGCCGGGCAGGCGCTTGCGGATAGCGGTTTGCATTGTCGTTGCCGCCGAAGACGCCGGAAATGATGCCGCCGATCGTCGACGGCGGCGCCTCCGCCGTCATCGGTTGCCCGCCGCCCGACTGTGCACTACCCCCTTGTCCATCACCGGGGGCCGTCTGTGCCATCGGCTGACCACTGTTCGGATCGGCAGTCAACTGGCCGTTGCCGAAGAGCGGCGCCGGCGAAAGACCTTTGTGGGCGGCGATCATGAATTCCTTCCAGGCCTTTGCGGGCAAGCCGCCGCCGGTCACCTTCTTCATCGGCTTGCCGTCGTCATTGCCGAACCAGACGCCGGTGGTGAGGTTGCTGGTGAAGCCGACGAAGAGCGCGTCGCGCGAATTCTGCGTCGTGCCGGTCTTTCCGGCGGCCTGCCAGCCGGGGATCTTGGCGCTCTTGCCGGTGCCGTTGTCTATGACGCCCATCATCATTGCATCCATCTCGGCGACGATCTGCTCGGAGAGCACGCGCGGCGGGCTGTCATAGGTATTTTCGTACAGAACCTTGCCCTCGGCGGTCGTCACCCGGCGGATGACGTGCGGCGTCGCCTTGTAGCCGCCGTTCATGAAGGCGGCATAGGAGGCAGTGAGTTCCATCAGCGACACTTCGGACGTGCCGAGCGCGATCGAGGCGTTCGGCTGCAGTTCGCTTTCGATGCCGAGCCGGTGGGCAAGCTTGATCACCTGATCCGGCCCGTCATACATCACCAGCTGGGCGGCCACCGTGTTCAGCGACTTGGCAAGCGCGGTCGCCAGCGTCACTTCGCCATTGTATTTCTTCTCGTAATTTTCCGGTGTCCAGTCGCCGATCCGGATCGGCGCGTCATTGAACACCGAGTAGGGCGTCAGCCCTTTCTCGAGTGCGGCGGCATAGACGAAGGGCTTGAACGAGGAACCCGGCTGGCGCTTCGCCTTGACGGCGCGGTTGAACTGGCTCGTCGCATAGTCCCTGCCGCCGACCAGCGCCCGGATCGCGCCGGTGCCGTCGATCGAGACGAGGGCCGCCTGCGAGGCGTCGAGCTTGCCGCCCTCCTTGTCGAGCACGTCGACCAGCGATTGCTCGGCCTTCTTTTCCAGCGATTTGTCGATCGTCGTATCGACGATGACGTCTTCCTTGACGTCGCCTATCAGGCCCGGCAGCTCGTCCATCACCATGTCGGCGACATAGTGCCCGGCGCCCGACCAGTAACTCTTGGCCGAAGCCGGGGTCTGCGACATCGCGGTCTTGACTTCGGAATCGGTGATGAAGCCCTGTTCGCGCATTGCCGCGAGCACAAGCTGTGCGCGTGCATTCGCCGCTTCCGCATCGCGGGCCGGCGAAAGCCGCGACGGCGCCTTGAGCAGGCCGGCCAGCACCGCGGCCTCGCCGAGGTTCACGTCACGCGCCGATTTGTTGAAATAGCGGCGCGAGGCCGCCTCCACGCCATAGGCGTTCGATCCGAAGAACACCCGGTTGAGATACATCGCAAGGATCTGGTCCTTGGTGTATTTCTGCTCCAGCCAGAGCGAGAGCAGCACCTCCTGCACCTTGCGTTCCAGCGTCCTCTCAGGGGAGAGGAAGAGGTTCTTGGCAAGCTGTTGTGTCAGTGTCGAGCCACCCTGCACCATGTGGCCGGCCGTGAAGTTGGTCACTACAGCCCGGCCGAGGCCGAGCGGATCGACGCCGAAATGCGAATAGAAACGCCGATCCTCGATGGCGATGACGGCTTCCGGAATATAGGGCGACATGTTTTCGAGCGACAGCGCCTCGCCGCCGGTGGCGCCGCGATTGGCGATGACGCTGCCGTCGACGGCGGTGATCTTGACGTTCGGCGGCCGTTCCGGGATCGCCCATGTGCTGGCGCTCGGCATGCGCGAGCCATAATAAACCACCAGCCCGGCAACGCCGATGCCGGCCCAGATGAAAAGCACGACGCACCAGTAGATCACGCGGCGCATGAAACCGAAAAGGTCGCCGCCGTCACGCTCCCGCGGCTCGCGCCGCCGCCGGGGGGCGGCACGCTGCGGCGGCGGTTTTGAACCGCCGCGGCGCTGGGATCGGCTGCCGGCGATGCGATCGTCGGCATCGAGCGAAAATTCGTCATCGTCGCGTGCCGGGCGGCCGCTGAAGGACGGTTCTATTCTGTCGCCTGATCTGCCTCTGCCTGCCATCGCGGACCGGTCATACCCCATGTTCGATCGCGAAGCTTGGCTTCGCACAACGGTGCACTTGCGGGCGCCGTGATCATCCGACTGAACTGTAAATGCGGCGATTTAACGGGGTGTTAATAATGGAAATCAAAGCAGATCGCGCAGGTAAAGCGCGTCGCGTCAAACCGCATTGATACGGCGCGCCGTAAGTCCCAAACCGCCACAGATTTCTCTGCGACATGCATTGGCCTTCAAAACTGCCGGGCCTCGTAATCGTCGAGCGTTTCCGGGTCCTGCTTATATTCCCACTCGCCCAGATGAAAGCGGCGCCAGATCTGGCCGGAAGGATTGAGCTTCGCCCCATCGGTAAGGCGGACAGGCAGGAGTGGGTTGTGTTTATGCCAAACGGTAACATCTGTGGCGGCTGCCCGGGGGGCGAAAAGCCCCAGGAAAGCCAGGTAGTCTTGCGTCATCAGGGTCCAGCCTCGAACGGATTACGATCAATCCGCAACGCCACGAAATTGCAATAAACAACCCCGCAACACAAGAGCATCACGATACCCTCACATCAAATTGTCGTCGGCCTCTTGCGCGCATCCATGCCAATTTTCATGACTGTCGCAAATCTGACATAGCGCGCGCCGATTTGCGCTCGCCGGCGAGGCGGGCAGACGCACACAGGCGTCATATCTGCGCAGGCGGTAACGGTCGATTCGACAAAATTGAATGAAGCCGGCCTTGGAGAAATCCGGGGATGGAGGAAAGCCGGCTGAGGATGGCTCGTGGCCGTGACGCGGAAATGCACACGCTGCTTTCGGCGTTGCGTTGAACATCTTCCGTCTGGTCGGTGGAACCAATAGGCTCGGCGATTGTTTAAGGAGAAGCGGGACAACCCCTCACGTCCCGCGCATGATCGGCCGTCTCCCCTCAACACGCGCCGATCGACATCAGGCCCGGTGCATCCCTCATGGGAGCGCCGGGCTTTTTCTTGGATGGTTGCCTTGGCTGGCAAACCTCGAGAGAGGACGGCGCTGCCGCCCCTTCTGTTTCATTGGTCGCAGGAGGGATCGCCGGGGCGGCAATCAAAATCCCTACGGCCCGGTCTGCGATCATCGCCTCTCCGGTCGGCTCCTTGCCGGTCGTACCTTTGCCGATCGTCTCGTTGCCGATCGTCCCTTTGATTGACGCCGCGCCGATCCCGGTCACCATCACGCCAATCTCGGTCGCGATCCCGCTCGCGCCAGTTCCGGTCGCGATCCCGGTTATCCCGCTCGCGATTTAGGTTATCCCCGTCGCGATCTACGTTATCCCGATCCCGATCCCGATCCCGGTTGTCGCGGTCGCGGTAATAATAGTCCGGACCGCGGCTCCAGCGGTCACGCTCGCGATAGAAATCGCGGTTGCGGTAATAGCGGTCCCAATAATTATCGACGCTGAAGCGGATAACCGGAATGCCGAGCGGACGGTAATATTGCGGACCGACATAGATGCGGCGTTGCTGGTAGAGGGCCTGCACGTACTGGCCGGAGACCCAGCCGCGGCCGCCGTAGAACTCGACGTCGCACCAGTTGACGTCGGAAAGGCATCCGCGGATCTCGACCGAGGAACCGACCGGTATGACTGCGACGGCAGGATATCGGGTGCTCGGACCCGCACGCATGTTGACGTTCGCCGTCGAGTAGCCCTCGGCAGCCTGCGCTATGGCGGGCGCCAGCATGAACAGGCCGGCCGCTGCGATTTTAACAAAGAGATTTTTCACGCTTCTCAGTCCTCGTTGGCACGTTTTTCAGGCAGCAATTGGCCGTGTTTCCGTGGCATGTGCCCTTGAAACAAAAGATAGAGCGATCGCCCGCAGCTGTTAGGGCGCTATCATTCATCTTATCTTTCAATGGCTTATATGTCGTCCGCGATGAACGTAGCTTGAACGGCAAATCCGCGGCGCCTGAAGCTGCAACCAATGTTTCCGACTGGAGTTGGTGCCGTTAACGCCCCGTTAACCTTTCGCGGGCAGTCTCATTGCAATACCGCTTTCTCCTTGACCACGGATGAACTGGCACTGAGATGAGCGGACGACGAAAGGCCGGTTCGAACCGGCCTTTTTGTTGTCGCGATTTTCGCATGGCGCATCCTGAAGGCGCGCCTTTCCCTCTCAGGCGGCGAGCGCCTGCAGGATCCGTACCCAGGAGCGGATGCCCTTGTGGTAGGAGACAAGCTCGTATTTCTCGTTCGGCGAATGGATGCGGTCGTCACTGAGGCCGAAGCCGACCAGCAGCGATTCCATGCCGAGCATCTTCTGGAAGTCCCCCACGATCGGGATCGACCCGCCCATGCCGATGACGATGGCGGGTTTCGGCCATTCGTCGGACAGCGCGTTCTTCGCCTTGGTCAGAACCGGCGAATCATAGGAAAGGTGGATCGCCGGCGAGCCCCCATGCGGATGGAACTCGACCGAGCAATCGGCGGGAATCTTCGTGCTGATATAGCTACGGAAAGCCCTGCGGATGGCGTCTGGATCCTGCGTGCCGACAAGCCGGAACGAAACCTTGGCCGAAGCCTTGGCGGCGATCACCGTCTTGAAGCCTTCGCCGGTATATCCGCCCCAGATGCCGTTGATTTCGGCGGTCGGCCGCGCCCAGGTGAGTTCCAGCACCGAACGGCCCTTTTCGCCGGACGGAATGGAAAGGCCGACTTCGCCGAGGAAGCTCTCCGCGGTCCTGCCGAGCGTCTCCCAGGACGCCTTGATATTGTCGGGTGTTTCCTCGACGCCGTCATAGAAGCCGTCGAGCGTGATGCGGCCTGTCACGTCATGCAGGCCGGCAAGAGCCTCGACGAGAATATGGATCGGATTGGCCGCAGCGCCTCCGAACAGACCGGAATGCAGGTCGCGGTCGGCGGCCGTCACGATCACTTCCTCGCCGACGAGGCCACGCAATGCGGCGGCGATTGCCGGCGTGTCGCGGTCCCACATGCCTGTATCGCAGACGAGCGCATAATCGGCCTTGAGCTCGGCGGCATTGGCTTCGAGGAAGGGCTTCAGGGATGGCGAGCCGGATTCTTCCTCGCCCTCGAAGAGAATGGTGATGCGGCAGGGAAGCGCGCCGTTGATCTCCTTATAGGCGCGGCAGGCCTCGACGAAGGTCATCAACTGGCCTTTGTCGTCCGAGGTGCCGCGGCCGGTCAAAATCTTGCGACCCTCGCCGAGATCCTTGATCGACGGCTGGAACGGATCGTTTTCCCACAGCTCGATCGGATCGACCGGCTGGACGTCGTAATGGCCGTAAAAGAGAACATGCGGTGCATCGGAAGCAGCGCCGGCATGGTGGGCGACCACCATCGGATGGCCAGGCGTGTCGCGCACCGAGGCCGTAAAGCCGAGCCCTTCAAGATAAGCGACGAGCCATTCCGCCGCCTTTCGGCATTCGGCCTTATAGGCGGGATCAGTGGAAATCGACTGGATGCGCAGAAGTTCGAATAGCTTGTCGAGGCTCGATGGAAGGTTCTGGTCCGCGCGCGCAAGCACCTGATTGATATCGGTCATTTTCGACTCCTTTTGAAATTCGGCCGGACGATAGACCAAACCAGAAAGGCAGGCGAGGCGGAAAAACAAAAAATCGGCGGCGCGAAAGACCGGCGGGGCATGGATCAATATCAGGAAGATTTACTGAATAATATAGAAGAGAATACTAATTCAATTTACGGTTATTTAGCATAACCTAAATAACCTGATCGAATTCAGCTGTGGGAGGGGCAGATGTTTTCGGTCATCGCATGTATTCGGGACAATCACGATTGGCGGCTGGTGATTGCGGCGGCAGCGGTCTGTCTGGTCGGCGCGATGGCGGCGATGCTGCCGCTTTCCCGCGCCCAGGAATGCGATGCCGGGCGGCGCAAACTCTGGATTGGCGCCTCGGCATTTGCTTTCGGCACCGGCGTATGGGCAACGCACTTCATTGCGATGCTGGCTTATGACGGCGGCATGCCGATCGGCTACCAGCTGGGCCTGACGGCGCTTTCCTTCCTCTTGTCGGTTGCCGGTTCGTGGGCGGCGATCCTCGTCGCTTCGGAAAGCCGCGGCAGGCTTTCTCGCGTGCGCGGCGGCGTTCTGATGGCGCTCGGCATCGCCTCCATGCACCTGACCGGCATGCAGGCGATCGAAACGCCGGCGGTAATCGTTTATGATCCCTTCATGACGCTGACTGCGGTTCTCGCAGGAGCGCTGTTGTCGAGCGCCGCCTTCCACGCTTTTTTCGAATTGAAGGGGCCGAGGCGGCTCCTCGCCTCGTCCATCACTTTCGTCCTCGCGATCTGCGCTCTCCATTTCATCTCGATGGCCAGCATCACCCTCGTACCGGATCCCGGCAAAGAGGTTCCGGCAACGGTGCTCGACGCCAGCCTGCTCGCCGCGATCGTCGTGGCGGCGGCGACGACGCTCATTCTGATTGCGCTCGCGGTGGTCTTTATCGAAAGCCACCTGACGGATCTGAGGGGGCTCGCGAATGCCTCGCAGGAAGGACTGCTGATCCTGCGGGAAGGCCGGATCATCGATGCCAATGAACGCTTTCAGGGGCTTTCCGGCTGGAAGCTTGCCGATCTTGCCGGCAAGGCGCCCTCGGCTGTTTTGACCGCTATTCAGGGGACTGGGCAGAACAAGCCAGGCGAAACGCTGCTCAACACCAGGAACGGCAAGGAGATTGCCGTCGAAGTGACCGCGAGCAGGATTGTTTATCGCGGACACAATTGCGAGGTGCTGGCGGTGCGCGATCTCACCGAGCGCAGGCAGGCCGAGGAGATGATCGAGCATCTCGCCCACCACGACGTGCTCACCGATCTGCCGAACAGGTCATTGTTCGATACCCGCATCCGGCAGGCGTTGCAGATGGCCGAACGAAAGAACAGCGAGGTTGCCCTCTTCTATCTCGACCTCGATCGCTTCAAAGCCGTCAACGATATCTTCGGTCATGCCGAAGGCGACCGCATTCTCGGCAAGGTCGCCTCGATCCTGCGCCGCGTGGCCGATGAGAGCGATACGATCGCCCGCCTCGGCGGCGATGAATTCGCCATCCTTCAGCCCGCCGGACAGCAGCCGGCAGCGGCGCAAAAGCTTGCGGCGGCGATACTCGACGAATTCGCCGCCGAGATGGACACGGCGCGTGACCCCACAGCCGTTGGTGTCAGCGTCGGCATCGCACTCTATCCGGCGGACGGCGCTGCTGCTGAAGAACTCTGCAACAATGCCGATATTGCACTTTACCGCGCCAAGCATGACGGTCGCGGCAAGGTCTGTTTCTTCGACGCGGAAATGGATAAGGCGGCACGGAACCGCCGCCAGATCGAAAGCGAACTGCGCCATGCGATCATCCGCAACCAGATCCATGTCAGCTATCAGCCGATCCTCGATGCGCTGAGCGGCGAGATTGGCGGCTATGAGGCCCTGATGCGCTGGAACCGGCCAGGTCACGGCTTGACCGAGCCCGATATCTTCATCCCGATCGCCGAGGAAAGCGGCTCGATCGTCCAACTCGGTGAATGGGTGTTGCAGCAGGCCTGCAGGGAGGCCGTGCGCTGGCCGCTGCCGTTGATGATCGCCGTCAATCTCTCGCCGGTGCAATTCATGCTGCCGAACCTCTGTGAGCGGATCGAGGCGATCCTCGCCGAAACCGGGCTTGCACCCAGCCGGCTGGAGCTCGAGATCACCGAGGCGGCCCTCATGCGCGATCGCGACCGGGTGATGACGATGTTGCTGCGGCTGCACAAGCTCGGCGTGCACATCGTCATGGATGATTTCGGCACCGGTTTTTCCTCGCTTTCCAACCTGCGTTCATTCCCTTTCGACAAGATCAAGGTCGACCGCAGTTTCACCGGCCTGTTGGAACATGATGCGGCGGCGCGCTCGATCGTGCGCGCCATCATTGGTCTTGGCCACAGCCTCGGCATGCCGGTGGTGACGGAGGGCGTGGAAACCGAAATGCAGCGCCGGATCGTCGTCGAGGAAGGCTGCGCGCAAGTACAGGGCCTTTTGCTTGGCAAGCCGGATATCGAACCGAGCGTCAAGCTTGCCGCCCACGAAAACGTCCTGACCGCGCAGATTGAAACCGGCGTGTTCTCGTTACGACACGCACACAGTGCTGGCGAATGAGCTTCTTCACAGCGCCTTGGCGTTTTCCAGAAGCCGGCGGATATATTCGAGCGTCAGCTCGCGCTCGAAGACCCGAAAACCTTTAAACAGCGCAAGGTCGGCCTCCCGCGCGATCTCGATCGCCTCGGCCTCCATGGCGCGGGCCTTCGGCGTCAGGAAGAGCAGTTGCGCCCGCCTGTCGGAGGGATGTGGACGGCGTTCGATCAATCCGTCGCGGACCATGCGCGAAAGCGTATTGGCCATGGTCGCCTGCTCGATATCGACCCGCTCGAGAAGCTGTTTCTGGGTCAGCCCGTCTTCGGCCCAGAGTTCCAGCAGAATGGGGAATTGGCCCGGAGAAAAACCCAGACCGACCGCGCGCTGGTGCAGCGAGCGGGCAAAACCCTTCGCCAGTTGGCTGGCAAGGTAGGCTCCCGAATCCATGCGGTTAAATCCCATGATTGCAAGTTAGGCTCAAAACCATGCTGGAGACAATGCAGCAAATCGCAGGCGATGCTTCATAAGATGCAAGCCGCGACGATAATTTCGAGTGGCTGGAAAAAACAAAAGTCGCCATGGCCTGGAGGTTGGCCATGGCGACTTTAAAGTGGGGACAAAGGCCCGGAGAGGGGGATAAGGCCTTTGTCCAAGCCTGACGCGGCGGGGGACAAGCCGGTAATCAGACCCGCGGCGCGATCAAGCGCCGGTGACATGGATTTGTGGCTGCGAATGTGGTTTTTCAAGGGAGAGCGATCGTTACAAATCGGTAACAGTTTGGTGAGCAGGAATAGACGGCGCTGCGCACGCTGAATCCTTTTTGCGCGCCGAACTTTATATGGACCTCGTCCAATGCCCGCGCTATCCATGCACGCATGAAAAAAGGCGATCACCTCTTCCTAATCGATGGTTCCGGATTCATCTTCCGGGCGTTTCATGCATTGCCACCGCTGACCCGCAAGACGGACGGCTTGCCGATCGGCGCCGTGTCCGGTTTCTGCAACATGCTGTGGAAGCTCTTGAGGGATGCACGCAATACCGATGTCGGCGTGACGCCGACACATCTTGCCGTCATCTTCGATTATTCTGCCAAGACGTTTCGCAAGGATCTCTACGACGCCTACAAGGCGAACCGCTCCGCCCCGCCGGAAGAGCTCATCCCGCAATTCGGCCTCATAAGAGAGGCGACCCGCGCCTTCAATCTGCCCTGCATCGAGACCCAAGGTTTTGAGGCCGACGACATCATCGCCACCTACGCCCGCCAGGCCGAGGCAGCAGGCGCCGATGTCACCATCGTCTCCTCCGACAAGGATCTGATGCAGCTCGTCAGCCCCAATGTCCATATGTATGACAGCATGAAGGACAAGCAGATCGGCATTCCCGATGTCATCGAAAAATGGGGCGTGCCGCCTGAAAAGATGATCGACCTGCAGGCGATGACCGGTGATTCGGTCGACAATGTCCCCGGCATTCCCGGCATCGGCCCGAAAACCGCCGCCCAGCTCCT
>Ga0209256_1003788_pt1 | contig 10176 bp, 8 predicted proteins | sample AraplaCol_mCL_r2_2_FD_184270 | JGI IMG/M metagenome (GOLD analysis project Ga0209256, IMG submission 184270) | Arabidopsis root microbial communities from North Carolina, USA - plate scrape MF_Col_mCL_r2 (SPAdes) (version 3) | ecosystem: Host-associated > Plants > Roots > Endosphere | place: USA...
GGCGGCTGGCCCTCGCCGACCAACTTCAGATGCTCCTGATAGAACGCTTCGATGGGGGCCTTTTCTGCACCCTGGGCCCCTTGCATTCTCAAATAGTGGAGCAGCTGCATTTGCGAGCCAAAGATGAGGTTGTAAGTTTGCTCAAACATGCAAACGTCGCGAAGCGCCAGGATTACTTCCCGGGCGCGGGCCGGGGTTGCTGCAGCTTGGTCGACAGGGTCACTCAGCTCCGCCGCTGGCTTGGCCTGCTCCTGATTCGACGGAACTGGAGCGGATGCCTCAATCTCGGCGCCGATAGCCTTGAATTTTGTCAACCGACTGACAAGCTCTCTGATTGGCTCTCTGAACACGCGCATAAAAATGCCGCCTAATACCAACGCCGCTACCGGCCAAGAGAGAAAGACTTTCAGGAATTCAAGTATCAGCGGCCAGTTCGCATAGCAGTTTTGCATCGCACCCTTTCAGTAGTCCTGTGACTTTAAATGGATGAAGGTACGGCGCTTTAACGGGCCGTCCCGTGACTATCTTTTGAAGTTTTCAGCGAGCCTGCCTCGACCCCCGTTAAAGGTAAGCGCGAAGCAAGGGCATCCCGACGTAGACGCTTGAAGGCAGTTGATCAGCGTAGCCTGTTAGAGGAGAGCTTGGAACGCTGGTAATAAGCCTGTGTGGTGCACAAGCATACGGTGTAACTCGGCCAACCGGTGTTCCCCACATGAGATGATTTATCGCAGCCTGCAGTGGTTGCCTTGGGACCGCCCGGCCCTGTCTTTACGAGCATGGAGAACTCATGAGAGACACTGGAAACGAATCCAGTGTCTAGTTGTGACCGTCCGCCGCAGAAGGATCAGCGGCCTGCTATAGCGCCAGTGTGCAGCAAATAGATACCGCACAAGGCAGACCTACTGAATGTTGTCGGCAATTGATAACAGCAAACCTGTTACATCGTCGCGGTATTCTGGCGACTGGCACGATTTTTCCAAAAACCGAAACACCTCGGCCTTCAAAAAGGAATTCTCTGCGAATCTTTCCTGAATCACTTGTCCTATATATGGCCCAAAACTTTGGGAAATACCTTGCGGCGTGCGTTCATATTGAATTTCACCGTTAAACCAGCGGGCAAAATGATTTAGCCAAGGAAAAAACTCGGGGTCCAATATGTCTTCCTGATAGCGAGATCGAATCTTAAAAACTTCATTCCAAGTTTCTGCTTGCTCTGCTGGGTTTCCCATGAAATCAATTTGCCATCGAGGAAGAAAAAAATTCATCCGCTTGTTCCCTTTGCCCCACACACTATTGGATAGCACAATTTGATATGTCGGTCCTTGATACGGATCACTGCTACGGCGCCTCGCGTTGGCCGAGTTATGAAGTATGTCGGTCATTCCTTTGAAGGTTGCATTGCATGCATCACACATCGGACAGAGATTTCGGAGGTCTGCTCCAGCGAATGGATATCGTGAGATTGCCATCCAATGATCAAGGTGATGGCGAGGCCCCTTCTTGCCGCGCATCGGGCTAAGCCCACAGAACGGACATATGCGATCTGGCAGGTGATCATAGATATCCGAATAGTGCCGATCTCGAACAGGGCTTCCTGAATCGTCTTCGCGTGAAAGCTGCCCAAAGGCGTATTCGAACAGATCTTTGATCGCCTCCTCGATGTCAGCCAAGTTCGAAATTACAGGACACGCCTGCTGATTTCCAAGTATGGCCGGTAAGTTAGTTTGAGCGGCAAGTGCGCTTTGGATCAACATGCGAGAGGGAGTTGCGAGTTTCCGGTACTCGGTAAAAAACTTTTTGAGCTTCTTGTTGAACCCCGAATGGCGTATTAGCCAAGCTCTTCTTATTGCAGTTGCTGTTAATGGTGGCCAGGCCGGAACGGGTTGTGCGGCATCGATTGCCATCATCCCCTCTGAAAGAGTCGTCGTCACCAGTGGGCCTATCCAATTGTGGCTCAATGCCGCAGGAGAAAACGAAAAAAGCATCTCTATTGGCTTCTCAGCTTCCTAAGATGATCGGCCACAAGGCCTTTCCCGAGTGACGGACCAAGCATTCCTAATCCACGCTCCACGGTTTGTAAGTCCGCTGAATCAAGCAGTGACTCAATCTTTGCTTCTGCGATGCGCGAAATATTGGGTTCCACCTTGAAGCAATTCTCCAAAATTCTGTCGTACTCCGCCCCAAATGTTTCAATGATCGGCTGTGCAACAGTGACCTTCCCCTCGTTGCGCGAAAATATCATGATGTGATCTCTCGGCATATCAGAAGGGACGAACGGAGCATGAGTGGTCATTAACAGCTCTTGATTGCCTCGGGAGCCCGTGAGCTTCTTCAGACGCTGCACAAATTTCACTCGCCATAGTGGATTGAAGTGCGACTCGGGCTCGTCTAATAAAAATAGCGCATTGACATCCTCCACCATGGCGTAAACGCCGAGTACGAGGGCTTGCTGATGCTCGCCATCGGAGAGTGTCACGTAGTCCACTGGCTCTTCGCGTTTTCCGTTTGGCCAAAAGCGAAATTCTTCAAACCCGAACACCAATTCCTCCTGTTGGGGCTCTGGAAGCCTAAGCGCAAATCTTCGATCCTTTACAGCTCTCTCAAGGCGTCTCCGTGCAGGCCTAGGGATCGCGAGATCGTTTAGCAGCGCGAGTTTGTGAAGGTCGCGGTAAAGATCGAATGCGCTATTCCAATAGTGAGCAAACGCTGATCTCGTTGCTTTGGAGATAAAAAAATCAAATGTGTAAGTCTCAGTCTCTGGCTCCAAGTGCCAGCATGTGGCAATTTTTTGAAGCCGCTCAATAATTTGTTCTAGCTCCTTAGTGAGTTGGATGCCTTTGCGCCTAGGCTTTTTTGCCTGCCGAGCTGAAGCGCGATTGATGACGGAATGCGCAAGTCGCACTGTGCAGCGGCAAGACGCCAAATCTGCTAAATTTGCATGGTCCAGGATCTCCTTGCGTACTGCCGGTTTACCAAGAATCATGTTGGCAAAAAGAACTTCCAAATTTGTGCCATAATCAATCATCATCATCCGGTTGTCAGCTACGCCGCTATCGGCCGCTTTCTGCAATGCTGCCGACGCAACATCGCTTGCATAGCCACTTCTGCTCGCGAGAAACGGTAAGCTCAAAGTCTCATTGTCGCCAGAGGTGTAACCGATGATGAGTGATGGTAGATAGCGTCCAAAGGCTTCCTCCGAGGCAGTTATTATCTTTTCTCCGCAGTGCAGCTCAATGGCGGGTTTCGTTCGACCCTTCCTTTTTCGAACTAAGCTCACCTCTTCTACGGCTGATGATCCTCGCGGCGCAATTGAGTAAGTCAACTCGAATGCTAATTTTTCGTTGGAACTAACTCGCTCTTGGTTTGGGGCGTGTGCGTGCCAAGCCGTTTGAAAAATCTCAGCGATGAGTTGCAGGAATTGCGATTTCCCAGATCCGTTAGGTCCTATCAAACAAAGTGGTGAAAGTGCAGCCTTGACATCGTCCGACACTTCGCGGCCGAACAAAATGTCCGCACCGTCAAACAATGCTCCCCCAGCACCAGACTCTTCTACCTGCAGTCGCCGCAATCTCATTTTTTACTCCTCTTTAACAGGATGCGCCCGGTGGTAGCGTCGAAGTCTTGGGTCAATTCCGGCGCCTTTCCTCCAAGCAGCTCAAAAATCGCATCGCGCATCGTATCTCGCTCAAGTGATATGCGCTTGGCAAGATCTTCAAAAATCACACCTTCCTTGGGCCAGTCAAGACTGTCTTTGAGCAGCCACTCTCGTGGGTTATCCGCCATCAGGTTCTCCGGTTGCGCGCTCAACTGAGGTTCTGGAAGCTGGGGTTGAGCTGATTTTTGAATCTGGAGGAGTAATTCTTTACTCCCATTCTCTGCTCGATCAAATTCGCCTTTTTCGCTCTTAAATGCCTTTGAAAGAATAGCGCTGTACAAGCTTTCAAGCATGCCGAGGCTCTTTCCACTTTCCGCTTCTACACGACGCAACCAGCTAAACGCAGCATCGAGCTTGCTCACAATCTCATCTTGCTCTTCCATTGGGAGGACGGGAATAGAGAGCGCACCTAGTTGCTTGGCGTTGACATTGTGAACCCCACTCGTTGATGTCACTTCAGACTCAATTTGCGCGCGCAACGATGGGGCTTGAACCATGTACGCAAGATAATGTGAATTGATCGCATCGGCTTGCGGTCGAATGCGAATCAAGTAGCCAGCGTAGGCCATGCCAGCCGCCTCCTCGCCGACGACTGCTGGGCGCCCGACCAAGTCCGGGCTTCCATTGGATCTCACCACCAGCAGGTCGCCAATTTTCAGCCGAAGACGCTCGTATTCATGTTCGTCGAACTCCGAATACTTCAGTCCGCTCAGATCAATCTGTCCGCCACTGATATTCGGAATGCGCAAGACAGCAACGCCTCTGGCTTCGATATGAGATTTGCGTGCGGTCCCATAGCTCAATTCTTCTGAAACTTCGTGAAGCGGACAATGAGGCGAATTGAATCGTCCTATCAGACTTCCGTCATAAGCGGCTTGGAGGAGTCTCAACTTGTATTGCTGCAGCAACGGCTGAACTCGCATCAGTTCTGCTCGTGCTCTCGCAATTTTTTCGAAAAGACCGTCAAGCCGATCTACGATTCGACGTTGCTCTGCCATAGGCGCGATGGGGATTTGCATTGAAGCTACGCGGCTACCCGATAACTCCAAAAATGTAGTACCGCTCGCTAGCGATTGGGCATAATCCTTAGCACTTAGCAAGTAGTAGCGCACAAATTCTGGCAGCATCTCGCCGCGCAAAACCAAGGATTTGAAGCCTTGATTTGTGCAGAGCTCGTTCTCTGCAATTACGCAATACCCGATAGGCGCGCGTGAAGAAAAGAGTACACTTCCTTTAGGTATCAATCGGGCACCGCAGTTTTGATAGCCCCGATATGAGAGATCACGCCGACCTCTAGAAATATAGGCCGACTCGTAGCCGGTCAGGTCTGCGGGGGTAATCCACGGTATGCCGCTTTCTGCAAAGTTGTTCTCGTCCCTGCTAGGGGGAGTCCCTCCTCCCACAATCTGTGCAATGTCCGAGGTCTTCGCCCAAGCCCAGCCTGGGGGCAAACTCCAACGAGGTTCATTCATTTGCTTGGCTCGTCAACCTCAATAAAGTCACTGGCAAGTGACTCAATTTCGCTAACAGCCGCGCGCAAATGTGTAAGCAGGGCAGCAGCAATCTCGTCCGGCTCCAGAAGGTGTTCGAGATGTCCTGTCTCTTCGCCCATCCAAGACGGATTAAGATTGTCTTGGCGCTCTGCAATTTCAGCGCGGCTAAACCGCTTCCATCGTCCATCGAAACCTTCCTCGCTTCGCGCTGCCAAACCGTTCGGATTGTCTCCAAAGGCCTCCACGAACTGCTTGAAGTCGTTGTCTGCCAGTGGCCGCGTACGGCCAAAGCGAGGCATGTCATGACGCAAGTCATAGAACCAAATTTCCTCGGTCCCCGGCTCGCCTGGTTTACAACGATTGAAGAACAACACATTTGTCTGGACCCCGGGGCTGTAAAAAATTCCCGTAGGAAGCCGCAAGACCGTATGTAGTTGACATTCGCTCATCAGTTTTTGTCGAATTTTTCGGCCGGCCCCTCCCTCAAACAATACGTTATCCGGCAAGACAACAGCGGCCCGCCCGCCAGGCTTTAGGCTCAACTGAATGTGCTGAAGAAACGCCAGCTGCTTGTTGGACGTAGGTACAGGAATGTCTTCCCTCTGAGCTCTTGCGCTTCCGGCTTTGTTGCCAAACGGAGGATTGGCAAGCACAACGTCAGCTGGCGACAGTTGCTCAGCATCTTTTGTCAGAGCGTCTCCCAGGATCAGTTTCGAATCCAAGTCGTGCAAAAAGCTGTTCATTAGCGCGATGCGATAGGTCCCTTTCTCTATTTCAATTCCTTCGTATTTGGGCGGCTCTTTGGCATAGGCCTTCGCGCTCGCGTGTCGCCTTAAGCAATCGTTCGCTGAAATAAGAAATCCTCCGGTCCCCATGGCCGGATCCTGAATGATTTCGCCAGGCTTTGGCCTCAGCAAAGCGACCATACAATCGACCAAAGGACGCGGCGTGAAGTACTGGCCTGCGCCAGAACGGGAGTCTTGAGAGTTCTTGGCGAGCAGGCCTTCATAGACCTCACCCATTCGGTCTTTTCCGAGATAGTTCCAGTCTAATCTGGCAATGCCCTGAATTACTGCGCTAAGATTTTCTGAGTGTGAAAAAACAGTGGTGGGAAATGCATAAATCTTTCTTACTTTCTCTGTTGAGGCGTGCCCGCCTAGATAGGTTAGCATTTCCCGATAGAAACTAAGAAGATCGTCGCCTTGATAATTAACGAGATTGTCCCAGCGATAACCTTTGGGTAAATTTTCTTCGGATTTGTTTTCTTTGGCGATTTTCAAAAAAAGCAGATAGGTTAGTTCGGATATATATTCGTGATAGCTAACGCCATCGCCCCGCAAAATATGACATAGGCTCCAAATTTTCTGGACAATGGTTTCGGTTTTCATTTTTTAATCTAAAAGCAAATTCATCAAAATATTCTAGTGTCACCTCTCGACCCATTAGAGGCGGTTTCACTATAGTTCTGCCTAGTGACTGCTGTATCTAGAGGCTGTGAATGGGTTCGTGGGCAAAATAAAGGTGAAAGCGTTGAGCGTCTCATTCCCTGTTGTGATTGCTTTAGTTCTCAATGAAAGGCAACTGCGCGCGTTGGGCGAGGATTGGTGGCGTCAACTCGTTGCTAGAACCTGGTCGCCGTCGACGGCAAGCGGTAGTGGGTGGTTCGACTCTCTGCTCAGACCTCTCTTTGCGCAGTTCACAGAAGTTGGCTTGCTCACGCGATTGTCGATGACAGCAATGGTTCGCATGGCGAGGTGTCAGAAAATGAAAGCTGATGCTGGTTTCTGGATCGTAGGTCTGGAGAATTGAGTAGCAGAAAGAGAACAGAAATGCGTCGGTTGATTCCTTGATCTTGCCGTGGCGGGCGTTTTCACCATTGGCCGGCTGCTCGGCGGCGTCATCTGCCTGATTCGTCAGATCACCTTGATCGGATGGCTGCCGGTGACGTTATGGGCCGTGTACAGGCTCGGCCAGTACAAGACCGACAAGAAGATCGAAAAGGCGCGCAACCAAAGGGCCTGACCAAGACGGGCACCGCTGAAAGCTTGCCCGTGCTTATCTCATTCTGGCCGTGCACATCGCTGGAAGTTCAATCGGCAGCATGCGCTGATCTGCAAGAAGGCCGGCGCCCCCAGGTGTCGGTGCGCTTGGCCCGGTGGGTGGATTCCTATTGCATTGGCGGTGCGGTGTATGTCCTTCACTTCCTTCCCTGATGTTCGGCATACCGAACATCAGGCAGCGGCGTGCGGGAATCGGCCTCCGCCTGTCGAAAATCGCGGTTTTCTGAAGACTTACCCGGTTGCCGGCTTGGCTCGGAGTTCCTTCCGGTAGCGCTTCATGAGGGAGTGCATCAGCTCTGCCGGATCTGTTTCGAGCCCGTTGCACAGAAGAACGAGGCTGGTCAGCGAAGGACTGGAGGTGCCGGTCTCGAGCTTGGCGATGAACGTGCGATTGAGTCCCGACGCAAATCCCAGCTCCTCCTGATTGAAGCCACGCGCTGCCCGCCGAGCTTTTAGCTCGGCTGCAAAGGCTTTCAGCAGTGCGGGATCCTGCGTCGATCGCATGCGATGACTCTCATCGCGCGGTCTTCTTTATGCACCCGCTTGTATGGTACAAAAAGAGATGCACGACTCGCTCCGTATCGAATTTGGATCGCAGAGGGAGTCGGAGAACCGGCCAGAACTTCCCCCATTCAGGCCATCCTTGGGGAGCGAAATACAAATGACGCATCGCCACATCGCCTCGCCCCTGCCTACGGCACGTCCGCTGCGCCTGCCCGTCTCGGTGACACGTGCGCGGTCTCGGCGACCGGCGCCCGTCGCGCGCAGCCTGTCGGCGGTCCGCATCGGCGCACAGGTGAGGGCACTGCGCATGGCGGCCGGACTGTCGGCCGGGCAACTCGCGTTGGCGTCGGGGATCTCCGCCTCGATGCTTTCGCGCATCGAGCGGGGCTTGGTTTCACCTTCGGTGGAGACCTTGGAACGGCTCGCGCAAGGTTTGCTCGTGCCGGTGTCGCGCTTCTTCGGCGATCAGGCCCGACGCACGGACTTCTGCCATGTGCGGGCAGGGCAGGGGCTCGTGGTCGACCGCATCGGTGCCGTGGCGGACTACCGGTATGAACTGCTCGGGCATTCGCTGTCCGGCAACCTGTTCGTGGAGCCCTACCTGGTGACACTGCTGCCGGAGGCTGGGCCGTACGTGACCTTCCAGCACCCGGGGCTCAAGTTCCTGTACTTTTTGTCAGGGTCGGTCACCTACCGCTACGGCGTGAAGGCGGTCGAGGTGGGGGCAGGGGACACGCTGCTGTTCGATGCGACGGCACTGCACGGCATCGAAGTGATCCATTCGGGGCCGGTGTCGTACCTCTCGGTGGTGTCCACGTTGCGCGAGTGATCTTCGAATTGGGGTCTGTGCAGAGCGAGGGTTGTACGCTCGCGACGGCTTCCGGAGTCGGCGCTCGTCCGGTGGGAGGCGGTTCTCTCCGGGCATCACAATCGCGTTTACTTCGACAGCGATCGGATCGCAACCTGCGGTCCTTGCAGGATGTACGAGCCCTACTTCGAGAACCTGGATGGCACCCCGGCAGCGTGGGCGGCTGCTGCCGACGCGGCCGCCAGTGCGTACCTGGACGGCAGGCCGAGACGCAGCAGTCAGCGGGAAACCACCGGCTCTCAGCGTGACGCCGCGTTCTGGCGCTGCCCGGCCTGGATGGACGCGCCGCCTGTCTGCTGGCATGGCGAGGCTTCTCGATTGGCGCTGGTGCGCTACTTCTCCCAGGAGCCGGTGTCGAACCCGGCGTTGCTCGAGCGCATCGCGACCTCCTGTCCCGAGGCGATCCTGTTCGCAGTGCGGCGCTCCCGCTTGGCAGTACGGCCCGCGTCGGCGCGTCGTCTCGAACTCGATGCGCTCGGTGCTGTCTCGCCAGAGATGGCTGAGCTACGCTGCGTGCTCGACATCTTCGGGGACGCATACCGACTGCGCCTTGACGAGGTGTCGAGGTGCCAGGGACCGCTCGAGGCGCTGACGCTGTTCGAACTCTTGCTGCTGACCAGCCTGCATGCTTTCGAGCACATGGTGCCGGTATCTCTGGCCGCCGCGTCGCGCGACGAGGCATCGAGGGCCGAGGAGCAGGCCATCTGGCGTGCAATGCACGACATCTTGTGGTGGAAGCTCTCAATGTCCGAGGATGCGGCGCTGCATCTGGACGAGCGCGCAATCGGTCTGGCACTCTCCCGGCATCTCGCGCCGGTGCTCGAGAACACCACGGACATTCGGCCCGAGCGGGTCGCGCTGGCCGAATTGTTGGCTGCGACCTGCGAACTCAACGCCTTCCTGTCGCGTTCGGTCGACGCTTTCTGCTTCGACGATGGCATCCGCTTCGTGCGCCTCGGGGAAGTGCTCGAGATCGAGGAAGTGGACGTCGCCCTGCGTGCCGCCTGGACGCGCGACGGGCGAAAGCTCGAGCGGCTGCACACGTACTGGCTTTGTCGGGCCCTGGACGCTTTCGCCGATTCGCCGATGGCGACGCAGCGCATCGGCCGACCGGAGAATCACGAGGCGAACCAGTTGGCCTACGTCAGGGCGCTGCGCACCCGCCTGCAACTCACCGAGGTGCATGGCGTCGGCACGAGCGTCACGACCGACGCGGGAGAGCCGGTGGACCTGTTCCAGGCGCTGCTCGCTTCGGAGCTGAACTCGGCGTTCTTCCAGCGGGACATCCTCGCTGCCTACGTCGCCCACCTGGAGGCCTACGGTGACTGGGGGCTCGCGCTGCGGCAGCTGGCGATGGACGGCTTCCTGCAGGGCCAGCAGAACCGTCTGCCGCTTACTTGGTCGGGGCGCGCCGAGAAGGTGAGCAACCTGATCGGCTGGACTGTCACGCAGCGCGACCCGCAGGGCAGCGCACTCGTGGCGGGGCGCATCCTGGATTTCTGGAGCAGCGACTGGCGCGCGCTGGCGGAGCGCGCGCGAGGCGGCGCTGAAAAAGAACTGCGGCCGGAGCTTTTCGAGCGTCCCTACATGCGTTTC
>Ga0209256_1003797_pt1 | contig 10151 bp, 6 predicted proteins | sample AraplaCol_mCL_r2_2_FD_184270 | JGI IMG/M metagenome (GOLD analysis project Ga0209256, IMG submission 184270) | Arabidopsis root microbial communities from North Carolina, USA - plate scrape MF_Col_mCL_r2 (SPAdes) (version 3) | ecosystem: Host-associated > Plants > Roots > Endosphere | place: USA...
CAGCCGGATCGAGACCATCAGGCGGTGGCCGCTGATCTCCGGGACCAGGCCCAGGCTGGGGTCGATGCGCATGCGCAGCAACTGGAAGCTGCGTCCGGGTGGCAGGCTTTGCTGGTACTGACCGGCGTGGGCCGCCACCTTGTGCGGCGAGCCGCTGTCGCGCAGCAGGCCCAGCAGCACGTTCAGCGCCTCGGCCATCGGCATCAAGGTCTGCGCCCACTGCATCAGGTCATTGCGCCGCCGCACCGGCAGCAACTGCTGCCAGGCGTAGTAGGCGGGCAGGTCGAACTCGCAGGTGCCGCCGGGGATGGAGATGCGGCTGCGGATGCTCATCAGCCATTCATGGGTCGTGAGCGCGTGGCCGGCCTTGCCGGGGAGCTGGTTGAGCTTGTCGAACGCGGCGTCGATGCGGCCCACCACCTCGTCCAGCACCGCTTCCGAGACCGCCGGGTTGCCCCGGTAGCCGTTGAACTGGGTGCGATGGCGCTCCAGTTCCTTGAGCAGGTCCGCTTTCAAGTCGGCGCGCGACGCGACGTCCATCACTTCGAAGATGGTGGCGAGCGCGTAGTGGTGATCCAGCGCGGTGTCTCGCGCCATCAGCTGTCCCAGCCGATCGAACAGGTGTTCGAGCCTGAGCATCGTGCGGATGCTCTCGTTGAACGGGTATTCGTAGAGGACCAAGTCGACCATCCCTTTGCGGCAAGCGGCCATTGTTCCACAGCACGCCGGCGCATCACCCCGATCGGGGCAGGGGTGGTCAGAACAAGGGACTGGCGAGCAGATCCCTGAGCTCCTGACGGAGTTCAGGCAGCGTGAGCCCCTCGTTATGGATCACGGCGTCGGCGGCGGCGCGCCGCTGAGTGCGCGTGGCCTGCTGGGCGAGGATGGCCCGCACGGCCGCCTCGCTCAGGCCCGACCGCGCCATGACGCGCGCGATCTGTGTCTCCTCGCGGCAGTCCACGACCAGGACGCGGTCCACCAGACGGCGCCAGCGGCCGGACTCGACCAGCAGGGGGACATCGAACACCACCCGCTGGCCTGGCGCCGCGAGCGCGGCCTGGCGGGTTGTCTCGGCGCCAATCATCGGGTGCAGGATGGCTTCGAGCGCCTGCTTGGCTGTGGGGTCGCGGAAGGCCAGGTCGCGCATCGCGGCGCGATCCAGCGCGCCGTCTGCGGAGACGAAAGCCGGGCCGAAGCGCGCCTCGATCGCCGCCATCGCCGCGCCCCCCGGGACGGTCAGCGCGCGCGAGATGGCATCGGTGTCCACCAGCAGCGCGCCTCCGAGCTCGACCAGCGCCGCCGCGACGGTGCTCTTGCCGCTGCCGATGCCGCCGGTCAGGCCGATGCGCACGGTGGATGGGCCGCGAGAACGATCAGACCGGCTGCAGGCCGAGCCATGCGGCCACGCGCGTGGTCCCGGTCAGCAGCACCGCCAGTCCGCCTCCGGCGAGGAAGGGGCCGAAGGGCACATAGCGGCCCTCGCGCAGACCGCCACTCATCTTCAGGCCGATGCCGACGAAGGCGCCGATCAGCGATGCGAACAAGGCCACCGGCAGCACCATCTGCCAGCCCAGCCAGGCACCCAACGCGGCCAGCAGCTTGAAGTCGCCGTAGCCCATGCCTTCCTTGCCGGTCGCCAGCTTGAAGACCCAGTAGATCGTCCACAGCGCCAGATAGCCCACCACCGCGCCGATCAGCGCATCCTGCAGCGAGACCGGAATCCACTGGGCATAGGCGGCGATCAGGCCAGCCCAGAGCAGCGGCTGGTTGATGCTGTCGGGCAGCAGCGTCGTGTCCCAATCGATGCCGGCCAGCGCCACCAGCGCCGCGGCGAAGCCGCAATACAGCAGCGTCGCCGGCTGGGCGCCGAAGCGCCACGCGACGCCGGCGAACAACAGGCCGGTCAGCAGTTCGACGAAGGGATAGCGCTTGGAAATCGGGGCCTTGCACGAGGCGCACTTGCCGCCCAGCCGCAGCCAGCCCAGGACCGGCAGGTTCTCGTGCCAGCGCAGCCCGTGGCCGCAATGTGGGCAGCGGGATGCCGGGCGGATCAGCGAAAAAACCGGGAGCCGATCGAGTGCCTCGCGCAGCGGCACGGCGGACGCGGCCAGCCGCTGGGCCTGGGCCGCGTCGAGTCCGGCGTGCGTGCGCAGGTCGTCCTCCTGCGACAGCTGATCGGCGCAGTCGGACAGCCAGGTGCGCTGCAGCATCACCGGCAGCCGGTAGATCACCACGTTCAGGAAGCTGCCCACGCACAGGCCGATGAGGCCGAGGTACGCGGGCGAGAGCAGCGCTTCCAGCAGAGGCTGGTCCAGCACTTAGACCACCGCGCCCAGCTTGAAGATCGGCAAGTACATCGAGACGACGATGCCACCGATCAAGCCGCCGAGGAAGACGATGATCAGCGGCTCCATCAGGCTGGACAGCGCCTTCACCGCGTCGTCCACTTCTTCTTCGTAGAAGTCGGCCGCCTTGCCCAGCATGTGATCCAGCGATCCGGACTCCTCGCCGATCGATGCCATCTGCAGCACCATGATCGGGAAAATGCCGGTGGTCTGCATCGAGGTGGTCAGCGAGGCGCCGGTCGACACGTCGCGCTGGATCTTCTCCGTCGCCTCGACGAACACCGCATTGCCCGAGGCGCCGCCGACGGAGTCGAGCGCTTCGACCAGCGGCACACCTGCGGCGAACATCGTCGCCAGCGTGCGCGTCCAGCGGGCCACCGCCGACTTGTAGATCAGCTGTCCGAAGATGGGGACTTTCAGCAGCAGCCGGTCCATGAACTTCTGCATCTTCTCCGAGCGTTTCCAGCTCTGAAAGAAGAAATAGAGGCCGCCGCCGATCACGCCGAAGATCAGCCACCAGTACGCGACGAAGATCTCCGACATCGCCATCACGAACAGCGTGGGGGCCGGCAGGTCGGCGCCGAAGGACTTGAACACGTCCTTGAAGGCCGGGATGACGAAGATCATGATCACGGCGGTCACGACGAAGGCCACGATCATCACCGCGATCGGGTAGGTCAGTGCCGACTTGATCTTGCCCTTCAGCGCGACGGTCTTTTCCTGGTAGATCGCCAGGCGATCCAGCAGCGCTTCCAGGATGCCGCCCTGCTCGCCGGCCTCGACCAGGTTGCAGTACAGCGCGTCGAAGTAGAGCGGGTGCTTGCGGAAGGCGGCCGACAGCGAAGTGCCGGTCTCGACATCCTGGCGGATGTCGGTCAGCAGCTTGGTCAGCCGCGGGTTCGGCGAGCCCCGCGCCACGATGTCGAAGGCCTGCAGCAGGGGCACGCCGGCGCGCATCATCGTCGCCAACTGGCGCGTGAAGACGGCGATGTCCTTCTGCTTGATGGACTTGCCGCCTGAACTGCGGCGCTTCTTGACCTTCGTGACCAGGATGCCCTGGCGGCGCAGCGAGGCGCTGATGACGGCCTCGCCGCCGGCGCGCATCTCACCGCGGACGATCTTGCCGTTGCGGTCCTTGCCTTCCCATTCGAAGACGAATTCCTTGATGCCCTTGGAAGAGCTCCTGCCGCTCGCGGTGGTCGTTGCCATATCACCTCCTGCCGTCGCGCCGGTTGACCGGCGCTCCCAATCTTTGACTCGTTCGAACGGTCCCGGTGGCCCGACGCCAGACGCGCAAACGCGGCGCCCGCGAGCGCCGCGTCATCCGCCTGGCCTCATTCGTTGGTGGCCGCCAGCACCTCTTCCAGTGTCGTGACGCCCGCCCGGACCTTCACCAGCCCCGACTGCCGCAGATCGCGCACGCCATCCGCGCGCGCCTGCTCGGCAATGTCCATGGCCGTTCCCTCGGACAGGATGATCCGCTGGATTGCCTCGCTGATGGGCATCACTTGGTAAAGGCCGACACGTCCCCGATAACCATTGTTGCAACTTGAGCAGCCCACCGCGCGGTAAGGCTTCCAGCTGCCGTCCAGATCGCTCTCCGCGAAGCCGGCGCGCAGCAGCGCGTCGCGCGGATAGTCGGCCGGCGCCTTGCAGTTCTCGCACAGCCGCCGCGCCAGGCGCTGCGCGGTGATCAGCAGCACGCTCGACGCGATGTTGAACGGCGCCACACCCATGTTCAGCAAACGGGTGAGCGTCGTCGGCGCGTCGTTGGTGTGCAGCGTCGACATCACCATGTGGCCGGTCTGCGCGGCCTTGATGGCGATGTCGGCGGTTTCCAGGTCCCGGATTTCGCCGACCATGATGATGTCGGGATCCTGGCGCAGGAAGGCCTTCAGCGCTGCGGAGAAGGTCAGCCCCGCCTTGTCGTTGACGTTGACCTGGTTGATGCCGGGCAGGTTGATTTCCGCCGGGTCCTCGACGGTCGAGATGTTGGTGCCGGGCTGGTTCAGGATGTTCAGGCAGGTGTACAGCGACACCGTCTTGCCCGAGCCCGTGGGACCGGTCACCAGGATCATCCCGTAGGGCCGGTGGATGCACTGCAGCAGCCGTTCCTTCTCGATCTTCTCGTAGCCCAGCGCCTCGATGCCGAGCTTGGCCGAGGAGGGATCCAGGATACGGATCACGATCTTCTCGCCGAACAGCGTCGGCAGCGTGGAGACCCGGAAGTCGATCGCCTTGGAGCCGAACTTGAGCTTCATCCGCCCGTCCTGGGGGATGCGCTTCTCGGAGATGTCCAGCCGCGAGATGACCTTGATCCGCGACGCCAGCTTGTCCTTGATCGCGATCGGCGGCTGCGTGATCTCACGCAGTTCCCCGTCGACGCGGAAACGGACACGATAGTGGTACTCGAAGGGCTCGAAATGCAGGTCCGACGCCCGCATGTTGATGGCGTCCACGAGCATCTTCTGAAGGAAGCGCACGACCGGCGCGTCCTCCACGTCGGTGATGTCCTGCGTTTCCTCGGGAGGCGGTGCGTCGTCCTCGGCGATGTCGAAGTCGAAGTCCTCGCCGGAGATCGCCTCCAGCGCTTCCGACGCCGAGGCCGCCGAGATGCCGAGCAGCTTCACCAGCTTGTCGTGCTCGACGATGATCCATTCCGGAGTCAGCTGCGTCGCGAACTTGATGCGTTCGACGACCTCCTGCTCGGTCGGATCCGCGCCGCCGATGAACAAGCGATTGCCCCGGCGCGCCAGCACCACGACCTGGTACTGCGCGGCCAGCTTGGCATCGATGATGTTCTGCGGGAGCTTGTGCGCATCGACGGCGCTCAGGTCCAGCAGCGGCAGCGCCAACGCGTGCGACAGCGTGTGGGCCAGGTCGGTCGGGGACACGCCGCCGGAGCCGATGACGGCATTGACGAAGCTGGTTTTCTTCTCACGGGCGAGCTTGACCAGGTCCTCGGCGGCCTGTGGCTTGAGCTTGCCGGCATGCACCAGCACGCGCGCAACGCCGGACAGGGCGGACTGAGGGGGTTCGGCCAATGTGGTGTCCACGGATATCGCCATCGGGTTGGTCTTGCCGTACGCCGGCGGTGAGCCGGGAGGAACCCCTCACTTTACCCCCATGGACGGAGGGGTGGCGGCAGGGTGCTCCCGGGCATTCGATGAAGTTACACGCTTCGTGCAATTTCGGCGTTGGGCACTGGAAATTGAGCGCGAAATGTGCGAGGGGAGGGCCTTCCGGCGGAGCGTCTACCAGCGGAACGTCAGACCCACGCTGCCCTGCGGCGAGGCGTTGATCCGCGACCCGCCCCCACTGGCGGCGAGGCGTCCCAACTCGCCGTAGACGCTGGCGGACGGGGAGAGGGTCAGCGTGAAGCCCGCCGCGAGTTCGGTGGCGCCGCCGCCGCCGTTGGTCGCGACGTCGGTCGTCCACGCCGGACCGGCGAAGCTCGTGAGGTCGCGTCCGCCGCTCGTGCGGTACAGGTTGAGGCGCGCGTAGGGTTGCAGGCGGCCGGCGCTGGTCACCATCTCGCCTTTGAGGCGCAGGCCCAGCCGTCCCGTCCACCGGCCTTCGACCGCCTGCCGCACCGTGGCGCCGCTGATCTGCGCGTCGTCGAAGCGGCTCTTCTGATAGATCAACTGGGCTTGGGGTTCGACGCTCCACCCGATGGAGACGGGGAAGGCCTTGCCGGCTTCGACGGAGGCGGTGATCCCGCTGGCGCGAACGGAGGAGTTCGTGTCATCGCCGGGGCGCACCTGGTAGCGATGGCTTCCCAGTTGCAGCACGCCATCGGCGTAGATGCCGTCGGGACCGCTCCACGTCGCGTAGCCACCCAGATGACGCGATCGCAGGCGGGTGGTGCCGGCGCGTCCATCGGTCTCGCCGAACCGGCCATCCACGTCCGCCCGGCTGTCCATCAGACCGAAGAAGACGCCCGCGCGCCATGCGGCGTTCGTCAGCAGATCCGTGCCGGCCTGCATGCCGGAGACGTGATCCCGGCTTCGCGGAGCGGCGTCGCCGGTCTGGCGGATGTCGAGGTCGCTGTGCAGGGCCCGTGCCCAGGTGCGGCGACCGGCGGGGTCGCCCGTTTCGTCGCCCATCCGGCGGTGAAGATTGCCCAGCATCGTCATGTCGGCCTGGCGCAGCTGCGCCGGCAGTGCGGCATAGACCGGCACGTCGGTCCGATACGTGGAGCGCAGATACCAGTCCTGACCAGCGCCCGCCGCGTCGGCCGCGTGAAGTTCGTACCTGTAGGCGCCGGCGTCCACATGACCGCCATCCAGCGCGAACGCGTCCTTGGTGGTCTGCGCTGTCGTCGTGGCGCCATTGATGGCTTCGACGATCCGGATGCCGTCGCCGGAAGTCGGTGCGCCCAGACCGCCGACGTTGGTGATCTGCAGCGTGGTGTGGCCGCTTGCCGTGCCGCCATTGACCACGATGCGATCGGTCGGCGAGCCGGAATCGCCCAACGCGCTGCGAAGTTGCACCGTGCCGCCCTGGCCGGCCCAGTCGCCGGTGACGGTGAGCGTGTGGGGCGAGAAGACCTCTGCGGACGACGGCATTGCGATGTGGCCCGCGAGTTCGAGGCCGCTCAAGGTGGAGTCGGCGGTCATCGTCCATTGACTCGTGCGGTCGACGGCGAGACGGGCACCCGCGATGCCGCCCGCGAGGCGTGACGATTCGAGCAGCCGCAGGTTCAGCGAGCTCGAGGCATCGGCGGAGACACTGCCGTTCAAGGTGCTGCGACTTGCCGTCGCGGTGAACGTGCTGCCGTTGATGGCGTTGAGCAGATGCTGCCCGTCGATGGCGCTTGCCGTGGTGTCGTTCAACGAGAGTGCGCCCCCCGAGGCGCCGTCGACACGGATGAGATCGCCCGAGGTGTTGCTGATGACGAAGCGGTCAAAGCGAGCTTGCTGCGAGGCGCCGGGAGCGAAACCGATGGCGACGCCCGCCGCCCGGATCGTGCCGCCGCCGGTCGCGGCGATGGCGGCGTTGTCGCCGATGAGCAGTGCGCCGTAGCTGGTGGTGTCGGTCGTGTTGATCTGCAGCGTGCCCGTTGCGCTGATCGCGCCACCCGCGTCGGCCAGCAGACCGGCCGCATACGCTTCGGGATTGCCCGCGGGAGTGTCTGCCTGCGTGGCGCCGCTGACGCTGATCGTCATCGCGCCAGCCAGATTCACTTGCGAGCCGCTGTCTCTCGCGGAGATGCCCTGGCCATTGACGCTGCTGACGGTGATGGTGGTGGTTGACGTTGCGCCTGCATTCACGATGCCGCCCGTCACCGTCCGGATGCCGGATCCGTTGACGCCGTTCACGGTGATCTCGGCTGGGCCGTTGTAGGTGATGGTGCCCGCCGTCTTCACCTTCAGGCCCGACGCCTGGAGCCCACTGGCGCTGAGGTTCAGTCCGCCGTTCAATGTGACGGCGCCTGCGGTGTCGGCGACAACGGCGTCGGACCTCGAATCGCCCATCGTGCTGACGGTGACATCGCCGTTGGCGATCAGGGTTCCGCTGATCGCGCGCAAGCCCGGCGAGTAGGCGCCGCCGCTCCCCATCGTGATCTGGCTCGCGCCGTTGAGTGTGATCGTGCTGCCGGCATCCTGGGCCAGCACGCCATGATTACCCGAGCCATCGGGCAGCGTGATCGACAGCGGTCCGTCGACGGTGATGGACGCGCCCGCGGCTGCGACGAGCCCCAGGTTGCCGGCCCCGTTGACGCCGGTTCGGCCGATGGTGGCGCCTTGTTGCAGGCCAATCTGCGAGCCGGGCCCGGCGGCGTAGACGCCGGATATCGCGTTGCCCGACAGCAGCATGGAGACCGCGGACGGCGCATTGATCGCTGCGCCGTTCAGCGAGGACAGAACGCCCGTGCCAGATGCCGCGCCAGCGCCCGAATAGCTGCCGCCTGCGGCGGAGCACGTCGAGCCATCACTGGCCTGCAGCCAGGCGCCGGTCTTCACGGTGCATGACGCGAAGGCCTCGTGGGGGACGAACGCCGCGGCGATCAGTGCCGCGATCAGCAGGCGGGAGGGTGCGCCGGCATCGAGAGCAGGCAACGAGACGGGAGAGCGGCGTCCTCGCATGATGGATTCCTTGACAACACGAATGGCATTCGGCTGGCTCAAGGAGATGGGTCCCGCGAGCCGTGGCCGGGGACGTGAATGTAGGGAGCGACGCAGCGCGCGTCCTGTCGGACTTCCAACGATGCGATGTCGGGGTGACATCGAAGGCCGGGCGAGGCGCTGGCGCGCAGGTCGGGCTTCGATCGGACAAGGAAAAGCCCAGACAAAGAAAAAGCCCAAGTGGGTGATCCACTTGGGCTTTTCATTGAATCCTGGTCGGGGTGAGAGGATTCGAACCTCCGGCCTCTACGTCCCGAACGTAGCGCTCTACCAGGCTAAGCTACACCCCGTTTTGGTCATTCGATCGAGATTCTGTTCAAGAACTTCTCTCCACCGACTGAGCCGCAAATTCTAGCAGGCTTTCTTTCCACTTGGAAAGAGGGAGTGCCGACAAATGTTGTCTCGCCTGTGCGACCTCCGCGCGAGCCGCCTCGCGGGTCGCCTCCAGGGCGCCGGTGCGGCGCACGATGCCGACGATGTCCTGCAGGCGCTCGACCTCGCCGTGCTCGATCGCGTGCCGGATGAGTGCGCGATCATCGGGCGTGCCGCGCTCCATGGCGATCAGCAGCGGCAGCGTGGGTTTGCCTTCACGCAGATCGTCGCCCACGTTCTTGCCGAGCGCCTCGCTGGTGCCTTCGTAATCAAGCGCATCGTCGATCAGTTGGAAGGCCGTGCCCAGCGAGCGACCGTAGCCGGCGCATGCCTCCTCCAGTTCGGCCGGCGCGTCGGCGAGCACTGCGCCCAGACGCGCGCTGGCCTCGAACAGCTTGGCGGTCTTGTAGCGGATGACACGCAGGTAGTTGTCGACGGCGACATCCGGGTCATGCATGTTCATCAACTGCAGGACCTCGCCCTCGGCGATCACATTGGTCGCGTCGGCCAGCACCTCGAGCACCCGCATGCGGTTCACCGAGACCATCATCTGGAAGGCGCGCGAGTAAAGGAAGTCGCCGACCAGTACGCTGGCGGCATTGCCGAACAGCGCGTTGGCGGTCTGCTTGCCGCGGCGCAGCGCGGATTCGTCCACGACGTCGTCGTGCAGCAGCGTCGCAGTGTGGATGAACTCCACCACGGCCGCCAGTTCCCGGCTGGCGGGGGAGTCGGCGCCCAGAGCGTTGGCGAACATCAGCACCAGCTTCGGCCGCATCCGCTTGCCGCCGGCATGAATGATGTAAGCGGAGATCTGATTGATCAGCGCGACGTCGGAGCGAAGCCGTTGTGCGATCACGGCGTCGACTTCATTCATCTGCGCGTTCAGCGCCTCGAGGACCTCGGCAACTGGGGTAGAGGCCATGGGCTGCACTCTGGACTCACTGTGAGGGGAAGCGCGGATTATAGGAAGGCGCGGGCGTATCCCGGACCGCGCCGTCGCCGCCTTCGCACAGCGCGAGCGCCGCGTGGCGAAAGGCGCCGCGTTCATGGCGAACCGCACGCGGGAGGGCGTGAAGGCCCATGGCTGCGGGCTTTGCGGGCACCCCGGGTTTGCGTCCGGCGGCATGCCTGTGCTACATTCTCGGGCTCCGCATCTCCATGCGGTGTTTTTTCTTGGGCGGTCGGCGAGTCTCTCGTGGTCCGCTCGCATGTGAAAGGGCTGATATGTACGCGGTCATAAAAACCGGTGGCAAGCAATACAAGGTTGCTGCTGGCGAAAAGATCAAGGTAGAACAGATTGCTGAGG
>Ga0209256_1003825_pt1 | contig 10083 bp, 20 predicted proteins | sample AraplaCol_mCL_r2_2_FD_184270 | JGI IMG/M metagenome (GOLD analysis project Ga0209256, IMG submission 184270) | Arabidopsis root microbial communities from North Carolina, USA - plate scrape MF_Col_mCL_r2 (SPAdes) (version 3) | ecosystem: Host-associated > Plants > Roots > Endosphere | place...
GGGAAGGTCTCCGGAGACATCCACGACCGGCAGCCCGTGATCCTCCCGCCCGACCTCTGGGAGGTGTGGATGGAAGGCTCGCCCGAGGATGCCAGCGCCACGCTGGCGCAGGCCCCCGAGGCCCACCTCGTCTACTACCCCGTGCCGAAGGCCGTGGGTTCCCCGAAGAACAACGGGCCGGAGCTGGTCCAGCCGACATCGGACGGTTAGGCCGCGCTGGACCCGGACTCGCAACCCGGCCTGCGGGACTCATATCGAGCCGCGTCGGTGCCGTGGCTCGTTTTCACGTTATCCCCGCGCCGTTAAGGGCAGAAGGTAGGCTCCAGCGAGGACTGACCTATGGCGAAGAAAAATCAGCAGAGTCTTTTCACTCGTATGGCCATGGCGGTCGCGAAAGCAGCGGGCAAGCCCGCCACCTTTGCCGCCGCAGCGGGCATCGTAGTGCTCTGGGCGGCAAGCGGACCCGTGTTCGGCTTTGGCGATACCTGGCAGCTCGTGATCAACACGGGGACGACAATCGTCACTTTTCTAATGGTGTTTCTGATCCAGAACACGCAGAACCGAGATACGGAGGCGATGCAGATCAAGCTCGACGAGCTGATCAATACTGTCAAAGGCGCGAACGCGGCCTTGCTCGACCTTGAGGAGCTCGACGACAACACGCTCGATACCATCCGCGAGAACTACATCAGGCGTGCCGCCGAAGCGCGGAAACAACTCGGCTGCGAGAACCGTCCGGATGACGAGGCGAATACGGCAAATCACTAACCGTCGCCAATTTCTTCGCACATTTTCGACAGCCAGCCTCGCATGTTCCTGCGTGGATCAGATAGGAGCCAGCTCATGAGCGACAACAAGAGCAACCGCGGTCCTGCCGACGCCGAGCGCATCAACGTGAACGAAGACTACGAGGTCGCATACTGGACCAAGGCACTCGGTGTCTCGGAGGAAAAGCTCCGAGACACAGTGAAGCGGGTCGGTGTGATGGCGAGGGACGTCCGGGAGGCGCTGGGCAAGAAATGAGCAAGGTTGTCTACGTCGCGCGGCCAGCAACCGCGCGTGGAGAGTGGCGAGTGCATGCTGCCGGAAGGGCCGAACAATTCCACCCGTCGGAAGACGATGCGATGCATGCAGCAGACGAGCTTGCTCAGTTCCTCCGCGGCACAGGGGAGGAGGTCGCGGTCAAGGTCGAGGCAGCTGACGGCAGCTGGGCGATCGCGCGGCCGTCCAGATCAGAGCGGATCAAATCCTAAATTCGTCCAGCGTGCTCGCGAGAGTGAGCATTGCCTCGCCATAGCCTGAACGCGGATTCGTGCCTGGCCGGCCGAGCAGGTTCGCGACGCGCACCGCAACCTTGGCGGCTGTATCCAAGCCGGCGACCTCGAGCTTGTCTATGACCAACAGAACGCGGAAGCGGGCTTCGTCGAAGTCGCGGTCCAGCGCAGCGTCGTTCATTGCGGCAGCGTCGCGTACGATCTCAGCAATCTTCAGAACTCGGGCTTCGCGCGTGGACATGGCCGGCCCTAGGGCTTTTCGCCGCCCTTCGGGCGGGCGAAGGCCGAAGTACCGAGCGTGTTGGGCTCGACCGGCTGCTCGCTGTTCAGTGAGGCGGCCAGCTTCTGGAGCTCGCTGTGGATCGCTTTACGCTTCTGCACCTGCCCGGGGTCGCCAAAACCGCGCTTTCGGTAGGCCTCGTTCGTTTCCAGAACCAAGCCCTTCAGGAGGATCGCCGTTCCACGGGCTTCCTCGGGGGCCGGAAAGAACGTAATCAGTGCGTCGAGCAGGACGGGATGTGACCGCCGCACCATCGGGTCGGCTGTCTCAAGCAGCTCCACGAAGACGTCCATCCAGTTCGAGGACGGGGCCGGCTCAAGGATCGCGCGCATGGGCTCCCTGTCCCGCAGATCCGCCGACGGGTCGAACGGGGGCACATCGAAATACTTCACCCGCACGTCGGGTCCGCCTTGGCGCTGCATGGGCCATCCTTCTGGCTCTGGGGGAAGTCATTCTAGCGGCCGCGCGCAGCCCGCGGTAATCCCGTGCAAGGTCCGGCGGTTACCCGTGGTTCCTCGCGCGAGGAGCGCGCACCGTCCACATTTCTGAGACCGGCCCAGCGTAACGTCGCCGGCCATGCACAGCATCGCCGACATCGAGTGGAAGCCGCCTTCAGTCGAGGGGGCGGCGTGGTTCGCCCTCGTCGACGGAGTGAGCGTCGCCTACATCACGAAGACCGCGCATGCGGACGGCCGGTGGCGCGCCGCGGTAACCCCCGGGCCGAGCCGGGAGCTTCACTGCTACACCCGTGCCGAGGACAAGGCGATGTACTTCGTCGAGCGCTACCTCAGCTGCCATATGCCCGATGTACGTGAGCTCGACCGGCAGCGGCGCGCCCTGCGTGCGTCGGGCGGTGCACTGCCGCCCAGGAAGCCGAAGGGCGCGGAGGATCGTTCGTAGGGCTAGCGATCGTCAGTCGGCAGGGGCTGCGCTGCGCGTCGCGTCTGACGGCCAATGGCGGCGGCCGGGGGGGCGTCCTGATCCATCCACCCGCGATCAAGGCCGAGGCGATGCTCGATCGCTCGGGCCACGATCTCGGGGACAGCCGAGGCGGCTTCGGCCATCAACCGTAGCTTCGCTGGCGTCACGACGTTTCCAAGGAACTCGGCCTGCGCCTTTGGTGTAGCAAGCCCTTCCTGACGAAGAAGCTCCATAACGCGGGCCAGATTGCGGCGGCGGACGTCCATCGTCTGCATCGGCACCTCTCACTGCGGTATTCACGGCGATGTTAGAAGACGGTCGCAATGGTATCCATGGGACCTTCGGACACCCTGCCGAGTTCGCTTAGGCCTGTCGGCCCGTGGCCTCGTAACGTGCCGCCTGGCACTTCGGGCACTCGCCGATACGCATGCCTCCCAGCGTCCGCTGCCACGGGTTGTAGCCGCCGTGCTTCGGGCAGATCGTCCATGCGTTCTCGCGCTCGCGCTTCGACTGGCGCGAGCGTGCACGCTCGGTGCGTCCGAAGTACGCCATCAGCGGATGACGGTCGACCGGATGGGAGGGGGAGGGCAGCAGTCGGGGCACATGCGCGTATCGCGGTAGCGCTGGCGGTGCTTCTGGCAGAATCGGAAGCCCGGGCCACCGCTGACGTAGTTGCTGCGCTCGCGGCGCTCTTCGCGCTCGCGTCGGTTCGATCGGCTGAAGGTCATGTGGTCATTTTCTGATCACGTGATCTCATCCCCCGCGACCCATGGTCAGTCTCAGGAAAGCTGCTGCTTGGCACACCGGGGCAAGTCAAAGGATAGTCCTCCGCCCGAGTGTGAGCGGAGGACTATCCGTCCTACCGGTTATGCGCAGCGGACCAGGAAGGCCCAAGCGGTGTACCCATAATCGTGCGCGTCAAGGACCTTGTTCGAGTTGCCTCGGACACGACGATAGCGGGTGAAAATCCACTTGAAACCCTTCGGTGCCGGCTTCACTTTAATCGGACTGATGCATACCACCTCCTTTTCGGAAGATGATTTCTCTTGCTTCCCGGTGGCATGCGATCTACACTCTCGACCGCACCGTCTCGTGCACCTAGTTGCAAGCTCGACGCCTTCCGATCGTCGAGTACCTGAGCCGCTTGGTTACCAGCCACGCGGCTTATTCATTTTCAAGACCTTCAGGCGGTTTTCCGCCGCCGCTTTTGATACGCCGAACCGCTCCATCATGTCGCGTACTGAGCCGCATTGCTGAACCAGATCGGCTGGCATGAGGATCGCTGCTGCGAACTCGTTGGCCTGCCATTCGGAACATTCATACGCTGGGATCGTGCTGCCCGTGGGGGCGGATCTCGCGAATGGTATGCCCGCGTGCAGGAACAAGTGTCCGAGCTCGTGTGCCATTGTGAACCTGGCCCTCCCTTCGCCGGCCGCCGCACGATCGTAGACGGTCCGAGGCAGCTTCATGTGCTTTTGGTCAGGCCAAGTCGCCCCTTCCATCCCCGGCATCTCATGGTCATCAACGAGTTCGAGGACGAATTCGTCGTAGACCCTTGGTACGACGAATTCGATGAACTCAACGACCGGAAATGCGTCGGGCGAGTCCCCTGCAATAGCTGGAACAAAGCTTCGGTACAGGTCGGCTAGGTCCGTAATTTCTGAGCGTCGTCGTGGCGGTACTCGCCGTCTAAATACAGTCATTTTTTCTCCCCATTGTGGCTCCCCGGCCAAGTTAGCCTCTTGAGCAGTTCGCTCGCCTTTTCGCTGTCCAGCGTGGGGAAGGCCCGCGCGAATGCGACAGCTAGTTCTCGTGATACGTCGTTTTCTCCCTGCGAAAGATCAATTCTCACCGCACTCGTCGACTGCACGGCGAGCATCCGTAATCTTTGTTCTGCAGCAGCATCTAATCCATAGTGTTTGACAATCCCTATCAGGAACTCTTCCGGCGGCGACCGCTTGCCGAGTTCCACGGCGCTGATGAACGACGACGTACAACGCAGAGCCTTCGCCAAGTCGGCGATTCGCTCTAGCGCATCAATGCGCAGCTTTCTGAGTTCCTTTCCGAGCGGAGTCAGTGCGTTCGTGGTCATTGTGTTCCCCTATTGGGCTCTCCCGTTTTTCGTCCCCCGCCACGATGGCGGCATGCGTAAGATCTCACACGTTCGCTAGCATGTCAACCATAGCGTTGAATCACTAGCTCTTGGCGCGAATCGGGGGTGCGGGTGGTTGAAGGATTCCCAAGGATCTCTCACTGCGGATGATCGGTCTGTGACCTGCTTCCCGAGACGCTTTGCTGGGGTTGTTGTGTGCCCGGGAGGAAGAACATACGATTCCCGCCAAGGTGTGCGGTGACGGCGCGCAATCGACCTATATCAGATGAACTGCCGTCGCCTGGCCTCGCGCTCCCGGCACATCCTTCAAGGGTCACGGGAGCAGACAGAAAAGGAGCTTTCATGAGCCTTTTGTGCCTAGAAGCCAGTTGGTCGGATCGCAGGGCAAACCCGCGTCGTTTTCGGCTCGAGCTTGGCTTCGGCTGGCTGGCGGTTCTCCGCTTCCTGCCCTGGATGTAACCGGGACGAGGGCACCTTCGGGTGCCCTTTTCTCGTTCTAGATCAAGTGCCCAGGATTGTGAGTAGGGTTGTGAGTATGGAGTCCTGCTGGTCGATTAAATCCGTTGCGGCGCAACGGCTCTGGGCACGCCTTCGGTTCCTATTTCCGGCACCAGATACCTGTCTGAAGACGTCGACATGAGTCCATGAGACACACTGAAACCCGCTGAAGAGCGGGTTTTTTTGTGCCTGCGCATTTGGGGTGGCGCGTGCGCAACGCTGTACTCGTCAGCGCGAGAGCCGGCTCCCTGAAGCGGCGCATGTCCGGCGCTACCTGCGCCGCTTCGTTCCGGCAGCCGATCATCGACGGATAAACGATCGTTAAATTGCGCCGCTTGAAAGCCGCAGCGGACGCCCTATTTTCGCGTTGCTGGTCGCTTCGGGACCAGCCTGGCCGTCCGTGATCGGCGGCCCAGAGAACCCATTCCCATGTTGCTTAAGGAGAATATGGCCATGCGTACTCTTTTCGATTTTTCGCCACTTCATCGCTCGAGCATCGGTTTCGATCGCGTCTTCGATCTGCTGGAATCGGCTGCGCGCACGCAGCAGACCGATAACTACCCGCCGTTCGACTCCATCAAGCTCGGTGACGATTCCTACCGGATCACGATGGCTGTCGCGGGATTCACCCAGGACGAGCTGACGATTTCGGCGCAGGGCAATCTATTGCTCGTCAGCGGCGAGCATAAGGTCGAGCCGGAAGGCGAGTTCCTGCATCGCGGCATCGCGAGCCGGGCTTTCAACCGCCGTTTCGAACTGGCGGAGCATATCTACGTCACCGGCGCGCGCCTGGCGAACGGACTGCTTTCCATCGACCTCAAACGGGAAGTTCCCGAGGCCATGAAACCCCGGAGGATCTCGATCAACGGCGATGAAGGTATCGCCTCCATGGTGAAGCAGATCCACACCGAGGCGGCATAAACCGCCCGATGCAGGTCGGTTTTCGGTGACCTTTGGCTCGCGGCTGTAAGGCCGCGAGCCTGTTTCCGCAGCAGCGGCAAGCAGCAGGCACGGGATGCCCTCTGTCAACCGAGGAAGCGGACCGCTCCTACGGCTGGCGAGAATGCCTCGCCGTCACGGCGTACCGAACACGACGATCGCCACGCCGATCATCGCGAGCGTGGCCGCCAGGTTCGCCCGACACGCCAGGAAGAACGCGCGCGTGCGGGACACGCGGAGCAGCCTCGCATAGATGGCAGTCTGCGCCACGGCGTACCAGAGGCAGCTCACGAGTCCAAGGGGCAGGGCGAGGGTGCTCCACGGTGCGGCGACGCTCGTCGCCACGGTGACCGACGTGGAGAGGCCGAGCGCGAAGGGGGCGAGCAGGTAACAATGGATGTAGAACGGTTCGCGCAGCGTGTCGCGATCGATGGGCTTGCGCTCGTGCCGAAGCCACGTGAAAGCGCCAAGCAGCGCGAAGAGGCAGTACGCGAGGCTGCGCGTCGCGATCACGCCCTGCTCGCTGCTGAAGACTTCGCGGCCCAGTGCGGAATGCACGGCGGTCATGCCGCCCGGGCTCGTGAGCTCGATGAAATGCGCGACGACGACCGTGAGGATCAGCAGAAGGGGAGGACTGACGAGTTCGGTAAACTGTAGCTCGCGTGGCTGTTTCAGCTGCTCGCGGGTGTAGACGGCGACGGCTACCGGGTGCCGCACCGTCCGCAGGATCGCGCGCGGATAGAAAACGATCCAGCTCATCGCTTCGTAGAGGAATTCCTCCAGCGATTGCAGGATGCGCATGAAGTCCATGGTGGCCCCCAGGTTGACGACGAAATGCCGGGCCCCGTCTCCCGGCCGACCTCGGCGCATCGTGCCACGACAGCCGCGCTGCACGCACCCCGCGGAGGCGACTGCCTCGTCCCTTGACACTCACGGGCGCGTAACCGAGCGTGTGCGATAGGTGAATCTTCTCCCCGAGGCATCCGCCATGACCGCCGAACATCTCGTGTCCGCCCCTGCGGACATGACGAAGGTGAACATCTGCCTCCGCTCCGACATGCGCTACTGGACTCGCGTCCTCGGCGTCAGTGAAATCACGCTGAGGAAGGCGGTGATGAGCGTCGGCGATTCGTCGTGGAACGTCCGTGCGGAAATTCGCCGGCTGCGCAGAACGTGACCGAGCAGTGGCGTCCCCGCCGGGTCTTCATCTTCTATCCGGCGATCAACGAGCGCTTGTGGCGCGTTCTCTGGCAGGGCAATACCGAGTCCTTCGTCTCGGAGGGCCGGGCGGTCGAATTCGCGCTGGCCTGCGCCGCGAAAGGTGGCGGCTCGCGCATGGTGGAGATCGTGCAGGAAACCGTATCCGGCGGGTGGCTGCCGGTGCGCGTGCCCACCTCCTGACGGCTGGCCGCCGGCCTCACGCGGCGAGTCTGATTCCGGTGGCCGGGCGGTTCCGCAGGAGCCGCAGTCCGATCGACAGCGCCATGTCGTAGCTGACCATCGCATTGCCGGGAACGACGACGCTGACGACCGACGGATGCCCGGGGGCGAGCGTCGACGCGTCGACGGCGTCGCTGTCCGCGTGCATCTCGATGTAGGGCATCGGCAGCGCCGACAGCGCCTCGCGCATCGGGTCGACCTGCGACGGGGGAATCCGCGCGGCATCCACGTCGAGCATGATGAGTTCCGCGTCGTCGTCCGGGGTCGCAAGGCACTGGCTCAGCTGGTCGAAAGTGTCACACTGACGCCAGACGAGGTCGACGCCCGTCGACTGCGCGCGCTCCCACAGTCGGCAGAGGTCGCTGGGGTCTGACGATTCCGAGTCAGGGTGCGGGCCGGTGATGACGACGATCGACATCGGAGCATTCCATGGGAAAGGGATGTCAGTGTCGCCCCGGAATGCGTAAAAACGCTGCGTCGCGTGGGCGTATTCGCGGTAACGGTTGCGTAAAGATTCGTCGTCGTCGAAAGTGGCACGGCCCCAGGGTGCGTAGACGCAGAGGATGCCTCTTGAACGCCATCGATGAACCCGTTTTCGCGTCCGCCCGCCTGCACCTCGATCGCCTGGCTGGATCGGACGCGCCCTCCCTGTTCGCCTATCGCGGCGATGAAGCGGTTGCACGATTTCAGGGATGGAAGCCGGCGACGATCGACGAGGTCGAGTCGTTCATCGCACGACAGACGGCGCAGCCTTTCGCCGTGGCGGACAGCTGGTTCCAGCTGGCCATTCGCGAGAAGGCCGGCGGCGAATTGCTGGGCGACCTCGGGGTGCACTTTCCGCCCACCAAGGACGACGCGATCGAATTCGGCGTCTCGCTGCGGCCGGATCGACAGGGCAGGGGGTACGCCCGCGAAGCGATGGGCGCCATGCTGGACCAGGCCTTTGGGCCGTGGGGTTATCGCCGGGCGGTGGGGTCCGTGGACCCCAGGAACGTCGCCAGCATCGCATTGTTACGATCGCTGGGTTTCCGACAGGAAGCCCATCACGTCGAGGCCTACCGGTTCAGGGGCGAATGGGTGGACGACGTGATCTTCGCCATGCTCGCCCGGGAGTGGCTCCGGTCGGGGTGACGACGGTCAGGCGGCCGCGAGGCGGGCGACCACGGCCGGGCTCGGCGGCGGCACGTGCAGGAGGGCGGCATCGGGCAGATAGCGCCAGTCGGTGAGACGGCGCGGCAGGCGGGCCTCCGGGAAGAGCTGCCGCAGATCGCGGATGGCGTCCTCCGGATTCTCGAAACGGCCGGTCTCGACGTCGCCGAACAGGGCGCGCCAGCGGTGGCCATGGCGGACGATGCGGAAGGGGGCGTTCGACGAGGTAAAGACGTACTGGGCGAGCATGGACGAAAACTCCGTTCTTAGCCCGCTCATTTTCCCCGTCTTTTCGTGACCACTTCGTGTTGCGGAGGCGACGCCGGTGTGTCGGAAGCACGCGCGGCGTCGCGTAAGTGAACTACGGTTCAGTCCGGGGCTTTGGCCGGCACGAACGGCGAAACGGGGTCGCTGGCGGGGAAGGTCTCTTCCAGCGCCTGATCCTGATTGTCGCTGGCGTGGTCCTTGCGCTCCTTCTTCTCGGCCTCGGTCTCCTGATGGGCCGGCTTGCCGTGGTCGGGGTGATTGACGTCCTGGCGGTCGTGGGTCATGGCTCGGGCCTTCTGCGGTGGGATGCGTCCATGGAGCCCCCGGTGCCGTGAAGGGCCGGTCGCGGCGAGGTGGATGCCGCTTGTCGGAATATTCCGGCCGACCGTCGGCCGCTTCTGGTCTTTTGCAGGGCTTAGGCTACTGTCATCACGTCGGAATGGTTTCTGGGGGAGCCAACGTGAGTCACGTCCTGACGCCGCGCGCCCAGCGCGGTGTGTCGATGATCGAAGTCCTGGTCGCGGTGCTGATCTTCACGATCGGGCTGATCGGCCTTGGCGGTCTGTTGATCACCGCCACGAAATCCAACGTGTCCGCTTATGTGCGCACGCAGGTCACCTTCCTCGCCAACAACATGTCCGACCGGATGCGGGCGAATCCGGTGGGCTTGTGGAACGCGAGCTACGACTCCGACACGTACCCCATCACCGGCACGCTGCCCGTCTGCGACGCGACCGCGGGTTGCAAGCCTGCGGATGTGGCGCTGCGCGACCAGATCCTCTGGAGCCAGCAGCTGACCAATTCGCTGCCATCCGTCGGTCCCACGAGCATCAAGTGCACGAAGGGCTCGGTCGATCCGAGCGACAAGTACGCGATGCGTCCCCCGTACAACGGCAGCTGCACCATGACCATCACCTGGGCCGAGCGCGGCCTGACCGGCGGCGACGACAAGATCACGACGGGCAATCTGCAGTCCTTCACCTGGGTGTTCGAGCCATGATCGTGCGTCGTTCCTATCGTTATGCCCGGGGCGTCACGCTCGTCGAATTGATGGTGGCGCTGGTGCTCGGTTTGATCGTGGCCGGTGGCATCGTCGTGGTGTTCATGTCGACGTCGGCCAGCAACCGTGCGCAGACTCAGCTGGCGCGCATCCAGGAAGAAGGGCGCTACGCGGTGACCCGCATCGGCGACGACCTGAAGAT
>Ga0209256_1003826_pt1 | contig 10082 bp, 10 predicted proteins | sample AraplaCol_mCL_r2_2_FD_184270 | JGI IMG/M metagenome (GOLD analysis project Ga0209256, IMG submission 184270) | Arabidopsis root microbial communities from North Carolina, USA - plate scrape MF_Col_mCL_r2 (SPAdes) (version 3) | ecosystem: Host-associated > Plants > Roots > Endosphere | place...
AGTTCGTCTCGACTTTCGGGGTGTGGATCCTGGCCGAGCGCTTCGGGCTGTCGGGCGTGATCACCGTCGTCGTCTACGGCGTGACCCTGGCCCGGCGGACCAACCTGCCGATGGCCGCCCGGCTGCGCGTGCCGTCGTTCGCCGTCTGGGAGACGGTGACGGTCGTGCTGAACGTCCTGGCCTTCACCTTGATTGGCCTGCAGATCGGCCCGATCCTGGAAAGCCTGTCGCCGCACCAACGGGTCACCTATCTGCGCGGCGCCGGGGTGGTGCTGGCGGCGGTGATCGGCATCCGCATCGCCTGGGTGATGAGCTACAACACCGGCGTGCGGCTGAAGAACCGCTGGCTTGGCGTGCGCCTGGCCCGCTCCAGCATGGCCGCGCCCACGGCTTCCAGCGGGCTGGTGGTGGCCTGGTGCGGCATGCGCGGCATGGTCACCCTGGCCGCCGCCCTGGCCTTGCCGGCGGGCTTTCCCTATCGCGACTTTATCCAGCTGGCCGCCTTCGCCGTCGTACTGGGCACCTTGGTGATCCAGGGGCTAACCCTGAAACCGCTCATGGCCGTGCTGCCGCTGCCCGACGACGATCCTGTGCGTAAGGAGCTGAAGATCGCCCGCGCCGCGACGCTGAAGGCCACGCTGGCCGAGCTGGACGGTGACGACAGCCCCGCCGCCGAGGCCTTGCGCCGCGAATACGGCGACGCCCTGAGCCAGACCCGCCAGGGCCGCAACGCCCGGGAGTCGGCCGACAACGCCTTGCGCCGCCGGGTGGTCGAGGTGTCGCGCCGCACGCTCACGGACCTGCGCCACCGCGGCGAGATCGGCGACGACGCCTATCGGGTGCTGGAGGAGGAGTTCGACTGGCTGGAGTTGTCGGCCAGGGAGTAGGCCTAGCCCTTCCGGAAGAACGCGTGGATGCGCTCGGCCAGCGGCTGGCTGACGCCCTCTACCTTGACCAGGTCCTCGACCCCAGCCCGGGCCACGCCCTTGGCCGAGCCGAAGGCGTGCAGGAGAGCCTTCTTGCGGCCCGGACCCACGCCCTCGATCTCGTCCAGCGGGTTCTTCTTCAGGTCCATCGAGCGGCGCGTGCGGTGCGCCCCGATGGCGAAACGGTGGGCTTCGTCGCGCAGGCGCTGGAGGTAGTAGAGCACCGGCGACTTGGGCTCGAGCATGAACGGGACCGCGCCCGGCAGGAAGAACCGTTCCAGCCCCGCGTCGCGGTCCGGGCCCTTGGCGACGCCGACGATGGCGATGTCGTCGACGCCAAGGTCGGCCATCACCTCCAGAGCCGCGTCCAGCTGGCCCTTGCCGCCGTCGACCAGCACCAGGTCCGGACGGTTGTCGCTGTCGCCTTCTTCCTCTTCCTTGACCAGGCGCGAGAAGCGGCGGCGCAGGACCTCCTTCATCATCCCGTAGTCGTCGCCCGGCGTCAGCTCGGTCGAGCGGATGTTGAACTTGCGGTACTGGCCCTTCATGAAGCCTTCGGGCCCGGCCACGATCATGCCGCCCACGGCGTTCGTGCCCTGGATGTGGCTGTTGTCGTAGACCTCGATCCGCTCGGGCGGGGCCTCCAGGCCGAACGCCTCGCAGACCCCGGCCAAGAGCTTGGTCTGGGCGCTGCCCTCGGCCATCTTGCGGCCCAGGGCCTCCTTGGCGTTGGTCAGGGCGTGACCGACAAGGTCGGCCTTCTCACCACGCTTGGGCGTGCTGATCTCCACCTTGCGGCCGCTCTTCAGGCAGAAGGCTTCGGCCAACAGGGCACGGTCGGCGGGGTCAAGGTTCGTCAGGATCAGGCGCGGGATCGGCTTGTCGTCGTAGAACTGACCCAGGAACGCGGTCAGGATCCGCTGCTCCTCGGTGCTGGTCTCGCCCTCGCCTTCGCCCTCCTCGGCGTTGCCCGTCACGCGCGGGAAGTAGGCGCGGTTGCCCCAGTTCTGGCCGGCGCGGAAGAAGAACACCTGCACGCAGGCTTGTCCGCCTTCGACGTGCAGGGCCACCACGTCGGCCTCCTCCACGGTCTCGGGATTGATCTGGCTCTCCTGGGCCACCGAGGCGAGGGCGCGGATGCGATCGCGCAGGCGGGCGGCGCGCTCGAACTCAAGATCCTCGGCGGCGGCTTCCATCTCCTTGGCCATCCTGCCCATCACCGCCCGCGACTTGCCGCGCAGGAAGTCCTCGGCCTGGTCCACCAGGGCCTGGTAGTCGTCCTTGCCGATCAGGCCGGTGCAGGGCGCGGCGCAGCGCTTGATCTGGTGCAGCATGCAGGGCCGCGAGCGGGTCTCGTAGACGCTGTCGCTGCATGAGCGCAGAAGGAACGCCTTCTGCAGGGTGTTCAGCGCGCGGTTCACGGCCCAGGCGCTGGCGAACGGTCCGAAATAGTCGCCCTTGATCGTGTGGGCGCCGCGATGCTTGCGCAGTTGCGGAGCCTCGTGATCGCGACGGATCATGATCTCGGGAAAGCTCTTGTCGTCGCGCAGCAGCACGTTGAAGCGCGGCTTCAGCGACTTGATCAGATTGATCTCGAGCAGCAGGGCGTCGGCTTCGGTGCGGGTGGTGACGAACTCCATCGCCCGCGTCGCGTCGACCATGTGGGCGATGCGGTTGGTGTGGAAGCGGCCCTGCGCGTACTGCACGACGCGCTTCTTCAGGCTCTTGGCCTTGCCGACGTAGAGGACTTCCTCGTTCTCGCCGATCATGCGGTAGACACCTGGCCCGTCGGGCAGGCGCGTGACCTCGTCCTTGATCAGGGCGGCGCCCTTCAGGGCGTTGGCGGGAGTGTCGGTGGTCGCGTCGTTCACGGGGTGAGATATAGGCGAGTCTGGCAGGTTCAGCGATCTTCGAGGCTGTGGTGAACCGTCGCGATCAGGACCCACGTCGCTTCAACCCGATAGCGAATGACGTAGCCGTTGGCGCCAAACGGAACGAAGAGCTCACGGCCGCGCGCCCGTAAGGCCTGAACACCGCGCTCCGGAAATTCTGAAAGCGACATCATCGCCTCGAAGAGCAGCGGACCGATACGCTCGGCGGCGCTGATGTCTTTCTCGATCAGCCAACTTTCCAGCCGCCGCACGTCGTCGTAGGCGCGGGGGGTGACGATGACGTGCTTCGTCGTGGCGGCGGGGGACCGTCCGATTTGCCCCATCCACGCATCCAGGGCTCGAGCTCTTCCAGCGGAATGCCGTCACCGTTCGTGAGCGTCGCGTCACAGATAGCGTCGACCTCGTCCCAAACGGTGGCGTCTTCTTCGAGCAGCCGCAGCGCGAAAACCTCCACGCTCTGGCCTGCGGCCTCAGCACGCGCGCGCAGGCGCTCCGCGCGGGCGCCATCGATCGTCAACGTGATTTCACCGTCTGCCATGTTCCCATGATGTTCCATCCGCCGTTTGTCGTCAACGCGCCGCGCCTGTATGACGCCGCCCATGACCGCCACGCGCCCGCTCTTCGTCACGCCGCTCTATGAAGCCAGCCTCGCCGGCGAGAAGGGCTTCGAGGCCTTCATCGACGACCTGCACGACGCCTGCATCGCCGTGGCCGAGGACGACGAGGCTGGCCAGGCCTGGGCCGAAGCCAAGGGCTACCTGGGCTACACCTCCTACGCTTCGCTGGACGACCTGGCCCAGCGCGACAGCCTGTTCGCGGACCTCAAGAAGAAGCTCGACAAACACGCCCTGGCCTTCGCCAAGCAACTGCATTTCGACCTGGCCGGCGGCAAGCTGGTCATGGACAGCTTCTGGATCAACATCCTGGATCCCGGCGGCCAGCACACCGGCCACATCCACCCCCACAGCGTCATCTCCGGCACGGTCTACGTGACCATCCCCCCGGGCGCCTCGGCCCTGAAGTTCGAGGATCCGCGCCTGCCGATGATGATGGCCGCGCCCACCCGTCTGGCCGATGCGCCCGAGACCTTGCAGCCCTTCGTCTACGTCCAGCCCGAGCCGGGCACGGTGCTGATGTGGGAAAGCTGGCTGCGCCACGAGGTGACGCCCAACCAGGCCGAGGAACAGCGGATCAGCGTCAGCTTCAACTACGCCTGGCGATAGGCGCGTGAACCCACGCGGGCGTGGAGGGTTCTCCTGACGACAGGAGAGCCTCATGCCCCACAGCCAGACCCCGCAACATTCCGGCGCGTCGATCGCCATCCAGCGCGTCCAGCCCTATGGCGACGTCAGCCTGATCCTGACCACGCCGGCCACCGACCAGAACGGCCGGCTGGACGATCGCCACAGCGCTTATCACGACAACATCTCGCCGCCTCTGGTCTGGACGCCGGTGGAAGGCGCGGCCGCCTACGCCATCATCGTCGAGGATCCCGACGCGCCGCGCGAGAAGCCCTTCGTGCACTGGCTGATCTGGAACATCCCCGGCGAGGCCACCAGCCTGCCCGAGGGGCTGCCCGACGACGCCAGCCTCGGCCTCATCGGCGGAGCGACCCAGGGGATCAACGACAACGGCACGGTCGGCTGGTTCGGGCCGCGTCCGCCGGTCGGGCACGGCGTACATCACTATCACGTCCAGATCTTCGCCCTGGCCGAGCGCCTGCCGTTCGACGAGAAGACGGCGGCGGCCGACCTGGTCAACGCGCTGAAGGGCGACGCCCTGGCGTCCGACGACCTGATCGTCACCTACGAGGCGGCGGGCGCGTAGTCCGGGTCGGGCTTGGTTTCGGGCTCCACGCCAGGCAGAGGCGGGATCAGGTCTCGGGCCCGCCAGTGGCGGTCCAGGCAGAAGGCGGCGACGGCCAGCCACACCAGGCCGAGGAAGGCGTGGCCACGCTGCCAGAAGCCGACGTCGCTGCCGGTGCGCACATTCCACACGCCGGTCAGCAGGGCCAGGACCAGCAGCAGGAAGAAGAACCAGCCCAGGGAGAACCGCGCCAGCCGCCGATGCGCCGGCTTGCCCCACAGGGCCCAGGCGGTGAACAGCGGGGCGAACTGGATGGCCAGGCCCACCCCGCAGGCGCGGTGCATGGGGTCGGGCCAGTGGAACAGGCCGGCGAACAGGGCGCCCAGCCCCGTCATCGCCACCCACAGACCCGCGAAGGCCGACACTCGGCGGCGGCCGCCGGCGTCCTCCAGGGCATGGGCGAAGCCGGCGCCCGCCGCGACGCCGGCCAGGCCGGCCAGGATCATGCCGACGTTGAAGATCAGGGGATTGGGGGCCTTGGGCCCGCCCAGCTCGCTGATGAACTGGGCCCCGGCGTCGAAGCCCGGAAACAGGTGCTGGGCCACCAGGACATCGACCACCATGATCGCGGGCACGATCAGGCCGATCCTCAGCAGGACGCCAACGCTCTTCACTTGTCCGGTCTCCGGCTGGTCCGAGCGATCTAGATCGCGCCGGGCGGGGGCGGGGTCAAGGATGGATGAGGTCGCGGCGGTCGGACGCCCCCTCCGTCGGCTTCGCCGCCACCTCCCCCGTTTCACGGGGGAGGAGAGCTGATCCCGCATCCTCCTCACCCGCATAGCGGGGGAGGTGGCGCGATGCGAAGCATCGTGACGGAGGGGGCGTCCTTCGAACGCCCCTACTTCTTCCCGAACAGGTTCCCGAAGAAGTCGCCCTTGTTCCAGGTCGGACGCGCGGGGGCGTCGGCCAGTTCGCGGGCGATCTCGTAGTTGACCAGGGCGAAGCGGGCCCCGGCCTCGTAGTTGATCGGCTGGTTCAGGTCGTCGTTGGGCTTGTGGTAGTGGGTGGCCAGGAAGTCCTTGAAGCCCTTCTCGCCGCCGTTCTTGAAGCCGGTCATCAGGAACACCGACGGGACGCCCTGCTCGACGAAGCGGTAGTGGTCCGAGCGGGTGAACAGGCCTTCTTCCGGCATGGGATCGCCCGACAGGGTGATGCCGACGCGGCCGGCGGCGCGGGCCACGGCCGGCCCGATCGACGAGCGGTCGGCTCCGAAGGCGATCACGTCCTGGAAGTCGTACAGCAGGACCGGCATGTCCAGATTGACGTTGGCGGCGATGCCGGCCTTCGGCACGGTCGGGTTGTTGGCGAAGTAGTCCGAGCCGATCAGGCCCTTTTCTTCAGCGGTGACGGCCAGCAGGACCACCGAACGCTTGGGCTTGGTCTTGGCTTCCTTAAAGCCGCGCGCCACCTCCAGCATCGTGGCGATGCCCGAGGCGTTGTCGAGCGCGCCGTTGTTGATCTTGTCGGCGTCCTTGCCGTGGATGCCCAGGTGATCGAGGTGGGCGCTAAGGATGATGGTCTGGGCCTTCAGCGTCGGGTCGGAGCCTTCGATCAGGCCGACCACGTTGCTGCTCTGGCGCTTCTCGATCTCGGTCTTCAGCTGGATGGTGACGTTGGTCGGCAGGTCGAAGCCCTTGACCAGGCCGTCCGGCGTCTCGGCCGTGGCCAGCACGTCGTCCAGCTTGCTCGGCGCGCCGGCGAACAGCTTGGCGGCGCCCGCGGGGCTCAGGGTCGCCAGGCTCGGGGCCTCGGCGCCGCGCACATTGGCGACGCCCTGGGCGTCGCTCCAGGTCATCCGCCATTCCTGGTACGAGGCCACGCCGCGCGCGAACGGACGCCGCTTTTCCGAGCTGGTCGTCGGCATGAACAGCACGCCGACCGCGCCGCGCTTGGCGGCCTCGACGCGCTTGACGTTGACGTTGCTGTAGTGGGCGCGGATCTCGGTCTGCAGGCCGCTGGGCGCGCCGCTCAGCATCACGACGATCTTGCCCTTCACGTCCAGGCCGGCGTAGTCGTCGCGGCCGCGTTCGGGGGCGACCACGCCGTAGCCGACGAAGACCAACGGGGCGGTGATCGAGGTCTCGGCTTGGCGGGGCTGGGCGGCGGGCAGGTAGTCGTCGCCGAACTTCAGGGCGCCCGACTTGCCGTCGGCGCCGGTGAACGAGACGCCGCCTTCGTTGGCCGAGCGATAGGCCGTCAACGGCACCTGCTGCAGGTACGAGCCGTTGTCGCCGGCCGGCTTGACGCCCATGACGGCGTATTGCGAGGCCACGTACTTGGCGGCGATATCGTAGCCGCGCGTGCCGGACTCGCGGCCTTCCAGCAGGTCGTCGGCCAGGAAGCCCATGTGCGCCTTGATGGCGGCGGCCGAGGGCGTGAAGCCGGCGGGCTTGGCGGCGGCCTTGGTCGCGGCGGGCTTGGCTTTGGCAGCGGGGGCGGCGAGGGCGGGCTGAACGGTCAGCAGCAGGGCGACGCCGGCGAGCGCGGCGCGACGGGAGAACGGCATCAAGGCAGGCTCCAAATACGGGCCAGGCCCGCGAAAGGGGCGAACCTTGGCCAGACCGGAGCGGCTTGTCGAGGTTTCGGAACCTGAACCTTTTGTAATCTTCCGGGAAAAACGTCGTCGAAAGAACGCGTTATCCTGGCGTAAGGCGACGTTAACCGTCTTTGATCAGCGGGGTTTAACGGTTGCCGACGAGGTTGGGGGACCTTCAGGGAGTCCGCCGTGCAGATCGCCGCCGCCCGTTTCAGCGCCGCCATCCAGCGCCCGGCCGCCTCGCCCGCCGCCGAGGCTCCTCCGCCGGTCGACCTGACCCAACTGGCCGTCGCCCAGACCAACGCCAAGATGACGGCCGCCGCCGGCGCCGCGCTGGGCCAGGCCACGGGCGAGCTGGCGGGCGTCCTCGTCAACATCAGCGTCTAGGCGCAGTCGCGCACCGCGTTGGTCACGATCCGAACGCGGCCGGCCCATCGCCTCATCCTGAGCCTGTCGAAGGACGGCTGTTAACCGCGTAACTTCACTTTCTTTCGTTAAGAGCCGTTAACCGGCGCATTCCAGATTGACCTGGCAACCCCAGGGAGATGGTCGTGCAGGTTCTCAACACCGCCGCAGCAGGCATGTTCGCCGCCGCCGATCGTCTCAACGCCAGCGCCCGCCGCACCGCCGCCTGGGGCGCCGAACAGGGGCAGGCCGCACAGGGTCAGGACGACCAGAAGATCGACCTGGCCCACGAGGCCGTCGAACAGATTTCGGCCAAGACCGAGTTTTCAGCCAACGCCGCCGTCATCAGGACGGCCGACGAGATGACGGGCGCCCTCCTGAACCTGAAGGTCTAGGAACGGCCCCGGCGCCAGCCGGTCCGAGCCCATCCCGCATTCCCCCCTGCGCGGGTTCGGACCCGCCGCCCTCCGGCCTTGCCGGGGGGCGGCCCCCTCCTATCGAGACCCCGGCTTCCAGCCGTCCGACTTGGCCTTGGCCTCGCCGGCGGCGTCCAGCGGCGGGCCGGCGATCATTGAATCGACGACGGCCAGGATGGCGGCGGGGGTCGGCGAGCCGGCCTTGGCCGGCGCGACGGCCCGCACGCGCCAGGCGTCGGGCTCCCGGCAGGCCACGCCGGCCAACGGCGAAGGGCCCGCGGCCTGGAAGGCGCGGCAATAGACGCCCGAACCGGTCTTGAACGACAGGGCGATGCGCACGGGTCCCGCGACCTGTCCCGAGGCCTGGGTGTTGAGGGCCCTGGCCAGGGGGCCGGCGGCGATGGGCGGCGGATCGTTCGCCCCGCTCAGGGTGACGGGCGGCGGCGCGGCCAGCCGTCCGACCACCAGGCCGATCAGCAGGCAGGCGCCCAGGCCGGCCCAGACGGGCAGGCCCCGGCCGGTCGCGTGGCCCGGCTTGGAGGCCTTGGCGTCGCGCGCCCTGGCCTTTTCCTCGGCCTTGGCCTTGTCCTTCTTGGCCTTGATGCCGGGGAAGGCGATCACTTCGGCCGGCTTGGACGCGGGCGGGGGCTCGGCGGCCGAGGTCTTTCGGACTTCGGGCTGGCGCGTGGCGCCGCCATGGGCGCCCGACAGCAGGCGGCGCAGGGAGCGCTGCGTCTCGACCCGCAGGGCCAGCTGCGGATCGGTCGCCATCGCCGCCTCGATCCGGGCCATGGCCTCGGGCGGCAACTCGCCGTCGACAAAGGCGAAGACCTCTTCGTCGGGGACGGTCATGGCGGGGCTCCTTGGTCTCTCCAGGCAGTTTAGCCGCGAGCCGGCCGGGTCGCCAGTTCGGCGGTCCCCTGAAAGTCCCTCGGGTTGAAAACGGAGGGCCGGGAAGTGTCGGCGGCGGAAAATAATCTTCGCCACAGGGAAGCAAACGGCGTCAGCCGCGTTCTGACGTTTCGAGAGGCGGCCGTGGAAGTCGCCCAGTTCGTCGATCCACAGGAGAAGATGATGCGCAAGATTTCCTTCCTGACGGGCGCCGCGACGGCGGTGGTCCTGCTCTCCGCCCCGATGGTTCAAGCCCAGATCCTGGGCGGTTCGGGCGGCGCTACCGGCGCCGTGGGCGGTACGGTCGGCGGCCTGACGGGGCAGGCGGGCGGCTCTTTGAGCGGCGCCGGCCAGGTCAATCCCGACACCGACGGCCTGGCCTCGCGCCTGCAGTCCACCACCAGCCGCACGGCCAAGAAGGGCCGCTCGGCGGCCGACGCCGTGGTCGGCTCGGCCACCGACACCGCCGGTTCGGCGGCCGGTAGCGTCTCGGGCTCGGCCAACGCCGCCGGCGACGTGTCCAACGGCGGCGTGTCCGGCTCGCTGAACGGTTCGACCGCCACCGGGGCGGGGACCAATCTGGGCGGGGCCAACGGCGCCGGCTCGGTGGGCGTCTCCGGCTCGGCCTCGCGCGACGGCGTGGGCGCTTCGGTCAACACCGGCGCCGCGGCCGACGCCAAGGTCAACAAGTAGGCTCCCAAGCCTTGTGCGTGGTCCTCGTCCTTCGACAAGCTCAGGATGAGGACCATGGTTGGCCCGAGCGATAGGAAAACCTCATCCTGAACCTGTCGAAGGACGAGGTTTTCGCCACGGCCCCAACGAAAACGCCCGCCTCGGCTGACCGGGGCGGGCGTTGACGTTTGAAGGCTCTGGACCCCTTACGAGTCCAGGAAGCTCCGGAGCTTCCGCGACCGCGACGGGTGCTTCAGCTTGCGCAGGGCCTTGGCCTCGATCTGGCGGATGCGTTCGCGGGTGACCGAGAACTGCTGGCCGACTTCTTCCAGGGTGTGGTCGGTGTTCATACCGATGCCGAAGCGCATGCGCAGCACGCGCTCTTCGCGCGGGGTCAGCGAGGCCAGCACGCGGGTGGTGGTTTCCCGCAGGTTGGACTGGATGGCCGCGTCGATCGGCAGGATGGCGTTCTTGTCCT
>Ga0209256_1003842_pt1 | contig 10044 bp, 10 predicted proteins | sample AraplaCol_mCL_r2_2_FD_184270 | JGI IMG/M metagenome (GOLD analysis project Ga0209256, IMG submission 184270) | Arabidopsis root microbial communities from North Carolina, USA - plate scrape MF_Col_mCL_r2 (SPAdes) (version 3) | ecosystem: Host-associated > Plants > Roots > Endosphere | place...
TTCTTTTCTCGCCGCTATAATGTGCGGCTCTCACCGGGCGTGACCCGGTTCTACTGTGTCCCGGAGATTCCATGCCCAGCGTTAAAGTCCGCGAGAACGAGCCCTTCGAGTTTGCGCTCCGTCGCTTCAAGCGCACCTGCGAAAAGGCCGGCGTGCTGGCCGAAACCCGCAAGCGCGAGTTCTACGAAAAGCCGACCCAGGAGCGCAAGCGCAAGGCTGCTGCTGCTGTGAAGCGTCAGCTGCGCCGCTCGTCGCGCGACGTCACCAAGCGTCAGCGCCTGTACTGATCGGACGCAACTTCGATGCGGCAGGCCTGGCCTGTCGCGGCGGAGCCGAAGCCGGAACGCGCGAGCGTTACCGGCTTTTTGCGTTTCCATCGATCCTGTTCCCGCCCCACCCTTTCACCGAACGAGGTGTTCCATGAGCATGAAGCAGCAGCTCACCGACGACATGAAGGCCGCCATGAAGGCGGGCGAAAAGCACAAGCTGGGCGTCATCCGCCTGATCAACGCCGCCATCAAGCAGCGCGAAGTGGACGAGCGCATCGAGCTGGACGACGCCGCGGTGATCGCCGTGCTCGACAAGATGGTCAAGCAGCGCAAGGACTCGGTCAGCCAGTTCGAGGCCGCCAACCGTGAAGACCTGGCGGAAATCGAGCGCCAGGAGCTGGCGGTGATCGACACCTACCTGCCGGCCAAGATGGGCGAAGCCGAGATCCAGGCCGCGATCCAGGCCGCGGTCGCCGAAACCGGCGCCAGCAGCGCGGCCGACATGGGCAAGCTGATGGGCGCGCTGAAGCCGAAGCTGGCGGGCCAGGCCGACATGGGCCTGGTGTCCAAGCTGGTCAAGGCGCACTTCGCCGGTTGAGTGTGCGGCGGACACGACCAACGGTCGTGTCCTACCCGGCCTCGGCGGTAGGCACCGACCGTCGATCGGTGCGTGTGGTAGGCACCGACCGTTGGTCGGTGCGTGTGGTAGGCACCGACCGTTGGTCGGTGCGTGCGTCAGCCCACCGCCGCGTTTCACCCGGCCTTCGACCCGGGCCTGCTAGAAAACAGGCATGTCTTCGCTGCCGCCTTCCCCCGCGCCCGCACCGGCGCACGATCCGTCCCGCGTTCCGCCACGCCTGCGCAAGTACGTGGACCGGCTTGAACGCAGCTTCCCGGTCGCAGTGGGCAAACGCTTCGTCGATGTCGACGTGCTGACCCAGGCCGCGTCGGTGTCCTTCTATGCCCTGCTCTCGATGGCACCATTGCTGGTGCTGCTGCTGTGGCTGACCGCATCGCTGTATCCACCTGCCCAGCAGGCGCTGATCGGGCAGATCAACGACGTGGCAGGCAGCAGTGCCGCCACCGTCGCCGACACCGTGCTCAAGAACGCCGACAACCAGCCGTCGATGGGCTCGCTGGCCGGCATGTGGAGCACGCTGCTGCTGTTCATTGGTGCCACCGCCGTGTTCGCCCAGCTGCAGAACGCGCTGAACCTGATCTTCAACACCAGCGGCGAGCGCCTGGACGGCATCGTGGCGTGGCTGCGCAAGCGCGTGTTCTCGTTCGGCGTGGTACTGGCACTGGGGTTCCTGCTGATCCTGTCGATGACCGCCACCACCATGCTGCAGGTGGCCTTCGCCCAGCTGCCCTCGGTGCTGCCGGCGGTGGGCTACCTGACCAGCCTGGCCCTGTACACGGTGGGCTTCGCCTTCCTCTACCACTACCTGCCCGACCGGCGCGTGGCCTGGCGCCAGGCGTTCATTGGCGGGGTGATCACCTCGGCGCTGTTCGCGCTGGGCCGCTATGCGATCGGGCTGTACATCGCCACGGTGGCGCCGGGCAGCGCCTACGGGTCGATGGGCGCGCTGGTGATCTCGCTGGTGTGGATCTACTACGCCACGGTGGTGTTCTTCGTCGGTGCGCTGATGACGGCGGTGATCGACGAACGCCTGCGTGCCCGCACCCACCTGGCCGAAGCCGGTATCGAGCCGCCGAAACCGGGCGCGGCCAGCGCCAGCTAGTAGACTAGCGGGGTTCTCCGCTACCGCGCGCGGCCGTTACCGGCCCTGCCCCAGCCTGCTGCCCATGGCCCGTATCCCCGACGCATTCATCGACGACCTGCTGGCCCGCTCCGATATTGTCGAAGTGGTGGGCAGCCGCGTGCCGTTGAAGCGCCAGGGCAAAGAGTATTCGGCGCGCTGCCCGTTCCACGATGAGCGCTCGGCATCGTTCACGGTGTCGCCGACCAAGCAGTTCTACCACTGCTTCGGCTGCGGCGCGCACGGGACCGCGATCAGCTTCTTGATGAATTACGACCGCCTGGAGTTCCTCGACGCCGTCGACGAGCTGGCCAAGCGGGTGGGCATGGAAGTGCCGCGCGACACGCAGCCGCGCACTGCGCAGCAGCAGGACGACAGCCGCGAACTGTACGCGGCGCTGGATGCGGCCACGCGCTTCTTCCAGAAGTCGCTGGAAGGCAGCGACACCGCCCGTGCCTACCTGGACCAGCGCGGCGTGGACGAGGAAAACCGCGCGCGCTTCGCGATCGGCTACGCGCCCGATGGCTACAGCGCGCTGAAGGATGCGCTGGGCAAGGACGAGCGGCGCATGAAGCTGCTCGATCGCGCCGGGCTGTTCTCCAAGAACGACCGCGGCCACGTCTACGACAAGTTCCGCGACCGGGTGATGTTCCCGATCTACGACCGGCGCGGGCGGGTGATCGCCTACGGTGGCCGGGTGCTCGAGAAGGACGACGGCCCCAAGTACCTGAACTCGCCCGAGACCGCGCTGTTCCACAAGGGGCGCGAACTGTACGGGCTGTGGCAGGTGCGCCAGGCCAACCAGAAGATCGAACGCCTGATCGTGGTCGAAGGCTACATGGACGTAGTGTCGCTGTTCCAGTTCGGGGTCACCCAGGCGGTGGCGACGCTGGGCACGGCCACCACGCCGGACCATGCCGAGCTGTTGTTCCGCAACGCACCGGACGTGTTCTTCTGCTTCGACGGCGACGCCGCCGGGCGCCGCGCCGGCTGGCGTGCGCTGGAATCGGTGCTGCCGCGCATGAAGGACGGGCGCCAGGCGTTCTTCCTGTTCCTGCCCGACGGCGAAGACCCGGACACCATCGTGCGCAAGGAAGGCAAGGAAGGCTTCGACGAACGCCTGAAGCAGGCCACGCCGCTGTCGCAGTTCTTCTTCGACGAGCTCACCCGCGAGGTCAACATGGCCACGCTGGACGGCAAGGCGCGGCTGGCCGAGCGCGCCAGGCCGATGCTGGCGCAGATTCCCGACGGCGCCTTCGGCGACCTGATGAAGCAGCAGCTGGCCATGCTGACCGGGCTGGGCAGCACGCCGGCGCCGGCAGCGGCCGCGCGGCCGCCGCAACGCGCGGTGGCCCCGGCGCAACGGCGCAGCCTGGTGCGTGCGGCCATTGCGATCCTGCTGCAGCAGCCGTCGCTGGCGATGACCCTGGACGGCCATCACTTCGGCGGACTGCGCCTTCCGGGCGTGGAGCTGTTGATCGAGCTGCTGACCCTGGTGGAACAGCGTCCGGACATCAGCACCGGCGCATTGCTGGAGCACTTCGAAGGCCGCGAGGAGCAGGAAGCGCTGCAGAAGCTGGCCGCGCAGACGCTTCCGGGCGATGAGGCGATGTGGAACCAGGAACTGCACGATGCGGTGGCGCAGCTGGAAAAGCAGCTGCTGCTGCAACGCCTGGAGGAGCTTCAGGCAAAGCAGCGCCAGCAGGGTCTGGACGATACTGACAAGTACGAACTGCGCGAGCTGTTGAAGGCACGTGCCACCCTGCGTTGACCGATCGAGGAGGAAGGTGACGTGATGCGATGCTGGAACCGCGCTGCTTTCTTCCGTGCCGGTGTGATGTCGTTGGGGTTGCTGGCTTCGGCAAGCAGCGGGGCAGAGCCCCGCTCTACCTCGGGGGGCCTGGTGTTCGCGGCTTCGGAGGGCGCCGCCGTAGAGCGGGGCTCTGCCCCGCTGCCGTCCCCCGCAGCCCCGTTGCCCCCCGCCGTAGAGCGGGGCTCTGCCCCGCTGCCGTCCCCCGCAGCCCCGTTGCCCCTCACCGTAGAGCGGGGCTCTGCCCCGCTGGCCGACGCCGACCTTCTCAACGCCTTCCGCCAACCGACCCCAGGCCTCCACACCGGAGGCCAACCCACCGCGACGCAGCTGCAACAGGCTGCGGCGACCGGCATCACCACCGTAATCGACCTGCGCCAGCCCGACGAAGATCGCGGCTTCGATGAAGCAGGCGTCACCGCCCAGCTCGGCCTGCATTACGTGCGCATCCCCGTCGCCGGCGCCACTGGCCTCACCCCCGCCAACGTACAGGCGCTGCACACCGCGCTGGCCGAGGCCGACGGCCCGGTGCTGCTGCACTGCGCCTCCGGCAACCGCGTCGGCGCACTGCTGGCATTGCTGAAAGCGCGGCAGGGCATGCCGGTCGATCAGGCCCTGCAGTTTGGCCGCGACGCCGGCATGACCTCTCTGGAAGCCAAGACACGCACGCTGCTCGAGCAGGACACCACGCGTTGATCCTGCCCGTGCGTCACCCTCATTCCCCCAGCTCTACAGGAGCCTGCCCACCATGACCCGCTGGTGGTCGCGCCTGCGACCGGACAACTTCACCCTCGCCCTGCTCGGCACCGTGCTGCTGGCTTCCTTCCTGCCGATGCACGGCGCCGCCGCCCTGGTGCTGGACGATGTCACCGACGTGGCCATTGCCGCGCTGTTCTTCCTGCACGGTGCGCGCCTGCCGCGCGAATCGATCGTCGCCGGCCTGCTGCACTGGCGCCTCCACCTGACCATCCTGGCCTGCACCTTCGTGCTGTTCCCGCTGCTCGGGATGGGCTTCAAGCCACTGGAAGGCTGGCTTCTCACGCCGGAACTCTTCATTGGCGTGCTGTTCCTGTGCGCGCTGCCATCCACCGTGCAGTCGTCGATCGCGTTCACCTCGCTGGCGCGCGGCAACGTACCGGCGGCGGTGGTCAGCGCGTCGCTCTCCAGCATCCTCGGCGTGTTCCTGACCCCCCTGCTGCTGGCCCTGCTGGCCGGCACCGCCGGCGGCATGCACAACCCTGGCGAGGCCATCCTGGGCATCATGCTGCAGCTGCTGGTGCCATTCGTGGCCGGCCACCTGCTGCGGCCGTGGATCGCCCGCTGGGTGGAGCGGCAGCGCGCGCTGCTGCGCTATACCGACCAGGGCACGATCCTGCTGGTGGTGTATTCGGCATTCGGCGAAGCAGTGAACGAAGGTCTGTGGAGCAAGACGCCGATCCTGTCGCTGCTGGCCGTGGCGGTGGTTGCCGCGGTGCTGCTGGGCGTCGCCATGCCGCTGATCAACCTGCTGGCCAGGAAGCTGGGCTTCAACCGCGAAGACCGCATCACCATCCTGTTCTGCGGCTCGAAGAAGAGCCTGGCCACCGGCGTGCCGATGGCCAAGATCCTGTTTGCCGGCGGCAGCCTGGGCGCCATCGTGCTGCCGATCATGATCTACCATCAGATCCAGCTGATCGTGTGTGCGGTGGTGGCGCAACGGTATGCGCGCCGAGCTTGAGTCGAACGCATTCTCGGGCGGGGTCGATGTTGAACGCCCTGCCGACTCAGTCCACGATCGATCGCGCAATCTCCTTCAACACGTCTGCTTTGCGCTGCACGTCGTCGTTCCCAGTGGCGATCAACTTGTACAGTTTGTCTTTGCCCGCCCACACCAACACTACCTGCCCGCGCCCTTGGTCGTCCATGGACATATCCAGCTGACCAGGCACGCCTTTGATTTCGGTGTTCTGCGCCTCGACAAAGGCTTCAATGACGCCCCCCGGTACGCGGAAATTCTCCTCGTTGAACTCAACGATACCGATCCCGCCAAGACGGAAGAAGCGTGAGAGCCCGGAAGACTTCACGCCATCGATAGCACCCGTTGGCTCCATGCCTATGACTTCAGCGGCGCCCAGCAATGTCCCCTGAAGCGTACTGGGCGGATTTGGCAGTCGCTGGCGCAGGATTGCATCCGATCTCTGTGTTTTCGGAACCGCATTGAACAGCGCCTCTAGGGAAGGTATCGAGTCTCGCTCGACCTTTTCCACACCGGATCGGCTGCGCCGGATCTGCTCGCGGAAATAGTCCTTGACGGGCTCCGGAGCATCCAACTCGGCCAATGGGATGAGCCTGTAGACCCCTTCATCGAGCCCTCTCGCACCCACCTCGCTATCCAGTTCGGCTGCACGCATTACCCGATCGTTGAGCCATTGGCCCACCGCGTCGACTGATTCAGTGGGCGGCGATGCCGACCATGTTGGAAATGCAGCGGCCATCAACGTGATTGCGTATTTAATTTTCATACCGATCACCACTCCGTCAGAGCACAGTCAACGACGGCGGTGTGCCGCACATACGGTAGCCGATCCAGGATCCAGGTGTGGTAACCCCGAACAAGCATTCGCTCAGGATCTGACTGATCGCCGGCTCTGAAGCGCCATGAAAACCCTCCGTTGTTCGGCGCTCCGAGGTTGTGCTTGGGATGGATGTTTCCTTGTGGAATGTGTCTGCTTGCAGCCGAGCCTTGGATGTTCCTGAACAAAGGGCGATCATAGGTCACGGATTCGTTGACGAAGCCAAGACAGTTGGCACGGCTGAGGGCCTTTACTTCGGCGGCGGCTTCATTGGTGGACAGCATGCTCACCAAAAGTAGTCCTGCGCCTGCGCAGCGCGGCAATCTCATTGTTGCTCCCTGATGGTTGCGAGACATCTCGCAACATCTGTATACGCAGCTGCGCGATGAGAAATTGCGGCACGGGTCCAGGTATCCACAGCAACCGAGTTGTCTGACGGACAGGCACGCGGTTTCCTTACCTGAAGCATTCGGAGAAGCGCAAACCTAACGGCGCCTGCAAGGCCGAACTCCGGCAAAGGTCATGCCTTACCGCGCTGGTCGGGTCTGCGTGCGGTCGTTTGGGAAGCGACCCTACCGAGGCACCGCGGCGTCGGGATTCGGCCACCCTACGGATCTGTCAGCGTCCCCACGCTCAGCTCGGGCAGATACACCCACACGTCATAGGACCGATTCACGGCGGTTTCGGCGACTGGATCTTGTTCCGGACGCTCAATCAGCGTGAGCGCTCGGCAGGGCACCATGCAGCCCCAGAACTGCCCATGCAGCGCTTCCACGCGCACGCTGTACAGCGGCAGGTCCAGCAGGTACGACGCCATGGTGCGGTGCTTCATCTCCGGTGGCGCGTCCGCAAAGGGGTGGCGCATTGCGTGCACGTTGCCGGTGAGCACCAACATCCGCGTTCCGGTCGGCAATGCGCTGAACTGCTGGCGAAGGTGGGTGGCCATCGCCGCATCGCGATCCACATCGCTGTCGTACGCGCTGATTTCAATGTCATAGCCGGCCACGCCGATATCGCGTCCCTGCAGGCGCAGCACGCGCAGCGTTTCGATCAATGCCAGCATGTCGCGGCTGCGGCGGCCGTCGTGCTGGTCGTCCTTCACCCGCCAGAACGGCGAGGTGCGCAGTGCCGCCCGCGCATCCGCATCGCCGTTGGAGCGGAGGTAACGCGCAAGCGCGGCGTTCTCGCTCATCGGAAGCTCCACGCCCAGCCGCACGGGTGCGTCGTTGCGGCTGTAGCGCTCCATCAGGTCGGCCACCAGCAGCGGTGTCTCGGCGGTGCCGTGGTATTCGCCCAGCATCACCAGCCGGTGGTCGCCTGCGAAGGTCATGATCTGCGTGGCAGTGTCCTCCACGCGCATTGCGGGCGCGGCGCAGACGGTGCCGTACATCATCGAAGCCACCATCACGGCCATCCAGAGCCATCGCTTCATACCATCACGTCCTGTTGGGGTCATGGAAGCAATGGCGACGCGATTTTCGGATTCAAGGCCGGCGCAGGAAGCTCACAGGAACGGCAGCATCCAGTGGTCCACCATCAGGAAGGCGAACAGTGCCATCAGGTAGACGATTGAGTAGCCGAACATCTTCATTGAGAACAGCTCGTCCGGCGGGTTCAGCATGCGCCAGGCGTACCAGACGAACACGGCGTTGAGCACCACCGCGCCGCCCAGGTAGAACAGCCCGCTCATGCCGACCACGGTAGGCAGGAGGCTGACGATGGCAAGGATGATCGAATAGACCAGGATGGACTTGCGGGTATACGCGACGCCATGGGTGACTGGCAGCATCGGGATCTTGGCCTTGGCGTAATCCTCGCGGCGGAAGATCGCCAGTGCCCAGAAATGCGGCGGGGTCCAGATGAAGATGATCAGCACCAGCAGCGAGGCATAGGCCCAGTCCCACGGACCCTGCATGCCGGTGATCGCCGCCCAGCCCAGCAACGGCGGGGTCGCACCGGCGAGGCCGCCGATGACGATGTTCTGCGAGGTCGCGCGCTTCAGATACACGGTGTAGATCACCGCATAGCCGATCAGCGAAGCGAAGGTCAGCACCGCGGTGATGACGTTCACCCACAGCACCAGGATGGTCATCGACAGCACGATCAGCACGCCGGCGAACACCAGCACCTGCCACGGCTTGACCTTGCCCACCACCAGCGGTCGCCATGAGGTGCGCGCCATCTGCGCGTCAATCTGCGCGTCCAGCAGCTGGTTGATCGCGGCGGCCGCCGAGGCGGCCAGCCAGATGCCCAGGAACCCCAGCGCGCCACGCAGCGCCTGCTCGGCGGTGGGCAGCGCGGGAATGGCCAGGAACATGCCCACCAGCGCGGTGAACACGATCAGTGCCACCACTTTCGGCTTGGTCAGATCCCAATACTGGCGAACGTTGCTGGTCATCGGATCAACCCACGCCCCGGTCGGCCAGGTCCACGCCAGCGCCGACCGCTGGTCGGCTGCTCTCCGCTGCGGGTTCGCGCAACCGCGCCAGCAGGGTCACCAGCACGAACAGCAACGCCACCGCGCCACCGCTGTGTGCCACCGCCACTTCCAGCGGCACCGCCAGCTTCACGTTGAGGATGCCCAGGGTGATCTGCAGCAGCACCAGCAGGCCCAGCGCGCTGGCCCAGCCGCGCATGCTCGGCAGCCGGTACAGGCGCAGCGCAAGCCACAGCAGGTACACCGCCACCACCACCGCGAACATGCGGTGCGCCATCTGGATCGCGATGCGCGAGGCGCCGTCGAGCACGCCCCCTTCGTAATCCACGCCGATACCGCGCCACAGGGTGAAGCCTTCCTTGAAATCGTGCGGCGGCCACCACTGGCTCACGCAGCGCGGGAAGTTGTCCAGCGAGGCACTGCCGCCACCGCAGGCCAGCGCCGCGTAGTTGGCGCTCACCCAGCCACCCAGCGCGATCTGCGCGACCAGTACGGCCACGCCAATGCGCAGCAGCCATTTCAGCTTCGGCGCTTCGACCAGGGTGATCGGCATGTGCGTGGCGCGCCACGCCATCCAGACCAGCAGGCCGAACATCAGCATGCCGCCCAGCAGGTGGCCCATCACCACGATGGGTTTGAGCAGCAGGGTCACCGTCCACATGCCCAGCAGGGCCTGGAAGATCACCACCGCCAGGGTCAGCAACGCTGCGCGCGCCAGGTCGATGTTGTTCCAGCGCAATGCGGCGACCAGCAGGATCACCTCGCCGGTGATGGCCAGGATGCTCGCCGGGACGTGGTGCCCCAGCATGTACAGCGGTATGCCGGTGGCTACCAGTACGCACGCGGTGACCACTGCGGTAGTGCCCCAGTTGCGCCGGCGCACGGCGAGCAGCGCCAGGGTGAGGATTTCAATGCCCAGCGCACCGGCCAGGAAACGGTGCACCTGTTCGCGCCACGCCTTGTGCGTTTCCAGCGGGCGGATCTTCGCCGCCTCGTGGCCGATCACCTCCTGCGCATGCTGCGGCCAGGTGACGCGGCCATAGCAGGTCGGCCAGTCCGGGCAGCTAAGGCCGGCATCGGACAGGCGCACGAACGAACCGAACATGATCGTGCTGGCCGTCATGATCAGGGCGAACCACGCCAGACGGTGGAAATTGCGATGCAGCGCCGGGCGCGCGGTGGGGTTCATCAAACGGAACTCACTTCAGTTTCAACA
>Ga0209256_1003857_pt1 | contig 9993 bp, 8 predicted proteins | sample AraplaCol_mCL_r2_2_FD_184270 | JGI IMG/M metagenome (GOLD analysis project Ga0209256, IMG submission 184270) | Arabidopsis root microbial communities from North Carolina, USA - plate scrape MF_Col_mCL_r2 (SPAdes) (version 3) | ecosystem: Host-associated > Plants > Roots > Endosphere | place: USA...
GGCCACGGTGGTCAGGCTCATGCCATCGCCCAGGAACAGGATCACGTTCTTCGCGCGGCCTTCCATCGCGCCACTGCCGGCGGCGCGTGCGGCGCCGCTGCGGTACCACCACTGCGGGGTTTCACCGGCCGGATGGGCTACTGCCGGTACATCGACCTGAACAGAGCCGGCGCTGGCGCGGGAGGAGGAGGCGGGGGTGGCGCAGGCGCCGAGCAGCAGGGTGGTGGCGACAGCCGCCAGCAGGGGGGTGGAACGGGGCATGGACGCGCGGATCTCACGGATGAAACGGGCGTTCATTATGCAGAACGCCGCAAGGCACGCCGATGACACGCTGATTTTCCCTGTGCGCCTCGTCCGCGCGGGCCGGTTCGGCTAAGGTGATCCGCTGTATCACTCTCTTCCTGGAATGCTCATGGCGCTGGTGTCTGCCTGGCTGCGGATCCCATTCTGGCAGCGTGTACTCGGCGGTTTCGTGCTGGGCGCGCTGGCCGGCTGGCTGCTGGGTCCCGCGGCCGAAGTCTGGTTCGGCCCGCTTGGCGACCTGTACGTCACCCTGATCAAGATGATCGCGGTGCCGCTGGTGTTCTTCGCGGTGATCAACGCGATTTCCTCGCTGCACGGCCAGAAGTCGGTCGCCGCGCTCGGCGGGCGCACCTTCCTGTGGTTCATCATCACCGCCGCGCTGGCGGTCGGCATCGGCCTGCTGGTGGGGACGATCATGCAGCCGGGCACCGGCAACCTCAGCCTGAGCATGGACCATGGCTACACCCCGCGCGAGGTGCCCAGCGTGGTCAAGGTGCTGATGGACGTGGTGCCGTCCAACGTGTTCTACGCACTGACCGGGATCGGCACCCGGGTCAACGCGGCGGGTGAAACCGTGCTGGCCGCAGGGCGCGGTTCGATCCTGCCGGTGATCTTCTTCGCCGGCCTGCTCGGCTTTGCCATGGTCAAGCTGGGCGACAAGGTCGCCGAGGCGCGCAAGCTGACCGGGCAGATGAGCGACATCATGATCCAGGTCACCCGCTTCGTGCTGGAGATGACCCCGCTGGGTACGTTCGGCCTGATCGCCGGCCTGGTCGGCAGCTACGGCTTCGAGAAGCTGCTGCCGTTGGGCAACTTCGTGCTGGCCCTGTACGTCGCCTGCGCGCTGCACATCGTGCTGGTGTACGGCAGCCTGCTGCTGGTGCACGGACTGAACCCGCTGAAGTTCTTCCGCGGCGCGGCGCCGGGCATGCAGGTGGCGTTCGTCAGCTCGTCCAGCTTCGCGGCGATGCCGGCGGCGATGCGCTCGATCACCCACAATCTGGGCGTGAACAAGGACTATGCCTCGTTCGCGGTGCCGCTGGGCGCCAGCATCAAGATGGATGGATGCGGGGCGATCTACCCGGCGCTGTGCGCGGTGTTCATCGCCCAGTACACCGGTGTGCCGCTCAGCCCGGAGCAGTACCTGGTGGTGCTGATCGCTTCGGTGCTGGGCAGCTTCGGCACCGCCGGCGTGCCGGGCACGGCGGTGGTGATGGCCACGGTGGTGCTGAGCGCGGCGAACCTGCCGCTTGAGACCATCGGTTACCTGTACGCCATCGACCGGATCCTAGACATGATGCGCACCATGACCAACGTGACCGGGCAGATGCTGGTGCCTGTGCTGGTGGCCAAGGAAACCGGCCTGCTCGACCGCGAAGTGTACGACAACCCGTCCACCAACCTGGGCGTGGACGAAGGCGACGAGCCGGCCGCGCGTTGAGCGCAGCGGCACGGGCTGGATACGGACGGGTCGGCACTGCCGGCCCGTTTTTCATTGGCTGACTGCGCGCTGTGACAGCTGTATCGCGCGCTGTAACAGTCCTGATACACCCCGGTGTGAAGCAGGCGTCATAAGGGTTCGGCCAGCGTGGTCGACGTGTTCAGGCGGCGTGAACGCGGCGCAGGTGTAACACCAACGTTGCAGCAGCGCTCCAGAGACGCGCCGAAACCCCCATGAAACGGGGCTTTGGAAGTTGGCACGATAACTGCTCCCTCCCTCCGCATCTTGACGGGAGGTCGCAATGGACAGCGTTCACGCAGCAGGCAGGGCAGGCACGATGGCGTGGGTGGTGGCGGCGCTGCTGCTGGCACCGGCAGCCGTACAGGCCTCGGGCGCACGCCAGGGCGTGAAACCGCAGCCGGGCGAAATCGTCCTGCTGCGCGACGTCTCAGCGCGACCGGCGTACCGGCCCGCACCTCCGGGCGTGGCATTGATCGCGGATCCCTCGCCGCGCCGCGAAGTCAGCGGCGCGCTGGGCACGCCCAACGGCATGGACGAACTGAGCGACGACGATTACGCCTCGCTTGGCTCCAATGCGGGCATCGCATCGCCCCACCACCCCACTACGGTCGAGCGCGTCACCACCGGTACGGTCAACAACACGCTCGGACGCGCCACCACCAGCGGCGCGCTGTCCGGCAATTCCCTGGGCCGCAGCATCGGCGGCCCGATGGGCGCGGTGGGCAATGCCACGCGCGGCATCGGCGACCAGGTGCGTGGCGCCCTGGCCCAGTTCCCCTTGGGCCAGCCGACCGGTGGGAACGGCAAATGAAGCGCATGGCCGTCCTGCTGTCGCTGGGCCTGGTGTCCGTGGTGCCGCTGCCGCTGTGCGCGCAGCAGGTCGATGACTACGCGGGCATGCTGGGCTACCTCAATCACACCCGCCTGGATGGCCGCGCGCTGAGCGGCGCCGATGGCGCGATCGTGGTCAACATGGCCGCCGGCGATCTCAACCAGCAGGGCAACCTGCTGGGCATCGCCAGCGGCGACACCGCGCAGGTCGACATCGACGCGCGGCAACTGCATTCCAACAACCGGGTACGCGCCACTGGCGCACTCGACGCCCGCGCCAGCATTGGCGGGCAGGCACTCGGCGGCGCCAGCGGCGTCGCCATGATCAACCAGGCCAGCGGTATCGGCAACGCGACGCTCAACATCGTCACGGCCACGCTGGCGCAACAGGGCATACGCGAGACGAACGACGAGGCCCTGGCCGCGTCGGGGGCACTCGCGTCAGCAGGGGGGCAGGGCACCGCAGCACGCGGTGGATCCGCCGGAACCCGCAGTGTCGCCGTGGAGGACACCGCGCTGCAGGGATTCGACGGCGTTCTGCAACTCAATCAAATCGCGGGTACCGGCAACACCACTGCCAATCAATTGAGCATGTCGGTGCAATCCACCCCGTGAGCAGTTCCATCCACCCGATTGACCGTGAAGAGAGAGGGCATCATGAACACCATGAACAAGACGGTACTGGCACTGGCCATCGCTGTTGTGGCCACCGCATCTGCTTCCGCACAGGACAACCAGAACCAGAGTGCGTTCATCAACCACATCCATAACGTGTGGGAGACGCGCACCAACCTCAACACCGACGTCGATACCGATGTCGACACCAACATCGACACCGACATCACCACGGCGATCGATACCAGCATCGATACGGACATCGATACCAACATCGACACCAACATCCGCAACGACTGGGATTCGCGCACCCGCGTGCGCAACAACAGCACCACCAACGCCAGCAGCGACACCAACACCGAAACCACCACCAAGAGCTACACCGAAACCCGCGACGTGACCCACAACCGTGACGTCACCGTCAACGAGAACGTCACCAAGAACAGCGACATCCGCGCCGACGAGCGCAAGGAAAAGAACAACCACGGCGTCGACGTGAACCTGGAATCGGACCTGCAGGTAGGCGCGGACATCCAGTTCCGTGGCCGTCCGACGGTCTCGGGTGACCTGGCCGTCGACTCGGCGGCGATCGCCATCATCGACAACCGCCAGTCGATCACCGACAACCATGGCGACAACGAGCTGCTGGAAAACAACGCGTCGATCAGCGAGAACGTGGCGCAGGACGCGTCGGGCAACCTCGGCTTCAACACCGCCGCCGGTGACAACAATGCCCAGGACAACGCCGCGTCGCTGTCCGCTGCCGATGCCTCGTTCACCTTCGGCATGTCCGATGCGCAGGTGTACGTGAACCAGTACGGCGCCGGCAACCGCACCTACAACGACGGCGTGGCCAACAACTCCAGCCTCAGCGGCAACGCGTTCCGCGGCGCCACCGGCAACATCGGCGTCAACAGCGCTGCCGGCAACAACAACGAGCAGAAGAACGCCCTGGCGGCTTCGGTGTCCACTGCGCGCATGGCGACCGCCAGCATCAGCTCCAACCAGGTCTCCGCCGAGAACAGCGTGTCCAACGAGGGTTACGTGAAGGCGATGCGTGACACCACCCAGGTCACCCTGCGTGGCAACGTGCGAGGCGGTACCGCGGCCATCGGCGTGGGTGCCTACCGTGGCGAAGGCGAGGCCTTCCAGCAGTCGAACCTGTACGCCGACAGCTGGAGCGGCGAGAGCCATTCCGGCGGCGACTCGACCGGGCATATCGACTTCGACTCCGATACCCAGGGCGCCGTGCAGAACCCGAACCGCGAAGGCGTGGGCGGGTTTGCCTTCGACACCGAAGAGCAGGGTGTGCTGGCCTACGGCGAAGTCGGCTACGCCGACCTGCATGCCAGCCTGAGCGGCACCGTGGCCACCACCCGCTGGGTGGTCGAGAAGGCCGAGAACAACGCCTCGCTGTCCGGCGATGCGTTCCGCGGCGCCTCCGGCAACATCGGGGTGAACGTGGCGGCCGGCACCGGCAACCTGCAGGCCAACAGCCTGGCCCTGGCCGTGGCGCAGCCGTCCACCGGCGGCAACCCGGGCGGCGGTGGCGGCGAGTAAGCCTGTCCGCTTTCGCAAGCAGTACGCGTTGAGCGCAACAAGCCCGGTCATCCGCCAATGGCCGGGTTCCCCCGGGAGCCCCTGTCCCATCCTCCCCCTTTGGGGCAGGGGCTCCTTCCTTTCCTTTCCTGCGTCATCCCCGGAGCCTCGCCGATGTGGTCCACCCGAGCCCTGTGCTGCGCGTTGTCGCTGTTGATGTTGCCGGTCGGCGCCTCGCGCGCGGGCGACGTGGCCTTCAGTGGCGTGCTGCCCAATGGTGCGGTGTTCACCCAGAAGGTGGAGAGCATGCAGGAACGGCGCTTCCGCAACGTGGTGCGCCAGCACACCGACTACAGCTGCGGCGCGGCCGCACTGGCTACGATCCTGCGTTACGCCTACCACCTGGACGCGGACGAAGGCACGGTCATCGAAGGCATGATGGGGGTTTCGGACCCCCAACTGGTCCACCAGCGCGGCTTTTCGCTGCTGGACATCAAACGGTATGTGGAATCGATGGGCATGCGTGGGCGCGGCTACCGCGTCAACGAAGAGCGCCTGCGCTCACTGCGCGTGCCCGGACTGGTGTTGATGGATGTACGCGGCTTCCGCCATTTCGTGGTCCTCAAGCAGGTCCGCGGCGATCTGGTGGACGTGGCCGACCCGATCCTGGGCAATCGCAGCGTTCCCATCAACGAATTTCTCGAATCATGGCCGTCGCGGGCCGTGTTCGTCGTGATCGGTACCGATTTCGACCGCAACACGGTGTTGCTGCAGCCCGGTGAACGGCCCAGTGCACGTTCGCTGTATGCGCGGCAGGGGCCGATCACCGACGCGGAACTGGTCGACTTTGGTTTCACCCACGCAGATCTGTTCTAGGAGCCATCATGAACACCACCCCATGGACGCCGGTCGCGATGCTGCTCGCCCTGCTGGGCACGGCCCCGGTCCTCGCAGCGGATGCGCCGCGCGCCGAGCAGGGACGGCCCGGCAAGGGACTGAGCGAGATCCCCGATCCGGAACTCAACCTCATGCGCGGCCGTTACACGGTCAACGGGACGTCGGTCGCCTGGTTCGGCGTGACCATGGTGTCGCAGTGGCAGGCCGGCAACCAGTCGGCGCAGAGCGCGCTGACCCTGGGCATGGACTTCAGCCACGGCACCCAGGCCCCGAAGGTCAGCTTCACGCCCAGCGTGACCGTCACCGCCGCCGACGCGCCGCTGCCGGTGACGCCCGGACGCAGCGTCGATTCCAGCGGCCTGCAGAACGTGGCCGGCCTGACCCAGAGCGTGCAGGTGGCCGGCGACAACAACGTGGCCAGCAACAGCACCCAGTTGAACGTGCGCGAAGGCAGCGCACCGCCGGCGTCCGACCCGGCAGGCGTGCAGCCAGCCGTGGTGCAGCAGGCAGGCGTGCAGCAGGCCAGCGCGCAGCAGGGTGGCGTCAGCGCGGTGGCCCAGCAGGATGGCAGCAGCGCCAGCGTCAAGCTGGACATCCAGGGCGTTGGCCAAGTGCAGCAATGGATCCGCAATGGCAGCGTCGGGCAGAGCATCGCGATCAGCAGCGACGGCCAGGCGGTACGCAACCGCATGCAGATCGACCTGGTCCGGCAGACGCTGGCCAGCAGCGGATCGCTCAACCAGAACGTAGCCCAGGCGATGAACCTGGTGCGCGGTGTTGGCATGGGGCCCGGCCAGTAATCCTGGTCGGTGGGGGAACCACACAGAAACGCAGGGCAAGGAAATGCACACCTCGATACGCAGCACCCCGCTGGCGCTGGCGGCGCTGGCACTCGCATCGGCGACCACCGCCGCCGCGCAGACCGCCCCGGCATCGCCGGCCCCCACCGGCGCACAGAACGCGCCGGTATCGCCGGCCGACGAAGCCGATGTCAAAGCGCTCATGCAGCAGCTGGAAACGCTCAAGGCCAACTACGCCCAGGAAGTGCGCCGGCTGCGCGAACTGGACATGCAGGTGCAGGCCATGCAGGCCCGCCTGAGCGGCAAGACCGCGCCGCTGGCCGCCGCTTCCGCCGCGCCCGAACCATTGCCTGCGACCACTCCGGCCGCACCGGTCGGCGGCGACGGCTACGCCAGCAGCGCGGCAGAAGCCCAGGAAGCCAAACAGGCCTCGCGGCGCAGCGTCGACGACGTCAAGCAGCAGACCGCCACGCTGTTCACCCGGCGCTTCACCCTGGAAAACAGCCTCACTTACGCGCGCTACGACCGCAAGCAGCTCACCCTCAACGGCTTCCTCGCGCTCGACGCCATCTTCCTCGGCAACATTGCGATCGAGAACGTCGAGTCCGACACCCTTACCTACAACCTGGCCGCGCGCTGGGGCCTTACCCCGCGCCTGGCGTTGAACCTGGACGTGCCCTACCTGGCGCGCAAGACGGTGTTCCAGAAAGGCGGCGCCGGCGGCGCGGCCGCGGCCATCGCCCAGGAAGAAACCACCGGCAACGGCATCGGCGACGTCAGCCTGAGCGCCAACTACAAACTGTTCTCCGAACGCGGTCGCCTGCCGGAAACCGTGCTCACCGTGGGCGCCACCGCACCCACCGGTCGCGAACCCTACGGGCTGGACTGGAAAGTGCTGCAGCGCGACGACGATGACTTCATCCGTTTCGCCGTACCAAGCGAGCAGCCCACCGGCAACGGCGTGTGGCAGGCCAACATCGGCCTGTCCGCAGTGAAGACCGCCGACCCGGCGATCCTGTTCGCCAACATCGGCTACGTCCACTCCTTCGAAAACAGCTTCGACGACCTCGACGCCAACCCCGACACCGTCAACCCCGGCGACGTGAAACTCGGCGGCTCCTACTACTTCGGCGCCGGCGTCGCCTTCGCCTTCAACGAACGCACCAGCCTGAGCATCTCCTTCAGCGACAAGCTCAGCGCCCGCGCCTCCACCCGCTACAAGGGCGGCCAGTGGGTCAAGATCGTCGGCAGCGATGCGAATGCCGCCACCTTGAATCTGGGCATCACCTATGCGCTGAACCAGAAGACCACGCTGGTCAGCCTGCTGGGCATCGGCCTGACCCCGGACGCGCCGGATTTCACCCTGGCGTTCAAAGTGCCTTACATGCTTTGAGGTCAACGCAGCTCAGGCAACGCCAACTGATGCTTGCGGCACAAGCGGTACACCGTCACCCGCGACACCTGCATGGTGCGCGCGCATGCGGTGATGTTGAAGGCGTTGTCGCGCAGCGCCTGCAGCAGGGCATCGCGTTCGGCCGCCTGGCGTGCATCGTGCAGCAGCCGCTGCGGCATCTCCACCTGCGGCGGCAACAGCTCCAGGTCGGCCACGCCGATCAGCTCGGCTTCGCTCACGATCGCCGCCCGCTGCACCCGGTTCAACAACTCGCGGACATTGCCCGGCCAGTTGAAGCGCTGCAGCGCCCGTGCCGCCTCCGTACTGAAGCCGCGCGCGCGGGTCACATGGCGGCGCCGGAAGCTGGCAAGGAAGTGCTCCGCCAGCAACAGGATGTCCGTGCCGCGCTCGCGCAATGGCGGCATCGGCAGGCGCAGCACATTGAGCCGGTAGAACAGGTCGCGGCGGAACTGCCCGCGTTCCACCGCCTGCTCCAGGTCCACATGCGTGGCCGCCACCACCCGCACATCCACCGACAACGGATGGTTGCTGCCCACCCGCTCGATCGTGCCTTCCTGCAGCACCCGCAGCAGATTGGTCTGCGCATCCAGCGGCAGGTCCCCGATCTCGTCCAGGAACACGGTGCCACCGCTGGCGGTCTCGAACAGGCCCAGCCGCCGCGTCGCCGCCCCGGTGAACGCGCCGCGCTCATGCCCGAACAGCTCCGACTGCACCAGCGCCGGCGGAATCGCCCCGCAGTTGACCGCCAGGAACGGGCGCCCATGGCGAGGCGACAGCGCATGCAGCGCCTGCGCCGCCAGCTCCTTGCCGGTTCCGGTTTCCCCGGTGATCAACACCGGCAGCTCGACCGGCGCGAACTTGCGCAGCGCCGCCCGCGCCACCTGCAGCACCGCGCTGTCGCCGACCAGGGCCTTGGCCCCGGCCGCCTGGCCCGGCGCCTCGCCGTCGGCCAGCTGCTGCAGCCGCAGCACCAGCCCGGCTACGTCCAGCGGCGCCGTCCAGGTTTCCACGCAGCACGCCAGCAGGGCCTGCAACGGCACATCGCCCGGCAGCGGACCCGCCGGCAGGATCGCCAGCAGGCGCATGTGCCGGTGCTGCGCCAGCAGCCCCTGCAGATGGTCCAGATGGGCCGGGGGAGGGCCGCGCAGGTCCAGCAGCCCGACTACCAGGTCGTTGCTGCGCATGCCGATCGACACGCACTGGTCGCTGGCGACCCCGCGTACCTGCCAACCTTCCGCTGCAAGCGCGGCGCGTTCGGCCGCGTGGGGTTGCCCAAACCAGATTACACACCGGGCCGGAAATTCAGGGACTGCCGCCATGCGTCACCTTCGAGAAAAAGATCCCGGGCGGTGTCTACAGGTCGGCACGCCCCGACGGGCCGCCCCCCGCCGGAACCAGCAGCCCCCGCCGGACCCGGCAGGGGCTGGTCGCGTGCAACGCGAATTGCGCGAACGACAACAGGGAGAACGCCGTTTGCCGCCGGTACCGGCCATCGCCGGGCCCAACGAAAAAGGCCGCTGCAGGGCAGCGGCCTTTCGTGGCGCGGGTCAACCGGGCCGATTCAGAGCTCGACGCGGCGCGCCTGCATGAACTTGCCGCCCCAATAGCCCGAGACCAGGCTGTCCACGCGGACGTCCTTGCCGGTGCTGGGGGCGTGCAGGAAGCGGCCTTCGCCGACGTAGATGCCGACGTGGTCGACCCGGCCCTTGCGGCCGAAGAACACCAGGTCGCCCGCGGCCAGCGCGTTGCGGTCGTTGATCAGCTGGGCTTCGCCGTCGTGGGCCATTTCACGCGACACGCGCGGCAGCTCGATGCCCAGCGCGGTCTTGAACACGTAGCCGACCAGGCCGCTGCAGTCGAAACCGCTGTCCGGCGAGGTGCCGCCCCAGCGGTACGGCGTGCCCAGCAGGGTCATCGCACGGCGCAGCAGCGACTGCACCTTGCCATTGTCGGCCTCACCGCCGACCACCGCGCCGTTGGCACCGGTGCTGGCGTCGTAGTTGGCAAGCAGGCGGCTGAGGTCGCCGGCGAACATCGCCGAGCGGTCCATCAGCGGAATGGTGTCGTTGGCCGCCAGGTGCGGGAGCAGGGCGGCAAGGGTGGCACTGGCAGCGGCATCGGCCTTGCTGCGG
>Ga0209256_1003867_pt1 | contig 9950 bp, 6 predicted proteins | sample AraplaCol_mCL_r2_2_FD_184270 | JGI IMG/M metagenome (GOLD analysis project Ga0209256, IMG submission 184270) | Arabidopsis root microbial communities from North Carolina, USA - plate scrape MF_Col_mCL_r2 (SPAdes) (version 3) | ecosystem: Host-associated > Plants > Roots > Endosphere | place: USA...
GATCCTTGCGCTTGTCTTCAACGCCCTGATGATCGTTGCCGGCCTTGCAGCCTATGCCGGGATCGAAGTGCGCGAACTGCCCGATGTCGACCGACCCGTCGTGACGGTGCGCACGACTTTCGACGGCGCCTCGCCACAGACGATCGACCAGGAACTGACGAAGGTGATCGAGGGCGCGGCCGCACGCGTCAGCGGCCTCAAATCCATTTCCTCCAGCTCTCAGTTCGGCCAGAGCCGGGTGACGCTCGAATTCTCGGACTCCGTCGATCTCGCGGTAGCGGCAAACGATGTGCGTGACGCCATCGGCCGTATCGCTGACCGCCTGCCCGAAGAGGCGGATGCGCCGCAGATCGTCAAAGCGGATTCCGATTCTCAGCCGATCATGCGTCTTGCCGTTACCTCGTCCAAACTGAACATGGACGATCTGACGCTTCTCGTCGAAAACCAGGTCATCGACCGGCTTGCCTCGGTCGATGGCGTTGCGGATGTCGAAACCTACGGCGACCAGGAGAAGGTCTTCCGTGTCGACGTCAACCAGAGCGAACTGGCCAGTCGCGGGCTGACCGTTGGCGATCTGACGAAGGCGCTTTCCAGCGCGGCTCTCGACATGCCGGCCGGATCGCTGAAGAGCCCGACGCAGACGATCGTTGTCCGCGCTATGGCCAGTCTGCAGACGCCGGAGGATTTCTCCAACGTCATCCTGCAGAACCACGTGCGTCTCGGCGATGTGGCGAATGTTACCCTCGGGCCACGCGACGGGCAGACGGCGCTGCGCTCCAACGGCGTTCCCGGCATCGGCCTCGGCATCATCCGCCAGGCACAATCGAATACGCTGAATATCTCCAACGGCATCAAGGACGCCGTTGCCGAGCTTTCAAGAACGCTTCCCGAGGGCACGCGGATCGCCATAACCAGCGACGACGCCGTCTTCATCCAGGGCGCGATCCATGAAGTGGTGCTGGCGCTCATCCTGGCCGCGGTCATCGTCACCGGCGTCATCTATCTCTTTCTCAGGGACTGGCGCGCGACGATTATCCCTGCCGTCAGCATGCCGGTTGCGTTGATCGGAACCCTGGCAGCGGTCTATCTCGTCGGCTTCTCGATCAACATACTGACGCTGCTAGCGATCGTGTTGGCGACCGGCCTTGTCGTTGACGACGCGATCGTCGTTCTCGAAAACATCGTGCGCCGCCGTTCGGAAGGCATGGGTCCCCGGGCAGCCGCTGTACTTGGCACGCGCGAAGTGTTCTTTGCTGTCATCGCCACCACCGCGACGCTTGCCGCAGTCTTCATTCCGCTTTCCTTCCTGCCGGGGCAGGTGGGTGGCCTGTTCCGCGAATTCGGGTTCGTGCTGGCTTTCTCGGTTGGCCTCTCGTCCATCGTTGCCCTGACGCTATGTCCGATGCTGGCCTCACGGATACTGACGAAGGAGATGCTTGAGGACCATGGCCTGCTCGGCCGTTTCGGCACGTGGTTCGCCGATGCCTACCGGTGGTCGCTGCATGCATGCCTTAATGCACCACTCGTGGTCATCGTCGCATCGTTGTTTTTTGCCGGTGCTGCTGTTCTTGCGTTCCAGACGGTTCGAAGCGAGCTGACGCCGAACGAAGATCGCGCGATGGTCATGATGCGCCTGACCACGCCGCAGGGCTCCAGTCTCGAATACACGCGCGACAAGATGCAACGCGTGGAGGAATATCTCCAGCCGCTCGTCAATAGCGGCGATATCAGCAATGTCTTTTCGATCTCGGGGCAGGGCGGACAGGTCAACAGCGGCTTCATGGTACTGACGCTGGCGCCGTGGGGTGAACGCCACCGCACACAGGCGGAGATCGTTTCCGATATCAACCGAGCCGCCGCAAGGGTTCCGGCATTGCGCGGCAATGCAATCCAGTCGAACAGCCTGCGCATCCGCGGCGCCGGCAACGGACTGCAGATGGCCTTGGTCGGCAACGATCACGAGGCTCTGACGACTGCGGCTGCTCAATTGGTGCAGGCCCTCGACGCCACGGGCCATTACGATACGCCGCGACTGACCAACGAGCCAACGCAGGCCCAGGTGTCGGTGACGATCGACCGCGAGCGTGCCTCCGATCTCGGAATCGATATCACTGGCCTTTCAACGGCCATGCAGTCGCTCCTGGAAGGGCGATCGGTCGTCGACGTTTTCGTCAAGGGCGAAGCCTATCCGGTGCTGCTCACGTCGAACACCCGACCGCTCGACGATCCGACGGATCTAGAGAACGTCTTCCTGAAGACAGGCGATGGCAAGATCGTGCCGATGTCTGTAATTGCGTCGCTGACGGAGAGCTCGGTCGCGCCGCAATTGAATCGCGAACAGCAGCTTGCGTCGGTAGCGATCACGGCCGGCCTGAAGAATGGTCTCTCGCTCGGAGATGCCGTTAAGGAAGTAACCGAGATCTCCAAATCAATCCTGCCTGCCGGTGCGCGTCTCGTACCGCTTGCCGAGGCGGCGACGCTGGAGGAGAACTCAAGCGGCATGGCACTGACCTTCGGCTTTGCCATCGTAATCATCTTCCTGGTTCTGGCCGCTCAGTTCGAAAGCGTGCTGTCGTCGGTTATCATCATGTCGACGGTGCCGCTCGGGCTGGCATGCGCCGTCTTCGCGCTGATCATTACCGGGTCGAGCCTCAATATCTACAGCCAGATTGGCCTTGTGCTGCTTGTGGGCGTGATGGCGAAGAACGGTATTCTGATCGTCGAATTCGCCAACCAACTCCGCGATCGCGGCGAGGAGGTGCGCACGGCGATCGAGAAGGCGTGCGCGCTACGCCTGCGCCCCGTGATGATGACCATGATAGCGACGATCCTCGGCGGCGTTCCGCTGGTCTTCGCCCATGGCGCTGGCGCGGAAGCGCGCGTTGCCCTTGGCTGGGTTATCGTCGGAGGCCTTGGCTTTGCGACACTGGTGACGCTCTACATTACGCCGGTCGCTTACCTGTTGATTGCCCGCTTCGCGAAGCCGCATGCTCACGAAGAGGAGCGCCTCCACGAAGAAATGGCGCACGCATCGCGCCCGCGCCCTGCCGCCAAGGCAGGACGGCTGGAGGCGGCGGAATGAGCCGCGCCTTCAGCGGGCAAAATCCTGCGAGTCATAGTTTATAAAAGGCTCAAGTTGGCAATATATTTACTTTAAATTTTAGACGTTTTTTAGCTGTAAAAGGTGATCATTCCGATAGAAGCCGATAGGTCCTCCAGCGTTTTTCGAGGGCCTGTCCCGGCGCCCCGTTCAGGCGCTCCCGGACAATGATCGTTCGTGGCACGGCTTGTTTGTGTCAGTGTATTGTTGTGTTTGGAGTACAGTACCTTGAGCATTTATCGGCGCACTTCGGTGGATGCCGCGCTTTATGTTTTGCGTGACATCGGTCGCGACATGACCAAGACCCAGAGGCAGGTGTCGACCGGTCTCAGAGTGGAAAGAGCGTCCGACAACGGCGCTTATTGGGCGATTAGCTCGACCCTGAAAACCGATCAGAAAGCTCAATCGGCCATTCGCGACGCTCTCGGCCTGGCGGCTGCGACCATGGGTACTGCTTTTACTGCGGTCGACCAGGCGATCGACCTGGTCAGCCAAATCAAGGCAAAACTTGTCGCCGCGACGGAGTCCGGTGTCGACAAGGACAAGGTTAGCGCGGACATCGAACAGCTTAAGGATCAGCTGCGTTCGGTCGCCCAATCGGCCTCGTTCAACGGCGACAATTGGGTCGCTATCGATGATGCCGACGATCCCTCCAAACCCCGTCAGATACCAGCATCCTTCACTCGTTTCTCTGACGGAAGCGTGCGTGTCGACACGCTCAGCTATGAAGTCGATCTGGCGCCGGTGGGCTCAACATCGTCAAAGGACGCACGATACCTGATCGATGACCGCACCTCCGGATCCGGCGAATACGGTGCTCTGACCTCCCAGTATTTCGCGACGGAGGCCAGGGCCTCACAGGACTATGTCATGTTGAAGAGTGCGGGCAACTCAGCCGGACAGGTGGAGATCGGCGTCTCCAGCGGCACGACGCAAGACGAGGTCAAAGAAATGATCACCGTCGTCGATATGATGTTGAGCCAGATGACCACGGTTGGCTCAGCTTTCGGCGCACTCGAGCAACGCATCAGTATGCAGAGCGACTTCGCGCAATCGCTTGACGACGCCTTCTCGCGCGGGATAGGCCGCCTTGTCGATGCCGATATGGAGGAACAATCCAGCCGGCTGCGCGCGCTGCAAACGCAGGAGCAACTTGGGCTGCAATCGCTTAACATCGCCAATGCGAGTTACGATACTGTCCGGCAGCTCTTCCAGAACCTTTGACCCGGTTCCCTGACATGGCGGGCGGTCCGCAACCAGAAGTCGCTGTTGCCCGCGGTCCGCAGTAGTTGTGCATTTTGCCCAATTTCGAGCATCTGCAGCGTCTGCTTCATCTTGTTGCCGCAATCCTTAATACTGGTCGCATCAACACCGAACTGGAGATTCGCCCGTCCATGATCAAGAAATTCATACTTCTGACTGTTGCCGCAACTTACCTTAGCGCCTGCACCACGACAGACCCCTATACGGGCGAGCAGAAGATGTCGAATACATCGGGCGGCGCGCTGCTGGGTGCCGGCGTTGGCGCTCTTGCCGGTTTGGCGGTCGGCGGCTCGCCGGTCGGACGTCGCAATGCCGCGCTGATCGGCGCCGGCGTCGGTGCGCTCGCAGGCGGTGCGATCGGCAACTACATGGACCAGCAGGAATCGGAACTGCGCGCACAGCTCCAGGGAACGGGCATTTCGGTGACCCGCCGCGGCGACAACATCATCCTCAACATGCCGTCCAACATCACGTTCGACGTCGACCAGGACGCTGTGAAGTCTGGCTTCTATCCGACGCTGAATTCTGTCGCGATCGTCCTGCGCAAGTTCAACCGCACGCTGATCGACGTAAACGGCCACACCGATTCCACCGGCAGCCTGCAACACAACCAGGACCTGTCGCAGCGCCGCGCCATGTCGGTTGCCGACTATCTCGGCACGCAGGGCATCGACCCGCGCCGCGTTTCCGCTGTCGGCTTCGGTCCGTCGCAGCCGATCGCTTCCAACGCGACGGAAGCCGGACGTGCTCAGAACCGCCGCGTCGAAATCCAGATCGCGCCTGTCACACAGAGCTGATCCAGACTTCAGTCAAGAGAGACGGCCGGGCCCCATGCCCGGCCGTTTTCGTTATTGATGCATCGTCGCGCCCTTGGTGATCTTGTCGACGATCTTCTTTTCGGCGCGGATGGCTATGCCGACGACCTTGGCATCGTCGGGTGCGTATTCGGCAAAGACGGCTCGGTTGGCGGCGTCGTGGCCGGTTGCAAACATCTCCTCGATGAAGAGCGACGAGGTGATGCCGCGCTCCAGCGAACGGCGGTGGATTGTCGACATCGTTTCGTCCTCTGCCGACAGTACAATGATCGGCTGGATGGAAAGCGGATTGTAGAGATTGCCCACCCGGTCTTTGTAGGCCTCACCGATCATCTCGGGGTGCTGTCCGGCAATGCCGCTCATCAGGAAAGCCGTGACGTTCAGCTTCTGCCAGGATGCAAGATTGTTTCGCAGGACGATCGCAATTTTGGTATCAAACATTCCAGTCACTTTCATGCAGGTTCGAAAGTCGCGTTGGACCAGGATGTAACCAGTCACGCCTTCGAGGGTCTTGAACGTTTGTGCACGGAGCCCGGCGCAGACGGGATCGTGATTGCGCCGGCCTTTCCGGGAATCGAGCGGATGGAAGCGCAGTTTTCCGGCAAGGCGTTCGAGCCGCATCGCCACGATACCTATGCTCTCGGCGTCACGATGAAAGGCGTGCAGACTTTTTCTTATCGCGGCCAGCGGCGCTTCAGCATGCCCGGGCAGGTGCTCGTGCTCCATCCGGACGAGGAGCATGATGGTGGAGCAGGCACCGACGATGGGCTGCAATATCGCATGCTTTATCTTGAGCCGGCGCTACTGCTCGAATGCCTTGGAGTGGAAAAGATCGGGCTGCCCTTCGTTGACGATCCTGTCATCGGCGATCCGGTTTTGGCGGGTACGCTGCTAGCTGCACTCAGTGAACTGGATCGCGAGCTCGACGAGTTGTTCGTCGACGACTTTGTTTCGCGTGTTGCCGGCGGACCTGCAAAGCATGCAAAGACCCCGCAGCGGCCGCTCGGCAACGTGGCGTGGCAGCGCGCAAGATTGGCGCGCGACTATCTCGAAGCACATGCCACGGAAGCGGTGCGATCCTGCGAGTTGGAGACGGTCACCGGTCTCGACCGCTTTTCGCTTTCGCGGCACTTCCGGGCCGCCTTCGCCACAAGCCCGCATCGCTATCTGCTCATGCGGCGGCTGCAGCAGGCACGCGCCATGATCGGGGTGGGTGACGGACTTTCGGATGTGGCCGCGGCGACGGGGTTTGCAGACCAAAGCCATCTGACACGTCATTTCAAAAAGGCCTATGGCATGACGCCTGGCCAATGGGCGAGCCTTAGACGGGCTTCTCCGCAAGGCCGGAGCGGCGCGCGATAAAGCGTGCCAGCATTGGGCCAGTAAACAGGATCACCAGGAAGCGGCCGGTTTGCATCGCCATCACGAAGGGCACGTCGACGTCGGTTGACGCCGCAATGATCGCCACAGAATCAGCCCCGCCGGGACTGGTCGCCAGATAGGCCGTCAGCGGATCGACGCCGGCGAATTTGTGCAAGGCAAGGGCCATACAGCCGCAGATCGACATTAGCAGCAGGATAGAGGCCGCGACGCGGGGCAGGGCACGCGCGGCGTGCATGACGATGCGGCGTGTGAAACGCAGTCCGATGTTCCAGCCGATCAGGGCATAACTGATCGCCAGCAGCCAGAGCGGAAGTTCGATCTTGAACAACCCGAACCCTTGAAGCAGCGCGCCGAGAACCAACGGCACGGTGATCGTGCCGCCCTGAATGCGAAAGCGCACAGCAATGTAGGCGGACAGGCAGGTGAGGGCGACAGTGGCGGCCAGCGCCTGCCAGTCGACCGACGGGAAGAGGATGAAGGGCGGCGCTTCGCCACCATCGGCGGCAACCCAGAGGCGCGAGACAACCGAGGCCGCCACCGCGACGAAGACCACCCGCAGATATTGCATGAAGGCGACGAGACGGGCATCGGCGCCATAAGCTTCGGACATGATGACCATCGCGGACGCCGCGCCTGGCGAGGAACCCCAAACCGCGGTCGTTCCCGGCAAGACCTGCCAGCGCGTCAGCAGCCAGCCAAGGCCGGCCGCGGCAACGATGACGGAGAAGATCATCGAGAGAAAAAGTGGCGCGTCGGTCGCCATGGTCTTGAGGATATCGACAGTGATGGCGCGCGCCATCAGAAAACCGACGAGCGCCTGCCCGAAGAGGAGTGGCCAGCGCGGCACCTGAAGCGATCCCTGCCCGATGGAAAGGGCAAGGATGATTGCCGCCACCATCGGGCCGATAAGGAGCGAGGCTGGCAGCCCGAGCATTTCAAGCCCGACCACAAGCAGGGTCGAGATACTGAGCAGGAGAATCCATCGCGGCAGGCTGGCGTATCGAAAGAAACGGCTGGCGTCGTACAACGGCATGATTCCCATGCATGTCTTGCCAATGCTGGAGCCGCGATCAGGCGAAGCAGGAGAGCAGCACTGGCTGGCAAAAGAAGCCGGCCGGAGGGCCGGAGGATATGCGCCGATATAGGCGCCTGCCGGGGAAGCGGTCAATTGCGAAATCCTGTCGGTTTCGCGAGGTCAGAGGCTGACACGCTCCGCCAGGAAGTCGAGCAGGGCCCGCACGCGAGCCGGCAACGGACCGCCCTGGCCAATGTAGACGGCATAGAACTCCTCGATGTCGCCGGGGTTGAGATCCTCGAGAACCGGAATCAGTCGCCCGGTCTCGATATCGGCGCGAACGGTGAAGGCGGCGAGGCGGACCAGGCCTGCACCTGACAGCGCCATATATCGCATCGCTTCGCCGTCGCCCACCTGGACGCCTGGCGTAATCGGCAGGCCAATGGTCTCGCCGCCATCGATTAACGGCCAGCCCTGAACGCTGCGTGCGTAGGAGAAGCCGACACGGCGATGGCGCTTCAAATCGGTGATCGTCTTCGGTTCGCCTTCGCGTTTCAAATAATCCGGCGATGCCACGATGACGTTGCGGGTGAAGCCAAGCTTGCGCGCAATGAGGCTAGAGCTCTTCAACGGTCCGGCGCGGATCGCCACATCGGCGCGATCCTCGACAAGATCGACAATGGCATCGGTATGAGAGATGTCGAGGGTGACGGCGGGATTGAGCGCCAGAAAATCCGAAACGAGCGGTGCAAGGATATGATGGCCGAAGGAAGCGCTCGTGTTGATGCGGATGGGACCCGTGGCCTGCTCGCCGGCGGAGGCGTAGCGTTCGGCCTCCGCGATGTCCGCAAGGATCGAAACGCTACGCTCATAAAAGGCGGATCCCTCCGGCGTCAGATGCAGCTTGCGGGTCGAACGGTTGACGAGGCGAGCGCCGAGGCGTGCCTCAAGGCGCGCCACAAGCTTGCTGACGGCAGATGGTGTCATACGGCAGGCACGCGCTGCGGCCGTGAAACCGCCGAGTTCGACGGCACGCACGAAGACTTCCATTTCGCCGGAGCGATTGATGTCTTGTCTGCTCATGATGAATTCAATTCATGGATAGTTTTCCTCCCGGCAATCTATATCACGATAGATTCAGTGTCTATCTCTTCTGAAGTCCACAACAGGAGACCGACCATGGAATACAGAAATCTCGGCGCATCGGGCCTCAGGGTGCCGGTTTTGAGCTTCGGTGCGGGAACATTCGGAGGCTCGGGTCCGCTCTTCGGTGCCTGGGGCAACACGGACGCCGCCGAAGCTCGACGCTTGATCGACATTTCGCTGGAAGCGGGCGTCAATCTCTTCGACACCGCAGATGTCTATTCGGGCGGCGCCTCCGAGGAAGTCCTTGGCCAGGCTATCGCCGGCCGGCGCGACGCCGTGCTGATCTCAACCAAGATCGCGCTACCGATGGGCGACGGACCGGGTGATTGGGGAACGTCGCGCTCGCGCCTGATACGTTCCACTGACGAGGCGTTGAAACGCCTAGGGACCGACTATATCGACCTGTTGCAGCTCCATGCATTCGATGCTTCGACGTCGATCGAAGAGGTACTCGCAACACTGGACGGGCTGATCGCGGCAGGGAAAATCCGCTATGTCGGCGTCTCCAATTTCGCGGGATGGCAGCTGATGAAGTCGCTCGGCATTGCTGGGCGGCATGGCTACCCGCGCTATGTTGCGCATCAGGTCTACTACTCCCTTGCCGGCCGCGATTACGAATGGGAACTGATGCCGCTCGCTGCCGACCAGGGCGTCGGTGCGTTGGTCTGGAGTCCGCTTGCCTGGGGCCGTCTCACCGGCAAGGTCCGCCGTGGCCAACCATTGCCAGAAGGCAGTCGGCTGCACCAGACGGCTGAATTCGGGCCGCCGGTCGATGATGAGAAGCTCTATGATATCGTAGATGCGCTGCTGGAGATTTCCGAGGAAACGGGCAAGACCGTCCCGCAGATCGCGCTCAATTGGCTGATCGGTCGCCCCACTGTTTCCAGCGTCATTATCGGCGCGCGCAACGAGGAGCAACTGCGGCAGAATCTCGGTGCCGTCGGCTGGTCATTGGCCAAGGAGCAGGTGGAAAAGCTCGACAAAGCGAGCAGTGTAACCGCGCCCTATCCCTACTTCCCATACCGGAGGCAGGAAGCGTTTGCGCGGCTAAACCCGCCGGTGGTCTAAGGGTGCTCGATCGGGGACGTTCCCCTTAATCATACACTAGACAGGCGCCGTCTCTTGTCTCATACCAACCTGCCTCCGGGTGTGAAGGTGAAGGAGATCAAAGAGATGGCGCTCAAAGATGCAAAATCCGGAACACGGAACGAAACAGGCATCACCGCCG
>Ga0209256_1003876_pt1 | contig 9931 bp, 9 predicted proteins | sample AraplaCol_mCL_r2_2_FD_184270 | JGI IMG/M metagenome (GOLD analysis project Ga0209256, IMG submission 184270) | Arabidopsis root microbial communities from North Carolina, USA - plate scrape MF_Col_mCL_r2 (SPAdes) (version 3) | ecosystem: Host-associated > Plants > Roots > Endosphere | place: USA...
GGCAGCATCGGCGTGAGCATGCTGGGCAGGCGCGCGCGCTCGGGCAGGGGATGCCAGTCGCCGGGCGCGAGGGCGGGGACGGCTGCGTCTTGCGGCTCGCTCATCGGCGTTCGAACACGCTGTAGGTCTGGGTCCAGTCCAGTTTGCCCTGATACGCCTTCAGCCGCTCCTTCATGCCGCGGCGCGTGACGCCGGATTCGTCGCCTTGCAGGGCCGCGATCGCCCGCTTCTGGAAGTCCACCGCCTCGGTGAAACGGCCGTTGGCGGCGTACGCGGCGGCGATGGTGTCGAGCCCGGCGTAATCCTGTTCGTCCGCGCGCGCGATCATCGCGGCGGCCAGTTCAAGCGCGCGCGCCGGATTGCGCTGCTCGGGAATGGGGCAGACCGCGAGGTACCAGACGCGCTCGTTGCGCGCGGGTTCCCAACCGGCATCCTCGGCCCGCGCTTCCCACTCTTCGGCCCGAAGGCAGTCGCGCGCCAGGCCGCCGGCACCGTTGAAATGGAAATTCCCGAGGGCGCCCATCGCGATCGGCTCGCCGCTTTCGGCCGCACGACGCAGGTGCGGTAGTACGCGCTTCAGCCGGTCGGGCGGGAACGGGCCGTCCTTGGGCAGGTCGTCGGTCATGAGCGAGGCCACGAAGACCGTCGCCGCGCGCGCATCGCCGTTGTTGCTGGCCTGTTCCAGGAACGCCAGGCCGCGCGGCTTGTCCTGCTTCACCATCGTCGGCGCCTCGCCGGTGTACAGCAGCGTGCCGTACGCGAACTGGGCGAGCGGATCGCCGTCGATCGCCTTGCGCTCCACCGCGCGCATGCGCGTGCGGTAGCCGTCGTTGTAGTCCGGCCAGGTTTCGTTGATGCGCGTGCGCAGTGCGGCATCGTCGACCGGCGCGGCGTCGAGCATCGCGAGGTTCGGGGCGGAGTCGGCGCCGACGAAACGGGCGACGATGTTCTGCATGACCTGCGCTTCGGACTGCCCGGATTGCTTGACGGCTTGCGTCATGTAGACGTTCTCGTCCGCCGTCGTCGATTCGGTGACGACCTTCCAGCGGCCATCCACGCGCGCGAAGGCCGGGCCGAAATTGAACTGGGTGCCGTTCGGCGGCATCAGCTCGCCGATCGCCAGATTCTCCGACAGCACGGTGACGTGGCTCAGCTGCGGGGCCGACTGGCCTTCGTCCGGCTTGCCGACGCCCGACCAGCCGCGAGCGAACGCGAGGCGCGCGACGCCGGCGCCGTCCAGTGCGGCGAGCGCTTCAGGCTTCTGCGTGGCGCGCATCGCGTAGACGACCGCTCGATCGGGCAGGGGCAGGCGGCGCAGTTGATCGGCGGAGCCGGCGAGCGCCACGTCGCGCAGGAATTCGAAGTGGCGCAGCGAGCTGGGCGCGATGAGATCGGCCGTTGCCGGATCGTCCTTCAGGCAGGCCTCGACGTAGCGATCCCACGCCTTGCTCACGGCATTCATCTGCGCCATGTCGTCGGCGCGCGCGACGGCGGCCACCGGCTCGGCGGTGTCGGCGGCAAATCCGGTGGCGAAGCCGGCCATCGGCGCGGCCAGAAGCCACGCTCCAAGAAAAAACTCCCTGCGCATCGAACGACTCCCCCGTCGTGTTGTGCCCGGCGCGATGCGCCGTCAGCGATTCCAGTACGGGTTCTCTTCCCCTGAACCCGGCGGCCTGAGCGTATAGCGTTTGTAGGTCCACTGGTATTGGGCCGGATCGCGACGCGCGATGGCTTCCACCGCCGCGTTGAGCGCAGCCACGGCGACCTTCGGGTCCGGATCGGATACGGCCTCGGGCGCGGCATGCAGGTGCAGCGCGAAGCCCGGATGCGCTGCGTGCGTGTCCACGCGTTCGCACCAGGCGAACAGCACGGTGGCACCGGTGCGCGAGGCGAGCCTGCCGAGCAGCGTCATCGTCAGCGCATCCACGCCGAAGAACGGGGCGAACTCGCCATCGCCGGCCTTGGGTTGCTGGTCGGGCAGGATGCCGACGACGCCGCCTTCGTTGAGGCGCTTGAACAGCTGGCGGATCGCCGGACCCTCGGCGCGCACCTGGGTGACGCGCTCTTCCTCGCCCGGCTGTTCGTGGTCGGCGCGGACCAGGTTGAGGAAGTGTTCGACCACCTCCGATTCCGGCGGGCGATACAGGATCGCCAGCCGCGTGCGCCACGCCAGCCACTGGTTCAACAGTTCCCAGTTGCCGTGGTGCGGGGCGGCGATGATGACGCCGCGGCCGGCGGCGATGGCCGCGTCCATCAGCGCCGTGCCGTGCTGTTCGCGCAGCAGGCCGAGGTTCTCGGCGTGCGGGCGGGTCCACAGGCGGATGGTTTCCAGCACCTGGCGCGCGGTCGTGCGCAGGATCGCCGCATGCAGTTCGGTGCGTTCGGCCGGCAGCAGGTCGGGGTAGGCGAGTTCCAGGTTGATCCGCGCCACCCGGCTTTCGCGCACGTCGCGCCAGCGCCACCACGCCGCCAGTGCATCGCCCAGGCGAAGCAGCACCGGCCAGGGCAGGCGACCGATCAGGGCGGCGAACAGATAAAGCAGGCGTGCGGCGAGGCGGTTCATCCATTCAGTCTACCGGCCGCTTCGTGGGTGCCGGTTGACCCGTCGCGCCCGGCTCGACAGCATCCATGCTCCATTCGACCGCCACCGAAGCCCATGCTCGCCCTGATCCAGCGCGTGACCGAAGCCAGCGTCCGGGTGGACGACGAAGTCGTGGGGGCGATCGGCCCGGGGCTGCTCGCGCTGGTCGGCGTCGAACCCGGCGATGGGCAGGTGCAGATCGCGCGGATGGCCGACCGGCTGCTCGGATACCGTGTATTCGCCGACGAGGGAGGCCGAATGAACCTGGGCCTGGCCGACACCGGCGGCGGCCTGCTGCTGGTCAGCCAGTTCACCCTGGCCGCGGACACCCGAAGCGGCATGCGTCCGGGCTTCAGCACGGCCGCGGCGCCGGAGGTGGCTGAACCGTTGTTCAGCGCCCTGGTCGGCATCTGCAGACAAAAACACCGCGGGGGGGTGGAAACGGGGCGGTTCGGTGCCCATATGGTGATCAGCCTGGTCAACGACGGCCCGGTCACCTTCCTCCTGCGGTCCTGATAGGCCAACCCGACCGGTCCGGCCTGATATACTGGAACGTTCCCATCCCTTCCCATTAGCGCGGTGGCGCAGCACATGGCCAACGAACGTCAGCCCCCCTCCTCCGATATCAAGCAGTTGATCAGCAAGGGCCTGGAGCAGGGCTACCTGACCTATGCCGAGGTCAACGACCATCTGCCCGACGACCTTGTCGATGCCGAGCAGATCGAAGACATCATCGGCATGATCAACGGCATGGGTATCGAGGTCCACGAAGTGGCCCCCGATGCCGAAACGCTGTTGCTTGCCGACGGCGGCACGGGCAACCGTGAAGTCGACGACACCGCCGCCGAAGAAGCCGCCGCCGCGCTGACCGCGCTGGACGGCGAAGGTGGCCGCACGACCGACCCGGTGCGCATGTACATGCGCGAGATGGGCACGGTCGAGCTGCTCACCCGCGAAGGCGAAATCGCCATCGCCAAGCGCATCGAGGAAGGCCTCGGCCAGGTGCAGGCTTCGCTGGGCGTGTTCCCGGCGACGATCGCCTCGATCCTGGAAGACTACGAGCAGCACAAGGCCGGCAAGAAGCGCCTTGCGGAAATCATCGTCGGCTTCAACGACCACCTGGACGAAGTGCCGGAACCGCCGGCGCCCGTCGTGGCCGAAGCGTCCGACAGCGATGCCGATGCCGACGAGGACGAGGACGACGTTGCCGACGGCGAGACCGAGGAGGTCGTCAGCGGCCCGGATCCGGTCGAAGTCGCCTCGCGCATGGAAGCGCTGTCCGACAACTACCAGAAGTTCCTGAAGGCCTACGCCAAGAACGGCGCCGCGCACAAGTCGGTGCTGAAGCTGCGCGAGGACATGGCCGCCATCTTCGTGACCTTCAAGCTTCCGCTGCCGCTGACCGACGTGCTGGTCCGTGGCCTGCGCGAAGTGGTCAACGGCATCAAGGACCACGAGCGCCGCATCCTGGACCTGTCCACGCGCGTGGCGAAGATGCCGCGCAAGGACTTCATCCGCGCCTGGGAAGGCAACCAGACCAATCTGGAATGGGTCGACGAACTGCTCAAGCGCAAGCAGAAGTGGTCGTCGGGCCTGCGCGACGTGAAGGACCAGATCATCGCCGAGCAGCAGGCGACGATGGAGATCGAGAAGTCCTCCTACCTGACGCTGGCCGACATCAAGGACATCTCCCGCCAGATGGCCTATGGCGAAGCCAAGGCGCGCAAGGCGAAGAAGGAGATGGTCGAGGCGAACCTGCGCCTGGTGATCTCCATCGCCAAGAAGTACACCAACCGCGGCCTGCAGTTCCTCGACCTGATCCAGGAAGGCAACATCGGCCTGATGAAGGCCGTGGACAAGTTCGAGTTCCGTCGCGGCTTCAAGTTCTCGACCTACGCCACGTGGTGGATCCGCCAGGCCATCACGCGTTCGATCGCCGATCAGGCGCGCACCATCCGTATCCCGGTGCACATGATCGAGACGATCAACAAGCTCAACCGCATCAGCCGCCAGATGCTGCAGCAGTACGGCCGCGAAGCGACTCCGGAAGAGCTGGCGAAGGAAATGGACATGCCGGAGGACAAGATCCGGAAGGTCATGAAGATCGCCAAGGAACCGATCTCGATGGAAACCCCGATCGGCGACGACGAGGATTCCCATCTGGGCGATTTCATCGAGGACACGAACATCGAGTCCCCGGTGGAGGCGACGACCAACATCAACCTCACCGAGACCGTGCGCGACGTCCTCGCCGGCCTCACGCCGCGCGAAGCCAAGGTGCTGCGCATGCGCTTCGGCATCGACATGAACACCGACCACACGCTGGAAGAGGTCGGCAAGCAGTTCGACGTCACGCGCGAGCGCATCCGCCAGATCGAAGCCAAGGCCCTGCGCAAGCTGCGTCACCCGAGCCGTTCGGAACAGCTGCGTTCGTTCCTCGACATCGACTGATCGCGGTTGACTGCAACGTTCCAGGAAAAAGCCCCGCTCACGCGGGGCTTTTTCGTTTCAGCGACCACGCGCCGGCGCGTTCCCTTACGCGCCACCCATGTCGTAGAAGAACTGCTCGTGCACGATCTTCCCGTCGCGCACCTGGTACACGCAGACCTCGTTCATCGCCACGCGGCCCATGTCCTTGTAGGTCGCGTCCAGGCCCATGACCACGCTGAACCAGTTGCCGGCGACGATCGGCTCGCCGACGCTGCCGCCGTGCACTTCGACGAGATTGTCGGCCCATTGCTTGCTCTTGATGCGGATCGCGTCGAAACCACGCGTCACGCCTTCGGTCTTCTGCCCATCGCCTTCGATGCTGACCGCGTCCTTGCCGTAAAGCTCCTGCTGCGCCTGGTCGTACTTGCCTTCGCGGCACAGTTCGACGAGCCGCTGCGCAATCTGCCTGGTATCCATCGTTGTCACTCCTTGCCTTGGGGGAAGCAACAGCCTACGTCCGCCCGCTGACAGCGTGTTGTCAGTAGCCCGCCAGCTGGGAAGAATTCGCCCTCACGGCTCGTACTCGTCGTAGAAGAACTGCTCCAGCACGATCCGGTCGTCGTCGACGCGATACACGCACAGCTCGCGTATCTCCATGCGGCCGATGCCCTTGAAGGTCGCATCCACGTTCAACGCGAAGGTGAACCAGTTGCCGGCGACGACCGGCTCGCTGCAGCGCACGACGTGGAAGGTTTCCACGCCGCCCCAGAAACGCCGGGCCTTGCCACGGATCGCGTCCAGTCCCGCCTCGTCGCAGAGCATGCCCGGGGCAATGCCGTCGGGCTCGATGCTGATCGCCTCCTCGTCGTACAGCTCCTCCTGCGCCTGTTCGAACCGGCCCGCCTTGCACAGTTCGACCAGGCGCCGGGCGACGGTCTGCGTGGTCATGGCGACGCTCCTGCGCGACGGGTGCGCGAGGATCCTACGCGCCCATCTGCTAAGGCCGCGTCAGCCGGTGCGCCGCCTCCTTACCAGGTGCGCCGCAGCGGATGCGCCTCGGTGGTCAGCACGACCTTCGCCGGGTCCAGCGTTTCCGGCGGCGCGAAGAGAAGGTAGAAATACTTGAACGTCTCGGCGAGCACGAAGCTCTCCATGTCGTCCTCCTGCTCCTTCGTGATCACGCTGGCGAGCGTCGCGAAACCGGAGTCGGTGCGCGTGTAGCGCACGAAGTCGTCGAACATCTCGCGGCCCATCGCGCGGTACTTCGCGTCGCCGGTAAGGCGATTGAGGTACCACGCCGATTCGATGATCTCCGGACGCAGCGGATACCCCGGCGACGTCACTTCGCCCTTGCGGTAGTCGTAGGCTTCCGGCTCGATGCCCCACTTGCGCCACATCGCAAACGACGAATCCTGCAGGCGGCGTGCCTGCGCTACGTCGCCCGACAGCGCGAGCAACCCCGGCCAGAACGCATCGAGCGCGCCGTAGCGGCTCGCGACGCGCTCGCCGCTGTCCATGTCGACATGGCCGACCCACAGCGCGCCGTCGACTTCTTCAGGGTAGTAACGATTGGCAGCCGCGATGCTCTCCTTCCACATCGCATGGCAATCCTCATCGCCGAACAGCGCCCAGCACTTCCACAGGTACTCGTAGTACGAATCGATCCGCGCGCCGACGTGGCTGCGCTTGTTCGTCCAGTTGCCGGTCGTCACGTCGAAGCGTTCGCCGACCAGGCCGATCTTCGAACGGCGCTTGTAGGTTTCCACCAGCGCACGCTTGGCTTTCTCGTAAAAGACCGGATTGCCGGTGAGCTTGCTCAGCGTGCCGTATTCCAGCAGCAGCGTGCCGGCTTCGGCGGGGTTGCTCTCGTTGCCGTGCGCCTTGCCCGTGCGCAGGTTGACGTAGACATACGGCAGGCCGGTGGGCGAATCGAACGCGGGCAACAGGCGCGTGCCCAGGTCGTTGGCCAGATCGAGCAGGCGCTGGTCGCCTGTCAGCTGATAACCCGAAAGCAGACCGCCCAGCAGACGGATCACCACTTCGAAATGCTTCACGTCCAGGTCGCGATCGAACGAAAGCTTCGTCGCGATCAGTTCGCGCGCTTCCTTCGCCTCGTCATCGAGCCCCATCAAAATCATCGTGTCGAGCGCATCGACCGGCGTCATCAGCAGCGGCTCGCCGTACCAGTCCGCGTGCTGGTTGCTGAGCGGCTTGAGGCCGTCGTGGCCCCAGGCATATTCGCGATAGCCGCGCCACGCGTGCAGGAACTGCGCCCTCACTTCCTCCGCGCTGCGTGCGGCCTTCGCGTCGGTGAAGCTCCCCGCCTTCGCATCGGCCGGCCTGGATTCGGCGGTGAAGCCAACCACGGGAACCAGCAACAACGTCAACAACGCAGCGTGCATTCGCATCAGTGTTCTCCGCGGTTGCGCAGGACGGCCAGGACGTCGTAGCAGGCGCCCATCGTGTGATAGTCGGTCTTTCCGGCCGGACTCTTCTCGTCGCTGTACTTGCCGTTGCGACGATCCAGGATGCGATACCACGCGCCGTGTTCGTGATCGACGAAGTACCGCCACGAATACGCCCACAGTTTCTCGTACCACTCCCAGTAGCGTGCATCGCCGCTGGCATCGGCCAGTCGTGCGGCGGCCGCGAGCGATTCGGCCTGTACCCAGAAATACTTGTCGTCGTCGCACACGGCGTATTCCGGCGCGAGACCGAAGCCATAGCAAAGCCCGCCGAACTCCGGGTCCCACGCGCGCTGCGCGGCGACGTCGAACAGATGGCGCGCGGTATCGACGAGCCAGTCGGCCGGCGTGCCGCGCTCGCGCAGATGCCCGTCGAGGATCACCAGCAGCTTCGCCCATTCGGTCTGGTGGCCGGGCTGGTAACCCCACGGGCGGAACAGGTGTTTCGGATCGTCGCGGTGGTAATCCCAGTCGACGTTCCATTGCTTGTCGTAGTGCTCCCACACCAGGCCACCGGCTTTCGCCGCCTGGCGACGCGTCATGTGGTCGGCGAGCGTCAACGCCCGCTCCAGGAAGCGTGGCTGCCGCGTTGCCTCGTACGCGGCGAGCATCGCCTCGCACATGTGCATGTTCGCGTTCTGGCCGCGATAGTCGCTGAAGTTCCAGTGCGCGTCGGCTTCATCGCGATAGAGCCCGGCATCCGTGTCCCAGAAGCGCGTCTCCAGCAGTTCCCAGGTTTCGTCGATCCACGGAACCACGTCGTCGATGCCCGCCTTCAGCGCCGTCGAATAGGCGAGCAGAACGAACGCCACGCCGTAGCAGTGGTTGGTGCGGTCTTCGGGCGCGCCGTCGCGGATCGTCCACGCATAGCCGCCGCTGGAAGCATCGCGATGCACCTCGCGCAGGTAGCGCAGGCCGTGCCGCGCGGCATCGAGATATTCGGCGTTGCCGAACTCGCGCGCTGCCATCGCATAGTTGAAGACGAACCGCGTGCTGCTCACCAGGTGGCGATGCGATGCGTCGTAGACGCTGCCATCGTCGCGGAAGTAATGGAAGAAGCCACCGTCGGGGTCGATCGCGCGCGGATGGTAGAACGCCATCGTGTCGGCGATGTGCGCGCGCAGGAAGGCCTCACTGCGGAAGTCGGGCGTCGTGTTGGAAGTCATGAGTCGGTCCGCAGAAGGTTCTGGATCTCGTCGCGCGTCGGCATCGCGGCGAACGCGCCGTGTTTCGTCGTCGCGATCGCGCCCGCCGCCGCCGCATGGCGCAGCGCGTCGGCGATGGCCGCTTGATCGGAAAGGAACGCATCGAAGTTCCCGGCGCCCACGCCGCTCTCCACCAGCCGCAGCAGCAACCCGGCGACGAACGCGTCGCCTGCCGCCGTCGTATCCACGGCCGAAACCTTGAACGCCGCCGCTTCGCCCTGTGCATTGCGCGTGTACCAGCGCACCGGTTTGCCGCCATCGGTGATGAGCACCAGTCGCGCGTGGCCTTGCCACAGGCGTTGCAGCATCGCGTCGTGATGGCCCGCGCGGCGGATCAGGAAGTCGGCTTCGCTGCGACACAGTTTGATGACATCGGCTTCCGCCAGTGCTTCCCACAGGCGCGGCGCCGCGTCGAAACCTTCCGGCCACAGCGACGGACGCAGGTTCAGATCCATGCTTACCAGCGCGCCGTGCTCGCGCGCCAGCTGCATGCCTGCGACGGTGGTCTGCGCGATGTCCGCTTCGGTGAGGCTGTTGGAGCACACATGCAGGGCAGCCGCATCGGCGAAGCATTCGCTGCGGAAATGCTCGACGCGGAACAGCAGGTCCGCCGCTGGCGGACGATAGAAACTGAAGCTGCGTTCGCCTTCCTCATCCAGCGACACGAACGCCAGCGCCGTGCGCGCCGCGCCCGTGTGCGCGGTGAAGCGCGTATCCACGCCGAACGCGCGCAGCTGCGACATCAGGAACTCGCCGAACATGTCCACGCCGAGCATGCCGACGAAGCGTGCGTTGCCGCCAAGACGCGCGATGGCCGCGCTTACGTTGGCCGGTGCGCCACCGGCGTATTCGACGAAATGGCGCGGCTGGCCCGGCAACGCGGGCAGTGCGAGGAAATCGATCAGCGCTTCGCCGAAGCAGACGATCGCGGTGCGGTTGGACATGGGGTTGCCGCTCATGCGGCGTCTCCGTGCAAGGTGAACTGGCTGCTCGCGCGCACATGCAGGCGCACGGGCGCGATGGTGGTGGCGGGCGGCATGGATGGATCGCGCAGGCGTTGCAGGATCAATTCCGCCGCCTGCCGTCCGCGTGCGCGCGGATCGACCGCGATCGTCGTCAGCGGCGGCGCGCTGACGGACGCTTCGGGAATGTCGTCGAAACCGGTGACGGCGAAATCGTGGCCGGCGCGGCGGCCGCGTGTGGAAAGACCGGCGATGAGCCCCAGCGCGACCGCGTCGTTGTAGCAGACC
>Ga0209256_1003877_pt1 | contig 9930 bp, 7 predicted proteins | sample AraplaCol_mCL_r2_2_FD_184270 | JGI IMG/M metagenome (GOLD analysis project Ga0209256, IMG submission 184270) | Arabidopsis root microbial communities from North Carolina, USA - plate scrape MF_Col_mCL_r2 (SPAdes) (version 3) | ecosystem: Host-associated > Plants > Roots > Endosphere | place: USA...
GAAGGCATGCCCGGCAACGATGACCTGGGCCAGATGTCGTCTTGGTACGTGTGGTCGGCGCTGGGCCTGTACCCGCTGTACCCGGGCCGTGCAGACCTGGTGATCGGCAGCCCGCTGTTCCGCGAAGCGGTCATCCAGCGCCCCGGCGCCACGTTGACCATCACGGCCAATGGCGCGGCGATGGACGCACCCTACGTGCAGTCGCTGCGTGTGGACGGCAAGCCCAGCCAGGCCAGCTGGCTGCCGGCCAGCGTGGTCCAGAAGGGCGGCACGCTGGAGTTCGAACTGGGCAAGGCGAAGAACACGCAGTGGGGCACCGCCGCGCTGCCACCCTCGTATGGGCCGAACTGAGATGCTGCACCACGCGGCATTCGTGATCGACCCTGACGGTAACCGGATCGAGGCGGTGGTCAACGCCGTGGAAGGGGCCAGCCAAGGGTGAACCTCACCCATCCGCTCCTGCAGCGCAGTGCCCGCATCCTGCCGTGGGTGGGATTGGCCGCCAGTGTGGCCATGGCGTTCGTGGTGACCCTGTTCGGCGCACTGCTGCTGCCGCAGTTCGTGGAGATGTTCGGCAGCGCCGGCCAGGCACTGCCGTGGATCAGCCGCGTCTACAGCCAGGGTTATCTGTTGGCCTGGCTGGCGCCGGCGCTGGTGGGGGCGTGCTGGTACTTCGGCCCGCCCATCGCCGGCCGCATCCTGGCCGGGCTGCTGGGCCTTGGCGCAGGACTGCTGGGCTCGGTGGGCGTGCTGTTTGCGATGTACCTGCCTTACTTCATGCTGGGTTCGCTGGTCTGAGCTCAACGGCGGCATCGACGCCGGCGAAGAAGGTGGTCAGCACGTCAATGAAACGACGTGGCGATTCCACGTTCATCAGGTGCCCGCCGGGGACCACGCTGAGCGTTGCATGGGGCAGGCCTGCCACCAGCGTGTGCGCGCCATCCAACGGGGCCAGCCGGTCTTCGTCGCCGCTGATCACCAGCGTGGGGGTGGCGATACGCGGCAGGTCGGCGCGGCCATCGAAGGCCAGCATGGCCTGCAGCAGCCGCAGCCAGTCCGCGCAGGTCTGTTGGTCGTTCGGATCCTCCTGGTAGTCCAGATAAGGTGCCGCTGCGGGACTGGACAGGAACCCGTCCGAGAACAGCCACGGCAGTACCAGCGCATAGACCTGCGCGGGACTGCCGCCGCTTCCATACACCGCACCGACCGCCTGCAGGAACAAGCGCGCCTGGGTGCTGGTGGATGCGAAGGTGGCGGCCAGCACCAGGCTTCTCAGCCGCTCCGGCGCCGCCACCGCGATCGCCTGCGCGACCGTGCCGCCCATCGAGAAGCCCACCACGTGCGCGCTATCGATGCCGGCCTGGTCGAGGATGGCCAACACGTCCAGCGCCAGGTCTTCGGTGCTGAAAGGTGCCGGCCCGCCGGGGGTCCTGCCGGAGCCGCGCAGGTCCACCGCCAGCACGTGGTAGTGCGCGGCAAGCGCCGGCAGTTCGGCGGCCCAGAAGCCGGCGTCGCCGCCGAGGCCGTGGATCAACACCACGGTGGGTGCGCCGGGTACGGCGTTGGTTTCAAGCCAATGCGCGGGACCGCGCGAGGTTGTCATCAAAGGCATGGGACGTGCTCTCAGGTCATGCAAGGGCGGAAGGATAGCGGGTAGGTGAAAGCTCGGGGAGCGCGATGCCGTTGGCAGCAGCGCGCATCTGCGCGTCCGGTACCGGACCTTCGCGGGTCATGTCCACCAGCGCCTGGTTGAGGTCGACGAAGGGACGCATGCGCGCCTCGTAGCGGGCGAATGCGGCTTGCGGCGAACCAGGCTGGTTGGCCAGTTCGCGCGCCAGCACGAAGGCGCCGACCAGGGCCAGGCTGGTGCCCTGGCCCGAGAACGGCGATGCGCAGTGCGCGGCGTCGCCGACCAGCGCGACCCGGCCGTTGGACCAGCGTGCAAGCTTCACCTGCACCAGCTCGCCGAAGTAGAACGCATCGGTCGTATCGAGCGCGTCCACCAGCGGTTGCCAGCGCCCACCGAGGTCGCGCAGCCTGACGCGGGTCAGCGCCTTCTGCGCCGCCACATCGTGGCGCAGGGAGGTATCGACCTCGGCCCCGAATCCGGCACCCACCCGCAACGCGTGGCCGCTGGCGTCGGGATACACCACCACGCCCAGTTCGGCTTCACGGTACATGCCTTCTCGGCCATTCAGCGACAGGCTGTCGGGCGCGCTGTAGAACGCCAGCGCCCCGCCCAGCGGCACCAGGCAATCGTCACCGGCATGCACGGCCTGGCGGCGCACCGACGAGTACGCGCCGTCCGCGCCGATCACCACGTCATAGGTGCGCGAGAGTTGGCGCGCGAAGCTGACGGTCATGCCGGTGGTGGTCGGGTTGAGCGCAGTGATGTGCTCGTCGTAACAGATGTCCTGCCGCGCACCTGCAGCGTCGGCCAGCAGTCGGCACAGCGCGTCGCGGAAGATTTCGATGTCGGGGCTGTCGAGGCGGCCACCACTGAATGTGCGGCTGTCATCAACGCTGACCGGCTCACCCTGGCGATCCAGCATGCACAGGCCGCGCAGCCGGGTGCGCTGCGCCTGCAGCGCATCGTGCAGCCCCATCGCCTTGACCACGTCCAGCGCCACGCCGCGGATGTCCACGGCATGACCGCCGTCGCGCAGCAGCGGGGCCTTTTCGACCACGGTCACGGGGAAGCCGAAGTGGCGCAGCCACCACGCAGTGGCAAGGCCGGCGACACCGGCGCCGGAGACAAGGACGGTGGGAAGCGAGGGCATGGTGCGCGGTCCAGTGGAGAAGTGGGCACAGCCTACGCAGCGCTGCGCCGGGCCACTTGACCTGGGTCAAGTCGGGCCGATCAATGCGCCGCCGGCAATCCGAGCAGTTCAGACAGCCCCAGCCACCCGATCTGCACGCCGATGCACAGGATCACGAAGGCCAGCAGGCGCAGCATCACCTGCATGCCGGTGCGGCCGAGCAGCGCCTGCAACCGGCCGGCATAGCGCATGCACAGGTAGATCAGCGCGCACAGCGCCACCAGGGCGCTCGCGGCAGCGACCACATGCACCACCTCCGGGCCCTGCTCGGGCGAGGTAGTACCCACGGCGGTGGCTACCGCGATGGCGCCGGGACCGACCGTGAGCGGCAGGGTGAACGGATAGAACGTCTGCGATTCAACCGTGGCGTCCAGGTCCAGATCCTGGCGTGCCTCGGCCTGGGCCGCACCGGTGAGCGAGACACGCTCCGGGTGGGCGGGGGCATTGAGCAGCCGCCATCCCGTTGCGGCAATCACCAGGCCACCGGCCAGGCGCAGCACCGGGATCGAGATGCCGAAAAAGGACAGCACCCAGGCCCCGATGCTGATCGACACCGCCAGCATCACCAGGCTGTTGAACGCCACCGCCCGCGCAACGCGGTTGCGTTGCGCGGGCGTGGCATCGGGGAGCAGGCCCAGCACCATCAGTGCCGCACCCGGTGGATTTATCACCGGGAGCAGGCTGGTGAAGATCACCAGGAACGCATGGCTGAAGTCATTCCACATGGGCCCACCTTATCAGTAGCCCCACCACGGCTGGCAATGCAGGTGGCCGTAAGGGCCCCGCCAGCAACGGCCGCCGGGGTACGGACGCGGTCCGCCGCCCCAGCCCCACGGGCGCGGGCCGTACATGGCCGGGCCGTACCACCAGTCGATGAACACGCTGGCGTGTTGAGCAGCATCGCCACTCCGAGGGAAAGCCGCTTCATTTGAAAACTCCGGAAAGGGTAGGGGCGAAGGCGCGGGAGACGGGGAGAGGGTTCGTCCCCCGCTGCCATCGCGGAGAGGACGTTACGGGGCACGTCCCCACCCGCACTTGATGCAGGTCAAGCGCGGCGCATGTTGCGCCGATGCCGCCACACCACGCGCCAGGCTGCGGCGGACAGTGCCAGCAGGGCCGCGCCGAACAGCAGGAGCGGCGCATGGCCGTGCTCGTTGAATGCCATCAGCCCCAGCGTCAGCAGGCTGGTGGCCGTGAGCGAGATCGCCACGGTGCGTGCCGGTGCATGGTCGCTGGCCTCGGCGGCGGACATCGGCGTGGGCGCGTAGACCGCCATGCGTGCCTGCACGCGCTGCCATTGCGGCGCCGGGCCCCGCGCGAGCAGGTGCGATGCGGTGAGGATGAGCGTGGGCAGCACCGCGCCCACCAGCACGTCGGTCAGCCGCGGATTGGCCTGTACCCACTGCGCGGGAAGGGTGTTGGCAACCGCCCCGGCATCCGCGCCGAAGCGCACCAGCACCCCCACCACGAAGCTCCCCGCCACGGTGACGAATACCGTCCCGGTGCCGATCCGGCCACTCAGCAGGCCCCAGATCGTGGGCGCCATCAGCGGGCCGAACAACATGCCGGTCAGGGTGAGCACGATCTTTTCGGCACCGCCCATCCGCGGCACGCACAGGGCAACGGCGATCAACGCCGCACCAATCAACAGGGCGAACAGGCGTCCTGCGCCGAGCAGGCGATGCTCGCTGGCGGCAGGGCGCCAGCGCCGGTAGAACTGTTCGGTGAGGACGCCGGCAAAGACATTGATCTGTCCGCTGATGGCGCTGGCAGTGGCCGAAAACATCGCGGCCATCATCAAGCCCAGCATGCCGGCCGGCAGCACGTGCTGGCTGGCCAGGATATAGGCCTGCTCCGGATCGGCGCCCGATTGCAGCAGGCGGTACAGGATGGGTGGGGTCAGCCACAGCGTGGGGCTGATGAGATACAGCGCGCCGAACAACCACGCGCTGCGGCGCGCGTCGGTATCGGTGGGCACGCAGATGTAGCGCTGGGCGAACGCCCACTCGGCGCCGACCAGGAAGAAGTGAACCGCCACCCAGCCGGCCATGAACCACAGCGTGTACTGGCTGGAGAACGGTTGGAAGAACGTGTACGGCACCGGCGCCAGCGGCACTCCGCTGCGCACCTGCAGCCACAGCAGCGGAATCACGAACAGCACTGCCAACTGCAGCAAGATGAACTGCAGCACGTCGGTCATCAACACTGCCCACAGTCCGCCAGTGACCGTGTACGCCACGACCACCGCGCCGAATACGCCGATGGTGAGTGCCAGCGACAGGTGCCCGGTGGCGTCATCACGCAGCAGGTGGCCCGGCTCCAGCGGCACCAGTGCCACCAGCATCACCGACAGCGCATACAGCGCCACCCCGGTGGACACGATGCGCATGGCCATCATCGCCCACGTGTAGAGCTGCACGGCCTGCGGGCCGAAGCGCAGCTGCACGAATTCGGCCGGCGTGGTCACCCCGGTGCGGCGCCAGCGGCTTGCCACGAACGTGCCTACCAGCAGGCCTGAAATGCCGATGCAGGTGTTGATGGCAATGGCGACCACGCCCTCGCGATAGGCCAGCCCGCCCCAGACCACGAAGGTACCTGCGGACTTGAGCGTCATGAATCCGCTCAGCCCCGACACCCACCATGGCGAGCGGGCACCGGCGGCGAACATGTCGCGCGAGCGGCGGTTGCGGCCCGCATAACGCAGGCCGATCGCGAGCGTCCCGATCAGGTAGGCGGCCAGCACCACGAAGTCGATCGACGCCATGGTCAGAAGTTCATGCGCAGGCTGATACCGGCACGTCGTCGGAAATCCGCCGGCAGTTGCTGCGCATAGGCGTTGGCACCCCCGGCCGTGCTGACCGGCATGACGTTGGCCGCGTAGCGCGTGTCGGCCACGTTCTGGACATGCATGCCCAGCTCCAGCCGGCCGTCGGCGAAGATCAGTCCCGCAGAGAGGTCGGCGATGCCATACGCGCGCTGGGTCAGCCGTGGGTTCTGGCTGATGTCGAACACCACCGCGTCCTGCCAGCGGTAATCCGCCTGCACGAATACGTCCATGGTGCCGGTCAGCGGCGCGTCAAGGCGCGCCCCCAGGACAGCGCGCCACCGTGGCGCATTCATGAAGGGCTTGCCGTCCAGGTCCTGCACCGTCGCTCCGCCATCGCCAATCGGCAGGCAGCCCTGCGCAGCGCTTTGCCCGGTGTAGCAGGGGCCGTTGGGGACGTCGTCGAAGCGTGCGTCCAGCCAGGTCACCCCGCCGCTGACGCTGAACCATGCATGCGGACGGGCGACAAACTCAAGCTCCACGCCGTCGATGGCCACGCCGCCGGCGCTGGTCAGCACGAACAGACCCGACGCGGCGCTGTAGGTCTGTGCCTGGTAGTCGTCGATGCGGGTACGGAAGCCGGTCAGGTTCAGCATCAGCGTGTTGTCGAACAAGGTGCTCTTGAGTCCGGCTTCTACCAGTTCAGACGTCTCGGCCGGGGCAGGCAGCTGCGCGAACTGCGCGGCAGTCAGGCCCAGCGTGGCGGCCAGGCCTTCGCCCTTGTAGCCGGTGCCCCAGCCGAGGTATCCGGTGATGACCGGGGTGAACGCATAGCTGGCACTCAGCCGGCCAATGCTGGCGCTGTCACGGTAGCGGCCGCTGACCGGACCGAACGCCGGCAGCGTGGCGGGTCGGTCGGCGCCATTGAATCGCGCGTCGAGTGGCCGTACGAAGCGCAGCCGCTGGCGCTCGTCCAGCAGCCGCAGGCCGGCGGTCAGGGTGAGCTGCTCACGTGGACGCCAATTGGCCTGGCCGAACAGTGCAGCATTGCGACTGTCCACGTCGGACCAACCGGCCAGCACGGCCTGGTCGCCGGGCACGCGCGGTACCACGGTGCCGTCCACTGCAATGCCGGTGGTGGCGCCAAGGTTGAGCCCGCGCCGGTCAAGCGTGTTCTGCACCGCGCCATCGAAGTAGTACGCACCCAGCAGATAGTCGAACGCGGTATCGGTCGGGGATGCCAGCCGCAGTTCCTGGGTGAAGGTGCGGCTGGATTCGACGTTCAAATTGCGCGTGACCAGCCGGGCCTGGGTGTCGTCCAGGTCCACGTCGCTGTCGTTGTCGAAGCGGCGCCAGCCGGTGATGCTGGTCAACGCATGCCGGCCCAGCGCAATGCGCGCGGTCACCGCTGCGCCGACGTTTTCCTGCCTCACGAACGGTGGCACGTCATTGTTGACCTGGTCGTTGTCGCGGTCGACTGCGGTACCGGTCGGCACAGCGCCCGGTGCGGTGCTGGCCTGGATCAGTGGCAGCGCGCAGCAGTCGGCGTCGAGTCGACCGAAGTCCGCGCTGAGGGTGACATCCGAACGCTGGTCCTGCGAGCGCCACTGCAGCTTGCCGCGCACGCCACGGGCGCGCTGGTCGTTGAGCACGCGTCCATCCCGCAGGTTGCGGACATCGCCGTCGCGACCGCGCTGGAACGCGGCCAGCCGGTAGGCCAGCTGGTCGCCGAGCGGGCCGGACACCGCGCCTTCCACGCGGTGCTCGTGGTCCTGCCCGAGCAGTACCGACGCCGCCCCGCTTTGGCGTTCGAAATCGGGTGCGCGGGTGATCACATGGATGACCCCGGCCGAAGCGTTCTTGCCGAACAACGTTCCCTGCGGCCCGCGCAGTACTTCCACCCGTTCCACGTCGAGCAGGTCGCTGAACGCCGCACCCGGACGTTGCATCACCACGCCATCCACGACGGTGGCGATGCTGGGCTCCACCCCGGTGGAGAATACATCGGTGCCCACCCCGCGGATGCGGATGGCGTTGTTGCGCAGCTCGTTACCCGCCGAAAAGGTCACGCTCGGCACCAGGGCCTGCAGGCGGCTGATATCGATCGCCTGGCGTCGTTGCAGGGCCTGCCCGTCCACGACCGACACCGCCAGCGCGATGCGTTGGACGTTTTCTTCGCGGTGCTGTGCGGTGACCGTAATGCGGTCCAGCTCAGTCACGGTGGCAGGTGCGGCGCGGACCGGCTCGTCCCGCGCAAAGACCACCCCTGCCGGCTGCGCCAGCACGGTGAACATGGCCATCTCCAGCGACCGCCATGGCATGCGGCGTTTTCCGTGGAAAGAGGAGCGGGTTCATTCTGTAACGTGCCCCGGGTCGCCGCCCATACGTATTCAGCGGGTTTTGATCAGTAAAACTACTGCCTGTTCAGCTTGGCTCTCCGCATTGCAAGGGTTTGCGCGGGCCTGCACCAACTTGCGGAACGCTGTTCTGGATCTTAGGATCATGTCCGTCGGCCCCGGCCCCGGAAGCGATCATGGCGCGAACCAGGCAACCCGCAACCCGCGACGACCTCGCCGAGGCCGTCGACGATGGCGATCCGCGTTTCGCCATTCCCGGCGCGCAGGCCCTGTCCAAGGGCCTGAGCCTGCTGACCCTGATCGCGGATGCGCCGCACCCGCTGCCGTTCGGCGAGCTGTGCCGCTATTCCGGGTTGCCCAAAAGCACGCTGCACCGGATCCTGCAGACCCTGATCGAATACCGTCTGGTCCGTGTCGACGAGGCCAGCCAGACCTACCGCCTGGGCACGCGATTGTTCGAAATGGCGCACCGGGTGTGGAGCGATTTCGACCTGCGCAGTGCGGCCGAACCCGAACTGCTGCGGCTGCGCGAACTGGCCCAGGAAACCACGCGGCTGGGCGTGCTGGAAGGCCGCGACATCCTGATCATCGACCAGCGCGACCACGTCCAGGCGATGCGCCTGGCCAACGGCGTGGGCAGCCGCCTGCCGGCGATGGCCACCTCGATCGGCAAGGCGATGATGTCGCATCGGCCGCCGGAGGAACTGCAGCGTTATCTCAGCGCTGCGCCACTGAGCGCGCTCACGCCGCATTCGATCCTCGACCTGGCTGAGCTGCAGCGCGAGATGGACCTGATCAAGGCGCGCGGGTATGCGGTGTCGGTGGAAGAGTCGGCACTCGGTGTGAGCGGCGTGGCCGCGCCGATCCTGGATCATCGTGGCGAAGCCATCGGCGCGGTCAGCATCAGTGGCCCGTCGTTCCGGTTACCGCTGGAACGCCTGCATGCGCTTGGCCGCGATGTGATCGAAGCGGCGCGGCGGATTGCCGGCAACGTGGGGGAAACCTTCATGTCGATCAGTACCTCGGTCACCCCCAGCCATGCCGTTGACCAGGACGTTCGCTGCGTGATCCCGCACAGCGCCTTCCTGGCCGAGAGTCCGCACTGGCTCGGCGACGGACGTTCGCTGCTGTGGGTGGATATCCTCGCGCCATCGGTGAACGTCTCCAACCTGGCCACCGGCGATACCCGTATCACCCCGCTGGGCGAACTCGTCGGCGTGGTGGTGCCGCGCATCTCGGGCGGCTACATCGCCGCGACCCAGAGCGGCTTTCGCGTGCTGGACCTGCCGGGCGGCGACATGCAGCCGATTGCCGCGCCGCTGCACATGAGCGGGCGACGCTTCAACGACGGAAAGTGCGATGCGCTCGGTCGGTTGTGGGCGGGCACCCTGGCGATCGACGCCGCGCCGGAACGTGGTGCCCTGTACCGGCTCGATACCAACGGCGTGCTCGACGAGATCGAAAGCGGCTTCCACATCTGCAACGGGCTGGGCTGGAGTCCGGACAACACGCGTTTCTACCTCGCCGATTCCGGGCGCCGCACGGTGTATGTGTACGACTACGCGCTGGACACCGGCAGCGTGTCGAACAAGCGGGTGTTCGCCACCTTCGCCGACTCGGAGGGCATGCCCGATGGCCTGGCGGTCGATGCGCAGGGCCATGTGTGGTGCGCGATGTGGGATGGCTGGGCGATCAAGCGACTGGCCCCGGACGGTACCGTGGTAAGGAGCATCGACCTGCCGGTACCGCGCCCGACCAACCTGGCCTTTGGCGGCGCGCAGCGCAGGACGCTGTACATCACCACGGCGCGGATCCGGCTGTCGGCGACCCAGCTTGCCGCGGCGCCATTGTCCGGCAGCCTGCTGGCACTGGATGTGGACGTGTCCGGCGCGCCGGTCGGCGGCTACGGCGGCTGACATGGCCCGGTACCCTTCGCTTGCCGGCAGGGTGGTGGTGGTCAGCGGGGGCGCGTCGGGTATCGGCGCGGCCA
>Ga0209256_1003898_pt1 | contig 9878 bp, 7 predicted proteins | sample AraplaCol_mCL_r2_2_FD_184270 | JGI IMG/M metagenome (GOLD analysis project Ga0209256, IMG submission 184270) | Arabidopsis root microbial communities from North Carolina, USA - plate scrape MF_Col_mCL_r2 (SPAdes) (version 3) | ecosystem: Host-associated > Plants > Roots > Endosphere | place: USA...
ATCGCCGACTGCGGCCGCGCCATCGACGGCTCCGTCGCCGAGGCCGTGCGTTCGCTGCAGTTCGAGGACATCGCCACCCAGGCCCTGGGCGCGGCCACCACGCACTTGGAGCGCCTTAGCGCGATCAACCGCGAAGCCACCGCCCTGCACCAGCTGCTGCACAACGCCGACCGCGCCGATGCCGAAGTGCGCCAGGCCCTGGCGCAGCTCGGCCAGCGCATCGCGCAGATGAAGACCGACTGGGAACGTCCGCCTCACAAGGCCGTGATGCAGCAGTCGATGGATGCTGGTAGCGTCGAACTCTTCTGAACCGCTTGCGTGACGGGATGAGCCAGCTCCCTCCATCATCGAACAACCCCGCTACACCTTTGCCGGACGGGCGCGCTGAAGAGCGCGCCCGTGCGTCTTTCGAGCCTGCTGCCCTGGAAGCCACGAGCCTGCGCGCCCGCCTGCGCGGACGCAGCGGGTTGCTGCTTTCGGTCGCGATGGCGGCCCTCGCCATCGTGTGGATGGCGCTGGTCGCGCCCGCGCTTGCGCTGGAATTGCGCCGCTTCTTCGGCGATGCCGCGCACTGGATCGCCAACGCGCTGTCCTTGCCGCTGGTCGCCGTGCTGCTGTTCGCGATGCTGCGCCGCACGTGTTCGGACTCACGCGAGGTCGAACTCGCCGCGCACCTGCAGCAACAGCAGCAGGAATTGCATGCGCTCACCGCGCGGCTCATCGACGTGCAGGAGAACGAACGCCGCATGCTGTCGCGCGAACTGCACGACGACATCGGCCAGGCGATCTCGGCGATGAAGATGTCGGCGACGTCGATCGAAGGCGAAGACGAGACGGGACGACGCGAGATCGTCGAGGAAATCGTCGGCATCGCCGATGCGACCATCGCCAAGCTGCGCGACATCTCGATCCTGTTGCGCCCGCCGCAGCTGGATGCGCTGGGCCTGGTCGCCGCGCTGCGCTGGCAGTGCGAGCGCCTGTTCCGCAGCGGCACGCCGGCGCTGGAGCTGGACCTGGCGCCGTTGCCGGAGCGCCCGGATCCCGCGGTGGAGCTGGCGTGTTTCCGCATCGCGCAGGAAGCGCTGACGAACGTGCTGCGTCATTCCGGCGCGACGCAGGTGACGGTGCTGCTTTCGCCGCGCGGCGATCAGATCCTGCTGTCGATCATCGACGACGGCCGCGGTTTCGATCCGGACGGCGTGCATGGCCTGGGCCTGATCGCCATGCGCGAACGCGCGACGCATCTGGGCGGTACGTTCGATATCGAGACGGTGTCGGGCGCGGGGACGTGCATTCGCGCGTGTTTGCCGGCGCGGGTAGCAGGCTGACGTTGACGCGGCTGCTTTTGCATCACAATCGCCGCCGCAACCGTGCCGGGCACGTGCGTGCCCCAAGCCACGTCATCCCGGCGAAGGCCGGGATCCAGGCCCGTAACGTCAGGGCACTCTCCACGGAGAACCACATCACCTCCATTCCTGCGAAAGCTGGAACCCACGTTGACTTTCAGATGCGTGGCAACGGCGGACGCGCAGGGCCGGAGCAAGATGGGTTCCAGCTTTCGCTGGAATGACGAAACGGTTTGGCGGCGGGTAATGGAGTGCCCGTTCGCTGCGGGCCTGGGTCCCGGCCTTCGCCGGGATGACGGTTAGGCTCAGTCTCGTAGCCCGGGTAAGCGAAGCGCGCCGCGCGCCCAGGAACTCAGTCGCTGTAGCGACGAACGCACCGCAGTGCGTTGCACCGGTGAACGGCGACATACCTTGGGATGTCACGGCACCCCGGGTGCGCTCCGCTTACCCGGGCTACGAAACCTCAACCGCGCTTTGCCTTCCACGCCGCCAGCAACACCGCCGCCGCCGACGCCACGTTGAGGCTTTCCACCAGCCCCGTGCCCGGGATCGACAAACGCAGGTCGCACGCGGACGCCAGTTCGCGATCCATGCCCTCGCCTTCCGCGCCGAGCACGTAGATCGTGCGTTCCGGCAACGGCGCGGCGAAGACATCGGTGCCGCCCTTCACGACAGTCGCGGCGAGCGTGAAACCGGCGCCACGCAACTGCGCGATGGCGTTGTCCTCGCGGCCCAGGCGAACCAGCGGCACGGCTTCGGCGCCGCCTTCTGCGACACGCGCGGCAGCGCCGGAAATCGCGAGGGTGGAATGCTTCGGCAGCAGGATCGCCGACACGCCGAAGTGCGCCGCCGAACGCAGGATCGCGCCGAAATTGTGCGGATTGCCGACGCCGTCAAGCCAGATCGCGCATTGCGGGCCGGACGGCAGGTCGCGCAGCCACGTCGACACCGATTGCGGTTCTTCGCGCAGCACGTCGGCGACGACGCCTTCGTGATGGCTGCTGGCCGCCAGCTTGTGCAGGTCGACTTCGTCCACCACGCGATACCCCACGCGATTGGCGACACACCACTTCAGCAGCGGCTGCAATGCGGGAATGCGCGATTCGGCGAGGTAGAGCTTGCGGATCGCCTGCGGGCGACGCGAGAACACGGCGTGGATCGCGTTGAGGCCGTACAGGCGCAGCTCCGCGCTGCGGCGTTCGCGCGCGGGATGCGATGCGTGTTCGGCGTCGTGCGCGTAGGCGTCGTGCTCGTTCTCAAAGGAGCGGCCTTCGTGGGCGCGGCCCTGATGGGGGCGGTCGTGCACCGGGCGTTCGCGCGCGGGCGCGCCGTGCGCGGGTCGCTCACGCGCAGGTGCATCGTGCGCCGGGCGCTCGCGGCGCACGCCGGCGCTGCGATCTTCGAAACGCTCCTTGCGGCCGCGTGCGTGGGTGCTGCCGCCCCACGGAGATTCGCCGGGCGGGTTCGGCCCGTGGGGCGGGCGATTGGGCGGGTCACGGTGCGTCACACAAACTCCTTCTTGCTTTTGCGAACACGCGCAGGTCGTGCGGTTCGCCATTCTTCACGAGGGCGCAGCGGGCCACGCCCTCCTCGATGAAACCGTTCTTCAGCAGCACGCGCGCCGAACGCTCGTTGAAATCGAGCACCGTCGCCTGCAGGCGGAACAGCGACAGCCGCTGCATCGCCCAAGGCACGTACAACGCGACCACGCGCGTCATCAGCCCGCTGCCCCACATCGACTTGCCGAGCCAGTAACCCAGTTCCGCCGATTGCCCCCGCTCGTCGTCCCCGGGCCGCGCAGCGATGCCGCCGCAGGCCTGCCCATCGACGTCGATGGCGAACACGGGATCGTCGAGGTCCACGATTTCGCCGGAGAGGAAGCGCTCGCCGTCGCGCCGCGTGTACGGATGCGGGAAACGGGAGCTCAGGCCGCGCACGACGTCGGCGTCGTTGGCGTGGTGCAGCAGGGAATCCAGGTCGCCCGGACGCCACGGTCGCAGCACGAAACCGTCGCCGATGAGGCGCTCGGATTCGTAGCGGGAGCTGGGGGCCAGGGCGGGCATGCGCACAGGTTACGCGCCCCGGCGGGCAGAAGCGGAATGGGCCCTTCAGGGGCCCCGCCTACGTAGCCCCGGGAAAGGCGGAAGGTCGCATCAGGGCGCAGGTTGCCCCGAGGTTGTTCCCGGGCGCGCTTCGCTTACCCGGGCTGCAACCCAGGGCGTTACGCGTGCCCACCCACCGACGGCGTGCTCGCTTCCAGCTTCTCCAGTTCCTGCCCCACCGCCTCGGGCGAACGCGTGTACTTCGCCAGCAGCATGTAGAACGCCGGGACGACGAACAGCGACAACAGCGTGGAGAACGACACGCCGAAGATCACCACGATGCCGATGGTCGCGCGGCTCGCCGAGCCCGGGCCGCCGGCCAGCACCAGCGGGATGGCGCCGACGACGGTCGCGATCGAGGTCATCAGGATCGGGCGCAGGCGCACGGACGACGCTTCGACGATCGCCTCGTGGATGGTGCGGCCTTCATCGCGCAACTGGTTCGCGAACTCGACGATCAGGATGCCGTTCTTTGCCGCCAGACCCACGAGCATCACGATGCCGATCTGACTGAACAGGTTGAGCGTGCCGCCCGTCGCCGCCAGGCCGATCAACGCACCGAGCACGCCCAGCGGCACCGTCAGCATGATCACGAACGGATGGATGAAGCTCTCGAACTGCGCGGCCAGCACCAGGTACACGACCAGCAGCGCGAGCGTGAAGGTCAGCAGCACCGCGCCGCCGGCCTGGATGTACTCGCGCGACTCGCCCTTCCAGTCGATCTGCGCGTGATCCGGAAGCTCCGTGCGTACGCTTTCTTCCAGCCACTTGATCGCCTCGCCCATCGGATAGCCCGGCGTGAGGCCGGCACTGATCGTGATCGCTCGCAGGCGGTTGAAGCGATTGAGGCTGCCCGGTTCGGCGAGTTCGCGCAGCGTCACCAGGTTCGACAGCGGAATCAGCGCACCGTCGCGCGAACGCACCTGGATCGCCGCGAGGTCTTCGGGCGAAGCGCGCAGTTCGCGGTCGGACTGCACGATCACGTCGTACTCCTCGCCGTTCTGCACGAAGGTGGTGACGCGACGGCTGCCCATCATGGTTTCGAGCGCGTGGCCGATGTCGGTCACCGGCACGCCGAGGTCGGCGGCGCGCTGGCGGTCGATTTCCACGCGCATCTGCGGACGCGTTTCCTTGTAATCCGAGTCGACCGAGAAGAAGCCCGGGTTGTTCTCCATCTTCGCGATCAGCTTGTCGCGCCACTGCGCGAGTTCGGCGTATTCCGGGCCGCCGAGCACGATGTTGATCGGCTGGCCGCGCGAACGCACCAGGCCGCCGGACACCTGCGGCATCGCGCGCACGCCGGGCAGCTTGCCCAGCTCGGCGCGCAGCGAATCGGCGACGGCGGCGGTGGAGGTCTTGCGATCCTTCCAGTCCTGCAGGAACACCGCGATGCGGCCGGTGTGCATTTCCTCGCTCGCGCCGAAACCGCCGGGCACGCGCGGGTTGTAGCGCTGGATGGTCTGGCCTTCGCCGGTGTGCGCGGCCACGATCTTCTCGACCTGCTGCACCTGGTTCACGGTGTAGTCGAAACCGGCACCTTCCGGACCCTGGATCATGATCTGGAAGTTGCCGCGATCCTCGGCCGGCGCGAGTTCCGACGGCACCAGCTTCAGCAGCAGTCCGCTGACGACCATCGTCGCGAGCATGACGCCGACGACCAGCATCCACAGCTTCGGCGTGGTGCGGCCGGTCGTGCGCGAGATCAGCCCGCGGTAACGCGTCGTAATGCCGTCCAGGCGCGCGTTCACCCAGCGATGGATGAAGTTCGATTTCTCGTGGCTGTGCGGGCGCACCAGCTTGGACGACATCATCGGCGTGAGCGTCAGCGCGACGAACGCGGAGATCGCGACCGCACCGGCGAGCGCCACCGACAGCTCGCGGAACAGGCGTCCGGTGTTGCCCTGCATGAAACCGACCGGCAGGAAGACCGCGACCAGCACGGCGGTCGTCGCGATCACCGCGAACGCCACCTGCTGCGTGCCGCGCTTGGCCGCGACCAGGCGCGGTTCGCCGAGGTCCGTGCGTCGCTGGATGTTCTCCAGCACGACGATCGCGTCATCGACCACCAGGCCGATGGCGAGCACCAGTGCCAGCAGCGTGAGCAGGTTGATCGAGAAGCCGAACAGGTACAGCGGGATGAAGGCGGCGATCAGGCACACCGGCACCGTCACCGCCGGGATGAGTGCGGCGCGGAAGCTGCCGAGGAACAGCCAGATCACCACCAGCACCAGGACGATCGCCTCGATCAGCGTGTGGTACACGCGCTCGACGGCGGACTCGATGAAGATCGTGGTGTCGAAGGCGACGAAGATCTTCGTGCCTTCTGGCAGCGTCTTCTGCACCTTCTCCGCTTCCTCGCGCACGGCGCGCGCGACGTCGAGGCTGTTGGCGGTGGAGGTCTTGACGATACCCAGGCCGATGTTCGGCTCGCCGTTGCTGCGGTAGTACGCGCGGCGTTCGGCGGAGGCCAGCTCGATGCGCGAGACATCGCCCAGCCGCACGACGTAGCCGTCCGTGCCCTTGCCCAGCGGGATCTGCGCGAAGTCTTCCGGCTTCTGGTAGCTGCGCGCCACGCGCAGGGTGAAGTCGCGCGCGTTGGATTCGATGCGACCGGCTGGCAGCTCGACGTTCTCCGCTTCCAGCGCGTTCTCGATTTCGTTGACGGTGATGCCGCGCGCGGCGAGCGCGTCGCGGTCCAGCCAGATGCGCATCGCATAGCGCTGCTGGCCGCCGATGCGCACCTGCGCGACGCCGTCCACGGAGGACAGGCGATCGACGACATAGCGTTCGGCGTAATCCGACAGCTGCAGCGTGTCCATGCGCGTGGAGCTCATGTTCAGCCACAGGATCGGATCGGCGTCGGACTCGACCTTCTCCACTTCCGGCGGATCGGCCTCTTCGGGCATGCGATCCAGCACGCGGCTCACCGCGTCGCGCACGTCGTTGGCGGCGGCTTCGATCTCGCGGTTGAGCGTGAACTCGATGCTGATCGACGCGCGGCCGTTGACGCTGCGCGATTCGATCGACTCGATGCCCTCGATGCCGGCCAGCGCGTCTTCCAGGATCTGCGTGATGCGTGTTTCCACCACCGCCGCCGAGGCACCGGGGTAGTTCACCTGCACCGAGACGATGGGCGGATCGATCGCCGGCAGTTCGCGCAACGTGAGGCGCGAGAAGGCCATCACGCCCAGCACGATGATGAGCAGGCTCATCACCGTGGCGAACACGGGACGGCGGATCGAAAGGTCGGACAGGTTCATGGCGTTCGCCTTTCGATCAGCCGGCCTTCGCCGTGCTGTTCCTGGTCGCCGAGCCGACTTCGCCGGCCGGGGCCTTGTCGCCCGCCGAATCGACGATGCGCGCGCCGACGCGCAGCTTGCCGGTGCCGTCGACGACGATGCGGTCGCCGACGTTCAGGCCTTCGGACACTTCGGCCAGGCCTTCGCGGCGGCTGCCGATCTTCACGTCGACGCGTTCGACCGAGGAATCTGGCTTCACGCGATAGACAAACGAATCGGTTCCGACCTGCACGATGGAGATTTCTGGTACGAGCAGCGCCTGGCGTTCGGGGCGCGACAGCCTGACCTGCATCAGCATGCCTGGGCGCAGCGCGCGGTCGGGGTTGGCGAAGTCGCCGCGCACGAGGACCGAACGCGTGGATTCGTCCACGCGTGCGTCGATCGTGCTGACCTGGCCTTCGAACTTGCGCCCCGGGTACGCCGTGCTGGTGCCGGCGACCTGCTGGCCGACGCCGAGCGTGGCGATCATCGCCTCGGGCACGGGGAAATCGACGTAGACGCGGGCGGTGTCATCGAGCGTGGCGATGGCGGTGCCCGGCGTGACCAGCGCGCCCGGGCTGACCTGGCGGATGCCGAGCACGCCGGCGAACGGCGCGCGGATCACGCGATCGCCGATATCGGCGCGCATCTGCGCCATGCGGGCGCGTGCGGCGTCGCGAACGGCGCGCTGGGTATCGAGCTGGGAGCGGGCGATCAGCTGCTGGCCGGCCAGCTCGGTCTGGCGCTGGTAGAGCTTGTCGGCCTCGTTGGCCGTCGCTTCGGCCTGCTCGAACGCGGCCTGCTGCTGGCGCCCGGTGAGCGTGATCAGCGGCGCGCCCGCGGCCACAACGTCGCCGCTTTCGAAATGCACCTGCTGCACCGTTTCGCTGACCTTGGCGCTGACCGTGATGGATTCGCGCGCCTTCACGTTGCCCAGCGCCAGCAGCGTGTCGCTGAAGGGCTGCATGCGGACCTGCTGCGTGGTCACCGGGATCGGACGGTCGCCGTCGCCACCCTTGCGCTGTTCTGCCCCGTTGCTTCCACATGCGACGGTCGCGCCGACAAGGGCCAGCACGAGGCCGGCACGAAGGGCGCGAAAACTGAATCCGGAACAAGGTCGCATGCGGTTGCCTGAAAGGGGCGGACGTATTGAAGCCCGTGGATTCTAGCGGTCGAGCGTCAACGGCTGCGTAGCCCATTGGTTGACAACTCATCACCCAAGCGTCCAAACGCCCGATGACGCAAGGCCGGGTCCCGACCGGCGGCACGGCCCACCGGACGGGGGCGAACGGGATCTGAAACCCGACTGTGGCACTCTCCGATGACGGTCTCGTGGACGGTCGCGACAGGGCGTTCGGCGCCGTGATCTGGCCGCTTCTACCGGGATCCTGCGTCCCCTCGCTCCAAGCCTTCGCCTCAAGCCCATTGCGTCCGGGCCCCTCGCGTTCAAGCCACCCAGTGCTTAGGAGTTTTCCATGATCCACGACAGCATCCTCGACACCATCGGCCGCACCCCGGTGGTGCGCCTGCATCGCCTCGCACCCAAGCACGTGACGCTGTACGCGAAGGTCGAAGCGTTCAATCCCGGCGGTTCGGTCAAGGACCGCCTCGCGCTGGCGATCATCCTGGACGCCGAGTCACGCGGCCAGCTGAAACCCGGCGACACGGTGATCGAAGCGACCTCGGGCAACACCGGCGTCGCGCTGGCGATGGTGTGCGCCGCACGCGGCTACAACTTCGTGGCGGTGATGAGCGATTCGTTCTCGATGGAACGCCGCAAGCTCATGCGCGCCTACGGCGCCAAGCTGATCCTCACGCCCGCCGCCGAGCGCGGCAGCGGCATGGTGCGCCGCGCCGCCGAACTGGCTGAAAAGCACGGCTGGTTCCTCGCGCGCCAGTTCACCAACCCGGCCAATCCGGCGTACCACCGGCAGACGACGGGAGCGGAGATCCTGCGCGATTTCGCCGGCCGGCGGCTCGACCACTTCGTCACCGGCTGGGGCACGGGCGGCACGCTCACCGGCGTGGGCGAGGTGCTGAAGGTCGCGCGACCGGAAGTGCGCATCACCACGTGCGAACCGGCGGGCGCATCGCTGCTGGCCGGCAAGGAATGGCAGCCGCACAAGATCCAGGGCTGGACGCCGGACTTCGTGCCGGAGGTACTGAACCGCGACGTCGCCGACGCGATCCTGCCGATCGACGACGTGCTCGCGCGCGACACCGCGCGTCGCCTGGCGCAGGAAGAAGGCATCTTCGTCGGCATTTCCGCCGGCGCCACGGCCGCCGCGGCGCTGGAAGTCGCGCGAAATGCGGACGAAGGCGCGGTGATCCTGGCGATGCTGCCCGATACCGGCGAGCGATACCTGTCCACGTTCCTGTTCGAGGGCGTGAACGAGGGGTCGGATGATGAGTGGCTGGCTTCGCTGAAGTGAACTGCAGACGTCGAGCCCCTCTCCCGTCGGGAGAGGGGTTGGGGTGCGGGGCAACGGAGCAGTCACGGTGAACATTCGTTGCCGCAACGCGCTGCGCTTTGCCTTCGATTCCAGCCTTCGCCGCGATGGCGAGCACCTGGCCCGTCGGAATGCCGCCCGCGACGAGAGGCCTCATGCCCATCGAAATCATCAAAACCGACATCACCACGCTCGACGTCGATGCCATCGTCAACGCCGCGAATGAAACGCTGCTCGGCGGCGGCGGCGTGGACGGTGCGATCCATCGCGCCGCGGGGCCGGGCCTGCTGGAGGAATGCCGCGCATTGCCGCAGGCGCGCCACGGCGTGCGCTGCCCTACTGGCGAGGCGCGCATCACCGCCGGACATTGGCTGCTTGCGCGTCATGTGATCCACGCCGTCGGGCCGGTGTGGCGCGGCGGCGGTTCCGGTGAACCCGCATTGCTTGCGTCGTGCTATCGCGAGTCGCTGCGTTTGGCCGACACGCACGGCCTCGCATCGATCGCGTTTCCGGCGATCAGCTGCGGGGTGTATGGCTACCCGCCGGAACTGGCGGTGGAGATCGCGCTGCGTGAAGTTCGCGACTGGCTCGATGCGCGCGCTGTCGATGCGCGGGTGATCTTCGCGTGCTTCGGGTCGGAGATGGCGGGGTTGTATCGGACGGCTCTGGCGGGATGAATGCGGGCGGCGCGCTTCGTCGTTT
>Ga0209256_1003899_pt1 | contig 9870 bp, 10 predicted proteins | sample AraplaCol_mCL_r2_2_FD_184270 | JGI IMG/M metagenome (GOLD analysis project Ga0209256, IMG submission 184270) | Arabidopsis root microbial communities from North Carolina, USA - plate scrape MF_Col_mCL_r2 (SPAdes) (version 3) | ecosystem: Host-associated > Plants > Roots > Endosphere | place: USA...
GCGACACGGATCCGCAGGTTGCTCCAGTTGAAACGTTTAGCCGGCGACGGCGACGTCATCGACGGCGATACCTCCATAGCGACGGTCGCGGCTGCGATATTCCGTCAACGCGGCGGCCAGGTGTTCGGGCCCATAGTCCGGCCAAAGAACGTCCTGATACACGAGTTCGGCGTAGGCGCACTCCCAAAGCAGGAAATTCGAGATCCGCTGCTCGCCGCTGGTGCGCACGATGAGATCCGGCGCCGGGGCGCCGGCGGTGGACAGATGCCGCTCGAAAAGGGCCTCGTCCAGGTCCTCGGCCCGGGCCTCGCCGCGCTCCACGGCCAGGGCGAAGGCCCGCGCGGCGTCGGCGATGTCGGCGCGACCGCCGTAGTTGAAGGCCACCTGCAGCAGGAAGTCGCTGTTGTGGGCGGTGCGGCTCTCGGCCCGATCGATCACGGCCAGGACGTCGGTCGCCAGGCCGGTGCGGCGACCGATGATCCGCACCTTCACGCCTTCGCGCGCCAGGCGGTCAATATCGGACTCCAGATAGGCCTTGAGCAGGCCCATCAGCTCCGACACCTCCTGCGGCGGGCGGCTCCAGTTCTCGGTGGAGAAGCCGAACACCGTCATCACGCCCACGCCCAGGGCCGCGGCGCCTTCGACGGTCCGCTTCAGGGCGTTGACGCCGGCGCGATGGCCCAGGACGCGCGGCAGGTTGCGCCGCTTCGCCCAACGGCCGTTGCCGTCCATGATGATGGCCACATGCAGAGACTGGCCCGACTTGGCGCCCCCGGCGCGCGTCGAGACATTCTGCAGGCCGGTCGTCGGCGCCATGCGCTTCAGCCTTCCCTCATCGCCCCCCACAACGCAGGTCGATGCTAAACCTGCATGATCTCTTGTTCTTTGGTTTTCAAGGCCTCGTCGACCTGCTTGATCGCCGCATCGGTCAACTTCTGGACCTCGGTCTCCATCTTCTTCAGCTCGTCTTCGCTGATGACGGAAGCCTTTTCAGCCTTCTTGAGGTCGTCGTTGGCGTCGCGACGGATGTTGCGGACGGCCACCTTCTGCTGCTCGGCGTACTTGCCGGCCACCTTGACCAGCTCCTTGCGGCGCTCCTCGGTCAGCGGCGGGATCGGGATACGCAGGTTCTGGCCCTCGACGACCGGGTTCAGACCCAGGCCGGCGTTGCGGATCGCCTTCTCGACCGAGACGACGACGCCGCGGTCCCAGACGTTGACGTTGATCTGGCGCGGCTCGGGCACGCTGATCGAGGCCACCGCGTTCAGCGGGGTCGTCGAGCCGTAGGCGTCGACCATCACCTGGTCCAGCAGGCTGGCGGAGGCGCGGCCGGTGCGCAGGGAGCCGAACTCTTCCTTCAGCGCGGCGACGGACTTGTCCATGCGGTCCTTGTAGCGGGACAGGACGGGTTTTTCGGCGGTGGCCATGGCTTGGGCTCTCTTCGCTGGGAAATTAAGCGGCGCGGTCGCCGGAAACGACGGTGTGCGTTCCCTGCCCCTTCAGGACGTTCAGCAGGTTGCCGCGTCCCTTGATGGAGAAGACCACGATGGGGATGTCGTTGTCGCGCATCAGGGCCACGGCCGAGGCGTCCATGACCCGCAGGTCCTTGGCCAGGACGTCCATGTAGCTGAGCGTGTCGTAGCGCTTGGCGGCCGGGTCCTTCTTGGGGTCGGCGCTGTAGATGCCGTCGACGCTGGTGCCCTTGAACAGGGCGTCGCACTGCATCTCGGCGGCGCGCAGGGCCGCGGCGGTGTCGGTGGTGAAGAACGGGTTGCCGGTGCCGGCGGCGAAGATCACCACCCGGCCCTTTTCCAGGTGACGCTGGGCCCGGCGGCGGATGTAGGGCTCGCAGACCGTGGCCATCGGGATGGCCGACTGGACGCGGGTGGAGACGCCGATGCGCTCCAGGGCGTCCTGCATGGCCAGGGCGTTCATCACGGTGGCCAGCATGCCCATGTAGTCGGCGCTGGAGCGTTCCATGCCCTTGGCCGCGCCGGCCATGCCGCGGAAGATGTTGCCGCCGCCGATGACCAGGCACAGCTCGACGCCGGACTGGACGATCTCGCGGATGTCCTCGGCCACCGATTCGACGGTCTTGGTGTCGATGCCGTAGGGCGTGTCGCCCATCAGCACCTCGCCCGAAACCTTCAGAAGCACGCGGCGATAGGGTCTGTGCTGAGGTTCGGACATGCGGAGGCTCTTCCTGAGTCGTCGGGACGCAACATAGTGCGCGTTCCGGAAAAGTGGGATCGGTTTTCCGGGCTGATACCGGCCAGATCGCGTGCAGAAGCGCGACCCGGGCGCAAAAAAGGCGCGGCGCGCGCTCTATGCGCGCCGCGCCTTTTCATAGGCGGTCCTGTCCGCCGCCCCGGAAGGCGGCGGAAGAGACTTAGGCTTGGCCGGCCATGGCGGCGACTTCGGCGGCGAAATCGCCTTCCGGAGCCTTCTCCACGCCTTCACCCAGGGCCAGGCGGACGAAGCCCTTCACGGTGAGCGGCGAGCCCAGTTCCTTGCCGGTCTCGGCGACCAGCTGCTCGACGGTCTGGTCCGGGTTCATGACGAAGGCCTGCTTCAGCAGCACGACTTCTTCCAGGAACTTGCGGATGCGGCCTTCGACCATCTTCTCGACGACGGCGGCGGGCTTGCCCGACTCCAGCGCCTGCTCGGTGAAGATCTGGCGCTCTTTCTCGATGGCGGCCTGGTCCAGGTCGTCCGACGACAGCGACAGCGGGGCGGTCGCGGCCACGTGCATGGCGATCTTGCGGCCCAGCTCCAGGATCTTGGCCTGGTCGCCGGCGCCTTCGATGGCCACGAGCACGCCGATGCGGCCCAGGTCCGGAGCGGTCGCGTTGTGGATGTACGACGACACCGCGCCTTGCGAGACGGCGAACTTGGCCGAACGGCGCAGGACCATGTTCTCGCCGATGGTGGCGATCAGGTTGGTCAGCACTTCCGACACGACGTCGCCGTCGGCGGTCTTGGCCGCGTTGATGGCGTCCACGCCGTCGTTGTCCAGGCCGACGGCCGCGATCTTGCGGACGGCGTTCTGGAACAGGTCGTTACGGCCCAGGAAGTCGGTTTCGGCGTTCACTTCCACCGCGGCGGCGGTCATGCCGGCGCCGTCGTTGCGGACGGCGATGCCGACCAGGCCTTCGGCCGCGACGCGGTCGGCCTTCTTGGCGGCCTTGGACAGGCCCTTGGCGCGCAGCCAGTCGATGGAGGCGTCGATGTCGCCGCCGTTTTCTTGCAGGGCCTTCTTGCAGTCCATCATGCCGACGCCGGACTTTTCGCGCAGTTCTTTCACCAGCGCTGCCGTGATCTCAGCCATGAAATCCTCCAGATTCAAACGTTTAGCGACCGAGCTTGATAGCTCGGTCGCATGACAGGGTCACAACGACCGCGCCGGGAGCGGACTCCCGACGCGGTGGTCGGAAAATCAGCTCGCGGCCGGCTCTTCGGCGACGGCTTCGATCGCCTCGGCGGTCGCTTCTTGAGCGGCTTCCGGGGCGGCGGCGGCTTCAGCCACCGGCTCCGGGGTCAGCTCGCGAGCCAGGGTCGGCTCGACGGGGGCCACCGAAGCGCCCAGGTCGACGCCCGAGGCGGCTTGGCCGGCGGCCAGGCCGTCCAGGACGGCGTCGGCGACCAGGTCGCAGTACAGCTGCAGGGCGCGGGCGGCGTCGTCGTTACCCGGGATCGGATAGGTGATGCCGTCCGGATCGCAGTTGGTGTCGAGGATGGCGACGACCGGGATGTTCAGCTTGCGGGCTTCGAGGATCGCGATCGCTTCCTTGTTGGTGTCGATCACGAACATGATGTCGGGGATGCCGCCCATGTCCTTGATGCCGCCCAGCGACAGTTCCAGCTTGTCGCGCTCGCGGGTCAGCTGCAGCAGTTCCTTCTTGGAACGGCCTTGGCCTTCGCCGGCCAGGACGCCTTCCAGCTCGCGCAGACGCGAGATCGAGCCCGAGACGGTGCGCCAGTTGGTCAGGGTGCCGCCGAGCCAGCGGTGGTTGACGTAGTACTGGGCGCAGCGCTTGGCGGCCGTGGCGACCGGGTCGCTGGCCTGGCGCTTGGTGCCGACGAACAGCACGCGACCGCCGGCGGCGGCGACCTCGCGCACCTTCACCAGGGCCTGGTGCAGGAGCGGGATCGACTGCGACAGGTCGATGATGTGGATGTTCGAACGCGAACCAAAGATGTAGCGGTCCATCTTCGGGTTCCAGCGGTGCGTCTGGTGGCCGAAGTGGGCGCCAGCTTCCAAGAGCTGACGCATGGAGAATTCGGGAAGCGCCATGATAGGTCTCCTTCTTCCGGTTGAACCTCCGTGGACACCCCCGCTCCGAACGATTCGGACCGGGACCGGAACGGTAACGACGGGATGTCTCCCCGGCGTCGCCGCACGTCCACGTGTGGAATGGCCGCGCAAATAGGCGTGAACGGACCAGAAAGCAAGCCCTTAGACGCGATAACGTGCCCTTGACCGGTCAAGCTGCGAGCGGTCCATTGCTAGCAGCACTCGACCAAGGGAATGCTCGTGAAGGCTGTCTTCGATACGAAGCCGAACTCCGGTTACGATGACGAGCTTCCTCATCGCTATCATTTCCCAGCGCGCAGTAACTACATGGCCGCCGCGCTCGCGGCTCAGGGCGATTGGGTCGTCTTGAGAGAACCCCAGCGCAACCGGGGTCGCAGAGCCTACGTAGCTGTCGCACGCGTCCTGGGGGTCAGGCCCGATCCTGCGCGTCCAGACCACGCCTATGCAATGTTAGGAGACTACCTCCCCTTCGACGCTCCAGTGCCCTTCGCCGGATCCGAGGGGTATTGGGAAGCCCCGCTGCGTGCGATCGAGGACGCCAATCGGGTTGGCGCGGGCGTCCAGGGACGAGCCATGCGGCCGCTGGAAGATGCTGATTTCGCTGCGATTGTCCTGGCGGGATTGAGCGAAACTCTAGAGCCATCGAATGCGCGCCGCTTCGGAGTCCCCGGTGGCTTTCATGAGTTGGGTGAGACGTTCGTGTTCGACGCCCCGCCAGCCGAGCAGGCCCGACGAGTCGAGGCGATCCTGATCAATCGAAAAATTCGAGACGCAAACTTCCGACGGCAAGTCTGCGAAGCATATGACGACCGGTGCGCCGTGACCGGCTTGCGTATCATCAATGGCGGCGGCCGCTCGGAAGTCCAAGCCGCGCATATCTGGCCAGTCGCCGACGGCGGTCCTGACACCGTGCGAAACGGTATCGCCCTGTCAGGTACAGTTCACTGGTTGTTCGACCGTCACCTGATTTCGCTTACCGATGACTACAGGCTGCTGGTCTCGCACAATAAAGTGCCGAGTGAACTGCGGAGCCTGTTTGCTAGCCAGATGGATCGCATTCATCTGCCCGAGAATCCAAGTCTCCGACCAAATCCGACTTACATCGCGCGGCATCGCCAAGCCTTTGTCGACGCGTGAGCCGAAGGGCCGCCTGCCGCGTTTTATCCACAGGCCGCCACATCCCGCCCACAGGCGTGACACACGGCTGACAGGTTCGGACGCTAGGAGAAGGCCATGCTCGCGGTCTTCGATCTCGACGGCACCTTGTTGGACGGCGATTCCACGGCGTTGTGGCTGTGGGGCCGGGTTCGCCGCTCCGTTCCCCGCCTGCTCGCCACCCTGCTGGTCGCGCCGGTCGCCATCCCGATGGTCGTCGCGCCGCGCACGCGCCGGGCCGGCGCCTCGATCCTGCTGTGGATCGCCACGGCGGGCCTCAACGAGCGCGAGCTGCGGGACTCCTGCGCCGACTTCGCCGACCGCTTCCGGGACAAGGCCCTGCCGCTGCGCTGGCGCGGACCGGGGATGGCGACCCTGGACGAGCACCTGGCCCACGGCGACGAGGTGGTGGTGGTCACCGCCGCCCCCACCGTGCTGGCCCAGGCCCTGATCGACCCGCTGGACCGGCCCATCGTGGTGCTGGGCACCTCGCTGAAGCATCGGGCCGGCGGCTGGGTGGCCGACGTCCACTGCCGCAACCAGCGCAAGTGCCAGGCCCTGGCGGAAGCCGGCCACGGCAAGCGCTGGGCCTACGCCTACACCGACAGCCTGGACGACCTGCCGCTGCTGCGCGGGGCCGACGCGCCGATGATCGTCGGCTGCGGCAAGGCCGCCTATCGCCGCCTCAGCCGCGCCCGCCTGCCCAACTGCCGCGCCGAGGCCTGGTAGGCCGCTACATCGACTTGCCGTCGAACGGATGCGGCTTCAGGGCGAAGACGTCGACGTCGTCCAGGCAGCGGACGTTGATCGCCGCGATCTCGGACCCGTCCGGCGCGACGCCGCGCCCGAACGACTGGATGCCGCAGGTCTCGCAGAACAGGTGCGAGATCTTGTGGGTGTTGAAGCGGTACTCGGTCAGGGCGTCGTCGCCCTGCTTCAGCTCGAAAGCCGCCGCGGGCGCGAAGGCCAGCACCGAGCCCAGCTTCGCGCAGCGCGAGCAGTTGCAGGTGATCAGGCCGTCCAACTCGACGTCCACCGCATAACGCACCCGCCCGCACTGACAGCCGCCTTCGTGTCTGGCCATGGTCTCTTCTCCCTTTCGTTCGCGCCCTCTCGGCGCCTTGAAGACGTTCGGCGGGCGGCGATCCCGACATCGCGGCGCCGCTCCAACCTTCGCATCACGACGCCGTGCGCGCGCCCGATGCGATCCGCCTTGACTCATTTTGACGTTTAGCTAATTGTCTCATCATGAGCCACGTCTTCAGAGCCCTTTCCGATCCGACCCGGCGGCGGGTGCTGCACCTGCTGCGCAAGGGGCCGATGAGCGCCGGCGAGCTCGCCGACCAGTTCGACGTCTCCAAGCCGACGATGTCGGCGCACTTCGCGGTGCTGAAGGAGGCCGACCTGGTGCACGCCGAGAAGGCCGGCAAGTCCGTCCTCTATCACCTGAAGCTCTCGGTGCTCGAAGAAGCGCTGCTGGGCTTCGTCCAATCGTTCGGCCTGGACGCGGACGCGCCGGAGCCGAAGCTCGAGAAGGAGATCGCGCGATGACCCAGACGAAGAAGGAACTGGTCGGGAGCCTCGCCTGGGGCGGCGCCCTCCTCGTCCTGGCGCTGGTCGCGACCCTGTCGCGCAAGCTGGGCTATATCGACGGCGAGATGGTCACCCGGGTGGTCGGCGCCAACGGGCTGATGATCGCCTGGTACGGCAACCGCATGCCCAAGACCTTCGTCCCCAGCGCCCAGGCCCGCAAGGCCCGACGGGTCGCGGCCTGGTCCCTGGTGGTCAGCGGACTGATCTATGCCGGCCTGTGGGCGTTCGCCCCGATCCCGACGGCGGTCTGGGGCGGAACCGCGGCGGTCCTCACGGGCATCGCGGTGACGCTCGGCTACTGCCTGACGCTGCGGGCAAGGGGGCGGGCCAAGGGGAAAGCGGCCTAGCCGCGACCTCCCAAGAACTCGCCCGATAGCCCTGGCCAAGTCGCAGGGCCTGTCGGACCGGAGGCGCGATGCGCCCCCTGCCCGCAGGACCATGCCGGCGCCGCCTGGAAGGCCGCCGCGCCCGCGCGGGGAACCGGTCCCCTAGACATCCTCCAGCAGCGCCACGCCGGGCGCCGTCTTCAGGGCGCCGCGCAGGGCCGCGTCCAGGGTGTAGCGGCCGGGCAGCTTCATCTCGATCTCGCGACCGCCGCCCAGGGCGGCGACCACGCTGACCTCGCCGCCGCGCTGAGACAGGGCCGGCTCCAGGCGCTTCTTCAGCGCCTCGATCTCAGTGGCGGTCGGCGACAGGTGCAGGCGCAGGCCGGCCACCATGTTCTCGATGGCCTTCTCGATCGGCTCGGCGTCGTCGCCGAAGAACCGCACCTCGCCGTCGCGGGCCTTGGCCCGGACCTTGATCGACACCGCCTTGCCCGGCTCCAGCACCTCGCGGCACTTGCGCAGGGACTCCGGCGGGAACAGCACCTCGTATTCGCCGCTGGGGTCGGACAGCGAGACGAAGGCGAAGCGGTCGCCGCTCTGCGAGGCGCGCTCCTGGCGGCGGCGGACCACGCCACACATGCGGAAGGCCTCCATGCCGGCCTCGGCGCGCGGGATCACCTCGGTCAGCATGTGGGTGCGGCGGCGGCGCAGCACGCCCACCATGTCGTCCAGCGGGTGGCCGGTCAGGTAGAAGCCGACGGCGGCCAGTTCCTCGTCCAGCAGGTCGACCTGGGTCCAGGGCTCGGTCTTCTTCAGGCGCGGGCGGCCCGTGCCGCCGCCGAACAGCGCGCCCTGCCCGCCGGCCCGGTCGGCCGCGATGCTCTGGCCGTGGGCGATCAGCACGTCGGCCGAGGCGAAGATCTGGGCGCGGTTCTTGTCGAAGCAGTCGAAGGCCCCGGCCCGCGCCAGGTTCTCGATCGCCCGCTTGTTGACCAGCTTGGGATCGACCCGCTCGACGAAGTCGAAGATGTCGCGGAACGGCCCGCCCTCCTCGCGGATGGCGACCAGGTGCTTCATGGCCTCCAGGCCGACGTTGCGCACCGCGCCCAGGGCGTAGAGCACCTCGCCGTTCTCGACCTCGAAGTCGGCGCCCGAGCGATTGACGTTGGGCGGACGCACGGTGATGTCGAACCGCCGGGCGTCCTGGTGGAAGACCGCCAGCTTGTCGGTGTTCGACAGGTCGAGGCTCATCGAGGCGGCCAGGAACTCGACCGGCGTATTGGCCTTCAGCCAGGCCGTTTGATACGAGATCAGGGCGTAGGCGGCGGCGTGCGACTTGTTGAAGCCGTAGCCGGCGAACTTGGCCACCAGTTCGAAGATCGAGCCCGACTGCTCTTCCGGGACGCCCTTCTCCTTGGCCCCGGCGACGAAACGGATCTTCTGGAGATCCATCTCCTCCTTCTTCTTCTTGCCCATGGCCCGGCGCAGAAGGTCGGCTTCGCCCAGGCTGTAGCCCGCCAGGATCTGGGCGATCTGCATCACCTGTTCCTGGTAGACGATGACGCCGTAGGTCTCCTTGAGCACCTTCTCCAGCGAGGGGTGCAGGTTGTCGACGGGTTTGCGGCCGAACTTGCAGTCCACGAAGGTGTCGATGTTGTCCATCGGCCCCGGGCGGTACAGCGAGATCAGCGCGGTGATCTCCTCGATCGAGCCGCAGCGCATCTTGCGCAGGGTGTCGCGCATGCCCTGGCTTTCCAGCTGGAACACGCCGACCGTCTGGCCCGAGGCGAGCAGCTCGTAGGTCTTGGCGTCGTCGAACGGCAGCTGGCCCAGGTCGACGATCTCGCCGCGCTTGCGCAGGTGCTTCACCGCGCGGTCCAGCACGGTCAGGGTCTTCAGGCCCAGGAAGTCGAACTTCACCAGGCCGGCGCTCTCGACCCACTTCATGTTGAACTGGGTGGCCGGCAGGTCCGAGCGCGGGTCCTGATAGAGCGGAGTCAGCTGGGTCAGGGGCCGGTCGCCGATCACCACGCCGGCGGCGTGGGTCGAGGCGTTGCGGAACAGGCCTTCCAGCTGCAGGGCCACGTCCAGGCAGGCCTTGACGTTGGCGTCCTCGTCGCGGGCCTGCTTCAGGCGCGGCTCGATGTCGATCGCCTGGGCCAGGGTGACCGGCGCGGCCGGGTTGTTGGGCACCATCTTGCAGAGACGGTCCACCAGGCCCAGCGGCAGCTGCATCACCCGCCCGACGTCACGCAGTACGGCGCGGGCCTGCAGGGAACCGAAGGTGATGATCTGGGCCACGCGGTCGCGGCCGTACTTCTCCTGCACGTAGGAGATCACCTCTTCACGTCGCTCCTGGCAGAAGTCGACGTCGAAGTCGGGCATCGAGACCCGCTCGGGATTGAGGAAGCGCTCGAACAGCAGGCCGAAGCGCAGCGGGTCCAGGTCGGTGATGGTCAGCACCCAGGCCACCAGCGACCC
>Ga0209256_1003904_pt1 | contig 9860 bp, 9 predicted proteins | sample AraplaCol_mCL_r2_2_FD_184270 | JGI IMG/M metagenome (GOLD analysis project Ga0209256, IMG submission 184270) | Arabidopsis root microbial communities from North Carolina, USA - plate scrape MF_Col_mCL_r2 (SPAdes) (version 3) | ecosystem: Host-associated > Plants > Roots > Endosphere | place: USA...
GTCACCGCGCCCCTGTTGAACCTGGGCGTGGACATCGACCTGCCGCAGTCCAACGCCAAGTCGATCCAGGAAAAGAAGGATCCGGTGATCGTCAGCGTCGACGCGTCGGGCAACTACTTCCTGACGGTGAAGTCCGGCAGCAATGAAGCCGTGACCGCCGAAACGCTGGCGGCGAAGGTGCGCGGTATCGTCTCGCAGAACCCGGAAGTGGCCGTGTTCGTGGCCGGCGATGCGAAGGCGAACTACCAGAAGGTCATGGACGCGCTGGTGCTGCTGCAGAGCGCGAACGTCAAGAAGGTCGGCCTGATGAGCCAGCCTGACCAGGCCTCGCAGGGGCAGGCCACGCAGGGCCGTCGCTGATGCGGGAAACGCGCGCGGACACAACGCAGGCGGTGATCGCGGCGCTGGCGCTGCACGCGCTGCTGTTCCTGCTGATGTTCATCGGCCTCTGGTGGACGCGTAACAACGCGCCGGTCTCCGTGGCGGGCTCGCCCGTGGCGGCCGAACTGATCGACGCCAACGCGTTGTCGCCGGCGATGCAGCGCACGCTGCGCAACCGGCCCAAGCCGGTCGAGGAAGAAATTCCGCCGCCACCGGAGCCGGAAGAAACCGCGCCGCTGCCGCAACCCTTGCCCGAGCCGGTGCCGCAGGATTCGGTCGCGCCGCCGCAGAAGCAGGCGCAGGATTTCATTCCCGTGCCCGACACCGAGAACAAGGAAGCGGTCGTCGAAACGCCGACCCCGACGCCGGCCGAGGAAAAGAAGGCGCAGGAGCTCAAGCGCAAGCAGGAGCAGGTCGACCTGACCGAACAGAAGCGCCAGCAGGAAGTCGAACAGCAGCGTCGGCTGGCCGAACAGCAGGACCAGGAACGCCAGCAGAAGCTCGCCGAGATCCGCAAGAAGCGCGAACAGGCCGCGCGCGAGGCCAACCTCGCCGAGCAGCGCCTGAAGCAGATCGCCGACGTGCGCGCGCGCCAGTCCTCCACCGAAACCGCGCCGAGCAGCGGCACCAGCGACGCCAGCCCGCCGCCGGGCAACAACGGCGCGGACGCCGGCTTGAAGGCCCGCTACGCGGCGGCCTTGCAGGAAGCCATCCTCGCCAAGTGGACGCGTCCGGAGACGATCCCGGTCGGCGCGCGCTGCACGCTGCTCATCCGCCAGCTCCCCGGCGGGCAGGTGATGAGCGCGGAAGTGTCATCGCCCTGCGCCTACGATGAGCAGGGCCGACGTTCGATCGAAGCGGCCGTCATGAAGGCGCAGCCGCTGCCGTACGCCGGTTTCGAATCGGTTTTCGCCCGCAATCTGACGCTGAACTTCACCGCGCAGGACCGTTGAGGCCGCCTCCGGGCGGTCGCGGTGGCCTTGGCGGGATTCAGCTTTGAGGCGGCGTTCACCTGCCGGCGTTAACAATTACAAAGCTGAACGGATTGGCCCATGCCGACCCGCCGACCGATTGGATTGACGACTGGAGTGCCGATGAAACGATCCCTCGCCTGGCTGGCTTCACTGCTCGCCCTCTTGCTGCCCCTGTCCGCGATGGCCCAGCAGGGGCTCGAGATCGACATCGTCGGCGGCAACGCCGCGGCCTTGCCGATCGCCGTCGTCCCGATGCCCTACCAGGGCAGCGCCGCGGCGCCGCAGACCGACGTCTCCGAAGTGGTCGCCGCCGACCTCGCCCGTTCGGGCCAGTTCCGTCCGCTGCCGATCGGCGACATCACCGAAAAGCCCACGCGCGGCGGCGAGATCAACTATCCGACCTGGCGCGCGCTCAACCAGGACTACATCGTCGTCGGCCGCGTGCTCGATGCCGGCGCCGGCAGCTTCCGCGTCGAGTACGAACTGTTCGACGTGGCAAAGCAGCAGCGCCTGCTCGGTTTCGCGCTGACCGCGCGCGCCAACGCGATGCGCGATGTCGCGCACCAGGTCGCCGATGCGGTGTACGAGAAGATCACCGGCGTGCGTGGCGCATTCTTCACCCGGATCGCCTACGTCACGGCCACCGGTACCGGTCGCGCCGCGCAGTACGCGCTGATGGTCGCCGACTCGGACGGCTTCAATCCGCAGACGGTCGTGCGTTCGCCCGAACCGCTGCTGTCTCCGTCGTGGAGTCCGGACGGCAACCGCCTCGCCTACGTGAGTTTCGAAGGCGGCAGCTCGTCGATCTATATCCAGAACATCTCCACCGGCGCGCGCGAACTGGTCGCCAAATACCGCGGCATCAACGGCGCGCCGTCGTTCTCGCCGGACGGCCGCCGCCTTGCGTTGACGCTTTCGCGTACGGGTAATCCCGAGATCTACGTGATGGACCTGGGCAGCAAGAATCTGACCCAGTTGACCAACCACTTCGCCATCGACACCGAACCGACCTGGAGTGCGGACGGCGGCACGATCTACTTCACTTCCGATCGTGGCGGCCGCCCGCAGATCTATTCGGTTCCCTCCGGTGGCGGCAGCGCCACGCGCGTGACCTTCCAGGGCAGCTACAACGCGAGCGCCAGCGTGTCGTTCGACGGAAAGAAGATCGCCACCGCCCAGGGCGCTGGAAACAACTACCGCATCGCGCTGATGGACAGCAGCCTCGGTGCTGCGCGGTGGAGCACACTTTCGCCCGGTTCCCTGGATGAGTCGCCCAGCTTTGCCCCTAATGGCGCAATGATCCTTTATGCTGCGCGCGAGGGCCGCCGGGGCGTGCTCTATGCCGTTTCGTCCGATGGCCGGGTGCGTCAGCGCCTGGTGCTTGCGGATGGGGACGTGCGTGAGCCGGCTTGGGGGCCGTTCCGTTTGCCGCGTTGATATAACCAAAGCGGTGTATTTTCCAGCTGTTTTTCTTAGCCCCGATCTGTCCCACGCCCGATTTTTGACGAGGAACAACCATGAATAACACCACTCGTATCCTGCTGGCCGCAGTGCTCTGCACCGCCGCTGTGGCTTGCACCAAGAAGGTCAAGGAAGAAGCTCCTGCCGAGACCACCCCGCCGCCGGCCCAGACCGAGCAGCCGACCACCGCCGGCGTCTATGGTCCGAGCGACCTCGACACCGACGCCTGCCTGCGTCAGCGCGTCGTCTACTTCGACTTCGACCAGGACACCCTGCGTCCGGAATTCCAGGCCATCGTCGGTTGCCACGCCAAGTACCTGCGTGACCGTCCGTCCTCGCGCATGACGCTGGAAGGTCATGCCGACGAGCGCGGCAGCCGCGAGTACAACCTGGGTCTGGGCGAGCGCCGCGGCAACGCCGTGTCGTCGGCCATCCAGGCCAACGGTGCCTCGGGCAGCCAGATCACCGTGACCTCGTACGGCGAAGAGCGCCCGGTCTGCACGGACTCGAACGAGGACTGCTGGGCCAAGAACCGTCGCGTCGAGATCGTCTACACCGCGAAGTAAGCGTTGATGATCCGCAAGACCGCACTCGCTCTGGCATTCGCGGCGGCCCTCGTGGCCGCCGCGCCTGCCGTTGCGCAGCGCGCCAGCCTGGCCGACCGCGTGACTGTTCTCGAACAGCAGGCGGCCAACAACCAGGGCAACGTCGACCTGCTCAACCAGGTCACCCAGCTGCGCAACGAGATCCAGTCCCTGCGTTCCCAGGTCGAGGAACTGCAACAGCAGAACCAGCAGCTGATGCAGAGTTCCAAGGCCCAGTACCTGGACCTGGACGGTCGTATCAACCGGTTGGAAAGCGGCGCGGTCGTCCCGCCCGCTCCCAACGCAGCGCCGGCGCCGGCGGGCTCCAAGCCCGCGGCGCCGTCGGCTGCCGCCAAGGACCGCCCACCGGCGGTCTACGGCGACAAGGGCGCCATCGCCAAGAGCGCGGACGAGCGCGTGGCCTACGACGCCGCATTCAACGCCCTCAAGGGCGGCGATTACGTCGAGTCCGCCCGCCTGTTCCAGGCCTTCATCGAAGCCCACCCGGAAGGCGCCTACACGCCCAACGCGTTGTACTGGCTCGGCGAAAGCTACTACGTCACCCAGAACTACCAGATGGCGCAGGTGCAGTTCCAGTCGCTGCTGGACCGCTACCCGACCCACGACAAGGCCCCGGGCGCCATGCTCAAGATCGGCCTGTCGCAGTTCAACCTGAAGCAGGTCGAGGCCGCCGAGCGCACGCTCGCCGACGTCTCCAGCAAGTACCCCGGCACCGACGCCGCCCGCACCGCCAGCGACCGCCTGAACGCGATCCAGCTCGGCCGGCTGCGCTGATCCGCTAAAATGGCGGGATGAACGCCGTCCCCCTCGATGCGGCCGTCGCATCGCCCGACCGGCTGCGCATCACCGAAATCTTCCTGTCCCTGCAGGGCGAAGCCCGCGCGATCGGCTGGCCGACCGTGTTCGTCCGCCTGACCGGTTGCCCGTTGCGCTGCCAATACTGCGACACCGCCTACGCCTTCCATGGCGGGGAGTGGTGGCAGATCGACGACATCCTCGCCGAAGTGGCCCGCCACGGCGCACGCCACGTCTGCGTGACCGGCGGCGAGCCGCTGTCGCAGAAGCGCTGCATCGGACTGCTGCAACGGTTGTGCGACGCCGGCTACGAGGTCTCGCTGGAAACCTCCGGTGCGATCGACATCGCCGAGGTCGACACGCGCGTGTCGCGCATCGTCGACATCAAGACGCCCGGTTCGATGGAAGTGCATCGCAACCTGTGGTCGAACCTTCCGTTGCTGACGCCGCACGACCAGGTGAAGTTCGTCATCTGCTCGCGCGAGGATTACGACTGGGCGAAGGACATCGTCGCGCAGCATCGCCTGACCGAGGTCTGCGACGTGCTGTTCTCGCCGAGCTTCACGCAGATCAAGCCCAGCGACCTGGCCGACTGGATCGTCGCCGATCGCCTGCCGGTGCGATTCCAGCTGCAACTGCACAAGATTCTGTGGAACGACGAACCCGGCCGCTGAGCCGCTTCGTCCTCAAGGAAACACCATGAAAAATGCTGTCGTCCTGGTTTCGGGCGGGATGGACTCCGCCGTCGTCGTCGCCATCGCCCGAGCGCAGGGCTTCGCCGTGCATGCGCTGAGCGTGCGTTACGGTCAGCGCCATACCTCCGAACTCGATGCCGCGCAGCGCGTCGCCGACTCGCTCGGCGCGGTCGCGCACAAGACGGTCAACGTCGATCTGCGCAGCATCGGCGGTTCCGCGCTCACCGATGAGAGCATCACCGTGCCGACCGACGCCGATGGCCACGCGGTCGGGCAGGACGCGCCGAAGGATGCGATCCCGGTGACCTACGTGCCCGCACGCAACACCATCATGTTGTCGGTCGCGCTGGGCTGGGCCGAAGTGTTGGGCGCGAACGACCTCTTCTGCGGCGTCAACGCGGTGGATTATTCGGGCTATCCGGATTGCCGCCCGGAATTCGTCGAAGCCTTCGAGAAACTCGCCAACCTCGCCACCAAGGCCGGCGTGGAAGGCGCGGGCATCCGCGTGCACGCGCCGCTGCAGTTCATGAGCAAGGCCGACATCGTGCGCGAAGGCATGCGCCTGGGCGTCGATTTCTCGCAGACCGTCTCGTGCTACCAGGCCGACGACGAAGGCCGCGCCTGCGGCCATTGCGACGCGTGCCGCCTGCGCGCCGAGGGTTTCGCAGCGGCCGGCGTGCCCGACCCGACGCGTTACGTCTGAACCCAGGGCCTGTCACACAGGCCGCGCGTCACCTGCACCATCACAGCGCCCTGCGCTAGAATGCACGCCCCGGCGCAACGCCGGGCTCGCGTTCCGCATCGCGGACGCGGAACTTCAAAGTGGGCCGTTAGCTCAGTCGGTAGAGCATCGGACTTTTAATCCGCTGGTCGATGGTTCGAATCCATCACGGCCCACCAATCATGACGCGACAGCCGGTCTCCGGATCGGGCTCACATCCGCTGGTCGACGCTCGAATCCGCCACGAACTTGAGATGCCGTCTGCCCGGAAGGTGATGCTGCATCATCGGCGTGCAGGCCCGGAATCGCCTGGGCCATGTCTGTATCGCACGGTCGCATCAGCGGAATTCAGCTGCATCGGGAAGCGGACCAGGCTTTGCCTGGTCCGCGGTGATGCGCTCAGAAGCTCGCGCGTACACCCACGCGAAACATCGACCAGTCGCCGGAAGACTCCACTTCACCGACGACGCCCCACACGCGGGCGAACTTGAACTGGATGCCGGCGGTGCCGATCATGCCGCCGTCGAAGACGGCATCGCCGATGTAGCCAGCCTTGGCCCAGCCCTCCAGCTGATCAGTGATCGAACTGCGTACGCCCACGGCGACGCGTGCCGCGGTCGAACTTTCGTCAAGGTCCACCACCGAATACGGCGTGGTGTTCCCGAAGAACGGCCGCTCCTCGCGCGTAATCTTCAGTGCAACGTTGACCGCGGCGACTTCTGCGATCAGGTCCAGCCGATCGCTCATCGGGTGGCGGTAGCCCAGGCCCAGTTCGCCCAGCTCGATGTCGTACTTGATGTGGTGGCCACCGCTGTTCGATGCCCAGACTTCCTCGCCGCTCCCCTTGGTGTACTGCCCGAACAGGTTCAGATTGTCGGTGATGCTTACCGAGCCGCGGCCGTAACCGCCATCGATATCCACTCCGTCCAGACCGTCGACATCGACCTGGTCGTAGCCGCCTTCCACGAACGTGTAACTCAATGCCTGTGCCGAGGCGGCAAACGGCGCGGCCGCAAGCAACGCGGCCAACATGTATTGCTTCTTCATGAAATCCCCTGGTCCTTGTGTGATCGTCCTTGCCGTCGTGCGGCGGGATCGACGGTACCAGAAGACTCGGCGCGCCAGTGAGGCCTCCAGCGCAGATCCGGATCCGCCAGGCTGATCGCGGCGGTCATGACAGGGATGCAAACAAGCGGCATACGCCTGCCGATATCAGCGTCAGGGAGCGCCTCCGGCCTCGCCGGACACTCGCACGGAGCGCGCGTAGTCCTGCGCCAACGCTTCGTGCATGGCGCGCAGTTCGTCGGCCGGATACCAGCGTCCGGACACCATCACCCCTTGCGGCTGGCGAAGGTGCGAGAGGTCCTTGAGCGGATTTCCGGCACTCAGGACCAGATCGGCCCGGCTCCCTGCTTCCACCGTGCCGAACGGCTCGGCGCCGGGAACGAACTGCCTGAAGAATGCGCCGGGCTGGCGCGTGGCGGTCGAAAGGGCTTCGTAGCGCGTCAGTCCCGCGTCGTGCAATGCACGCAGGTTGTCGTGCACGGCGAACCCCGGGACCAGTCCGGGAATCGAGGGCGCGTCGGTTCCCATCACAAGCGGCACCCCGGCGTCATCGAGCGCCCTGATGAAGCCCGCGAGGAATCGCCTGTTGGCGTCGATGCCGGGACCGGTGCGCTTGGAATAGCCGGAGTTCTGCCACTCCATTCGCTGCTCCGGCGCGAGGAAACGCGCCTGCGGCGCATCCAGGTACGAGGCGAGCACGTCCGGCTTGCCCCACTGCGCGGCGATGGTTGCGTATGTATTGAGGTCGGCGGTGACGTAGGTGCCTTGCTGGCGCAGCCACGCGACGGTGCGCTTCACCTGCGCCGCGGAGGGCAACGCATCGGACGCGGATCCGGGTTCGCGGAACACCGTGTAGAGGAACTCCTCGGCGTGCGCGACGAGCGATTGGCCGGCGTCGATCTGGTTCTTCAGTCCCACGGACGTCACGCCATGGCCGACCACCGGCAGACCCTGTTCGTGCGCTTCGCGTACCAGTGCGGCGAAAGCATCCGCACCCAGATCGTTGTAGACCTTGATGAAACGGTAACCATTGGTCTTCGCGATTCCGACCACCGCACGCGCCTGTTCCGGCGTCTCCACGAACAGATGCGCATAACGCGACGAGCCGTCGACGATGAAGGCGGCATCGACCTGCGGCCCGGGGATCTCGCCCTGGTTCGCGCGCGGCCGCACGCGCGCGACGAAGCCGGGGCGCGCATCGCCCATGTTGACGATCCGCGTGACGCCGTTTGCGAGGTAGTTGACCAGGTCTCCGCGCGTGTCGGAATGCACATGCAGATCGGTCAGTCCAGGCGACAGGTACGCAGTGCCGTGGCCATCGATGATCCGCGTTCCGGCGGGGATCGGCACCGAGCGTCCGATCGCCTCGACACGTCCATGCCTGACCAGCACCGTCGTGTCGCGCAGGATGCGTTCGCGATCCATCGGCACGACGTTCACATGAACGAACGCGACGGGCTCGCTGTTCGATGGCATACCGCCTTCGGGCGCGGCGTGCGCGGTTTGCCACAACATGGCCAGGCACAGGGCGATCAGTCGTCTTGGCATAAGTGCGCGAGGTGTCGTCTGTCGGTCCTTCTAGGGTGCGCCGCGGGGTGGAAAGGTTGCATGACTCATGGCTACCGATTCTTGCGGGCCGCGCGTGGACGGGACTTCTTAAGAGTGCTCACTTACGGCCCATGGCGAACGTTTGGCCAGCCTGGCCGGCTCTGGCGGTGCTAATGTCCGCTTCGACCCGAAGCGGACCCACAGGCCCGCCCATGAGATGGTTACGGCTCGACGGATACATCACATCAACATCAGAGACCCAACTACCGTGACTCGCTGGGACGCTCACATGTCAACGACTCGTTCATCGGTTCTCGCAATAGCTCTGATGTTTGTGAGTGCCACTGCATGCAGTGGCGAGCAGGCCCCGCCGAACCTGGGAGCGTATCTGGATGGGCGTGGAGCAGCGTATGACACTCATGTCACGAACGCTGTTGCCATGCTCAACAAGCGCAATCTGGACGCGGCACGGAAGGACTTGGCCATGGCCATCGACTCGCCGAGGAATGAAGAGCCGAACTACGAGCCTTTCATTCTTCTGGCTAAGGTTGAATGCGCTGCCGGCAACTTTTCCGAAGCTGAGGAACTGATGGACGACGCGCGGTGCGCGCTAAGCGTGGAGAGCGGGCAGCTTTCATGCCCGAAAATTCCCGACGAAGACGGTTTCGTCACTCAGGGCGGCACGTCGCGTTGCTACAAGACAATGTGCGGCGAGATGTTCGAGGGTTACTACCCGGCCAAGAGCTCCAAGCAAGTTGCCCGCGTTGGAATGCTCAAGAACGAGCTGGCGGGTGCGGAGGTGCAGTGCGGTCAAAATCACCAGGCAGGGCAGGGGACCAAACCCTGAAAGAAAACGTTGAGATCTGCGTATTGCGGATCGCGAGGTACACCGAGTGAACCTACTGGCCGAGCCCGCTGTAGCGATGCCAACGTCCGCTCCGACCAAAACGGACATCTACAATGCTGATGCCAAGAGCCACCAGCTGGCTTGACTGGAAAGTTTTGAACTGGCGACGCCGCGCGTTGCTTCTGGCTACGACGATCCTGCTTCTTTACGCAGCATCGAATCCCGTGCTCGCGTCGGTTGTGCCGGTTCTCGATGCCTTTGGAATTGACACATTGCTCTATCTTTTCACGGCTCAACTCAGCGTGATTCTCGGAAGAATGGTGCTGCCATTTGCCCGAACCATGAGCGGAAAATGTGTCAGTAGCATCATGCGATGCGTGGCTTATGCCTTTGGCTTCTGCATCGGAGGGTATTTGAGGGGGCTGGCGTGGAATATGCGTTACGCAGGATCAGCTGTCTGCTTCGTCGGAATGGCGCCACGGAAGCGGTAATGTCCGCTACCGATCCGGAGCGGTCGTTATGACTGTCGAAATCCCAGCGTCCGCTTCTGGCCGATAGCGGAGATGAAGGACCGGTAATGCGCAATTCGCCACGCCATCCCTTCAAATGCATCGGCGTGCTTCTGTGCCTCGCCGCCCTGCCAGTCCTGCATGTTGCCGGTGGTGTGGAGACGGATAGGACGAGGACGAAGGATCCCAGCGTCCTGCTGGTAGGCAACAGCCTCCTGTACTACAACGATGTCCCACGCATCCTGCGCGCCATCCTGGA
>Ga0209256_1003907_pt1 | contig 9853 bp, 9 predicted proteins | sample AraplaCol_mCL_r2_2_FD_184270 | JGI IMG/M metagenome (GOLD analysis project Ga0209256, IMG submission 184270) | Arabidopsis root microbial communities from North Carolina, USA - plate scrape MF_Col_mCL_r2 (SPAdes) (version 3) | ecosystem: Host-associated > Plants > Roots > Endosphere | place: USA...
CGGCTGCACCCATGTACATCGAAACGCGCGGGCAGGGTCCCGCGCTGGCACTGATCCACGGCTGGGCCATGCACGGCGGCTTGTTCGCGCCGCTGGTCGAGCGCCTCCAGGATCGCTACACGCTCCATCTGATCGACCTGCCGGGCCACGGCCGCGCGCGCGAGGATGCCACCACGCTCTCGCCCGAAGCCCTCGCGCCGCAGCTGGTCGCACGCGTACCCGACGCCGTCTGGCTGGGCTGGTCGCTGGGCGGGCAGTTCGCGCTGCGCGCCGCGCTGGATTTCCCGGAAGAAGTCCGCGGGCTGGTGATGATCGCCTCCTCGCCGCGGTTCGTGACCGACGAAGGCTGGCCGCACGGCGTGAAGCCGAGCCTGTTCCGCGATTTCGGCGAAGCGCTCGGCCGCGACTTCCGCGGCACGCTGGAAGGCTTCCTCGCGTTGGAAGCGCTGGGTTCCAGCTATGCGCAGGAAGAGCTGCGCAGCCTGAAGGCGCAGGCGTTCGAACGCGGCGAGCCGTCGGCGCGCGCGCTGCAGGAAGGACTGGTGCTGCTCGACCGGCTCGACCTGCGCGACGAACTGCCGCAGCTGCGCGTGCCGAGCCTGTGGATTTCCGGCCGCCGCGACCGCCTGATTCCCGCCGGCGCGATGCCCGCCGCCGCGGCGATGACGCCGGATGCACGCAGCGTGGTGATCGGCAATGCCGGCCACGCGCCGTTCCTCGGTGCGGCCGATGAGGTCGCCGCGGAAATCGATGCCTTCATGCGCGCGGTGACGGCGCCGGCCTGATCGGCCCGCCTTGCCACCGCCAGCGCCACACTTCCACCCTTCCTCCCCTGCAACGGGAGGAAGAAAAAACGGAAGACCCGCCGCGAGTCCGCGCGGGTCCAATGGAACGATGACCGACACCTTCGACCACCGCCAGGTCCGCCGCGCCTTCTCGCGCGCCGCCCACCATTACGACGACGCCTCCGCGTTGCAGCGCGAAGTCGCCTCGCGCCTGATGGAACAGCTCGACTACCTCGACGATCCCGCGTTGAACCGCGCGCCGCCGCAGCTCGTCGTCGACATCGGCTGCGGCCCCGGCCACGCGACCGCCGCGATGCAGAAACGCTGGCCGAAGGCGCATGTGGTCGGGCTGGACCTCGCCCAGCCGATGCTGCGCGAAGCGCGCGGCCATGCCGGCGGCTGGCTGCCTTCGTTCCTGCCGGGCGTCGCGCGACGTCCCGACTGGCTGTGCGCCGACGCGCGTGCGCTGCCGCTGCGCGATGCCAGCGTCGACGTGCTGTTCTCGAACCTGTGCCTGCAGTGGGTCGAAGACCTGCCGGCCGTGTTCGCGGGCTTTCGTCGCGTGCTCAAGCCCGACGGCCTGCTGCTGGTTTCCACCTTCGGCCCGTACACGCTGCACGAACTGCGCGAGGCCTTCGCGGAGGCCGACAACGCGCCGCATGTGAGTCCGTTCGCGTCGATCGCGCAGTTCGGCGATGCGCTGATCGCGGCGGGTTTCAGGAATCCCGTGCTCGATCGCGACGAGTTCGTGCTCGGCCACGACGACCTCGCCGGCCTGATGCGCGAGCTGCGCACGCTCGGCGCGACGAACGCGATGCACGATCGCCGTCGCAGCCTCACCGGCCGTTCGCGTTTCGCGCGCGCCGCGCAGGCGTACGAACCGTGGCGTCGCGACGGCCGCCTGCCGGCGACGTGGGAAGTCATCTACGCACACGCATGGGGTCCGCAGCCGGGCACGCCGATCCGCGTGGGCGGCGTCGACGAAGTGCGCGTGCCGGCGCACGGCATCCCGGTGCGGAAGCGCTCGTGAAAGCGCGCAGCACGGCGCTGACGGCGGTCGCGATCGCGCTCGCTTCGGCGTTCTTCTTCACCTGCACCTACGTGCTCAATCGCGCGGCGGCGGTGGAAGGCGGCTACTGGGCGTGGACGGCGTGCCTGCGTTACCTGATCACGCTGCCGCTGCTGCTGCCGGTGATGCCGTGGCAGGGCGGCGTCGCGCCGGTGTGGCGGGCGATCCGCGCGCATCCCGGGCCGTGGCTGCTGTGGAGCGGCATCGGCTTCGTGCTGTTCTACCTGTGCCTGAGTTATGCCGCGTCGAGCGGGCCGTCGTGGCTGGTCGCCGGGACGTTCCAGCTGACCGTGATCGCGGGAATGCTGTGTGCGCCGTTCCTGTATCGCGACGAACGCAGGCGCGTGCCGTTGCCGGCGCTGGCGACGGGACTGTTCGTGGTGGCCGGCGTGCTGCTGCTGCAGTTCGGACACGGTGGCGGTTCGCTGGATCGCGACGGATGGATCGCGCTGGTGCTGGTGGCGATCTCCGCGTTCGCCTATCCGCTGGGCAATCGCGGTCTGCTGCTGCACCTGGAGCGCAGCGGCGTCGAACTCAACGCCACGCAGCGCGTGTTCGGCATGACGTTGGCGAGCCAGCCGATGTGGTGGGCGGTCGCGGCGGTCACGCTGGCGCAGGTCGGTCCGCCGCCGCTGGATCAGGTGACCTTCGCCGGCGGCGTCGCGCTGGGTGCGGGCGTGATCGCGACGGTGCTGTTCTTCCAGGCGACCGGCATGGTGCGCAACAACCCGACTGCGCTGGCCGCGGCGGAGGCGATGCAGGCGGCGGAAATCCTGTTCGCGACGCTGATCGGCGTGCTGTGGCTTGGAGAAGCGTGGCCGCAGGGACGCGCGCTGGCCGGCGCGGTGCTGGTGGTGATCGGCATCGTGGTCTTCAGCATCGTCGCGGCGCGCGCGAGTGCGGGGGATGCGCGGGCGGTGGAGGAGGCTTCGGGGGATCGCGGGGCGTGAGGCGGTAACGTTTGGGCACCGTGTGTGCGGCGAAGCTCCTTCACCGTCATTCCCCGTTCGCGTTCAGGCGCAACGTAGGATGGGTTCCGCGAAGCGGAACCCATCATCCGGGCGCAATGGCGAGGGGTTCCGCGTGGCGAAACCCCTCCTGCGTCGCTCCAAAGCCCTCGCTCCTTGCTGCGAGCATCGTTCAGCCACCACGTCCTACGATCGCCCCATCTCCCGCCGGCATCGCAACGACATGGCCAGAACCGCACTCACCCTCGCCGCAACGCTGCTGCTCGTCACGACCGCAGCACCCGCCGCAGCGCAGGACCTCGGCGGCTGGAGCCTCGATCCGAACGCTTTCGACCCCGGCGCACTGCTCGCCGACGGCCGCGAACTGCTGATGCGCGCGCCCGATGCCAGCGTCGACGGCCTCTTCCAGGCGGTACACGAAAGCGCGAAGACGCCGCAGGATGCGAGCGCGTTGTGCGCGCTGTTCGATCCGGACGCGCAGCGCAGCCTCGACGGCTACAACCGCATCGCCTCGCAGCTGAGCGAACAAAGCCGCATGCGATTCGCCGATGCCGCCACGAACTTCTTCCTCGCCGCCGCGCAAAGCCCGCGCCAGCCCTACGACGCGAACGTCGCCACGCAGGCGCTGAAAGCCGCAGGCGTGCGCGCAGCGCTGCTCAACGACGGTTTCCTCGCCGGCCTCAACGGCGGCGACCACGATGCGCGTTGCCGTTCGGTCGGCTGGCTGATGGACGCGATGGCTGCGCGGCCCGTCGGCGAGCGCGCATCGGTGATGCGCCTGCTGCTGAGCCAGGGCATCGACTACCTCGCGCCCGGGGCCGGCGCGCAACGCTGACGAACGATCAGCGGCGCGGTTCGACGCGGAAAATCATGCGCCCTTCGAACGGCGTGCCCAGCGGGATCGCGCGGTAGCCGTACTCGTCGATGCGTGCCCTCACGACCGGCCAGTCGTCCTGCTTGGCGACCCACACCACGCCGTGTTCGTGCTCGCCCAGTTCGACCGCGAGCGGTTCGTCGTACTCCGGGTTGAAGCGCGGCTCGTGCAGCGCGTCCAGCGAGATCTTCTCGATCTCCGTGCCGCGCCCCAGCTCCAGGTGCAGGCCGTAGCGCGCCATGTCCTCGACGAACACGATCTCGTGGATCGGCCCGGGCGCGCGTTCGATGATCGCCTCCGCCCACGCATGCGCGTTCTTGTGCGTGGGCCAGTACGCGCTGGCGGCCTTGAACGCGACCAGCAGCAAGCCCCATGCGATGAGCTTCGGCCACGACGGCAGGCCCAGCCCTTCGCGCGCGCGCTGCATCGCGACGATCACCGCGATCGGCACGAACAACGGCAGCAGGTACAGCGGCATGCGCGAGCGCGCGAGGCAGAACACCACCAGCGGCAGCAGCAGCCACAACGCGAGCAGCAGCCAGTGCGCATCGCGCTGGCGGCGCTGCGGATCGCGCCACCACGGGCGCACCATCGCCGGCAGGCCGCGCGCCCAGCGCCACAACGCCGGCGTCCACGGCAGCGTGCCGACGATCAGCGTCGGCACATAGATCTCCAGCCAGCCGTACCACTCGCCATGGCGACCGAATTCATTGGTCGTCACGCGATTGACGACTTCATCGCCGATGAAATACGAGAACAGCCCCGGATTTCCGTAGAACACCGCGAGGTACCACGGCAGCGCGAGAAGCGCGAACAGCACCAGCCCGGACCATTGCAGCACGCGACGCTCGCGTCGGCCCGGCATCAGGAAGTCGAACAGCAGCACCACCGGCAGCGGGAACAATCCTGCCGGCCCCTTGGTGACGAACGCGAGCGCCAGCGCGACCCACATCAACGCGATCCACGCCTGCACGCGGCGCGGCGACAACGCCGGGCTCGCGAACCGCGCTTCGACGAACGCCCACATCGCCAGCGCGATCCACGCGCTGAGCAGGTAGTCGGTGGTGATCATCTGCGCGGCGCCGAAGGGCAGCAGCATCGTCGCGTACGCCACGGCGGCGACCTGTTGCGAGCCCGGTGCGAGCCTGGCCGCGATGCGCCAGGCCACCCACGCGCACAGCAGGTACGACAATGCGGCCGGCAGTCGCGCCGCCCAGGGGTTGGTTCCGAACACCGCGACGCTGGAGGCGATCGCCCAGTACGTCAGTGGCGGCTTGGTCCAGTGGCCGACTTCATCGTTGCGGCGCGGATTGAGCCAGTCGCCGCTGTCGAGCATGTTGAGCGCGACGTTGGTATAGCGGCCTTCGTCCGGATCCCAGATGCCGCGCGAGCCCAGGAACGCCAACGCCAATACCACCGCGAACGCGGCGATGCTGACGGCGGGCGATCGGAGCAACTGGCGCATGCGCGCGGCCCGGAAGAAACCGGTGACATGCTAACGGCGGGGTTGTCGGCGGCGTGTCGGAAGCCAGCGCGGCCGCAGCCCGGGTAAGGCAAGGCTGCACGCGGGGGCGGGCCATCGACCAAAATCAGGCTGCACGTTACCGATACAACGCGCTGCGGCGCGCTAATCGTTACTGGATGTGATCTGCCCGCGGGCGCGGCGCGGCCTTCGGCCTTACCCGGGCGACAGGGCGTTGGCCTCAACGGACCTGCGCGATCCAGTCTTCCAGGTTGTAGTAGTTCGTGACGCGATGGATGCGCCCGTCGCGCAGCTCGAAGAACGCGCCGCCCGGCAGCATGTACTTCTGTCCGTGCGCGGGCGGCAGGCCCGTGTCGTCGGCGAGGTATTCGCCATGCACGATGTACTCGGCCGCCGCGCGTGCGCCGTCGGGCGAGACCAGCACCACGATGTCGTGCAGCTGCTCGCGATAGCTGCGGTGCATGCGCTGCAGGAAGGCGGAAAACGCCTCGCGGCCGGTTTCGCGCGGACCCTGGTTCAGATCGTGCACCACGTCCTCGCCGAGCAGCGCGAGCATGCCGTCCCAGTCGCCGCGATTGAACGCGGCGTAGTAGGCCAGGATCAGTTCGGTGGCGCGGTCGTTGGTGCGGGTGCCGTCGATCTTCATCGCGAGTCCTTGCGGGACCACAGGCGCCGGTGCGTGGCGGGACCGCCATGATAGCCGGCGCCTCCACGGGGCCGACCGTGACGTTCGCCATAAAGCCGACGCATCGCGTCGCCTTCACGCCGCCTACACGCGTGCGATCAGGCGTGCGATCAGGCGTGGAATTCGAACGCGCAGATGTCCGCGCCGTCGTTGCGGCATCGGGTTTCGGCGACGTGCAGCATCGGCGATCCATGCACGCCACCGAGCAATCCGCCGAGCATGCCGCGCAGGAAATGGCAGCAGGCGCCGCTGTCGCCGCGATGGCAGAACGGGCTGTCGCTGATGTGCAGCGCGTCGCCGTGCAGTTGCGCCTGCACGATCTGCCGCATCGCCGGAAGCGCGACGCGCCGTACCGCATCGCCCAGCGACAGCGCGTCGACCGGAACGAAGTCCCGCGCCTGCACCCATGCGCCTATGCGCTCGCCCAGTGCGCGCATCGCCTGCTCGCGTTGCGCGTCGGGAAGGTCGCGTTCCAGTTCCAGCAGCGGCACGAAGACGTTGGGGTAATCGCGCGTGAGCTGCGGGATCAGCGCCTCGATGCGATGCGAATCGCACGGCGTGGTACCCGCGCAACGCGACGGCATGGCGGCGTGCGGATGCGGGTGGTCGTCCGGTGTCGCGTTGCCGGGTCGCGCGGCTTCGAAGTTCGACACCAGCCGATGCGTGGCGACGCATTCCTCCAGCGTCGCCAGGTTCCGCTGCGGACCGCGCACCAGCATCGTCAGCACGACGCCGTCCTCGCCGCCGGCCATGCGCTGGCGCAGCAGGGTGAAGCCGTGAGCGATCACGGCCTGGCCCAGCGCCAGCAGCAAGCCTTCGCGGCGGTCGGAGACCACGCGGAATTCCACGTCCACCATCAGCCACCCCCATGGCTCGATGTCGATCCGGTCGTGGCGCAGGCGGGCGGTGGCGCCGGATCCCCATCCGGCGCCGCTCGTCGGCGACACGGTCGTCGCCGGCTTTAAGCCAGAAACGGCAAAGTGATTTTGTTCAATTCGTCACGAAAAGCAATGGCTTTCGGCTCTTGTAGCCCGGGTAAGGCCGAAGGCCGCACCCGGGTGTCGTGGTCCCGCGAGCCACTCGCAGTTTGCCGGTGCAGCGCGCTGCGGCGCGTTCCTTGTTGCGAGGTCCGAGTTGCCCGGGCGCGCGATGCGCTGCGCTTACCCGGGCTACGGCTTCAGGTGGCAGCGAACAGCGACGGCAGCGCATCCGGATCGACGTTGCCGCCCGACAGCACGACGCCGACGCGCTGGCCGGCGAAGACTTCGGGGTGCTTGAGGATCGCGGCCAGCGCCACGGCGGACGACGGCTCGACGATCTGCTTCGTCCGCTGCCAGAACAGGCGCATCGCGGCGACGGTGTTGGCATCGTCCACCACCAGCGCCTGTGCGTCGTGGTCGCGGAGCATGCGGAAATTGATCGCGCCCAGCGTGCCGCGCAGGCCGTCGCAGACGGTGTCGGGGGTGAACTCGGTGACGCGCTCGCCGCGCTGGAGCGAGGCGGCGGTTTCCGCGGCGCCGGCCGGTTCGGCCAGGTAGAAACGCGTGCCGGGCGAACGCGCGGCGATGCTCAGCGCCGTGCCCGCGGCCAGGCCGCCGCCCCCGACCGGCACGACGATCGCGTCGAAACGCTCCGGCGTGCACAGCAGTTCCAGCGCGGCGGTGCCCTGGCCGGCGATCACGCGCGGGTCGGTATAGGGGTGGACGAGTTCGGCGCCGAGTTCGGCCTGCAGCTCGGCGCAGCGGGCCTCGCGTGCGGCGATGGTGGGCGCGCAGCGGTGCAGCGTCGCGCCGTAGGCCTCGATCGCCGCCAGCTTCGCCGCGACTGCGCCCTCCGGCACGACGACATGGCAGGCGACCCCGCGCGTGCGTGCCGCCAGCGCCAACGCGGCGCCGTGGTTGCCGGAGGAATGCGTGACCACGCCGCGCGCGGCGGTCGCGTCGTCGAGCGACCAGATCGCGTTGCATGCGCCGCGGAACTTGAAGGCGCCCGCGCGCTGGAGGTGTTCGGCCTTGAAGTGCACTTCGCAGCCGGCCAGCGCGTCGATCGTGCGCGAGCGCAGCACCGGGGTGACGTGCGCATGCGGCGCGATCCGCGCGGCGGCGGCGAGGACATCATCGAAGACGGGCGTGACCTGGGCGCTGGCGTTCATGTCGTTCATGGGGCGATGGTAGGTCCTGTCAGGCCTTCGCAGGCTGGCTTTCGGGGGATTTCGCAGGCTTGCGCGCATTGAGCAGGCTCACGGCCGCCGACCCGGCGACCACCAGCCCGGCGCCCATCCAGCCCAGCGGCGTGATCCGTTCGGGTGCGAGCCACTGCGGCCACAGCGCGTGCACGACCGTCGCCGCGGCGATGCACAGCAGCGGCGTCGTGGCGAGGATCGCCGACACGCGCGAGGCCTCCCAGTGCGCGAGCGCTTCGGCGAACGCGCCGTACGCGCCGATCGTGTTGAACGCGCAGTAGGCCAGCAGCGCCCAGTGCAGGCCGTCGAGCTGCAGCAGTTGCGCCGGATGCGCGAACGGCAGCAACGCGAGGCTCGCGAAGACATAGATGAACCACAGGATCTGCATCGAGCCCAGGCGCACCAGCAGCTGCTTCTGGAGCAGTGCGTAGATCGCCCAGACGATCGCGCCGACGATCACCAGCGCCGAGCCGAGCACGTAGCCGGGCGCCTTTGCGCTGGCCGCGAGCTGGTCGGCGAAGAACAGCGCCATGCCCGCCACCAGCAGCGCCAGGCCGAACCATTGCGCGGCGCGGAAGCGCTCGCCGAATACCCAGATGCCGCCCAGCGCCATCAGCAGCGGCGCCAGCTGGATCAGCAGCTGCGCGTTGGCCGGCGTGGTGTGCTGCACGCCCAGCAGGTAGAAGACATAGTTGCCCACCAGCATCAGCGCGGCGATGAACAACATCGTCCAGCCGCGTCCGCTCAAGGCGCGATACCCCCCCAGCCGCCCGCGAAAGCCCAGCCAGGCACCGGTGACCAGCGCCGCGACCAGGAAGCGGAACCAGGTCAGGGTGATCGGATCCAGCGATTGCAGGACCAGCTTGAGCGCGATCGGCAGCGTCGCCCAGCAGGCGGCGGTGATCAGGGTGAGCGTGAGCCCCAGCCGCCATTGGCCGGAGGCGCGATGCAGGTTCATTGGCGCGTTCGTCGCGAAGGGTCGGCCATGCTGTCATCGCGCGAAACGCCCGGCAATGCACGGATGCGCGCCCCGCCGATGGTTACGCTGAACATCTCCATCTCGACGATGGCCGGGCCGGAAAAATTAAGGCCGGATTCAAAGCGCCGGCCGGAAGCTGGCGGCATACCCCGGGGGGTCCAACTCATGATCCGCAAACTCATCCTGCCTGCGCTGGCCGCGACGATGCTCGCCGGCTGCGTCACCGGCTACACCTACCGCGGCGCTGCCGGCGGTGGCGACTACTACCATGGCCAGCCTTCGGTCGAATACCGCTACTACGGCGGTTACGGCGGCGGCTATTACGGTGGCTACTACGGCTACCCCTACGGCTACGGTGGCGCCGGTTACTACGGCTATCCCTACCGCTACGGCTACTACGGTTACCCGTATGCGTATCCGCGCTATCCGGTGTACCGCTACCCGTACCGCTACGACCGCCATCCGGGTCAGCACTGGAACGGCAACGGCCGCCCGCCGCAGCACTGGAACGGCAATCGTCCGCCGAACCAGGGCTGGTCGAACAACGGCCCGCGGCCGCAGTACCCCGGCACGAACAACGGTCCGCGGCCCGGTGGCCCGCGTCCGGATACCGGTCCGCGCCCGCAGGGGCCCGGCATGGGTCCGCGTCCGCAGGCGCCGCGTGAGGCCAACGCCGAGCCGCGTCGTTACTCGCCGCCGCCGCGTCAGCGTCCGACCAACTCGGATCGGGGCGTCAACCAGCAGGAGCGTTGAACCGCGTTGCAGGCTCTCAGGCGCAGTCACATTTTTCCGCTTGCGCTCGGGGCCGACTGACGGCAATCTGCGGTC
>Ga0209256_1003908_pt1 | contig 9851 bp, 8 predicted proteins | sample AraplaCol_mCL_r2_2_FD_184270 | JGI IMG/M metagenome (GOLD analysis project Ga0209256, IMG submission 184270) | Arabidopsis root microbial communities from North Carolina, USA - plate scrape MF_Col_mCL_r2 (SPAdes) (version 3) | ecosystem: Host-associated > Plants > Roots > Endosphere | place: USA...
CGAAGTCCCTTCTTGCACAGACGACGCCGCCTGAACAAGAAGGGACTTCGAGCATGTCGGAAGCTGTTGAGCAAGGCCGCACCATCAATGGCCACGTTTACACCAATGCGTCGGTGGAGGTGAAGCTGGGCCCCCATACCTACCGTATTCCAGCGAACTACTTCGACAACCAGATCGGTCCGGAGGGTGAAGGCCTGGCGCTTAAGCTGGAGTGGCCGAAGATGGAGCCGACTCTGCCCGGCGCGCGCGCCGTGCCACGCACCAACGACTTCCTGAAGGAAATTTCGGTTTCGATCGACTTCATTGATCGCCTGCCGATCGAAGGCGCCATGGCGCGGCGGGTGACCAACGATGGTCATACCGACGAAGGCTCCCTTCAGCGTCGTGACCCGACCGCGCGACTTGAGCTGAGGGAGCCGCAGGCCGAGTGGATGGGTCTGACGCCTTACGCCATCAACGAAGAGCTCCGGCGCGCCTATGCCCGCGACCAGGAAGCCAAGACCGGGCGTCCCTTTCCACGCAACCTTGCATTCGAGCCGGATTGGTATGTTGCTCGAACGAGTGACGATGCCATCGCCACCTTCATCCAGTGCGACAACGCGGAGCACCGCGAGGACGGCGTTGTGCTGGAAGGCAACGAGGTCACCCCTGTGGATGGCACCGTTTCCGCGCTTTGCACGCATTACTTCGTGGACTTGGACAACAGCCTTTCCATCACGCTGAGCTACAAGCGCGCTTTCCTGAAAGACTGGAAGCGGATGGAGGATGCCGTTCGGGCGATCCTGGTCCAGTACAAGGTCGGTTGATCCACGCACTTCCAGGGAGCTGTAAATAAGTGCATTGACCAACCGCGACGTTGAAATCCTGGACAGCTATGCCCGCGCTGCCCACGTCCCCGAATCCCAGACCCAAACAATGCGCATGGGCTGACCCAGCGTATCCGCCAAACGCCCCCAAGCGCTACCACACCCCCATACCGCCACCACACCCCGGTAGCGCCGACTGTTAGTCGGCAGCCCCCGAAGCCAAGAACCCCACCCCCCACGCAACTCCCTGAGGGATTGTCTATAGTCCGCCTACCGGCACCCCGGCCCAGCACAAGGAAATGCAATGGCCCTCCAACCCCCGGAAGCGACCGTAGCCGTCCTGATTGACTGCGACAACGTGCCACCGGATATCGCCGAGTTCGCGCTCCAGAAGGCAGCGCAGGCCGGGCGGGTGACCGTTCGCCGGGGCTACGGCAACCCGAACACTCTCGACAAGGGCTGGGAACCCATCCTGGTCCGGCAGTCGTTCACCACCTGCCTGCAGTTCCCCTACGCCTCCAGGAAGAACACCACCGACATTGCCCTGGCCTTGGACGCCCTGGAGCTGCTGCTGGAGAATCGCGCCCAAACCTTCTGCCTGGTCACCTGCGACAGCGACTTCGCCTACCTGTGCCGCAAACTGAGGGAACGCGGCGCAACCGTCTACGTTGCTGGCGGCGCCAAGAGCCCCGACGGCTTGCGAAACGCGTGTGACCAATTCTTCGAGTGGACGCCCAAGGAACAGAAGGCTGTGAACGCCCCTGCGCCAGCGAAACCAACAGTGGCGCCCGTGGCCAAGGCAGTGAAGGCAGTGGCGAAGAAGGCAGCACCGCCCGGCCCTCTACCCAAGCAAAGCCCGCCATTCGTGCTGGCCACAGTGGTGAAACTTGCCCCTACGGTGCCCAACGGGCGGGTGCCGCTGGCGGTCCTAGGGCAGCACCTCAAGGACAGCCATCCGAACTTCAAACCGAACGTCTACGGCCACGCCAAGCTGCTGACCATGCTGAAGACGTATCAGGCGCTCGTTGTCCAGAAGCACGCCAGTGGCTACTGGGTCAGCTTGAAGCAGGCGGCCAGTGGACCGTGAGCCTGGCACCCAAGGCCGAGGCCTGAACTGACAGGGCCGGGACGCCACCCCGGCCCTTTGAAAGCTAAGCCTGTTCCTCAGGCGCATCCAGATGCTCCGAGTGCCAGCACGAGTTGCTTACCACGGTGAGGTCGATGGACTTCGGCTCGTCCGCCAGCCACACGTAGCCCATCATCATCTTCCGCAGCAGGTACGACGGCGTCTGGTTGGTCCGCCATGCCGCCTGCTGGAAGTGGTGGCGCAGGCTGTCGGCCACCTTTACCCGCATCACCACGCGCTTGCTCATCGCGGATCTCCGCTGAGGATCGGCTGGCGCTTGTCGGCTTCAACCTCCGCGTAGTGGATCTTGCGCTCCAGACTTCTGGGAACGCCGTTCTGCGGCATGACCGGACTCCCGATGAGGGAGATGGTGATGACTCCTTCTGCGGCGTCGATCTTCAGCCTGGAGCCTACGTTGAAGCCCATCTGGCGGAGCCAGCGGCCTTGGAGCTTCATGAAGGGGATTTTGGCGTCTTCTGCGACGTCTGGGGGAGAGGCAGGTCTTGGTGCGGCGGTGGCCGAGCCTGCGGGCCGCTCAGGGGCTAGGTGGGAATGGCCTTCGTCGTAGGGCGTGTCGTCCCAGTGCGTATGCATGTTGGACCTCCGGTAAGGATCGCCCCTCGCCGGGATGGCGAGGGAGTCGGGAGGTTAGAAACCGTCTAGTCGCTATCGGCGGGCGTATTTCCTCAGGAGGTGTTGTATTAGCCACCCTCCCGACACAGGGACGTCCAACATTGTGCGACTAGTGGAGTTTCTACGCTCCGAGGTTTACGATGCACGACCTTGCGGCGAATGTGAAATCGAACTTTCCTCTTGGTTCTCCGAAATCTGTTTACGCTTCCTAACGCATGACGCAATCAGCCAACGCATGATCGGCATTTGATCTCTGCGGCAGCGAAGCGGACGTTCGCTCCAAAGCGAGCCTTGCAATTCGACGACAACGAGGTGTCCAAGTTCGGCTCAGCGGAATTTCGACCGGCTCCGAAACTGCGAGTCTCGACGTCGCTACTACGCCAAAGGCGCCACATTGGATGTGGCGCGTAATCGCTAAGCTAATGGCCTGCGCTGCCGAGAGATGCTAGCCCTGGAGCCCGAGGGGACCTGCCGCGCATCCTCAACAAAATTAGGGCAATCAAACGATTCGAGCCATGGAAAGGCTGACATCCACCTGCGGAATTCCAACGCGCCCGTAATACTTTGAGAACAAATTTAGTAGTTCCTCACGGAATGGACTGTCAATCCTGCAAACGACCGCCTCCTTCGGGAACTGATAGCTGACGACCGTCTTCAACGCCTGAAAATCAACTACAAGATCGGGCAGATAGAACGTTCCCGGAAGAAATCTGAAGCGATCACCCTTCTTGTTGTCGATAAGTGCCTTGACAGCGTCTGCATTCTTCTTCGACGGATCAACCACCCATGCCTTGTAAATGTCGTGATCCTCAAGTGCGTAGGCCTGCACCATGAGTACGTTACTTGCCTTTCGTTGAGCAAAATCGCACGCGGGCGTCACGACCAACCAAAAGCCATCGAGCTGCTTGACGATGGATCCGGTAAATATTGACGATTCAACAGGAGGGTAGATATACAACTCTATGGGCTTCGCGGAACCCACTGGGTGACCGAGTGCTTCCTTGACAGACACCCCAGAAAAGCGCGCTGCAAGTCGCCGAGCCAACAAGTATGCAAGATCTGCGCCTTTCTGTTTTCCAACGTTCCAGTCACCATCAACGATGTCCCACATAAATTCGCGCTTGTCTCGTTGGATCAGCGCCGAAAGCTTTGGGAGACCAGTTGCAAAAATTTCCTCGACGGCCGACCTGACGGAGCTGACATCGTCCTCGCCCTTCTTCACCACCTTTACCACGGGCGATTCCAGCGAGGCAATTTTTTCCGCGAACCCGGTGTAGAAAACCACCGGCAGGAAGCAGCTCTTCCGAATTACGTCAAGGATACGCCGACCTTCTTGATCCTCTCCGCCGTCATCGACTTCTGGAAGTGGATCCGTGGCTCCGTGCAGGTCGAGAGTGACAAGATCGAACTGCTCTCGTTTAATTCGTTCAATAGCGCTTTCAAAGGTACTTGCGATCTCGACGTGAAATTCACCGAGCGCATTGCCCTCCCATTCCTTCAGGTAGTCGCCAACATCCCTAGCCTTCTCGGCATCATCATCAACGCAAAGTACCCGCCACATATACCCCCCCATGTTTTGTGCCAAATATTCTACACCCGGCGCCGAATAACTATACGGAAAACGGCCCCGGGCAACGGCCCAGAGTTAAGCAATTCTAGTTCACCACCATAGTAGTCTCGGATAATCTCTCCAGAGATGACCAAACCAAGACCAATACCATCTGACTTCGTCGAGAAGTAGGGATCAAAGATCGACTCTCTATTTGCTAGAGGCACACCGGGCCCGCTGTCGGCGAATATTATCTCAACAGCCCCATCTTCAATCCTTGACGTACTTACAACGATTGCCCGCCTATCCCTCGGGACACTAGACATCCAATGAATACTATTGGAGATTAGATTGATGAATACCTCTTGAAGCTCTAGTGAGTCTACCCGTACAAGATCGTCCTCCACAGGAAGGCTAACTTTTATCCCGTTCGCGAGGATGTCCGACTCAAAATGCGAGAACGCGCTTTTGATGATCTCATTCAAGTAGACCTTGGTTGGTCTACCCTTGCGACGCCCCCCTAGAGGCTCAATTCTTCTAAACAGAAGGTCAAGTAGCGAAGCAGACTCCTTGACGCGCGTGAGGCGTCCTCCCAGACGCTCTAGGGATTCGTTGAGTGCGACGTCATCAGGATACTTCTTCTTTAGCGACCCTACCGCCTCTACCGCCAAGGTCGACTGCCCTTGGATTGTGGACAACGGCTGACGTCCATCGTGAACTACTTTATCGACAAGCTGTCCTACAGTGGCAAGCGTGTGATACCTCGCCACAGCCTCCTTAATCCGGACAATCTGCGATTCCCAGTCTTTGGTAACCTCATCAAGCATCTGGACGGTATCATCATCCGCCAAGCCTGACTTGATCTGATCGCGAAGTTTAGACAGGTCGGGTGCCGCAAAAATGGAACCACTCCTCTCGGGCTTCTTGCCCTGCTCCAGCTTGCGCTCCTTGTAGCGCTCAGGCTCAAGAATTCCAAGGAAGAACCTAAGGACCGCCTTAAGATCAGCATATGCCTGATTGTTATCCAGGCCCTCTCGGTTGCTCTGGTCCCGGAGTTCAGGATTTGCGTCCGAGGAAATCTCAACGTAGCCGGTAATTTGATTGTTTGATAGCCTCATCGTGGGGTTCTGCACCCGCCTAAGATCAAGCTTCAGCCAGTCATTGTCAGGCTCGCCGTAGGGCAAAACTCTAAACCCATCCCTGTATACGCTGATGCCAGCAATCGAGTCCAAGTCCTTTCGAACGCTACGCAGGCCAACTCCAATTTTCTGATCAACATTCTCCAGTTGATCTCTATCCCATACAAGAACTTCGACATCAAGTGGTCCGCACTCAGGCAGCCTACCCACGGTCTCGCCAGAGCCATCAGCACCTTCGTTTATGAAGAGCTCATTTGCCCCGCTTCCGCGTCGAATTCGACCACTCCGCTCGACGACCGCTTCCGTGGACTTAACTATCACCTTTGCAGTAAACATCCCATCTTCGGACAATGAAGCACGAAGCTCGTAGTGCGGATACTTTATGATCTCTGGCGGATTCACTTCTTCGATCGCGCCCTCATCCGTTGACGACCTGCGAAGAAAAATACCGAAGTCCGAGTTCTTTGAGAATGGCGCAATTAGTCGGCTTAAGCCACGCGAGAGGTCAACGAAGTCTGCGTCGGACCAATCTTTCTTCAGTCCCTCCATTCTTAGGATAGTCCCGTGCGTTCCGTCGCGAGGAAGACCCTCTGCAGGCGGACCGCCCGCGCAGATGCCTCCCTCCCTGATGATCTGAGGGGAACGCTCCTCTGCGAGGATCTCTACTTGGTCCAAATAGGTATCCGGGTCGTCAAACTGCGTCCAGTCGAAGAACGCGAATATCTCATCCTTAGACCCAACCTCTCGTGTGACCAGCTCAAGCCCTGTAGCCAAGCGCGCGGAGGCGAAACGGCCAACACCCTTCTCACCCAAAAGTCTTCGCTTTAGATACGGGCTAACCTTCCGCTTCTTTTTGTGGTCTGTAGCTGGCTCCATCCATGCGCGGGCGACCGTGTTCATGGCCATCCCGTGACCATCGTCCAGAACAGTGAGTGCCACGAGACTCCCCGCCTCGCCCTCGAACAAGACTTCGACTCTACTTGCATCGGCATCAAAAGCATTCTTCACGAGTTCGATTACTGCGACAACCTCGCTGCTTATCAACTCCTCCCCAAGCGTTCGCAGAATTCTGGCTCGAGGCCTCAAGGAATACAAACCGCCCTTCGCATCGTCGCTCATGCGCTCGTCACCTATGTCAATTCACCCAACTGCTGCACTAGTCGCATCATCACAGGCGGACATACACCATTCCCAAGCAGTCGCACCTTATCCCGCCGCGTACCGTGTGAGAGATCGTATGAATCCTCTAAGCCCATTGCCCGCTTAAGCTCCGGGACTTGAAGCATTCGCATCACGTGGCCGTCGGGAGTCGGAGTAACCAGCGCAAACCTGTCGACAGTGGTTACGGTCCGCAGGGGCCTATCAATCGACTGCCAGCCTCCGCAACCGTCCGTGCCATAGTAAACGACGAGGAAAGGAGTCTCAGTCCCTAGTTCGTCGATTGCTCTCCTCGCTCTGGCAAGAGTGTCGGATGCTCGCCCCTCTCGGAGCAGCGGCGACGTTGGCCACGTGCCTTCTGGATCGAGAATAGACCTGACTGTCCGCTGGCGCAGGTTAGGCTCCAGCGTCAGCGGAGGAACTTGATGCTCGAGATCGCAAACGACGAAGAGTCGTTTCCGCTTTTGAGGCACGCCCAGGTCGGACGAATCGATCACCTGCTCCGTCACGCGATACTTGAGCCGAAGAAGGGAATCGATCAACTCGTGGTAGCGAGACCAGGGCCTCATGTGAACCACATTCTCCATAACGATCCATCTGGGCTTGAAAGCCCTTGCGTAGCGAACTGTTTGCAGCGCGGTCTCTTTGCTCCTCTCGGACCGGGGAGCGGCACCTTTAGCACATGTATGGTTGGTGCACTCTGGCGAGGCTAGTAGGAGGTCGATATCGCCTATCTCGTCGCGCAGCTTTCGCGGACTAATCTTCTCAAGCCTATTGTTAATTACCGAGGCACCAGGGAAGTTAGCCTTGTACGTGTCGGTTGCAATCTGATTGAGATCAATGGCGCCCACCAACTCGGCGCCGCCTGCACGCGCACCGGAGCTACTGAGCCCGCCACCGCAAAATAAGTCGAGCGCTCGCAAGTTATCTCCAGCATAATAGATTCGGTCGATCGAGATCCACGTATCCAGTGGATGTGCCTCACACAAGGCCGAAAACTCCTCCGCCCAGTGCGCGGGCCAGCGTTGCAGAGGTTTCCGCCGATGTCAATCAGGGAAATTCCCACTCGACGTCGCCGACTATTGTCAACTTCAGAAGGATCTTGGAAATGACGTTCGAAGAGGCTGAGCGACTCGATGAGACGGACTTGGTTGTTGACGCTGTGTACAAGGGCGCGAGGAATGGCAACGCTGGGGATGATCCCCTTTGGCCCCTGTTGGGCGTAAGCAACCAGGGAGGATTTAGGCACCTAGGAAAGCGTGAGAAGCCGCGCCTCATCGTACTGACGACCTCCATGTCGGAACCTGACTGGCCCGACACGCTCGACAGCAAGACGGGCATACTAACTTACTTCGGCGACAATCGTGAGCCTGGAACAGAGCTACACGGTACCCGACGGTGGGGAAACCTGATGCTGCGTGACGCGTTCGCCAGGTCTCATTCGGCGAGGCACGAACTTCCCCCGATTCTAGTTTTTGGCAGGGCAGGTACTTACCGCGACGTGCGCTTTCTCGGGCTTGCCGTGCCGGGAGCTGGCGGGGTATCCAGTACTGAAGATCTCGTCGCAACTTGGCACCAGTCCGGCGGGCAACGATTCCAGAACTATCGAGCCCTATTCACGATACTTGATGCTCCAGTGGTGTCACGTTCGTGGCTTACTTCCATACGCAATGGCTCTGATACCACCATCGGAGCGCCTGCGACTTGGAGGAATTGGATCAACGGTGGACCTTACATTCCGCTACGAGCAGCCCCGACGCATTCAATTCGATCAAAGCTTGTTCAACTTCCTACTTCAAGGATAGACCAAGCAATTCTTCAGACACTTAGAGATTTGTTTCAGGACCGTCCAACTCGCTTCGAGCGGTTCGCAGCCAAGCTGGTGGAACTTTACCTTCCCGACACAATCTCATTGGACGTGACACGCCCCAGCAGAGATGGCGGTAGAGATGCTCTTGGCAGGTATCGAATTGGACGAGGTTTCGCCTCCGTCGAAGTCGACTTCGCCATGGAGGCAAAGTGTTACGCCGCATCCACTTCAGTCTCGGTACGAGATACGTCGCGGCTAATTTCCAGGCTTAGGCATAGGCAGTTTGGAGTACTTGTTACCACATCGTACGTAAACCAGCAGGCCTATCAGGAGATAGTGGACGATGAACATCCTATCGTCATCATCTGTGGGAGCGACATCGTGGCAATACTTAAGCAAGCCGGGGTGAGTGATCCGGATTCGGCACGAGCATGGGCGCTGTCAGCAACTTCAGATATAGACGATCGGTAGCTCTCAAGTGCTGCCTGTCGTTACCAAATGCCCATTCTGTGTAATTGGAAGTTCGCATTCTGTTTCGGGGCGAGCAGTGGTCTTTGCCGCGCGCACTGCGACAAAACACTGATAGCTTATCTTGGGATCGCGATGAACTTATTTTCGGCCCGATCTTGACTGCAGCACTTCTGTCTCGGCGAGCTTTTGGATCTTTAGGGATAGGAGTCAAATTTGAGTTCCGTCGCACGGGTGTCGCGCACCCTTGATCAGGTACGAAGGTCCAACTCGTGCTTGCTCAAAACAATTCTTTAGGGCGAGTCGAGCTTATGTCGCACGCCTCCAATCGCGGCCATTGCTGTTGAATTAGCGGCGATATGGACGATTTTTTATCCGGTTTACCTCACCCGAATGCGCGCGGAGCAGCACAAGCCTCAATGACCAACCCTACTTTGTTGATTTCTCGACTCGATGGACAGTGACATCTCGCCAACTGACGGAACGTATTTCGCGACAATCTGGATCGGACGGTCAGTTATGCCGTAGGGAACAATCCTCACTAACAAAAACGGCGGCCCTGGGGCCGCCGCTCTCATAACACTGATGAAGGATCAAACCCCAACCGGATTAGCCTTCTCAGGATCAATCTTGTACTGCTTGATAGCCCGGGCCACATCCTTCCCGGTCATCTTCCCATCCTTGGCCAGTGCCGCAATCGCGGCATGCGCGATGTAGTACCGGTCCACCTCAAAGAAGCGACGCAGGTTCGCACGGGTATCCGAACGGCCGAAGCCATCCGTACCCAGCACGGTGAACGTAGCCGGCACGAACGCACGGATCTGGTCCGCATACGCACGCACGTAGTCGGTTGCGGCAATCACCGGACCCTGGCGATCTTCCAGCAGTTCGGTCACATAGGCCTTGCGCTGGGTTTCTTCCGGATGCAGGCGGTTCCAACGCTCGGCGTCGAAACCATCGCGGCGCAGTTCGTTGTAGCTGGGGCAGCTCCAGATGTCGGCGGTGACGCCAAAGTCCTTCTCCAGCAGCGCGGCCGCTTCAATGGCTTCGCGCAGGATGGTGCCCGAACCCATCAGCTGCACGCGCAGCTCGTTCTTCTTCGGCTTGCCGGCGTCGGTGAGCAGGTACATGCCCTTGACGATGCCTTCGGCCGCACCTTCCG